>Ga0209062_1000077_pt1 | contig 367624 bp, 332 predicted proteins | sample Coa_R2_2_FD_187158 | JGI IMG/M metagenome (GOLD analysis project Ga0209062, IMG submission 187158) | Surface soil microbial communities from Centralia Pennsylvania, which are recovering from an underground coalmine fire - Coalmine... | ecosystem: Environmental > Terrestrial > Soil >...
CGCTCGATGCTGCTAATCTCGAATTGGGGCAGGCCCAAGTAGATCTCAGAGTCGGTCAAACGTATTCTCCCAAGAATGTTTTACCACCTTGGGATTTAGGGCCTGCCCCCGCAATTGATCAAGAGCCGGCCGACGAGTGGAGCTATTGTTTTCGTCCCGCCTGGGGCGGATTTATGCGAGCCTCGTCCCAATGCTCCTTGATCAAACCGTTTTCTGCCCGCACCACGTCGAAGTGATTCCAGGTGTACTCGCGGCTTGAGTCATCCGGGTCCTTGGCCTTGCGGTCCCACATGAACAGGCAGTACGGCCCGTCCACCAGGGTCAGCGCCGGCGGGTTGATCCACTGCGCCTGGATCGGCTTGGCATCCTCCGGCCGCCGCCCCGGAATTCGCGCCATGAACTGCTTGAACCCGTCCCGTCCCTGCGGCACGTTCGGGTTGTGCTGGATGTAGCCCGGGTCCATGGTTTTGTCGGCCAGTTCCAGGTGCCCATACTGCAGCATGTCCTTCAATTCTTCGGTCCCCAGCGCCAGCGTGGTCTGCTCTTCCTTCGAGAGCTTGCCCGTGTTCCATTGCATCGGCGGCTTGGGCGACACGCCCGTGTTGACTTTCCCCGAGCCGGGCATCTTCTGCGCGCTATCCCAATGCTCCTGGACCTTGCCGTTCTGGATTCGCAGCACGTCGAAGCTGTTGTAGTGGTAGGTCTTCGAAGGATCGCGCGGGTCTTTGTCTTCGTGCTCGAAGATCAGCCAGACATAATCGCCCCGCGCCCCCATCACGACCGGCGGGTTCGCCAGCTTCGCGGGGATCGGATTCTGCGGCTTGCGGAACTTACTGAAAAATTCGACGAACCCCGCGCGCCCCGTGTTCGCGTTCGGATTGTGCTGGATGTAATCTTCCGCCTGGTACTTGGAGGTCAGTTCCATGTGCCCGCCCTCGATCACTTCGCGCCACCAGTTCAGCACGGTGTCGAGATTCTTCTTTTCCTGCGCGTTCATCGGCGCTGTCTGGGGTTTCGTCGCCGGATTAATGGATTCCGCCGGCAGCAGCGCCGCCGCCAGTCCCGCCAGCCCTACCAGTTTCAACACTCTCATCGACTCCTCCTCGTTACGAAATGTACTCGCTGCTCAGTTCTTCACCAAAACCGCCACGCCTTCCGGGTTGTTCAACCCCTTCTCGCGCAGCATCTGGAAAACGCGCTCCGGAAACGCCAGGCTGTGCTCGAACGTGCGGGTGAACGTATAAATCACCTGGATCACCTGCGGCGCCCCGAACTCTTCCTTATGCAAACCGGCGATTCCTCCGAGCAGCGTTTCGATGATCGAAAAGTGTGCCGCCACCAGCATGAACGCGTCGTGAATCGACCGCTCGATGTTCTGATCCCGCAGCTTGTAAGTGCTCTCCTGCGGCCCGAACGGAAACAGCGTGCGGCAGACGTAATTCACCAGGTAGTGCTCGAGTATGTGCTCGTGGCGGCTCAAGAACGGCGCGCAGTAAGCGGCGTAGACTTGCTGGTAGCGCGCCGAGATCTCCTCCATCGTCGAGTTCGCCCCCCAGCCGATGCCGTCCATGAACTCCTTGTAAGATGCCAGAAAGCGCCGGTTTGTGAAATCGGACGTAATCCGGCCGACAATCAGCTCCAGCACCGTTTCCACCCGCACCTCCGGGCGCGCGCGCAACTGGCCGAGCAGATCCTCGAACAGACCGGCGGAAATCGCTTCCCGATATTGCTGCGCCAGGGCAGCGGTCTGGTCTTCTCCGCCCGCCAGGCTCAGCTCCTGCAATTTGTCGCAAAAGAATCCGAGCAGCGAGAGCCGTTTCCAGAGCGCCAGCCCTCGCTTCTGCAGCAACCAGAGTACGAATCCGCGTACCGCGTGATACTGCCCGTAGGGTTTGCCGGGCTGCGAGGCTCCGGCGGTATCGATCACGGAAAGCCGCGCCGTCGCGATGCCTTCGCCGTCCAGCGGCGCTTCGTCGAACTCCATAGGCGCCGGATCGAGCAGCGCGCGGCGCGCCGCTTCCGGACAGCCCAAATCGAGCGACCGCTCCACCGCGTCATCGATCACGTTCAGCACCCGCGGAAAACTCGCGCACGTCACCGAGAGATACTCTTCGCCCAGGTCCCGATGGATCGAGCACAGGCCGCCCGAGAGAAACGGGCAGGTGGAAGTTGCCAGCTGAATCCGCGCGTAGTCATGCTCGGTGCGGCGATTGGTATTGATCGTGATCAACTGTTCGAACGACTGGCGCCACTGGGAATCCGGGCACTGTTGGTACTTATCGTAAGTCGCTCGATCGATCGAGATCGCCCATCCGTCGCAGCAGGTGTCTTCGCAATCCGCGCCCAGACAGCGGAAGCCCGCGTAGTGCCGCGGCGCCAGGGAGCGTGTGACCGCGCGCATGCGGGCCTACGGCAGCGGCTTCTGGCGGTGGATCAGATGCAGGAAGTTGCCGTCGCCATCGGCGAAAAACACGATCCGGTTTCCTTGCGTGCCGGCCGGCTCCGCCAGAAACTTCACGCCCGCCCGCTGGAGGTGCGCATAGGCCCGATCGAAATCATCCACCTGGATGGCGATGTGGCGGATCCCGGGGTTCTTCATGTTCGCCTCGGCCCGTTCTCCTTCGGAGGGAATAATCTCGAGTACCGTCCCGTTGGCCGCCTTGACGAAATAGTTGCCGTCGTACTCGTAGTTGATCTGGAATTCGAGATGATCGACGTACCACTGCGCCAGTTTCTTCGGGTTCGGCGATGCGATCGCCGTGTGCTCGACGCCTCGGAACATCTCCGGATTGTATCAGGAAAACCTTCGCCCGCGCGTCCGCCAACCGTCCGAAACCTATGTCCATACCAAACGGCGCATGGCGGCCTGGACCGCCGTCTGGCTCCAATTCTGGTGGGCCGCTACGAATTCGAACTTATCCGTGCCATTCCGCGTAATACTCTACGCAAGCGTCCTGGGTATGTTGCTGATTACCGTCCTTCGGGCGATCTTTCTGCCTGGAGATCATCGCAGGAGCGGCGCCGGTTAGGAGGGGCAATGAATGCAGTCGAAATTCATAACGTAACGAAGACGTTCGGAGATATGACCGCCGTGGATGACCTGACCCTTACGGTCCCGGAAGGCGCAGTATACGGTTTCATCGGGCCCAACGGCTCCGGCAAGACCACCACCATGCGGATGATCGTCAATATCTTCCACCCGGACCGCGGGTCCATCTCGGTCTTCGGCGCACAACGGCGCGACACGCGATCGGAGCAGATCGGGTACCTGCCGGAGGAACGCGGCTTATATCGCAAAATGCAGGTCCGGCCGTTGCTCGAGTTTTACGGCCAACTGCGCGGCGGCCGCAGCGTGAGCGCGGAAGTGGACGGCTGGCTCAAGAAATTCGACCTGGGGCGCCACGCCGATCAGAAACTCGAGACCTTCAGCAAAGGAATGAGCCAGAAGGTGCAGTTCATCGCGGCGGTGGTGCCGGCGCCGAAACTGCTGATTTTCGACGAACCGTTCAGCGGCCTCGATCCGGTCAGCGCGGATCTGCTGCGGGAATCGATCCTCGATCTGCGCCGCCGCGGCTCCACCATCATTCTCAGCACCCACGATATGCATACCGCGGAGAGCATGTGCGACCGCATTTTTATGATTTTCCGGGGCAAGAAAGTATTGGACGGGACACTCGATTCGATCCAGAACCAATATGGAAACGATACCGTTCGGGTCTCGGTAGAGGGGGGTGCGGCTGCGTTCCACGGCATCGGCGGAGTCGAGAAGATTCGGGATCTGGGTCAGATTCAGGAAGTGCGCCTGACGCCCGGGTACGATTCCCAGGAGGTGCTCCGCGTCCTGGTCGCGCGCACGCGGGTGATGAGTTTCGCGGTGACCCGCCCCTCATTGCACGACATTTTCGTTCGGATTGCCGGACCGGCGGCCGAGGAGGTGGCAGTTGCGTAGAATTCTCTGGATTGCGCGCCGGGACTACCTGGCGGTGGTCCGCACCAAAGCATTCATCATTGGATTGATCGTATTTCCGGTGTTGTTCGGCGGGGGAGGGATTGCGGCCTCACTGCTGCGGGGGAAGGGCGGAGAGACCGACCGGCGCATCGCGATCCTGGACCGCACCGGGGCAGCCGGCGCCGCGGTCGCCGAAGCCGCGCGTGCGAAAAATGAGGAGGTGATGGTCGACAAGAACACCGGCATGGTCGTGAATCCGCGCTATGCATTTGAAACGGTTGCCGCCGACTCCGCGCACCTGGAAGAGCAGCGGCTGGAACTGTGCGACCGGATCCGCCGCGGCACCCTGCACGGGTTCGTCGAAATCCCTCCGGATGCGCTCCATCCGCGGGCTCATGCGGCTCCGGCCGTGGGATATTATGCGGGCAGCGGCGCGGATCCGGCGCAGGGGTGGCTGGGCGAGGCCGTGAATACCGGGCTGCGCCGGGCGCGCCTGGCCGAATTGGGCGTTTCCGACGAGAACGCCCGCGACGTCGCCGCCACAGAGCCGCTGCAGAGCATGGATCTCATCGTCCGGGACCCGCAGACCGGCGCGGTCGCGCCGCCTCGCAAGCGCGCCCCTGCCGAAGTCATTGTTCCGTTCGTGATGGTCATCCTGCTGTTCATGATTGTCATGGTCAGCGTGGCGCCGGTGCTTTCCGCGGTAGCCGACGACAAACAGCAGCGCGTATTCGAAATGCTGCTCGGCATGGCTACGCCGGTCGATCTGATGGGCGGCAAAGTCTTGGCCGCCGTGGCGGTGTCGCTTACCAGCTCGGTTTTCTATATCATGGGCGGCCTGCTCGCGCTGGAAGCGCTGTCGTTATTCGGGCTGGCGCCGTTTGCCTTGATACCCTGGTTTTTCGCGTACCTGGTGGCGGAAGTCACAATGTTATGCGCGGTGGGAACGGCCTTGGGCGCGGCTTGCGGCAGCCCCCAGGACGCGCAACACCTCGCTATGCCGATGCTCGCGCCGGTGATTATCCCGGTGTTCTTTCTCGGCCCGATCATGCAGCAGCCGAATGGGCCGATGGCCACCGCGGTTTCGCTGTTTCCGCTGTTCACGCCCATCACCATGATGCTGCGGCAGTCGCTGCCGGGCGGCGTGCCGGGGTGGCAACCATGGGTGGGGCTTGCCGGCGTGCTGATCGTGACGCCGCTGCTGACGTGGGCGGCCGCGCGGATTTTCCGGATTGCGATCCTGTTTCAAGGACAGCGGCCCAGTTTCGCGCAGCTGCTGCAGTGGGCGGTGCGCGGCTAGCGGACTAATGAGGCGACAGTTCGTCCGGCCGTGCCTTGCGCCATCCGGGCGCATTCGGGTCGGGCGCCGGAGGCGGCGGCGCGGGTGCTGGCGCGGCCGGGGCGGGCGCGTCCGTCGTGTCGCCCGCCGCCAGCGGTCCATCGTGCGACCCTACCGCTCCGGGACTCACGCCAGGACGGCGCCGCAGCCGCGGCCGGTCCGCATCGTCCGCGGGCGCCGCGCTGGGGCCTCTCTGGCTCATTACTGCGTCTTCGGTACTGATCGGCGCATAGTAACTCCGCCGGTAATGGACCTGGGCGCCGGGGTAGCGGCGCAGCGCGGCATCCGCCAGCTCCAGCTCGACTTCCCGTTCATCGCCCGCCCGCACGCCGGGCGGCAGAGAAAAGTAAACCGCATAGCTTTGGCGGATGCGCGCCAGCGTGTCTTGGAGCGCGTAGGCATCGTTGACCCGCATGCTGTCGCCGCCGGAGGCGCGGGCGATCTCCTCGGTTCCGGCCGACTGCGTATGCGCCCCCATCTGCCCGCCGCCCGGATATCCACGCGGCCTCCGCCGCGGACCAAAAATGACTCCGCCGGGATAACCGCCGCCGCCCGGATAGCCGCCGCCGGGGTAGCCTCCCGGATAAGCATCCCGATCGCGCCGGAATCTCGTCGCGTCCGGCGCAATCAACGCCATCAGCACGGCGTCGGCGCGGGTGAGCGCGCGTTCGACTTCCTCTACGTTTCGCTCGCGCTCGGTCTGGTCGTCGGTGACGATCACGATCGCCTTGCGCGCCTCGCGCCGGCCTTCATTGCGGATCATGTCGGCCGCGTCCAGCAAGCCGCGCGTGATGTCGGTGCCGCCGCGGAAGCTCTCGTAATCGAGAACATTTTGCAGTTCGCGATCCACGCCCGATTGGCTGCCGCGAAATCCCATGCGGACGCGCGACGAGCGGTCGAAGACCATGATCGCCACCCGGTCCTGCTCGCGCAGTTCGCGCAGGGCCTGCCGTGAAGCCGAAACGATGCGTTGCACGTGCGGCCGCATGCTGGCGCTGACGTCGAGCAGCAGCAGCAGGTCGATGGGAAGCTTCTCGCGATCCACGCTTTGGATCGTCTGGACTCTTCCCTGCTCGCGCAACAGGAAGTCCTGCGGGCCTAGCCCGGTGATGGCCCGGTTGTCGCGGTCCACCACCTGCGCATCCACGCGGACCAGCGAAACGCCGCTGCGGAAGACCACCCCGTCGTCCGCGCGCGCCATCCCCGGCAAAAGGAACACCCCGGCTAGCAAGAGTAGTCCGTTCCGCGCCATGTCTAAAGTACGTGCCGCGGGTCGCCGGCGTTACGCTTCCCGTTCGAGCCCGCCGCGCCACAACGACTTTCGGTAAGCTGGATCAAGCATTTCTGATTGAGTTCCAAATTCCCAGTGGAAAGGACTTTGCCCTGACTGCTCCCCCCTCCGTTTCCCCGCGTCTCAGCATTCTGGACCAGTCTCCGATTCCTCAGGGAGCCACCGCCGGGGATGCCCTGCGCAATACCATCGACTTAGCGCGGCGGGCCGACGCACTCGGGTATCATCGCTACTGGCTGGCGGAGCATCATGGCACCCCGGGGCTGGCCTGCGCCAGTCCCGAGGTGATGATCGGGCCGGTGGCCTCAGCCACCTCTCGGATTCGCGTCGGGACCGGCGGCATCATGCTGCCTCATTACAGCCCGCTGAAAGTGGCCGAGACCTTCAGCATGTTGAGCAGCCTGTATCCCGGACGAATCGATCTGGGCCTCGGCCGCGCGCCCGGCACCAGCGCCAGCGTGGCCCACGCGCTGCAGCGCGACCGCCGGCAGCCGCCGCCCGACGACTTCCGCGAACAACTTGAAGAACTGCTCGGCTACTTCGCGCACCGCAAGCAGCCGGCGGGCCCGTTCCGCCAGATCCCGGCGCTGACCTTCACGAGCCCGGAACCCTGGCTGCTCGGATCTTCGCCGCAATCGGCGGTCTGGGCCGCCGAACTGGGGCTCCCGTACGCCTTCGCCGACTTCATTAATCCCGAAGGCGCCGCGTATGCCGCCTACTACCGCGAGCACTTCCAGCCCTCGGAACGGCTGGCGGCGCCGCGCGTGGCGGTCGCGGTATGGGCCATCTGCGCGGAGACAAGCGAGGAAGCGCTGCGCCTCTCCGCCAGCAGCCGCGTGATGTTCCTGCACCTCTACCGCGGCAAACTGATTCCCATCCCTCCGGTCGAATGGGCGCTGGATTATCTGAGACAGGAAGACGCTCCCATCACACTGCTCCCGCCGAACCGCCGCATGATCACCGGGACGCCCCCGGAAGTGCGCGCCGCCATTCAAGCGGTAGCCGCCGAGTACGGCGCCGAAGAGGCGCTGGTGGTCAACATTATGTATGATCACCAGGCGCGCCGCCATTCCTATGAATTGATGGCGGAAGCCTTCGGGTTGCGCGGATAACCGCGCCAGACCCGGCTGCGTACTGCGCTGCGAGCCGCTACAATGCGGATTAGGATATGGGAGTCTTTTTTGCGGCCATTTTGGCGGCCCTCCTCGCTTGCGGCGCTCTGCCCGCCGCGGAAGAAACCCCGCTGGCGCTCGCCGACGCGGTTCGGCTCGCGATCGCGCGGCACCAGGACGTCGCCAAGGCCCGAGCCGCCGCCGATGCCTTGAAGGGCAAGATCCGCGAAGTGCGCGCGCAGGCGCTGCCCGATATCAAGCTGGAATCCAACTACACGCGCTGGCGCGATCCCAGCTTGCTGAACGCTTCCGGCCTGGATAATTTCCCCGCCGATCTGCGGGCCGCGCTGGTGCCATCCGCGGTGAACCTGTTCGACTACGGGCTCAGGATCAAACAGCCGCTGTTCACCCAGGGCAAAGTCCGAACCGCCTTGCGGCTGGCGTCGATCGAAGCCGAAGGAGCAGTATCCGAAATCGACCGGGCCGAGCAGGATGTCGCACTGGCGACGACCAAAGCATTCTACGGGCTGCTGTGGGCGGAGCGCTACCGCACCCTGGTCGCCGAGACGCAGGAGCAGAAGAAACTGCACGCCGCGATGGCCCGCACGCGCTTTCAGAACGGCGTCGCCACCGAAGTCGACGTGCTGCGTTCCGATGTGGCGGTCGCCAATGGCGCGCCCGACCTGGTTCGCGCCGACAATGCCATCCGACAGGCGCGCGCGCAGCTCAATTACTACCTGGGCCGCCCGCTCGACTCGCCAACGCGGCTGGCGGGCGATTTCCAGGAAAAATCGTGGGAGCAGCCGGATCTCGCCGAACTCGAGAAAGACGCGCTGCGCCGCCGGCCGGAAATCGAGCGCTTGCGCATTGCCGAGCGCAGCGCCGACACGCAACTTTCGCTCGCCAAAGCTGAAGATCGCATGCGCCTGGAGTTTTCGGGAGCCTATGGGCTGATGGCGCGGCTGCCGCAAAACCTGGTCAACCGCGAGTTCACGCGCTGGTCCGCCGGCCTGAACTTCACCTTTCCGCTCTTCGACGGTTTCAAGCGCAGCGGCCTTGTGATGGAAGCGCTGGCGAATCAGCGCGCGGCCCGGCTGGACCGCGAGAAGTTCGAACAGCAGGTGCGGCTATCCATCCAGCAAGGGTACGACGACCTGCAAGCCGCGGCCGAAAGCGTCGCCGCCGCGCGCGCCACGGCGGGCGAGGCCGAGCGCGTGCTTACCATGATGCAGAACAATTACAAGTACGGCGCCGCCACTACGCTCGATATCGTGGACGCCGAAACCGCGGTCTCCGTCGCCCGCACCAACCTGCTGCGCGGCCTGTACGATTATTCGATCGGCCGCGCCAACCTGCGCTGGTCTCTGGGCCAGACTCCGTGGGAGTAGACAATGCGCCTCCCGGCTCTGACACTTTGCGCCACGGTGGCGCTGTTCACCGGCTGCCGGAAACCGGATCTGCCCGCGAACGCGGCGGCCGATCCGCCGCCGGTGAGCGTGGCGGTGATGACGGTTGCCTCCGAAACGCTGCCCCTCACGATCCCGGTCACCGGGACGCTTGTCTCCAACACCCGCGTGGAGATCAAGGCCGAAGTGATCGGACACATCGCGCGGTTCGACAAACAGGAAGGCGACGCGGTGCGGGCCGGAGAGCCGGTGGCGTGGGTGGACGATGAGAATTCGCGGCTCGCGCAGCGGCAGGCCGAAACCGCGGTGCAGGTGGCGGAGGCCGGTTTGGAGCGCGCGCGCCTGCTCGCTTCGCACAGCCGCTCGGAACTGGACCGCGCGGAAAATCTGCTGAAATCCGGCGGCATTACCGACAAGGATTGGAAGGCGGCCCAACTTGCCGACCGCGATGCCGCGGCCCAGGTGCTGCTGGCCGAGGCGCAGCAGGCACAGGCGCGCGCCGCGCTCGAAGTGGCTCGCAAGCACGTGCGCGATACGGTCATTTACGCGCCCATCTCCGGAGTGATCCAGCGCAAGATGGTGAACAAGGGCGCTTACGTGGAAGCGCCCACGGGGGTCTTCAGCATTGTCGACAACAGCCGGCTGGAACTGGAGAGTCCCATTGCCTCCGCCGACCTGGCCCCCGTTCGCAGCGGCCAGCGCGTCACGTTCCGGGTCAACAGCTTCCCGGACGTGACTTTTGAAGGCCGCGTGCTCGAAATGAACCCGGCGGTCGACGAGCAGACGCGCTCCGCCAAGGTGCGGATCCAGGTGGCCAACACGGGAGGAAAGCTGAAGGCCGGGATGTTCGCTCAGGGCGAAATTCTCACGGGCGTGAACGCCCGCGCCATCGTCATTCCAGCGGCCGCGGTGTACCGGGATGACCGCTCGGTCAAAAGCTCCTCGGTTTTCGTGCTCGAAGATGGCAAAGCCTGCCGCCGCGCCGTTCGGATCGGCCATGAACGGGATTCGAAGCTCGAGATTGTCGAAGGTCTGCGGCCAGGCGAGCAATTGATTGCCGAGCAGAATATCGAAATCGCCGAGGGCGTGCGCGTGGAGCCGCGGAGATAGCCCGTGTTCCTCAGCGACCTTTCCATCAAACAACCCGTGCTGGCCACCATGCTGGCCGTCTCGCTGGTCACCCTCGGATTGTATTCATACAAGCAGCTCGCCATCGACCAGTTCCCGGACGTTGAAATCCCCGTCCTCACCGTGCAGACCGAATACACCGGCGCCTCGCCGGAGACTGTCGAACGCGAGGTGACCAAGCGGATCGAAGAGGCGCTCAACACCATCTCCGGCGTGCGGCACATCGAATCGGTCACGACGGAAGGGTTTTCGTCGGTGGCGGTGGAATTTCACCTGGGCGTGAGGATTGCGAATGCGCAGCAGGACGCGCAATCGAAGATCAACGCCATCCGCGCCGATTTTCCCAAAGACATCAAGGAACCCGTCATTCAGCGCATCGATTTCAACGCCCAGCCGATCGTCTCGGTCGCGGTCGAGAGCACTTCGGCGAATATCAAGGCTCTTTCCTCGATCGCCGAGAAAGTGATCAAAAAGCGCATCGAGACCGTCCCGGGGGTCGGGCAGGTGACGCTGGTCGGGCTGGCGCGCCGCGAGATTCAGGTGTTTCTCGACCGCGACAAAGTGAAATCGTACGGGCTGACGTACGCGCAGGTGGCCGGCGCGTTGCAGCGCGAAAACCTCGACATGCCCGCCGGGAAGCTGGAGCAGGGCGCGCGCGAGCCGCTTGTCCGGGTGGCCGGAAAATTCCGCTCGCTCGAATCGTTCGATCGCGTGGTGATCGCGTTCCGCAACGGCAGGCCGATCTACCTGCCGATGCTGGCGCGCGTGGTCGATGGCGTCGAAGAGCGGCGCAGCGCCTCGCTCATCAACGGGCAGCCGGGTCTTTCGCTCGACATCGTGAAACAATCGGGCGCGAACACGGTGGAGGTCGCGGACGCGATCGACAAAGCGGTTACCGAGATTAACGCCGGTCTGCCGCCGCACATCCGGCTGCGCAAAGTGGTGGACCGTTCGACGTTCATCCGCGAGTCGGTGGAAGACGTGCAGGTCACCCTGGTGCTCGGCGGTCTGCTCACGGTATTCATCGTTTTCCTGTTTCTGAACAGCTGGCGCAGCACCGTGATTACCGGGCTGGCGCTGCCGGTATCCGTCATCAGCACCTTCATCATCATGAAGGCGCTCGGATTCACTCTGAACATCCTGACCCTGATGGGGCTCTCGCTGGCGATCGGCCTGCTCATCGATGACGCTATCGTGGTGCGCGAGAATATCGTGCGGCACATGCAGGCCGGGGCCGATCACTTCACGGCCGCGCGGGAAGCGACCTCCGAAATCGGTCTGGCGGTGATGGCGACCACATTCACCATCATCGCGGTGTTCGTGCCGGTGGCTTTCATGGGCGGCATTATCGGACGCTTCTTCTTCCAGTTCGGCATCACGGTGGGGTTCGCGGTGCTGGTGTCGCTGTACGTGAGCTTCACCATCGACCCGATGCTCTCCTCCCGCTGGTATGACCCGGCGGCCGATCCACGCGTCCCGCGCTCCTGGTTCGGACGCGTGCTCGGCCGGTTGAACAACCAGGTGGACCGGTTGCAGAACGGCCTCGCCGCCACGCTGGGCTGGTCGCTGCGGCGCCGCTGGGCGGTCGCGCTCGTCGCCACGGTGGCGGTCTTTTCGAGTTTCTGGATTTTTGGCAAACTCGGAACCGAGTTCATGCCCGGCGCCGACCCCGGCCAGTTTCAGGTGTCCTACAAGGCCACTCCCGGAATCAGTCTGGAGCGGTCGGAGGAAATCGCGCGGCAGATCGAAAGCGAGATCCGGCGCAACCCGGCGGTGGCGTACACGTATGCGACGATTGGCGGAACGGCGGGCAAGGCGATCAACGAAGGCAACATATTTATACGGCTCACGCCGCGCCATACGCGAAAGCATTACAAGGCGCTGGGCGTCGAGGTGCGGCAGGCGATTGCGCGCTTCCGGGCCGTGCGCACGTCGATCGAAGAAGCCGACAATATCGGCGCGGATGTGAAGCCGATCCAGATCAGTGTGCGCGGTTCCGATCTCGCGCGCCTGGTGCCGCTGAGCGAGAAACTAATGGCCGAAGCCCGGCAAGTGCCCGGCGCCGCCGACGTGGATACCAGCGAGGAGCCGCCGCAGCCGGAGGTGCGGGTGGCGGTCAACCGGGATGCCGCGGGCGATCTGGGGCTGGATGTCGGGACCGTCGCCTCCACCATGCGCGGGCTCGTCGCGGGCGAAGTGGTTTCGCAATTCGAAGATCCGGACGGCGACAGCTACGATGTCCGGCTGCGGGTGCGGCGCGATGATCGCGCCCGCGCCGCCGATCTGCTCGGTCTCGATCTTCCGGCGCAGGGCGGGCGCGCGCTGGTCCCCGCCAGCCAGGTCGCCAGCCTCGATACCGGTACTGCGCCTTCGAAAATTCGCCGGCGCGACCTGTTGCGCGAAGTCCGGCTCAGCGCCAGCACCGTCAACCGCTCGCTCGGCGAAGTGGTGAACGAGATTAAGGCGCGCTCGGCCGGCCTCGGCATCCCGCCCGGTTTTCGCATCGACTACACCGGCGACACCGAGATCATGATGGAAAGCTTCGGGTACGCGATGCAATCGCTGCTGCTGGCGATCGTGCTGATTTATGCCGTGCTGGCGAGTCAATTCCGCAGCTTCCTGCAGCCGTTCGCGCTCATGCTTTCCCTGCCTCTCTCTCTACTCGGCGTGGCGGGCATGCTTTACCTGGTCGGCGACACGCTCAACATGATGTCGATGATCGGGATCATTCTGTTGATGGGCCTGGTCACGAAGAACGCGATCCTGGTGGTCGATTTCGCCAACGCCCAGCGGCGCGAAGGGCTTTCCCGAACCGACGCCCTGATTCGCGCCGCCCGCATCCGGCTGCGCCCGATCCTGATGACGACGCTGGCGATGATCTTTGGGATGCTGCCGCTGGCCTTCGAGATCGGCGCCGGCTCCGAGTTTCGCGCCCCCATGGCGCGCGCCGTGATCGGCGGGCTCATCACCTCGACCCTGCTCACCCTGATTGTGGTGCCGGTCGTGTACACATACCTGGACGATGCCGCCGCGCGGTTCGCGCGCTGGTGGACCAAAGAGAAGAAGCTGCCCATCCCGACCGAACGGCACGCTTGAGAACTCACACGTGCTGCTTTCGTGTGTGAGTCAGGCGGCGCTAAAACACAAGTTGCGCGAAGTCTTTGTCTGCTAGCGACCGCCGGCGTGACAGAAGATACGAAAGCTCAGCACCACGCCTCCGTTCCCACCGCCATGGCAGATCGTGTGCAGCTACGCTTGGCGAGGAGTCTTCCATGGCCCAAACCGATACGTGTGCGAGTCCGAACTGTAGCTGTCCCGTAACCGGGGGCGACAAATATTGCAGTCCCTATTGCGAGGCGGCAAAGGACAGTCCCGAAGCGTTTTGTGAGTGCGGCCACGCCGGATGCGCCACCGAAATCCGCAGCGGCGTGGAACGCGTAGCTTAATCCCGAGCGGCCAGTCTACACTGGGCACATGATTAGCTGTGCCGGTGTGCTGGCCGTTCTGATTTTTGCGGTAGCGGCCTTCGGGGCGCCGCCAGAGGCCGAGATCGAGCAGCGGGTGAATGCCCTGCTCGCGCGGATGACGCTCGACGAAAAGCTCGGGCAGATGTCGCAATCGACCTCGCTGGAGACGCCCCTTTCGGATTCGATCAAAGAGGAAATCCGGCAAGGCCGCTGGGGCTCGTTCCTCAACGCCGGCAGCCCGGCGGACCGCGCCGAAGCGCAACGGATTGCCCGGCACGAGACCCGGCTGGGAATTCCCCTGCTGTTCGGCCGCGACGTGATCCATGGCTACCGCACGATCTTCCCCATTCCCATCGGGCAGGCATCCAGCTGGGATCCGGAACTGATCGAACAAGCAGCCCGGATTGCCGCCGCCGAAGCCAGCGCCGAAGGGATCCGCTGGACGTTTGCGCCGATGGTGGATATCGCGCGCGATCCGCGCTGGGGGCGCATCGCCGAAAGCCCGGGCGAAGACCCGTATGTGGGCGCCCAGGTGGCGGCGGCCATGGTGCGCGGTTTCCAAGGGTCCGCTTTGGACGATCCGGCTTCGCTGGCCGCGTGCGCCAAGCATTTCGCCGGCTACGGCGCGGCCGAGGCCGGGCGCGACTACAACAGCGCGTGGATTCCCGAAGGCTTGCTGCGCGACGTCTATCTCCCCCCGTTTCAGGCCGCTCTCCAGGCCGGGGTCGCCACCTTCATGACCGCGTTCAATACTTTGAACGGCGTGCCTGCCACCGGCGACAGGTTTTTGTTCCGGCAGATCCTGCGCGACGAATGGAAATTCCGCGGAACCGTGGTCAGCGATTACGAGGCGGTCACCAACATGATTCCCCACGGATACGCCGCCACGCCGCGCGATGCCGCGCGAGCCGCTCTGCGCGCCGGCGTCGACATGGAAATGGTCAGCACCACCTACTTTGATTACGGCAAGGCGCTGCTCGCGAGCCATGAGATCGAGATGAAGACGATCGACGAGGCCGTGCGGAATATTTTACGGCTGAAATTTCAGCTCGGGCTGTTTGACGAGCGGGAACGCGCTCCGGGGGCGAGTCATGTCACGCCGGAATCGCAGGCAGTCGCGCGGAAGCTCGCCACCGAAAGCGCGGTTCTGCTCCAGAATACGGATCACATCCTGCCGCTTTCGGATTCCGTCCGTTCGGTGGCGGTGATCGGGCCGCTGGCCGACAGCCCGGTCGATCAGATGGGCACCTGGGTCATGGACGGCCATGCGAGCGACGTGATTACGCCACTGACCGCGCTGCGCCAGATGCTGGGAGAGGCGCGCGTGCGATACGCGGCGGGGTTGAAGAACAGCCGCGATGCGAGCCACGAAGGTTTCGCGGCGGCGCTGGAGGCGGCGCGCGGCGCCGACGTCGTAATCCTGTTCTTAGGCGAGGAGCAGATTCTCTCGGGCGAGGCGCGCTCCCGCGCGTTCCTGAATTTGCCCGGCGCGCAGGAGCAGTTGGTCTCGGAAATCGCGCAAGCCGGAAAGCCGATGGTGGCGGTCATCCTGGCCGGGCGCCCGCTGACATTTCACGACGCGGCCGCCAAGGTGAAAGCCGTACTATGGGCCTGGCACCCCGGCACGATGGGCGGGCCGGCGATTGCGGACCTGCTGTTCGGCCGCGCGACTCCCTCCGGAAAACTGACCGTGACCTTTCCCAGAACCGTCGGCCAGGTCCCGATCTACTATGCGCACCTCAACACCGGCCGCCCGGCATCGGTCAGCGAGTTGGGCGTGCCGATGGGCAATCCAGCCGAGCCGAAAGGCTACACGTCGAAATACCTCGATGTGGATTTTACGCCCGAGTACCCGTTCGGCTTCGGCCTTTCCTATACCGATTTCGAATACTCCCACCTGCGCGTCGGCACCCCGGCTGCGCGCATGGGTGGAACCATCAAGGTTTCGGCCGATATCAGCAACCGTGGTTCGCGCGAGGGCACCGAGATCGTGCAGTTCTACGTGCATCCCGTGGCGGCCAGCGTCGTGCAGCCGGTGCGGCTGCTGAAGGGATTCCAGCGCGTGGCGCTGAAGCCCGGCGAGACCCGGACGGTCACGTTCGAGATCGGGACCGGCGCGCTCGCGTTTCACAACCAGCAGATGAAGCTGGTCACCGAGCCGGGGCGGTACCTGGTTTGGATCGCCCCGGACGCGGTACGCGGCCTGCAGGGAGAGTTCGAACTCCGGCAGTAGGCTACGCCGCCGCCGCTTCGGCCTCGGGGAACGCCACGGCATCGGCCTCGGCCAGCGCCGCGGGCTGCACGCGCTCGTGCAGCAGCAGCTCCGTCGCCATCACCTGCGGCTCGGCGTGGAAATACTGGCGCATACAGTCTTCGAACAGCACGTTGGCGATAGCCAGCAGGCTCATGCCCTGATGGTGCGCCATCCACATGCGCACGGCTTCGCCGCCGCTCCGGCTGTAGTCGATCGCTTCGTAGAAGCCGTAGCGGCCGAACCAGCCGAAGTCCTGCATCTGGCGCAGGTTCTCGGCGGCGGCCGCGGGATCCATCCCGACGGCCAGAAAGGTCGAATACGGCGAGATCACCAGCGCATTCGGGTCGTGCCGCTTGACGGCAAGGTCGGGAACCCCGAAAGCGGCGTAGCCAATGCCGCCGGCGGCCTCGTCATCGAAAAATGCGCATTCGGAGATGCCCCACGGCACGCCCTTGCGCCGGCCATACTCGCGCTGCGCGCGCACGGCGGCCTTCACGCTGCGTTCCACCAGGGTATCCGGGTAGTGCCGCATCCAGAGCTGCGGCATCAGGTACTCGAACATCGTGCCGGTCCAGGAGAGCAGGACGGGCTCGCCATGACACGCTGTATGCGCGCGGCCCAGCCGGAACCAGGCTTCCTGCGGGATGTCCCCCTTGGCGATGGCGACGAACGCCGCGATCCGGGCTTCCGAGGCAAACAGGTCGTAGCCGGCCTCGTGCAACTGGCCGGTGCTGGTGTCGTATCCAATCGACAGCGTGCGGTTGCGGCGTTGATAGAGGAAGCGGAAATCCATCTCGCGCACCAGCCGGTCGCAGATCTCGGCGATCGCGCGCAGTTCCTGCGCGAGTTCCTTGGTGACGCCGCGCTTCACCACCGACTCGGCGGCGAACGCCAGCGCCGCCTGCTTCAACGTCCAGAGGCTGGCGGCCAGGTTGCCGCTGTCCACGCTGGAAATGAAAAGCGGCGCCAACGGCTGCAGCGTGTTGATGTCGTACCAGTTCAGCAGGTGCCCGCGATGTTTCGGCAGCTTCAGAATGCTGTCCAGGGTCTGCCGGGTCTCGAACACGAATTCCGCCAGCGTCGTAAGACCCAGGTGCACACCGGCGATCCGCGCGTTCAGCAGCATTCCGAGATTGGTCGGCGACAGCCGGAGCTCGACCGCGCCATTTTCGCGGACCGTGTCAGGAATCAGCCAGTTGGTCGCCGGTGAGCTCCAGTCATGAAAGAAGCGCCAGATGCCGTCGGCCGATTCGCGCAGGAGCTGGACGTCTTCCTTGCGCAGCTTGCTATTGCCGGCGTGAGGACGCCGGTTCAGCCAGCGCGCAAAGAGGCCCGACGACATCCACAGGACCAACACCGGCGCCGCTTCGCGAAAGCCCTCGGGCCGCAGCACCCAAACCGACAGACCCACCAGGGCGGCGATCCATGGCGTCCATTCCAGGTATACGTCGACCGTGTTCTTCCGATGGGTAGCGTCTTCGGCTTCGGCCGCGGTCTCCCACTCCAGCAGTTTCCTCCGGGTGACGAACATGCGCACCAGCGAACGCACGATGGCATCGCTCGATACCAAGGCCTGATGCAGCAGGAAAATCAGGCTGCACGCGGTAGAAATCGTATTGTCCCAGAAGCTTCGCAACAATCCGCGCAGCCAGGCGGGCAATTCACGCCGCTGTTCGGGGATGCGCGCCAGCCCGAAGAAGAGGCCGGACAAGACCGGCATGAACCACAAAAACAGTATCGCGGCCGTCCAGTAGCGCGCGCCTCCCGGCAGCCACAGCCAGCCGGCGATCAGAAGAAGCGCGACCGCCGGCTCCACCAGGCTGCGGCGCAAGTTGTCGACGATCTTCCAGCGCGAGATGACCGAGATGGGATTGGCGATGGTGCGGCCGTAGAAATCCTTGGCTCGCGACCGCACATAGCGCAGGATCTGCCAATCGCCCCGCACCCAGCGGTGTTTGCGCCGGCTATACGCGCTGAAGTGCGACGGGTAATCGTCGACGAGCTGAATATCGCTCGCCAGCCCGGCGCGCGCGTAGAGCCCTTCGATCAGGTCGTGGCTCAGCAGGGTGTTTTCCGGAAAGCGGCATTCCAACACTTCGCGCAGCACCTCCACCTCATAGATGCCCTTGCCCGCAAAAATTCCTTCGCCAAAAAGATCCTGGTAGACATCGAAAACGGCGCGGGTGTAAATATCGAGGCCGGCCTGGCCCGAGTACAGCGCCGCCAGGCGGCTGCGCAGCGCCGATTCGATACTGATCGCCATGCGCGGCTGCAGAATTCCGTAGCCTTCGACCACCATTCCGCGCCGGGGGTCGATGACGGCGCGATTCAGCGGATGGGCGATCGCGCCGACCAGCCGGGCAGCCGAATCCCGCGGAAGCTGCGTATCGGAATCGAGCGTAATCACGTAGCGGATGCGCGGCAGCACGGATAAGTCGCCGAGCTTCACGGGAAACGCATCCACGCTGTTGTGCAAAAGCTGGTTAAACTGCAGCAGCTTGCCTCGCTTGCGCTCCCAGCCCATCCAGCGGCCTTCAGACTCGTTATACGTGCGGCTGCGATGAAACAGGAAGAAGGGCGCGCGACCATCGCGGCGATAGCGCTGGTTCAGCCCTTCGATGAGACGTTTGCACAAGTCGGCCAGCTCGTTGTACTCGTCTTCGGCGCGGTCCGAATCGGGGCAATCCGTCAGGAGGGCGAAATGGAGATTCCGGTCGCGGTTGGCCAGAAAACGGATTTCGAGATCGAGAACGAGATCGTGCACCTGCGCTTCACTCAGCAGAAGCGCCGGAACCACCACCATGGTGCTGCAACTTTCCGGGATGCCGTCGGAAAAATCCAACTTCGGCAGTTGCTTGGGCGGCAGAAGAAATCCAACCAGATTTCCGATAAAATCGACGGCCGCCTGCGAGGCCGGCAAAGCCAGCAGAAGCAGCCCGACGCATAACGCGGCACTGAGAGTGGTGAAGCTGCCGAGAACCACGAACAAAATCGCGAGAGTCAGGATCTCGATGCCGGCCAGATAGAACGCCGTCGGATGGCGGCGGATGAACCGGTGGATCCGCTCGACGGGCGAAGGCCGGTATTCGATGACGCTCTCCAGACGCTTGCGGCCCCGGTCGATCAGGTAATAGCCGACGTGCGTCCGCCGTTCGGCGGCGCGCGAGCCGTCCGATCGCTCGAACGCATCTTCACAGAAATCGATCGCCGCTTCCGCGATTTCGGATTCCGCCAGCGTGCTCCTGCGCGCCAGTTGCGCCACCGCTTCCCGGTACTGCTGCCGGCTGTCGAAATCCATCCGGGCATACGCGCCCGCTGGATCGCCCGCCAGGATGCGATGCGTGGAACTGACGGATTCGAAGAATTCCTTCCAGGCGGTGTCGTTGATCTTCTTGATACTTGTGAGCACGGCCGGCCAGTCCGCGGGCGCGCACTCGGTCAGGCGATCCACCAGTTCCTGGACCAGGGCCGAATTGAGAGCCCAGATCTCCGCCATGTTGAGCGAGCCGGTCTCCTGATATCCTTCGACGAACGCAGCAAGCGCGGGCTCGCTAAAGCAGTTGCCGGCCTCGCTGAGATACGCGCGGGCGAGCAGCGAAATGCGCGGCGTTTCCATGCCGCCCGGACCGGCGACGGCAGGGTAACGCCAGGCCCGCAGGCAGAATTCGCGCGCTTCTTTTTCGGCGCCGAAAATCAGGCGGAAGTTGTCCAGCACCCAGGCGGCATTGTCGCCTTGCGGCTTGGCAGCCGTTCTGGCAAGCAGTTCGCGCAGGGCCCGCCGCCGGTTCGGCGGCCGGCGGATCCGGCGGCCTCGCGGCTGGATCTTCCAGTCCGCGCGGCCGAGCAGGGCGCCGGCTGCTCTCCACTTGCTCAGGTCGGCGTCGACTGCGACGCTCGGCCGATCGGTATTGCTGATGAGTTCGCGTATCATCGATAACTCGATGCTTGAAGTTCAAACATGAACGCGTACAGTCCGCCGCGGGCAAGCAGTTGGTCGTGCGTGCCCTGCTCGGCGATCCTGCCGTTTTCAAGAACCACAATCCGGTCCGCCATCCGCACGGTGGAGAACCGGTGAGAGATCAGAAGCGCCATCTTGCCTTCCGTCAACTCCGCAAAACGCTCGAACACTTCGAACTCGGAGCGCGCGTCCAGAGCGGCCGTGGGCTCGTCCAGAATCAACAACTGGGCATCCCGGAAATACGCGCGCGCCAGAGCGATCTTCTGCCACTCGCCGCCGGAGAGGTCCACGCCACCTTCGAAGCGGCGGCCCAGAAGCTGCTCGTAACCCTTGGGCAGTTTGTCTATCACTTTTTGGGCCAAGCTCTTTCGCGCGGCGTCCTGGATCGCACGCTCGTCGGAGGCGAGCTCGATGCGCCCGACCGCAATGTTCTCCCACGCACTCATCTCGTAGCGCATGAAATCCTGGAAGATCACGCTGGTCTGGCTCTGCAGGTCTTCGATGCTGTAATCGCGCAAGTCGGCGCCATCGAGAAGGATTCGGCCTTCGGTTGGATCGTAGAGCCGGGTGATCAGCTTCACTAACGTGGTTTTGCCCTGGCCGTTTTCGCCAATCAGGGCAATGCGCTCCCCCGGCTCGAGATGAAAATTGAAGCGGTCGAGCACGCGCCTTCCCCGCCCCGGATAAGAGAAGCTCACATTCTCGAAGATGAAGCCATCGCGGATCGGACGCGGCGCCGGCAAGCACACCGGCTTGGAGCAGATCCGCGGCCGGACTTTGAGGAACTCCACCAGGTCGGTCAGAAACAGCGACTGGTCCGCAATGCTCGAAAACGTCTGGAAAAGATTTTGAATATTGGTGCTGGCGCCCAGGATCGCGCCTGCCAGAAACTGTAGTGAGCCCCAGGTCAGCGCGCCGGCGACCGTCCGGTAGATCACGTATGCGTACGCGCCGTAATACCCGGCGGTGCTCAGCAGCGCCAGCCCTGCTCCGGCCCATAAACGGCGGCGCGCCAGCCGGACATTTTGCTCGTAGATTTCGTTCGACAGGCTCTCGTACCGGTCCGACAGGAAGCGGCTTAATCCGAACAGCCGGAGTTCCTTCGCCGATTCCTTGCTCGCACCGAGCTGGCGCAGGTAGTCCAACTGGCGTTTCACCGGGGTCTGCCGGAGATTCTGGGCGTATCCCAAAAAGGCGAAGTGGCTTTCCCCGAGGAACGCCGGGACCACCGCCGCGATCAGAAGCGCCAGCAGCCAGGGCGAGAACCAGAAGATTCCCAACGACAAGGAAACCGCGGCCAACATCTGCTGAATCGCCGAACCCAGCAGTTGGATCATGGCGATCCGGTCCGTAGCCTGCACGCGCGCGCGCTCCAGCTTGTCGTAGAACTGCGGATCTTCATAGGACGCCAGATCGAGCCGGGAAGCGTGCGCCATGACCCGCAGGCTGACGTGGCGCGTGTAGCGATCCGCGAGCAGTGCATCGAAATACGCGATCGCTCGGCTCGAAAGCGCGGCGGTCGCCGCCAGCGCGAATTCAAGGCCGACGAGAAACCAAAAGTTCGAAGGCAGCGGGTGGCCGGAATAGTGCGCCTGCACGCCGTCGAGAATGCTCCTCGACACGCTCAGAATGCCGAGAGGGACCAGCGCTGCGATCAGCCGCCCTAAAAACACGCCGCACACTACCGACGGCCCGGACTGCCAAACGATCCGGACTAACTCGGGGACGTTCTGAAGCGCGTGAATGCGATCCCGCCAACCGGCGAGCGGCGCCGAATGATCTGCGGACTGAGGATTCCCTGGTTTCATGTTCGTTTCCGTTTCCGGAGAACTCTGAGGTTGTTCTACAAAGCCCAGCTTGCACCTCGGCTGCCGTTCAATATTTCCTTTGGAACTCTCGACTTAGAGCGAAAGCGGTGAGAATTTCTTACGCGCTCCGCCGGTCGGCTTCGCGCGCCCGAGAATTCCTACACGGTATGAGATTTCGCGAAAGGCCTGTTTTTAGGGCCTGAAACGTTCGTGCCCTCACGATGCGTAAGGGGCGGAGTACGGTTGAAAGCCCGCGCGCTCCATACCCCGTCTCGCCTCGGCGTTCTTCATGAACAGTTCCCAGACAAAACCGGTGCGGGCGTTCTCGGCCATCAGCATCGTGATTCCGGTATCGATCCCGATCACGTCGGTGTCGTACCAGCGGCGGTCCTTCAATGGATTGAACGCGTCGATAAACCCGTACCGGGACCAGGCGTCCGGATAGTTCTTGCGGACGTTCCGAAGTACGCGCAGAGTGGCCTGCGGCAGAAAAGCGAGCGAACCGCCGGGAGCGCTGGGCACGACGGTCCCGTCGATCGGGCCGACGGCCGGAGGCCCGCCCCACGCGACGTATCCATGGATCGAGTCCGACGCAGTGATTCCCCAAAGATCGTCGCTGTAGTCGGGAAACTGCCTGGCCAGCTCCAGGCAGAACCGCCGGTGGACTTCCGTGGCCGTGATCGAGTTCTGAAAATAATCGGCGAACTTGTCGCGTTTGCCCCGGAAATCGAACCACGCCTGCGAGTATTGATGGACGAACAAAGGCGCGATCGAGCCGATATACCGCAGCCCGTCGTATTCGAACGTAGTTCTTTTCCAAGCCGTCCAAGCCTCGGGTGGTAATGGATGAGTCCACGATCCTAGCCCGAGCAGGTACATCATCATCAGCTCGCTATAACCATCCCAGCGGTAGGGCAGGAAGCCGATCTCCGGCCTCCAGCCGTGCGGCAGCAGGGTCGTATCCTCGGAGAGCCAGCTCCAGTCGACGCGGTTAAAGATCCGGTACGCCAGGTCGGTGATCTCGGAATAATGGAAATATTGCCGTGCGGTCAGCACGCCGCACAGCAGGATGGCGGTATCCACTGAAGAGACTTCCGACTCCCACTGCCGTTCGCCCGTTTGCGCATCGGCGAAATGGTAGAAAAATCCGCGATGGTTGGGCAGCCCTTTCCAAAGGAAACGCAAGGTGGCGAGGGCCCGGGCGCGCGCCTCCCGAACCGGAATAAACCCGCGCTCGGCGCCGATACACAGCGCCGTCAGGCCAAAGCCAGTCGAGGCAATGCTCGCGACGCGCCCCTGGTCGGTGCCCCGCACGGTGAACCGGTCCCGGATGAGCCCGGTATCCGGGTTTGCCTGTTCCCAAAAGAACAGAAAATTGGCGTGCTCGATCTCATCGAGCAGGCGTTCGTCATCGGGAGAAAATACACGTGCACCCTTACCTCCGGACAAAAGCCCGGTTCCGCCGATGGCGGCGAACTGCTTCAGCACTTCGCGCCGGGAGTAATGTTCGCGCGATCCCTTCGGTTCCACCCGCCTGGCCGAAAACCTCCGTGCGCTGGAGCGCATCTATTTAGACGCGCGCGGCGTGCGCCGCGTCTCCGGCGACGGAACGCGCCGTACGTCCGGCTGCACGGTTCCTATGAGAGGCACGAAACTTTTTCGGGTTTGGGCGGCGGCGGCGGTCGAACTGTGCGCGATCGTACAAAGCGGTTGCGGGATGAACGAAGCTCCGGCCGTATTCCGGGGCGCGGTCATCACCCAAGACCCGGACCCGGCCAAGCAGTTGCCGATCGGCGGGGCCGAGATCACAATCCAGAGCGGAACGGCCGTGGCGGCCGGGAAATCGGACGACACGGGCTATTTCAGCATCACGCTGCCCCGGCGCATGGAGCCGCAACGCACCGCCCTGCTCCGATTCGCGCACCCGGATTACCAGCCGCTGGATGTGCGCGTTGCTCCCGATAATGAGCTGTATGTCGCCCGCTTGTTGCCCGTCATGCGCTCGGCCCAAGCACCTCCTTCCCGAAACGAAATAAAGATCGAGAATGTAGTGGCGCGGTATTCGGTGAACACCACCACAACCGTGAATGTAGGAAGCGCGGTGAAAACCTTCCAGGTGGTGAACAAGGGTGACGTTCCCTGCGCCGGTGCCGGCCCCTGTTCACCGGACGGCAAATGGAAGGCGGCGACCGGCGCGGTGGTGCTGGACGCCGGCGTGGGAAACGAGTTTCACAACGCGCGCGCTTCGTGCATCGCGGGGCCGTGCCCGTTCACGCGCATCCAGGGAGATTTCGCAAAAGATAGCCGGATGCTCCACGTATCCGCGTTGAATTGGTCGGACACGGCGACTTTCCTGGTCGAAGCCGAGGTATATCATCCGACCGTCAACTCGGCCCTTCGGCAATCCTATCCCCTGATCTTCGAAGGAGCACTGACGTTCACCCTGCCCGCGTCGGCGGAGGGCGTAAGCATCGAGGCGCAGCTGAACGGATCGATGATCGTATTCCCTTTGGGGCCGGCATTGCACCTGAGCTGGGCCAACTGCCAGATGGTGGTCAACAAGGACGGCAGCCGTGTGTATCGATGCGAGCTGAAACCGGGATACCGCTTCCCGTAGCCCGTCAGCGGCGGGGGAACAAATGATGCCGTACCAGCAGGCCGCGAAAATCCGGCCAGAATTCGGGGAATAGGGCGACCAGGCCGGTGGTGACGACATTAGTGCCGAAGCGAATCGCCATTGGGCCCGGCCGCCTGCCGCTCGGCGGATAGTACAGGTCGGAAACGCCGGTGCTGATCGCGGTGCCGGCGAGGTTCGCCCAATTGAACGTGCGGCCGCCCGACTCCGTGTGGGTCACGAATCCCGTGCTGATCGCATAGCCCACCCGTGTCCAAATGCCGCCGTTAGCGGGACCGCGGCGCACATATCGGGTGTCTTCGTGGAACGCCGAAGCCATGGCAAAGTCGACGAAGAAATTCTGACCGGCAATATCGGCCAGCGCCGCCCCAAAGCGCTCGCCATAGGCGGCGGCGCCCACGCCATAACTCGGCTGCGAATGGCTGACATCCGAGAGGCCGGCATAGAACGCTCCGCCCAGTGGCGTCAAGGGATGGAACGTTTCGGTCACGAAGAAATGCCATCGCTCGGCAATTCCCGGAGGCTCCTGGGCCGACAGCCCCGCGATCGGCAGCAGACAAACCAGAACCCGAAGCCAGGACATCCTGCCCCCGCCACCGGCAATGGATTTGCCGACGTGACGTCCAGTACAACCCGGCGCTTACGCGGAAGTTTCGCGGGCGGGCCCGTGAACGAGAACATTGTCGATCAGACGCGTGCCGCCGAACCAGACCGCCGCGGCGACGCGGACCGGCGCGGAAATCGTTTCTACCGGAATCATGGAAGCCGCGTCAACTACCTCCAGGTACTCCACTCGAGCGGCAGGCTCCTGGGCGAGCACCTGCAGTGCGGACCGGCGGACCTCGGCCGCGCAGTGGACTCCTTCGGCCGCCAGCCGGCCGGCCTGTTGCAGCGCGCGATAGATGACCGGGGCCGCGGCGCGTTGTTCGGCTGTCAGCCGCGCGTTGCGCGAGCTGAGCGCCAGCCCGTCGGCTTCGCGCACCGTCGGGACCGGAACGATTTCGACGGGAAAATTCAAATCGGCCACCATCCGCTGGATGATCGCCAGCTGCTGCGCGTCTTTTTCCCCAAAGTAGGCGCGATCCGGGCCGACAATGTGGAACAGCTTAGCGACGACCGTGGCCACACCCCGGAAGTGGCCGGGCCGGAACTTGCCGCAGAGATGCTCGGACAGGCCCGCTATCTCAACGCTGGTCTGGATCGGGGTTGGATACATCTCCGCCGGGGAAGGCGCGAAAACGAGATCGGCGCCGCGGGCCGCGCAGAAATCGAGATCGGCGTTCAAGTTGATGACATAGGCCTGGTAGTCTTCCGGCCGGTCGAACTGAATAGGGTTCACGAAAATGCTCACCACCACCAAGCCCGATTCGCGGCGCGCGCGATCGATGAGAGCGCCGTGGCCGGCGTGCAACGCTCCCATGGTGGGGACAAGAGCGACCAGGCGCCCGTCGCGGCGCGCCGCGATCACCTCGTTTCTGATCTGCGTGATCGACGAAACGCACGTCATCGCGTTTTTTCGCTGACGATTCTGGCGGTATGTTCGGCGGACGGGAAGCGGCCTTCGCGAACGTCGTCGATGTACTCTTTGGCCGCCGCGGCCATCTGTTCGGCGAGATGCGCGTAGCGCTTCACGAAACTGGGCGGCTGATCGAACAAGCCGAACGCGTCGTAGCTCACCAGCACCTGGCCGTCGCACTCCGGCCCGGCCCCGATCCCGATCGTGGGGATCTTCAATTCGGCCGTGATCGAACCCGCGACTTCGGCGGGCATGCATTCCAACACCACCGCGAATGCGCCGGCCTGCTCGAGAATCCGCGCTTCCTGCAGCAACCGGTGAGCCTCCTCGTCGGTGCGGCCGACCATGCGGTAGCCGCCCAGACGGTGCTCCGATTGCGGCGTCAGCCCGATGTGGCCCATAACCGCGATGCCGATCTCGCTCAGCCGGTGAACGCGATCGGCGATTGCTTCTCCGCCTTCCAGTTTGACCGCCGCCGCGCCTCCTTCCTGAATCAGGCGGCCGGCATTTCGCACCGCCTCTTCCAGGCTCACCTGGTAGGTGAGGAACGGCAGGTCGGCCACCACCAAAGCACGCGCGGTCCCCCGGACCACGGCCCTCGTGTGATGGATCATGGCCTCTAAGGTCACCGGGATGGTGCTGCCATGGCCGAGTATGACGGTGCCCAGCGAATCTCCGACCAGCAGGACGTCCATGCCTGCCTGATCGAAAATGCGCGCCATTGTCGCGTCATAAGCCGTCATCATCGCGATCTTTTCGCGGCGGCTTTTCTTGCGGATCAAATCCGGGATCCGGACCCGGTTTAGGGGTTGAGGCACAGGGCTATTTTTCAGTGACTACGCTCACACGTACTATCATAGATTGGCTCGGCAGGAGGTGCATCGGATGAAGGCGGCGACGGCTTTAATAACGGTTTTGATGCTGGGCGTAGCGGCGACGGCTCAAACCATGCAGCAGGCGGAAGCGGGGCGCGGCGTCTATCAGGCGCGCTGCGCCGGATGCCACGGAGCGGACCTCGGCGGCAACGAGGGGCCGGCGCTCGCGGGATCCAACTTTGTCGCGGCGTGGGGGTCGCGCGTCGCGCGCGAGCTGGTGAATACCATCCTGACCACCATGCCGCCGGGGAACGCGGGCAGTCTGGGCGCGGAAACCTCCGTCAATCTTGCCGCTTTCATCCTGGCCGCGAACGGCGCGGCGCCGGGCGCTCAGCCCCTGACCGCTGAGGCGGCGTTTCCGATCCGGTCGGTGACCACGGGACGGCCGGCCATCGCCATCCAGGCCGGCGGCGCGGCCGCGCCGGCCACTTCTGGGCCGAGAGGACTGACGGTCAAAGGAACAGTGAAGAACTATCAGCCGGTCACCGACGCCATGCTGCGGAATCCGGATGCCGGCGACTGGTTGATGATCCGCCGCAATTACCAGGCATGGAGCTACAGCCCGCTCAACCAGATCAACACCTCCAACGTCAAGAACCTCCAACTCGTGTGGGAATGGGCGATGAACGAAACCGGCGGCGCCAACGAGCCGACCCCGATCGTGCACGACGGCACCATCTTCCTGGCCAATCCGGGCAACGTCGTGCAGGCGCTCGATGCCAAAACCGGCGAGCTGATCTGGGAAAACCGCATCGGGCCCGATCTTTCCAACGGCCTTGGCGCAATCCGCAGCCTGGCGCTCTATCAGGATAAGGTCTACCTCGCGACCACCGACGTGCGGCTGCTCGCTCTCGAAGCCCGCACCGGCAGGATCGTCTGGGACCGGCGCGTGGCCGATCCGGCGAAAGGATACGGCAACACCAGCGGTCCACTCATCGTGCAAGGCAAGGTCATCCAAGGCATGGGCGGCTGCGACCGCTACAAAGAGACCGGCTGCTACATCAGCGCGTGGGACGCCGACAGCGGCAAGCTGTTGTGGAAGTTCGAAACCGTCGCGCGCGAAGGCACGCCCGGCGGAGACACCTGGGGTAAGCTGCCGAACTTGTTGCGCGCGGGAGGCGACACGTGGATCACCGGCAGTTATGACCCCGCGCTCGATCTGCTGTATTGGGGCGTGGCGCAGCCGAAGCCGTGGATGCGGGCGATCCGCGGCACGGGCGACCGCGCGCTTTATACGAGCTCGACGCTGGCGCTGCACCCGGCGGACGGCTCACTGGCCTGGTACTTCCAGCACGTGCCCGGGGAATCGCTGGATCTCGACACCGTGTACGAGCGCGTGCTGGTGGATTCCAGCGGTCGGAACCTGCTCTTCACCATCGGCAAGGACGGCATTCTCTGGAAGCTCGACCGCAAGAGCGGCCAGTTCCTCGATTTCAAAGAGACGGTGTTCCAGAACGTGTTTGACAACATCGACAGAAAGACCGGCGCGGTGCATTACCGCAATGACATTGTCGAACAGCGGCCGGAGCAATGGGTGGACGCCTGCCCATCCACCGAGGGCGGCCACAACTGGCAGGCGATGAGCTATCACCCCGGCGCGAACGAGCTGATTATCCCGCTCAGCCAGACGTGCATGCAAATGTACGGACGCAAAACCGATTACAACGAGGGTTCCGGCGGGACATCCGCCAACCGGCGGTTCTTTGAAATGCCGGGTACCGGCGGCAAAGTCGGCAAGCTCGCGGCGTACGACGTGAACACCATGAAAGAGCTCTGGAAGCTGGAGCAACGAGCGCCGTTCCTGACGGCCGTGCTCTCGACCGCCGGCGGCGTGGCGTTCGTCGGCGATCTCGACCGCGTGTTCAAGGCGGTGGACGTAAAGACCGGGGCGGTGCTTTGGCAGACGCGCCTCGCGACTTCGGTGCAGGGTTTCCCGGTCTCCTTCCGGGCCGGCGGGCGGCAGTACATCGCGGTGACCACCGGACTGGGCGGCGGCAGCCCGCGGCAGGTGCCGGCGGTGGTGGTGCCGGACGTGCATCATCCCGCAAATGGAAACGCGCTGTACGTGTTCGCGCTCCCGGAATGAGTTGACCGCAAAGGCGCCCTAACTGTACTCTGGCGATAGACGTTTGTAACGGAGACCCCGATGAAATTCCGATTTCCGGTTGTGGTCAGCGCGTTGGCGCTCCTGCTCCCCGCGTTCAGCCAGACTGCCAAACGATGGACGCCGCCGCGCACTCCCGACGGGCATCCGGATCTGCAGGGCATCTGGTCCAACGCCACGATCACGCCGCTGGAGCGGCCGGCGGAGTTCGCCGGCAAGGCCGTGCTGACCGATCAAGAAGCAGCCGAGTTCGCGCAGGAAAATCTGGAGCGGAACAATGCCGACCGGCGCGACGGCGGCGCCGCCGCCGACGTCGGACGGGCGTACAACAATTTCTGGTATGACCGTGGAACCCAGACCGTCAAGACCCGTCGCTCGTCTCTGATCACCGATCCGCCGGACGGCCGCGTCCCGCCGCTGACACCCGAAGCCCAGAAACGTCTGGCGGAAGCCGCGACGCATCGGCGCGAACATCCGGCCGATGGGCCCGAGGATCGCTCTCTGGCCGAACGCTGCCTGAACTGGGCCACCGCCGGCCCTCCCATGATGCCGAGCTTTTACAACAACAACTACGAGATCGTGCAAACGCCGGACACAGTCGTGATTTTCAATGAGATGATTCACGATGCCCGCGTCGTGCCGCTCGACGGCCGCCCGCACCTTCCGGGCCGCATCCGTCAATGGCTCGGCGATTCACGCGGCCATTGGGAGGGCGACACCCTGGTCATCGAAACCACCAATTTTACCGATAAGACGGCGTTCCGCGGGTCGACGCAGAACATGCGCCTGATCGAAAAATTCCGGCGCATCGATCCGGACACGCTGCTGTACGAATTCACAGTGGACGACCCGGCGGCATTCGCCAAGCCGTGGACGGCGCAGATCCCGAGTGTTCGCACGGACGGCCCGATTTTCGAATACGCCTGTCACGAAGGCAACTACGCCATGACCGACATGCTCTCGGCGGCGCGGGCGGAAGAAAAAGCCGCGAAGTAGCTCCGCTTCCGCTTTCAGGTTTCGGGGTTTCGGGGGGTTTCGGGGGTTTCGGGGACAGTCTACGCAACCACCAAATTCCGAACCTTAACGTTTTCGCAAGGCGGCCCGCCCCAAGTGATCCGCACTGCGCCTCTAACTCAAGGCCGCGCGAATTTCGGGGTTGTGTAGCCTGTCCCCGAAAAATCCGAAAAATCCCCGAAAAACCAGTCTACTTCTTCTGCCGCTCTTCCAGCATCGCCTTCAGGCTGGCGATTTCGCGCTTCAACCGCCGCTCGCGCCCGACCATCATCAGCACGTAGATCGTGAGGATGATCCACACCGCGGCGAACCCATAGCTCAGAAACTGAAAGTTGCGCTGCAAGCGCTCATATTCGCGCTGAATGTCTTCTGGCGAAACCTGCGCGAAGAGCAACGGGAGTTGCGAGATCAGGTGCATAGATTGTCCGCTAGAGAGCATGCGCCATGCGGCGCACGTAGTCGATTTCGCGCTGCGTCTCTTCCTGCCGCAGCCGGATCATCGTCATGACCGCGCCGAGCATCAGCAACGCCAGCCAGTTCCACATCATGACGATGGTCCAGTCATGGGGAAAACTGCCCGTGGAGGAAAAGAACACCGGCCCCGGATGCTGCGTGCGGAACCAGCGGATGGACATGATGACGATCGGAATATCGAGAAACGCGAAGATTGAAAAGACAGCGGCAAACGTGGCGCGCTGCGTCGGCTCTTCGATGGCGTGCCGCAGCATGAGGTACCCGGCATAGAGCAGCCAGCAGACCAGGGCGGAAGTCAGGCGCGCGTCCCAGGTCCACCAGATGCCCCAGATGACGCGGCCCCAGAGGGAGCCGGTCACCAGGTTCGCCGCCAGAAACGCCAGGCCCACTTCCGTCACCGCGACCGCGAGCGCATCGTATTTGAAATTCTTGGTAATGAGGAAGAGCACGCTTGCAATCATCGCGACGGTGCCGGCCACCATGCCGGTCATGGCGGCGGGCACGTGGAAGAAGATGATTTTGAAAATCGCGCCCTGCGCCGCCTCGGGCGGCAGGCCGGCGATCACATAGATATTGCGCGCCAGCAGCAGCAGGGCCGCGATACCCAATCCGTATAGAATCTTGTCACGCATCTCAGCACCTCACCCCACCAGAACGGTCTCGACCAACGCCAGCGACGCGGCCGTATATAAGACGTCGAAGCCCACCAAAACCTTCAGCCAGGTCTCCTGGTTCCAGATCGGCGTGCCAGCCGCCAGGTCCGCGGTCATCACCATTGCCGCCATCAAAGCAGGCACCAACATCGGGTACGTCAGCATCGGCAGCATCACTTCGCGCAGCCGGATGTTCACGGTCAAGGCGCTGAACACCGTGCCGATCACCGTAATTCCCCACGTGCCGAGCGCCAGCACGATCAGCATCTGCCCGAACGGAAACCACACATTATAGAAAATGCCGAAGACCGGCAGCGAGACCAGCTCGACCGCCAGCACCAAGACATAGTTCGCAAGTGCCTTCCCCAGGAACAAGGCGGCGCCCGAGACCGGAGCCGCGACGAGAGCGTCGAGGCAATCGTTCGGCAGTTCGCGCGCGAAGCTGCGGTTCAACACCAGCGTGCCGGCGAACGCGAACACCAGCCAGAGCAGTCCGCCGACAATGGTGCGCGTGGCGGGATCGTCGAGGTCGAATGCGAAATTGAACAGCACCAGGATGACAACGGCGAAGGCGAGGGAGGCATTCACCGCCTCTTTGGTGCGGAGCTCGGCCCGCAGGTCCTTCGCCATGATGACAAAGACCAGGCGTGCAAACGAGGACGGCCGCCGCTCGGAAACGAAGCCTTTCCCGATCGCAACCGGAACTTCGTTGACGACCGCCATCACCCTTCTCCGTAGCGGGCGTAAACCCAACCCGGGTCGGCGACCATCTCGGCCGTGCACGGGCCGTGAAACGCCACCTGACCGCGGTTGAGCAGCGCCACGTGCGACGAGAGTTCCAGCGCCTCGCGCAATTGGTGCGTGGACATGATGACTGTCTTGCCGTTGTCCAGCGCCTCGCGCAAAAGCCGCTGCAGCACGGCAATAGCGCGATCGTCGAGCGCCGTGAAGGGCTCGTCCAGCAGCAAAACCGACGGATTATGCAGGAACGCGCGCGCCACGGCCAGGCGCTGGCGCATGCCGCGGGAAAACTCGCGAACCAGACCGTCGCGAACGCGCTCCAGGCCGGTTTCCGCCAACCAGTGCAACGCGGCTTTCCGGGGGTCGGCCAGGCCATAGAGCCTGGCATACAGCACGAGATTTTCCAGCGCGGAAAGCTCGTCGTAAACCGCGATTCCGTGGCCGATCACCCCGATGTTGCGGCGCGTTTCGGTTTCGCGCGGCTCCTGGCCGAAAATCCGGATCGTCCCCTTGCCCGGTTTGGAAAAACCCGCAATCGTGCGGAGCAGCGTGGTCTTGCCGGCGCCATTGCGGCCGATCAACGCCAGACAGCTGCCGGGGCCGGCCTCCAGACGCACATCCCGCAGCGCGGGAAAGTCGCCATAGAATTTCCAGACGCCGTCAACGGTGACCGCGGTCATGCGACTCCTTGGCCGCGTTGGCGCCGGCAGGCGTCCGGTACAGCAGAACGAAACCCAGCGCGAGAATCCCGAGGGCCAGGCCGAGAATCGGCCAAAGCCTGGTGTACAGACGCGGCATGATCTCCTGGATCTGCGGAGCGCCGTCCTGGCTGCCGGTATCGGCGCCAGCGTCCTGCGCCGCCGGCGCTGCCGTGCCACTCAAAGCAATCTTGTACGAGGCCTCTTTCAGACCGTACAGATGGGCTTGCGTGCGCGGCTCCTCACCCATGTCGTTGAGATTGTCGCCGGTCAGCGTGACGCCTTTAGGAACGATGAGGTAGGTGTTCTCGTCCTGCGTGACTACCTTTCCGGTGTAGGTCTCGCCTTCTTTGTACGGCGTCACATAGCTCAAGTCGATGCGCGTTTCGCCCGGCCGCACCGGGAAATCCACTTTGTAAACGTCCGGTTTGCCTGTCTTGCCGGCCGGCTGCTGTAGCGGCATGCCCCCGGGCGCCGTCGCATCGATCCGGACCTTGCCGTTCGCGCCCGGCGGCAGATAGAACTGGAGAGTGCCGTTGACCGGGTCATTCCACGCCGTCTTGCCGTCGTTAGTGAACAGGTACGCCTCATTCACTGTCAGGCCTTGGGGCGTGGGATCGAAGAAGATCAGGTGTTTGGAAATTCTCGCGCTGCCGCGCTCTTTCGAAGCGTTGTAGACCTCCAGCGTCAGGTTCTCGGTGGGCGTGCCGGGCGGAATGACCTTCGTGTAGGTGATGCCATCGACTGTGGCGCGGAGCAGAGTCGGCCCGCCGGCGGAAGGCGCGGCGTCCAGTCTGAACTTGCCCTGCGCATCGGTTTTGCCGTCGCCGGTGGCCTCGGGACCGGCGGCCCCCATGGTCATCAGGGTGACGGGAGTATTGGCTTGCGGCTGTCCGGTGGTGCCGTTCAAAACCATGCCGCTGATTGCGCCCCATGCCGGCGCGCTCGCCAGAGCCAGCGCCAAAAGCCACTTCATGATTGCGTTACCTTCATCGGCTTACCGCACTCGCCGCAGAACTTGAGTTCTTTTTCGAATTTCGCGCCGCAAGCCGGACATACGGTCGCAGCCAGCTTGGCCGGCTTGGGAGCGGCCACGGGCGGCGGCGCGGAGCCATTGACGCCCAACTGCGCTTTGATCTTGTCGACTTCGGCCAGCACCCCGGCCAGTTCCTTTTGGAGGTCGCGCTTGGTGCTCTGGTAGTCTTCGTCGGAGAGCTTGCCCAGCCGGTACTCGAACTGGAGGTCGCGCAAGTTCTCGTAGATCGCGGCCTTCCGGTCGTCCAGGTGCTGGAAGGGAGATTCGGGCTCGGGTTCAGGCAGGTCGTTCGGCCGGATGCCGAGAATCCACACGATCACGGCGATCGCCACGACACAGGTTATTGCGATGGTCATTCCAACTTCGCCAGATCCTTTTCAATCTGGTCTTTGTACTTCTCCAGCGCCGGATCGTCGAGCTCCATCGGGCCGATTTCCGCCAGCGGCTTCGGTTTCCGGTACTTCTTCAGGAACGCCCAGATCACCATCAGGCCCACTCCGATCGCGGCATACGGAATGATCCATCCGAAAGCGCTCGGCGGCGCCAGGTAGATGCCCGCTCCGTTTTCCCGAATGAAGGACTGGATGATCTGGTCGTCGGTCATGCCGACCGCCTGCATCTTGGCGATCTTCTCCTTGGCCGGCTTGGAGAAGCTGCACTCCAGCATGCTGCAGGTGGCAACCGAATCCTTGCAGCCGCACTGGCACTGCAGCCGCGCGCCCACGCGCCGCACGTCGTTGCTCGGCTTTTCGGCCGCGGTCTGCGCATCTCCGGAGAGAGACAACGCTACCGCGGCGATCAAAGCCAGCAGGCTAATTCTCAACCGGTACATGTTTCTTGGCAATCCCCACCACTTCCGTGCGGGCATATTGCATCTTGACCTTGCTCGGAACCAGGCAGATCAGCGTGCCGCCGATCAGCACCAGGCCGCCCACCCAGATCCAGGAGACCAGCGGAAAAACGTAGGCCTGGATGACCGCCCGCTTGTTGTCATCCGACATGCCCGCGAAGTTCAGGTACAAATCTTCGTTCGGCCGCTGCCGGATCCCGATTTGCGACGTGCTCTCCTTGCTCGAAATATAGAAGCGGCGCTCGGGCTCCAGGAACCCGATCTCCTGCCCGGCTTTGGTCACCTGAATGGTAGCCCGGTGCCAGGCGTAATTGTCGTTCTCGCCCTGCTGCAAATTGACCATCTTGAGGGTGTAATTGCCCACCCGCATGGTATCGCCGTTGTTCAGCTCTTTGACTTCGCTCTGGTTGAACGCATGGCCGGTGAACCCGATGAACATCAGGACAATTCCCATGTGGACCAGGTACCCGCCGTAGCGCCGCGTGTTGCGGTGCGTCAGTTCGACCATGGCGCGCACCACGTTCATGTTGTTCTTGGCGGCGATGGAGCGGCCCCCTTTGTAAAACTCGATCATCACGGTCAGCGCGACAAACAGGCAGAACCCGAAGGAAATCAGAGCGTAGAAACTGCGCATCCCGGCTGCGATCAGGGCGCCGATCAGCACCAGCGACAGGATGCCCGGCCACTGGAAATTGCGCCGCAGGCTTTCCACCGACGTGCGCCGCCACGAAAACAGCGGGCCGACACCGGTGAGAAACAGCAGGAACAGACCGATCGGCACCATCAGGCGGTTGTACCAGTCGGCATCCAGTGAGATTTTGTCGCCGGTAGCGTATTCGGAGATGACCGGAAAGAGCGTGCCCCACAGGACCGCGAAGCAACTCGCCAGCAGGATCAGATTGTTAAACAGGAAGCTCGATTCCCGCGAGACGACGCTTTCGAGCTGCGATTCGCTCTTCAGGTAATCCAGCCGGTCCAGAATCAGGTAAATGGTGGCCGCGATGCCCACCGCCATGAAGCTGACGAAATACTTTCCGATTTCCGACCGCGCAAACGCGTGCACCGATTGCACCACGCCCGAGCGCGTCAGGAACGTTCCCAGAATCGCCAGGAAGAAGGTCGAAGAGACCAGAACCATGTTCCAGACCTTCATCATGCCCTTCTTCTCTTGCATCATCACGGAATGCAGGAAGGCCGTGCCGCTCAACCACGGAAGCAGCGAGGCGTTTTCGACCGGATCCCAGCCCCAGTAGCCGCCCCAACCGAGGACGTGATAGGCCCACGCCGCGCCGAGCATGATACCGGTGCTTTGGAAGAGCCAGGTCACCAGAGTCCACCGGCGGGTTGTATAAATCCAGCCTTCACCCGGTTGCCGCGTGATCAGCGACCCGATGGCAAATGCGAACGGAACCGTAAAGCCCACGTACCCCAGATAGAGCATCGGGGGATGGATGGCCATCGCCGGATATTGCAGCAAGGGACTCAACCCGTTGCCGTCCTTCAACGCATCGATGGCGATGACTTGGCCATCGGTCGCCAGCATGCGGAACGGGTTCGCGATGAAGTTGTTGAGGAGGAGGAAAAACGATTGCACCCCGAGCATCACCGCGGTGACGTACGGCATCATGTCGCGATGCTTCTTGCGGTTCGTGAAGGTCACCACCGCTGCGTAAATCGACAGCAGCCAACTCCAGAACAGCAGCGAGCCTTCCTGGCCGCCCCACCAGGCAGCGAACTTGTACAGGGTCGGCATCGCGCGGTTGCTGTGTTCCGCCACATAGGCATACCGGAAATCGCTGGTCATGATGGCGTGGACCAGGACACCGGCGGCCAGCGTGATCAGCGCCCAGATGGCATAGACCGACCGCTGCGCGCTAACTATTAGAAACGGCTTGTTTTTGAGACGCCCAACGACGGAAGCGAGGGCGGCGTAGAGGGCTACGCAGAAAGCCAGCAGGATGGCCAGCGAACCCAAATTTTCCATATCTCTCCCTCTGAGATGGCTGTACGACTAGACGCTGCCTTTGCCGCTGTTGACATTGGGCGCCAGTTGCCCGGGCTTGACTTCATACTTGGAAGCGCACTTGGCTTGGATCTTGGCAGTGCGGAAGACTCCATCTTTGTCGAGTTTTCCATCTGCCAAAGCTTGGGCGCCATCTTTAAAAGTATCGGGGAGTGGCTCGGTGCCGGTATAGGCGACCTTCAGGCGGAGCTTGTCCTGAATGAGCACGAACTGGACCTCGGAGCCGACCCGGTGAATGGAACCCGCCTCGACATCGCCGCCCACCCGCAACCTCTTGCCATAAGCCTGGTTACCCATCTGCCCAAGCTCGCTGATGGTCTTATAGTAGGTCTTGGTTTCGTTCATTCCGGCGGTAGCCAGCCAGACCAACGTCCCGATGACAACCACGATCAGCGCGGCGAATTTCCCGTACTTTTGCATGTTATCCCTCTGAAACTACAGTATAACCCGAAACCGCCAGCAGATATTCAGACTTTCAAGACTTTTTAGACCACAGTCTTCACACCCCGCTGCTTGGCCGCAAATCCTTTAGACGCTCCGACGCGTGGCTTTCTTCACCCAGCCGGGCCGCTATTGAGGCAAAATGGAGGAGCAGCGAACATTTCAAGTTGCGTGTGTCCGCTCCGGACGGCGGAGGCGGGGGTGTGCCGCCGGGTGGCAGACAAATTCGAAGTCGATGAGGAATTCGTGAAGCATTTTTCCGGTGGCCTACTGTCTTTATGCGTACTCCTGATGGGAGCGATGGCTGCAAGTGCCCAACAGCCGCAGAATCAGCCCACGGCGCCACCACCACCTCCGCCTGGGGGACCGCGGGTCGAGCAGCCGCCACCGCTGCCGCCCCGGCCACCGGATCAGTCGATGCCGGATGAGGGCAAGTTTTCGGTCGGAGTCTTCGGCTGGCTCGGCCGCGGGCAGCCGATCATCGACGCCGGCCCCGTCTTCGCAAGCGACATTTTCGGGAATCGGATTCACATCCCGCAGTCTCCGCCGTCCCGGCTCACGTTTCAGGGCCAACCCAAAGCGATCGAGGGGGTCGACGTCACGATTCCCGCGATCAAGCGGAACCAGGTGCGGGTCTCGTACTTCCGCACGCGGGCCGCGGGGAATCTTGTGGCGCCCACGGATCTCATTCTGTGGGGTGGCAACTACTCCAAAGGTGACTATCTTTCCACCAGCTACCGGCTGCAGAACGTAAAGGTGTCGTACGAGTTTCTGACTTGGCCGTATCCGATCGGGAACCGCAAATTCCGGCTCAAGACCCTGTGGCAATTCCAATACACCCACATGGTCACGGCATTTGACGCGCCGCTCAAATCGACCGACAACGGCCCGAATACGGCGAGCGGCAACAAAACCCTGTACGCTCCGACGATCGGGCTGGGCGCGGATTATTACGTCACACGGAACTTCCGGCTGGAAGCCAACGCGAGCGGCTTCGCGATTCCGCACCACTGGACCCTTTGGGACACGGACGCATCGATGGCATACCGGGTAAGCAAGCTGGAATTCCGGATCGGCGCCAAGGGCTTTCACTTCCGCACGTCGCCGAAGTCCGACTACTACCTGAGGGGAACCTTCGCGGGGGCGTTTGTCGGGGTGCGATTTTTCCTGCACTAAAAAAACCGGTCAGCCTGAACTGCGCGATTTTCGAAACCCTCTCTTGAAACTCGCGCAGTTCAGGCTGACGGATTTACGGGGTTACCGCGGCTGTGTCACTACGTCAATCAGCGCGGGTTCGCCTTTTTTTACGCGCTCGATGCCGCGTTTCAGCGCGGCCACCAGCTGCGTCGGCTCGGTGATGGGGCCTTCGGCGTACAAGCCATAGCTTTCGGCCATCTTGGCGTAGTTGATGTCCGGGTTCCAGAGCTTGGTGCCGATGGTCGTGCGGTCCTGGCCGCGATTCCGCTGGCTCGCGCGGTTCTGCAGAATCATGACCTCGGCATGGTAGCCGCGGTTATTGTGCATGATGGTCAGCAGCGGAATCTTGTGGTGCGCGGCCGTCCACAGGACGCCGGGCGCGTAGTTGAGATCGCCATCGGTCTGAATGTTGATCGAAAGCCGTCCGTGTTTCTTGTTAGCGAGCGCAGCGCCGACCGACGCCGGAGCGTTGTAGCCGATGCCGCCGCCGCCCTGCCCGCCGATGTATTGGTAGTGCTTGTCGAAATTCCAGAGGCGGCCGGGCCAGCCGCTGATGAAACCCTGCCAGGAAACCAGCGACCAGTCGTCGTTCCGGATCAGCGGCCACAACTCGGCGCAGAGGCGGTTGAGGCTGATCGGACTGGCATCCCATCCGTACTGCGCGGTGTCGACTGCGCGATTCCAAACCTCTTTGTGCGCAGCGGCCAACTTGGCGCCGCGGTCCTGCAGGGTACGGCGCCGATCGGCGGTGATCAGCCTCTTGCAGGCTTCGATGAGGGCGGGCAGCGTGGCTTCGCCATCGGCACCCATATCCAGATCGACCTCCGCGTAGTGGCCGAAATCCTGGATGTTGCTCTTCATGAAGAGATCGACCGAAGAAATGTTGATGGTCTTGGCGCCGCGCGCGCGAGCGGCTCGGGCGGCGTTGGTCGGGTCGGATACTTCCAGAAAGAGGATGACATCCGGTTGATAGCCGGGGCCGCCGGTGCCGGCCAAAGGATGGCGGTTCGGAAAATTCATGCGCTCCTGGCTGTCGACCGGCGCTTGCAGGGTCTCGGCCAGTTCGACCAGCAGCGGAATCGCCTTGGGCGTGCGGACCACCCTCTGTGTGACGATCAGCGGCCGTTCGGCGTCGACCAGCCAGCGCGCCGCTTGTCTGACGGCTTCGTCGTCGCCCTGCGGCGGCGCGGTCGGGGTCAGTTTCGGAATGCGCAGGTTCTTCTCGTTGTTCGGCTGCGTCTGATTCTCGTGCGTAGCCACCAGCAGGACCGGCCCCATCGGCGGCGTCATCATGACTTTGTAGGCCCGCACGGCCGACTCGGCGAACGCGCCCAGGGAAATCGGCTGGTCGTCCCACTTCACGAAATCGCGAACCATCAGCGGCATGTCGTTAGCACTGTGATAGGACTGCACGCCCGAACCGCGCTCGGCCGCGTCCGCATGGTTGCCGACGATCATGTAGATCGGCACGCGGTCGGCGTACGCGTTGTAAATCGCCATCGAAGCGTGCTGCAACCCGACGGTGCCGTGGATCACCGCCATCATGGGCTTCAACTCGATCTTGGCGTAGCCGTGACACATCGCGACGGCCGATTCCTCATGGCAGCAGGTGAGCCACTCGGGCATCGAGTTGGGAGTGGGGCCGTAGTTGATGAGCGATTCGTGCAAGCCGTCGAAAGTGGAACCGGGATTGGATGCGCAGTATTCGATGTTCAGAGTCTTGAGCACATCGACCATGAAGTCGGAACCGGGGTTCTCGACCACGCGGTCGGAGACGGCGGGGCGCGCGCCGGTATCGAGCGCCAGGGTGGTTGAATTCGGCCGCGCCGTGCCGTTGCCGCCGCGGGCGCTTCCCTGCTCCTGGGCATGGCCCAGTTGTGGCTTCGCCGCGAAGGCCGCGGCGCCGGCAGCGGCGCCTTTCAGAAAGCCGCGCCGGCCGACGGAAGTCTTCTTCGATTTCGCCATACCATCCCCTCCCTGCCACGAGCGGCAATCGGGTCCAGCATATAAAGGACGGCCCGCAGTGTCAACGCGAAGCCAGCAGCTTCACGCTAATCGCTTTCGGGAAACTCGTTCCGGCGCGAAGAACCGGGTGGCTAGTGCGAATGCGCGGCGCTCTTGGTGATCTGGGACGGATCGGCGCCGACGCGGCCCGAGGCATCCGTTTCGGTCGCCTTGGCCAGCCGGAAATCGAACTGGATCGACGGCAGATCCGGGAACGGGGACGACGGGTCATTCGCCTTGCTTTCGGTCACCAGCGTTTCGGTGACGCCGAAGACGGTGTCGGAATCGATGTGATCGTCATTGCGAAGGTACAGCGCGGTCACCAACTCGCGGTATCCCGGGGCTCCGATCAGGAAGTGGATGTGCGCCGGGCGATAGCCGTGGCGGCCTTGCGCGCGAATCATGTCGCCGACCGGCCCATCCATGGGAATCATATAGCCGAGTGGGCGCACAGTGCGCAGGTGATAGCGGCCTTCGGAATCGCAGTGATACCAGCCTCGCAGATCCATCACGGACGGATCGTGCCGCTGCAGATCGTAGACGCCTTCATCGTCGGTCTGCCAGATCTGCACGGACGCATTGGGAATGCCCTTGCCGCTGGAATCGGTCACGCGGCCGTAGATGCAGATCTGCGGGCCTTTCGGGTTGGACATGATCGATTCGCCCAGCTTCCGCTGCGGCGAATCCTGGCGGTAGAAGGGGCCGAGCAGGCTGGTCTTGGTGCCGGCCTCGGTGGCGCGCTTGTCATGCAGCGCGTTGACAAGGCTGCTGAGGCCGAGCGTGTCCGAAAGCAGGATGAATTCCTGCCGGTACGGCGTGCACGTCTGGCCGACGGCGGTCAGGAATTTGATGCCTTCGATCCACTCTTCAGGAGTGAGATCGATCTCACGCGCGAATGCGTGGAGGTGCTTCACCAGGCACTCCATGATCTGCTTGAGGCGGGGATCGCGCGTCGTCGACATCTGCGCCAGCGCGGCATCGGTAATGGTTTTTTCGTCGATTGCTAACATGGGATTCCCTTTCCGTCTAATGGTGTCCGGCGGCGTGAATCACGGTATGGACCGGCCCGGCTTCGGTTTTCGGCTTGCGCGCCATTGCGATTTCGGCCAACCGCGCATTGCGTTCGGCGCGCTGCCGGGCGCACCGCTGGTCGCGCTCTTTGAACTCCGGCAGCACTTCTTTCGTGAACAACTCGATGGACGAGCAGAGCAGTTCGTGAGGAATCTTTCCGGCCTGCGAGAGGCAGATCACCTGATCGATGCCGACTTCTTCAAACTCCCGGAGGCGCTTGCGGATCATCTCCGGTGTCCCCACGCAATCCTGAATGCGGCCTTCCGGCGGCGCGAACTCCTTCGGGTTGTTTTTGAATTCGTCCCAGATGTCGCTCACACCCGGCACGTGGTCGCCGAAGAAACTGTAGTGCCCAAGCCCGTAGATGAAGAAGCCATAGCTTTCCGCGCCGAGTTCCGCCATGCGCTTTTCATCGCGGTCGCAGAGGAACGGGCAGGTGATGGCGAAGTTGGGGTTCACGGCGTGGCCGACGGGCACGCATTCGTTTTCGAAGGCCGCGTAGTAATCCTTGACCCAGTGATTGGCTTCTTCGGGACTGACAAAAGAGAACGTAAGGGCCCCGACGCCAAGCCGCGCGGCCTGAAGAATCGACGTGCGGTTGGAACACGCCAGCCAGAGCGGCGGATGCGGCTTCTGCAACGGCTTGGGGACCACGTTGCGCGGCGGCATTTTGATGTACTGGCCTTCGAAGCCGCCGAAAGGGTCTTCGGTGAACATCCGCACCACGGCGCGCAGGCCTTCGAGCATCATGTCCTTTTTGACCGACTGCGGGACATGGAAGCCGCCGAGTTCGGTTTCGGTGGCGCCGGCGCCTACTCCATATTCGACGCGGCCGTCGCTGATCAAATCGAGCGTGGCCACGCGTTCGGCGACCCGCGCCGGATGATTGATGTTGGGCGGCATCTGCACGATGCCGTGGCCGATGCGCACGTTTTTCGTGCGCTGCGTACACGCGGCCAGGAAGACTTCCGGAGCCGAGGAGTGCGCGTATTCTTCCAGGAAATGGTGTTCGGTGGCCCAGATGTAGTCGAAACCGCCCCGGTCGGACAGTTCGACCTGTTCGAGGGCGTTCTTGAGCAGCTTGTGTTCGGAGTCAGACGACCACGGACGGGGCAATTGATGTTCGTAAAATCCGCCAAATTTCATGTTCTTCTCTGAAGATCAGTGCGTCATTGCGTAGACAATATAGTTTACGCCTGTGCGGATGCCCAATGCGGAGTACTTCTCCGGGTAGTCGGGATCGTCGGCATATTCCCAGGAATCGCCCAGATCGGAGTTGGCCACGATCGCCACCATGACCCGGCCCTTGTCGTCGTAGATGGCGCGCCAGTAGGGGACGCTGCCGTCATTCTGATACCCACGCCCGTACACGCCCCAGGCGCCCGGGACCTGGTAGCGGTCATCGAGATCATACACGGAGTGAAAGATGGGGTCGCTATTCGGGAGGTCCACCACAGGCCGGTCGGGAAAGACCTTGCGCAGGCTTTCCATGAACACGGCCCATTCCTCGGAGCCCCAGAAATCGTCGGCCATAAAAAAGCCGCCGCGCAGGAGATATTCGCGCAAGGCTTTGGCTTGGGCATCGGTGAGCTTCCACTCGCCCGGACGGACCGCGTACAGCCAGGGCCAATCGAACTGGTCGCCGTCATCGAGATCGACCGGCTGCTCGACCGAACGCACATGGAGGCGCGTCAGACGCCGCACGGCGCGCAGGAAGTGCCGGTCGGCGCGCGGGTAATCCTGGGTCCAGCTGGAATAGCCGAGCTTCCATCCGTTGCCGCCGCGGCGGCTGCCGCTGCGGTCGAACCGGGCAGTCGGCGCCGGCGGATACATCAGCCGCGCAAAGGCGAACTCGGCCTGTTCCTGGTAGTCCGGCGGGAGTTGAAATTCGTCATATTCGACACCGGGATATTCGCGGAAGAGTCGATGCACCTCAGTCACGGCCGCAAAGGACAACAGCGCGCCGGCCAATCCCCACAGGATCTTCCGTGAAACCATGCGCCGAAACTTGTCCTGAGCATATCACGGGCGAGCGGGGGGCCGTCCCTGCTCCGGACCCACGTTTGGTTGTGCGGTGGTGCTTGGGATCTTCGGAGAAACGGAAGCTCGAAACGGAGGCGCCGAGTGCCAGTTGAGCGTTACCGCCGGCTAGCGCACGCTGGCAGCCGCTTCGGGCGAAATCACAGTGTCCACTTCCTGGAGCCGCTGCCGGTTGATTTTGAGGCGCAGCGCGAGCGCCAGCTGCCGGCCGTCCTGCCGCGTCAGAACGGCGAACCTACCCGCCTCCCCACTCGATGCGTCCGCAAACACGCGCCCCGCGGAGACGCTCTTCACGGATTCCCAAACTCCGCCGCCGAATTGTACCGGACGTCCGTTCTCGGTCGCCCTCACATCCGGCGACACCGGGAGCGACCTGGCGCGTCCGGCAATGGCATTGCTCAGATAGCTGTTCGTGAACTCGATGAGGCAGGCGCGGTCGCAGACCGGCTGGTGAATGGCTTCGACTGCCAGCACGACCGGCACGGCGATACCCAGCGCCAGCAGTCCGCCCGTCAGCACCTTGCGTGAGCTGCTTCGCATGGCAAATATCCGCCTTTGGGCGCAAGTATACCGCAAGCTGCGCCACAAGGTAAGATCGACAGAATAGACAAAGGGGCTCCATGGGTACAGACACAGGCGCGCCATCCGCCGGTTCGACCGCCGCACGGTTTCCGATTCTACTGCTGCTTCTGTTCGCCGGCAGCGGCTGTGCGGCGCTGATTTACGAAATTGTCTGGTTTCAACTGCTGCAGCTGGCGATCGGATCGACGACGCTGTCGACCGGAGTTCTGCTCGCGGCCTATATGGGCGGACTCTGCCTCGGCAGCCTCGGATTGGGGCGGCTGGTCCGCCCCGGACATCATCCGCTACGCGTCTATGCCGTGCTCGAAGCCGGGATCGGACTGTTCGGAGTGATTGCGCTGTTCGAGATTCCGGCCATTCAACGAGTTTATTTCGCGGGCGCGGAGCACGGGCTGCCCAATATGCTGCTGCGTGGCGCCATTGCCGCGTTCTGTTTGTTGCCGCCCACGGTGTTAATGGGCGCGTCCTTGCCGGCCCTCGTACGGTGGGTCGAATCCACGCCGCGGGGCGTGGCATGGTGGGGACTCTTGTACGGAGGCAATACCGCCGGCGCGGTGTTCGGGTGCCTGCTCACTGGATTCTGGCTGCTGCGAATTTACGACACGCACATGGCGACCTACGCAGCGGCTGGGCTGAACGCCGCGGTTGCGGCTGCCAGTTTCGCGTTAGCGGCGCGGACAACGAAACAGATAAATGATCACGTTCAAGTAAGACGCCGGGGGGCTTGGCCGGTTTACGTGACGATTGGACTTTCGGGCGCGTGCGCGCTGGGCGCGGAAGTAATCTGGACGCGGCTGCTCGGAATGATGCTGGGCTCCACCGTCTACGTGTTTTCGATCATCCTGGCGGTGTTCCTGATCGGGCTGGCGCTGGGCAGTGGCGGAGCCTCCTGGCTGCTGCGCTCCAGGCCGGGGCCGGTCTTCGCTCGCAAGACGTTGGGATGGAGCCAGATTTTAGCGGCCGCAGGCATCGCCTGGACCGCGTATCTGATCGCGGCCTGGTTGCCCTTTCTGCCAAACGGCACTTTGCTCACCGGAACACCCTGGGAGACCTTCCGCGTCGACATAAGCCGATGCTTATTGGCCCTGCTGCCCCCGACTTTGCTCTGGGGCGCGAGTTTCCCCCTGGCGTGCGCCGCGGCGGTAGCGGAGAAAAAGGAGGATTCGGGGCACGTCGTTGGCGGCATCTATGCGGCCAATACGTTGGGCGCGATCGTGGGAGCCCTCGGCGTCAGCCTGGTGCTCGTGCCGTGGATCGGAACACAGCAATCCCAACGCGTGCTTCTCATCGCTTCAGCGGCCGGCGCGTTGTTCCTGCTCGCGCCCCTGGCGCTCCGCTCGAACCGGCTGGCCGTCGGTCTTACGGGATCACTGGCCGCCGCCTGCCTCCTCATGTTGAGCATTCATCCGATTCCGGGCACGGTGATCGCATACGGACGGCGCTCCGCGATCGCGGGCGGAACCGTCATCTACACCAAGGAGGGGCGGAATTCCTCAGTGGCGATCACAATGTGGAGTGATGGAGCGACTGAAGTCGACGTCAATGGCCACGTCGAAGCGACTACCGAACCGTACGACATGAAGCTGCAACGGATGGTGGGCCATTTGCCGGCGCTGCTGCACCCAAGTCCGCGCTCCGTGCTCGGCATCGGTTTCGGAGCCGGTGTCTCGGCCGGCACCTTTACGAGATATCCGACGATCGAACACATTACCGTCTGTGAGATCGAGCCGGCAATCCCCCCCATCGCGACGCGATATTTCGCCGAGCAGGATTACGATGTGCTGCACAACCCGCGCACGCGGATCGTCTATGACGACGCCCGGCATTACATCCTCACGACTCGGGAAAGGTTCGACATCATCGCATCCGACCCACTAGACGTATTCGTAAAGGGAACCGCCGCGATCTACTCGAAGGAGTACTTCGATGCCGTCAAACAGCACTTGAATCCGGGCGGCTTCTTCTCGCTGTATGTTCCGCTTTACGAAACGGACGAGCGAACGATCAAGAGCGAGCTGGCTACCTTCTTCGAAGCGTTTCCGAATGGGACGGTGTGGGCGAACCTCCGCGATGGAGAAGGCTACGACATGGTCTTCCTCGGCCAGGCAGAACCGTTGCGGATCGACGTCGATGAGGTGCAGCGACGCCTCCAACGTCCCGACTACGCGCCGGTGCCGGAGTCTCTGCGCGACGTAGGAGCGGGTTCGGCCGCGGAACTGTTATCCACGTATGCCGGACAAGCCCGCGACCTCGCGCCATGGATTCGCGGCGCGGACATTAACCGCGATCGCAACCTGCGCCTGCAATATCTGGGCGGCTGGGGCATCAATTCGGCGATGGCGGATTATCTGTACCGCCAGATCATCCGTTACCGCCGGCCGGCGAATTTATTCGTGGGCTCGCCGCAAGCCGTGCAGTCGCTGTTCAGCGCGATCAACACACAAGCCGGCGGGTAGGACACCAGCGCCTTTCCAGTGACAGAATTTCTGATTCTTTTTTCCTTTTAGCTTCAGCCGCTTACTTTCGTTCTGCCGCGGGGACGCGCTCGGCCGGGAGTACACGGGAAGTAGAGAGCGTTTTGCGAACGCCCAAAAATTAACATGAAATTGCACAAAATCGCAGCGGCTTGCGCGCTGGCCGCTGCCTCAACCCGCGACTTGCGTGCCCAAACCCGGATTGACCTCCATAGCCAGGCCCAAAACGTCGACTTCTCAGACGCTACTTCCACGAAACCATCGAAAATCGGGACGACTCTGCCATCGAACTGCTCCGTCGGGGAAACGTTCGTCAAGACCGATGCCGTGCCGGGAACCAATTTCTATGTGTGTACCGCGGCGAACGTCTGGACCGCGCAGAGCGCCGCGCTGCCTGCATACGAGGCCGGCAGCTATGGCAAGGTTCTCACGAACGATGCAGAGGGCATGCAGTGGCAGGGGTTCGACGGCGATGTCAGCGGCGACGTAGACGCACTGAGGGTCAATCGGCTGCAAGGCCGGCCTCTGGCACAAGCCCCGCCGGCAAACGGCGACTTTCTCGGCTGGGACGGCACGCAATGGCTGCCGCGGCCCGGCGCCACGATCCCTTCCATCCAAACCAACAAGCCTTGGCTCTGCGATTCGACCACTGGAACGGCTTCGTACGTTTGCAGTCTCACGGCCGCATCTGCCCTGACCGCTTATACACCGGGCATGTGGCTCACGCTGCTCGCCGACACGACCAACACGGGTGCGGCGACGCTTAACGTGGACGGCATGGGGGCAAGACCGATTCGGCGGTCGGATGGGATCTCGGATCCGGTTCCCGGTCAAATCACGGCCGGGCGGGCAATCACGATCACTTACGACGGAAATGGTTGGCGTCTTCCTCCTTATAGCGGCGTTCCGTTTACCGCGCCGGCAAATCATTTCGTGACTGCGCTTGACGCGGCGGGCGTGGCGACCACGTCGCAGCCTTCTTTTGCAGGTCTGGCCGGCAGCTTGGCGGGATCGCAAATGCCGGCCCTTACGGGCGACGTGACGACGTCGGCCGGAAGCGTGGCCACGTCACTTGCCAGCGTGAATGCAGCGCCGGGCCAGTGCGGGGATGAGACCCATGTGTGCAGGGTGACGACCAATGTCAAGGGACTGATCACTCAACAATCCGCGGTGCCCATCACGGTTACCGGCGGTATTGGCTCGCTGAACGGGTTGAGCGGAGCGAATCAGGTATTCGTGAACGACAGCAACGTTACGCTGTCGTCGGCAGGGGCAACCCATACGCTGGGCTGGAGCGGGCTGTTGAGCCTGAGTCGCGGCGGCGTGAACGCCGATCTTTCGGGCACCGGCGGAACACATCAGGTGCTGCGCCAATCAGCGCCCGGCGCGGCAGTTTCGGTGGGCCAGCTCAATGGCGGCGATATCGCGGGACTGGCGGCATCGGCGATCATCGACACCACCAATGCGGCCAACATCACGAGCGGCACTCTCCCTGCCGCGCGCCTGCCTTCGCCCGGCGCCAGCGCGCTGGGCGGAGTGCAGTCCAAGGCCGCGCAGTCGCACTTCTTCCTGACCGCCATTTCGAATACCGACGGCTCGGTGAGCGCGGCGCAGCCGCTCGCCGCCGATGTCGGCGGGCTGGCGGCCAGCGCCACGATTGACACCACGAATGCTTCGAACATTTCCGGCGGTACCTTGGCATTGGCCCGGATTCCAACCGGCACTACGTCCAGCACCGTCGCCATCGGAAACCACGCACACTCCGGTGTTGAAACGACGGCGAACAAAGACACAAACGGGGGCTACGTGGGGCGAGATTCCTCCGGGAATGCCGCCCTGCCCGGCAGCGTGACGGCGGCCTCATTCGCGTCCAGCGACACCACTCATACGGGAAAGATCGAACTTACTCCCGGTCTATCCACCAACTTCGCAAACAGTATTGCTTCCGGAAACTACGGCCTGTTCCTGGATTCCGCGAACAGCAACAAGCTGACGCGGCGGGATTCCTCCGGGAACAACACGGTGATTGAAGGCGGGGGTGGCGGCGGAACCCCCGTCAACGTGAACGGCTCGTTGGTATCCACGCCAAACTTCAACGGAATGACGCCGGCGGCGCAGGCCGGATACGTGAATGCGACATTCCAAGTGTCGTCTTCGAACGTGAGCGTGGAGGTTCCAACCGGCACCACGTCCAGCACCGTCGCGATCGGGAACCACGCCCACACCGGTTTTGAGGCGACCACCAATAAAGACGTGAACGGAGGCTACGTGGGGCGAGACTCCTCGGGGAATGCCGCTCTGCCCGGCAGCGTCACCGCCGCCTCGTTCGCGTCGACTGATACCACTCATACAGGCAAGATTGAACTTGCGCCGGGCCTATCCACCAACTTCGGGAACAACATCGCGTCCGGAAACTACGGCCTCTTCCTGGATGCCGCGAACGGCAACAAGCTGACCCGGCGGGATGCCTCCGGGAACAACACGGTGGTCGAGGGCGGAGGCGGCGGCACCACCGTGAACGTGAACGGCTCCGCGGTGTCCAATCCCAATTTCAACGGAACCACGCCCGCGGCGCAGACCGGGTACGTGAACGCCACATTCCAGGTGTCGTCTTCGAGCGTGAGCGCAGAGGTCCCGACGGGAACCACCTCCGGCACCCTTGCCGCCGGCAATGATCCGCGGATTACCGGCGCCATCCAATCGAGCGTGGTGAATGCAGCAAACGGAGTGGCGGGACTGGATGCGGCCTCCCGACTCGCATTGGCACAACTTCCGCAGGACTTTACGTGCTCGGCAGGCTCTGGCTCGGGTACCGCGTATACCTGCAGTTTCCCCGCTCCGCCGGCCTCGCTGGTTGCCGGTGAACGCTACTGGTTTAAGGCGGATGTTTCGAATACCGGCACCGCTACGGTCAACTTCAACTCTCTCGGCGCAAAGACGATCAAGAAGGTCCAGGGCGGGGTCACGACAGATATAGTTGCAAATGACATCCAGGCCGGCGCCTGGGTGGGCTTGGTCTACGACGGAACGAATTTCCAGATGGTGTCGCAGCTCGGAAATGCAGCGAGTGGAAGCGGCGCCAACGCGAACGGAAATTATCTGGTCACGCAATCCGCCAATGCGCCGGCGAATGCCGTCAACCTCGGAGCCTTGTCGACCGGCATCTTGAAATGCACGGTGTCCGGCGGCATCTGCACTCCAGCGGTAGCGTCCGCGGGCGATTTTCCGACGCTCAATCAGAACACGACCGGCACCGCGGCGGGGCTGGCCAGCGCCTACCTGGACTGGAACGCGGCTTCCGGCGGCGCGTCGATATTGAACAAGCCGGCGCTGGCCACGGTTGCCACGAGCGGGTCGGCTTCCGATCTCTCCGCCGGAACCCTTTCGAAGGTGCGCGGCGGCGCCGGCGCGGACATGAGCAGCGTCACCTTCCCGTCCGCAGGCACGCTGATGACCACCAGCATGGGGGTCAGCGGGTCGCAGATGCCGGCGCTGACCGGAGACGTGACCACTACTGCCGGCCAAGTGGCGACCACTATTGCGGCCGGCGCCGTCACTCCCGGAAAGTCCTCAGCGGCCCTGAAGACCGATACGTGGAGCTTCAATATCGGCGCCGACAACGCGGCGGCTGATCTCGCGGACGCCGATATGGGGCCACAAGGAAACATCTTCAAGGTTCCAGCTGCCTGCACCGTGTCGGAGGTTGCGGTGTCAGCCAACGCCGGAACACCCAAAGTTCCCATCCTGCAAAAGAATCATTGGGGCGGTTCCTCCTGGTCCGCGACGGATATCACGAGCGCAGCCCTGGCAACGGGCGCGGCCGGGATCGAAACTTGCGCGGCCACGGGCTCGGACTGCATCTCTGGCGTGGCGAAGGATGGGACGGTGACTATCAACACGGCGGGCAGCGCCAACGTGCTTGCCGCAGGCGACTACATCCAAACCAAGACCGGCAGCGGGTTCGCCTCGACCGGCGCGAAGCGACTCACCGTCTCCGTGACGTGTGTGAGGAACTAACATGCGAAAACTGATCGTGTCGGCTCTTTTGTCGGCCACGCTCTTTGCTCAGGGGGTGGTAGTTCGGCGGCGGGTGGTGTCGAGCGTTGGCGGCAGTGGGAGTGCGCCGACTTACGTTCACAGTGGGCGAACATCTACGGGTGGAGCAAACTGTGTACTGACCGCTAACGTAACGGCGGGGCAAACGCTAGTGGTCTACGGAATGACAACGACGATGGGCGCCAATGTCATCAGCGTGTCGGATTCTAATGGCAATACCTATACACCAGCGATGACTTCGACGGATGGGAGCGACGGGCTGACCCGGAATCGAGTATGGACCGCGCCGGTCGGGACAACCAACGCCAGCCTCAGCATCACGGTTCACGTCACGTCCACCACGAATACCGCTCACTGCGATTACGTTCAGGTGAGTGGAACGGGGGTGGCTGTTGACAAGATTGTGCTCGGGAACCTGACCGCCGCAACGTCTCCAATCGTCACTGGCAGTAGCGGCACTACATCGCAAGCCAACGAACTGCTGATTGCGTTTTATGGCATCAGGGTAACGGGCGGCTTCGATGTTACCCCATCTACCGGCTTCGCCTTCGGCGATGAATCGCCAACCGTTTCCTCAACCGTGGCGTTGAGCATGTACCGCACGGTCAGCGCAACCGGAAATTATGCGGCCAGCAGCACAGTAGACACCGCAGCGAACGTCTCCGGCGGTGTCGGTATTATTGTGGCGCTGAAGGCGAATTGATCGAGGACAAAACGATATGGCTAAGTCGATCTTCAGGTTGCTGTTGGCCTTACTGGTGCCGGCATTGGCTTCAGCGGCGGATGTTTATGTGGCTCAATCCGGCAGTGGCAATGCGTCCAGTTGCGCCCAGGCCCGTACGATTCAAGCGGGTGACTGGGCGGCGGGGAACACGATTCATTTGTGTGGGACGTGGACCGGCACGGCGAACTCCACAATGATTACCGTTGGCGCGTCGGGAACGGCAGGCAACCCGATCACGATTAAATGGGAAACCGGGGCCGTACTCACCGCCCCTGCGTGGTCCAATAACGGAGCCATCAACGCCGATGGACGATCCTATATCGTGATTGACGGAAACAACAACGATCCCGGCATCACAGCGACGGCCAACGGGTCCGAACTGGCAAACCACATCAATTCACGCGGCATTTACTTCGGCGCGGCCAGCAATAACGAGGTCAAGAACCTCATCATCCGAAACCTCTATGTCCAAGTGCAGTTCGGAACGGCGGCGGGCCAGCATGGGGAGGGAATTTGGATCAGGGGTTCAAACAATCGTTTTCACCACAACACTTTTGACCACTTAAGTTGCGGAATCTGGCTCGACGCGAACAACGTCATCATAACCGGCAACGAGTTCGACCATAATGACATCGGTCATTTTAACTGGGGGATTTTCATAAACCCATACAACTCGGGTGGAAAGATCCAAAATACGCTGGTTCACGACAATCATATCCACGACATGAAGAACTGGGATGTTACCGGCGACGACTATCATCACGACGGGATTTTCGCGGTCCACACCGGCACCACGATCGCGGATGGCATCACCGGGTTGTACGTGTACAACAACCTGTTCGATGGAAGCATGAGCGATTGCGCGACCGACCCACGCGGACAGGGAACCACCTGTGCAACTGCATGGTTTTACTCGAATGATTCCATCAGTGGCGAGTACCTGTTCAATAACATCTTCGTCGGGGACAATGGAAACAGCTATTTGGCGGAAGGCGGCTATGGGTCGGACACGAATTTCAATTTTTACAACAACGTCTTCGACTGCGCCAACGGCTACTGCCTCAGTTTCGGCTCAGGCCACAACTACACATTCAAAAACAATCTGTTCCTGAATGTCGGCAGCAACCCGAACTACTTTCCGGCGACACCCAAGACATTCGACTATAACGCGTACGAGGCCAGGTCCGGTGTGACTCCATTCTTTTCCGACGCGCACCCGACGAATGTCACCGAGGCGTCTATGGCGCTGACGAACTATCGGCCGGGCGCCACTTCCACCTTGCGGAGCGTGGGCACTAACTTAACCGGGCTCGGCATCACGCAACTGAACTCTGATGCAGCAGGCGCAAGCCGCCCCTCTTCAGCAGCGTGGGACATCGGGGCCTATCAATATGGCACGCCGGTCTGTTCGATCAGCCCGACTTCGATTGGGCCGTACACGGCCGGGCAAGCAGCCAGCCAGCAGTTTGTCGCTTCCAACTGTAATGCGAGCACGTTTACGGTTGTGGCGGGATCGCTGGGGGCTTCCGGATGCTCACTGGCGGCCGGCGGTCTTCTGAATTGTCCGTCGCCGGTTGCTGGAATTTACAATTTCACGGTTGGGTATGATACCGCCACCGATCCGCTTTCCCTAACGATCAATGCCGCGTCTGCCAAACCGGCATTATCGGTCTCCGGGGGAGTTTCCGTTTCCGGAAGTCTTCGTCCCTAGTCAAACGGCGATCGCACTCCCTCGTGCTAGACTACGGGGAATCCAGCCCGTCCGCGCGACGGCACAGAGGAGTTCGAAATGACGTTTCGGCAATTGCTATCGGTAAGAAGATGTCTGCTGCTGGCGGCTACGGCGATCATGGGCCTACTCGCGCAGCCGAAGCAGAACCCGAACTTCACCGGCGGGACGGTAACCCCCGTGAAGGAGAACTCCGACGGCAACATTGCGCATTTCCGCTTTGAAGCGGGCGCCCGGACCAAGTGGCACATCCATGAACGCGGCCAGATCATCCTGGTCGAGGAAGGCGTCGGTCTGACCCAGGTGAAAGGCGGTCCCGTCATCGAACTGCACGCGGGAGAGGCCATCTACTGCCCGCCGGGTGTAGCACATTGGCATGGCGCGGCGCCCCATGCGGGAGGCGTGCAATACAATATCAGCCGCGGCGGAATCACCTGGCTCGAAGAAGTCTCCGACAAGGAATTCAACGCGCCGGCCCAGCGGCTGCACTAAATCACCGGGCGCCGCTGTCCTCCGCGCGGCCGCCGCTGAGGACGTTGTGGACCGCCTGATTGCCTTCGTGGCAAGCGTATTCAAAGATGCGGTAATCCGGATCGCGAGTCAGAGGAATCGATACTCGCCAAGGTTTGAAATACTCCTCCGGATCGTCAATCGTCACCTGGTAAAGAATCGTATCCCGATCCACGCGCCGAAACCGCTCGACTACGTGCAGAGATGGGCTCTGCGGAATCCCCTTGATGCGGCCTCCGGCGGCGCTGGTCGAGATCCAGCCTTTGCCATTGTAATTGGTCGTGTCCACGACCAGCGTGTCGCCTTCCCAATGACCGCGCGAATCTCCTTCCCACTGCCGGATGGAGGCGGGGACGTGCGGCCTGCCGTCCAGCGGAATGATGCGGGCGTTGTGGATCATCTCGGAGAGAATGACGACGTATCCCGGCACCTGCACAATCTGATAAGCATTGTTGTAGCCGGCCGGAAACATGGCCCCCGGCACGCCGCGCGTGATGCAGCGGTCCCACGGACTCATATATTCGTACGAGTCCGAATTATGAGCCAAGTTGTAGTCGCGCCGCGCTTCTGCCTCCGGTTTGACGGGAACCCTGCCGTCGGGCGGATCGATCACGAGAGAGGTTTGGCGCGTCGCCACCACCTTCGTTCCCGAATCGAACCAAAACTGGTTGTAGTTGCCGACGTCGCCCTCCGCCGGCGGCCGGTCGGTGCGAGCCTGTGCCGCGCGGCGTTCCAACTGGGCGGCCTCCTGCTCGGTCAGAACGGATTTACCAGCTAATTCGGCGGGCCTCTCGAACGGCGTGATGGTGGGATTCGTCCAGATCCCCTGAAGATCCGGCTGTCCGTCGGGTGTGCGGGCCGGGCTCCCGCCCGGCTGCCCCGCCGCTGTCAGCGCGATCGACAACAGAACCGTGATTCCCGCCGCCACCGTATAAGGGGATAAGCGACAATTCATCCGGCACCTCTCAGGCTCTCTATTCTAGCCGACCCGCGCGCCGCGCACTCCTGCCGGCTTGGTCTGTGACAAGATAGATCACCGGAGGATACATGAGTACTTACGCACGCCTGGTTGCGTTGGCCCTTCTCGCGTCGGCCCCGGCGATTCCGGGGAATGCGGCTCCCGGAGGAAATCAGGCCAAAGATCCTTTCCTCGGCACCTGGCTGCTCGACGCCGATAAATCCACGTTCGTGCCAGGCCCGGTCCCGGAAGACCGAACCATGATCTTTGAGATGAAAGATGGCGCCCTTCACCATCTGACCAAGACGCCCAACCTCTTTCTCGGCGGTACCGATGACATCGAGTACACCGCCAAATTCGACGGCAAAGATTACCCGATCACCGGAACGGGCATCGATACGGTATCGCTCAAGCGGGTGGATGCGAATACGATCGAACGCACGGGAAAAGTCCGTGGAAAGCCGGCCGAAACCTGCACCATGAAAGTCTCGCCCGACGGAAAAACCCTGACCGTTACGATCAAAGGATCGTATAACGGCACAGACTACAGCAGCGTGCAGATTCTCACGCGCCAATAAGAACCGATCTGGAAATCAGGCGGGGTCCATGCCCGGCGGCATGCCCGGCTGATAGCCTGTGCAATTCAAAACCGGCAGACGCGGATATTTCGGAAATGCCGCTTGCTCAAACGAGAGCCGGCATTGGTAAAACGCGCTGCCGCGATGGGAACGAAGCACGCGGACGTGGCGGCAAGTTGTACACAATCCCACTTCCTCCTGAGGTTCGCCTCGAAATTCCACGAATTTATTCCGGCAGTTACCGTAGTACCCCTTGACCTAGGTTAGCAGCAGTTTGACGAAATTCTTTTTCAAGCCGGCCCGTCGATATACTGAGGAGAGGGTGCGTTTTCTTACGGAACGCGTGCCGCCTCGGATCGATGATGAAACTCGTCCGATTCCTGTCCTCGGTCCTGCTTTTCTCCGCCGCGACCCGCGCAGCGACGCTCTCGGCCTCCGATCAGATCGTGAGTCCCGGCGGGAGTGTGCTGGTTTCGCTTGCCCTGGCGTCGGGCGGCCAGAACATCAGCGGTATCCAGTTCGATGTCGCGTGGGACGCGGCCCTGGACGTTCATGTCGCAACGGGCGCGCAGGTCGGCATTTCGACTAAATCCCTTTACACGAGCCTTCCACAAACGCGAGTTCTGCGCTGTCTGGTCGTGGGCTTGAATCGCAACAGTCTGGCCGATGGCGAGCTGATCCGGTTGTTCGTCGACGTGGGATCCGGCGCCGCCGCGGGCACGAGTCAGCTGCGCCTTTTGAATTTGAGCGCCACCGATCCTTCCGGCACCCCTATTCTGTTGACGGGCGGCTTGATCTCGGTGCAGGTACAAGCCGGGAACACGACGCAAGCGATTCAGGCCAGCGGCATCGTAAACGCAGCCAGCCTGCTGCCCGGTCCGATTTGTCCCGGCGAGATCGTCACTCTGTTTGGTTCGATCACGACCTCTTCGCCGGTCGTCCTGTTCAACGGCGTGCCGGCGCCTATTCTCTACGCAGGCCCGGGCCAGATCAACGCGATTGTTCCATTCGGATTGGACCTCAGCAACCCGGCCCAGGTCACGATTCAGCAAGCGATTTCCACGACGACCCTCACGGTGCCCGTCGCCGCGGCTTCCCCGGCGATCTTTGCCGCCAGCGCGAGCGGCGCCGGCACCGGGACGATCCTGAACCAGGACTACAGCGTCAACTCGCCGGGAAAGCCGGCATCGCCCGGCTCCGTGGTCATGATTTACGGAACCGGATTCGGCGCCCTGACGCCGACTCCAGCAGACGGCCAGATCCAGACCGGGCTGGCGACCACGAATTCCGCGGTGACCGCCACCATTGGTGGCATTCCCGCCCCCGTCACTTATTCCGGCTCGGCTCCCGGTCTCATCGCCGGAATCATGCAGATCAACGTTCGCGTGCCGGACGGCGCCGGCTCCGACCCGGCCGCTCCCATTTCGCTGAGCGTCGGCCCTTTCACCACGCCCCCCGGCATCACACTGGCCGTGAAATAGCCGCGTCACTCGCGATTTTCGCGGGGCCGGCCGGATGAGTACATCGCCGGGTACGCCGCCCGCATTTCGTCCGCCTTCTCACGCGCCGTCTCGATCCGCACCAGTGGCCCTTTTCCCATTCCGGGGCAATAACGGGCCGTGTTCCGCCATTCCCGCCGGCTCTCGACCAATTCCGGCCAGAACGGAAAGATCCGGCATTGCGTCGGCTTCACAGGATGGATCGAACACCCGCCGGCGCGCAGGAAATGGCATTGCGAGTCCCGCGGCACTCGCAGGCGCAGCCGCTGGCCGGTCCGGTAGACGTAACGCCGCTCAAAGGCCGCGCGCGCCATCCCCAGAAACTCGGCCGCGCGCGTCAAGTCCGATTCCGTCAAATAGACGAACCCCCGCTGCGTGCAGCACGCGGTGCACCCCGGCTGACAGGCAAACCGTAACGCTTGCGCCATGACTCATTATGCATGGATCTCACGCAGCCAGGCCTTCAAACCTGCTAAAGTGACTAGCTGCAGGTATGTCCCAGGCCGCCAGCGCCCCATCCTGGTACGAGCAACGGCTCAAGCTGCTGGTTGAGGCTTCTTCCCGCCTGCTGGCTTCGCTCGATGTTCCGGACGTCCTCGCTTCCATCCTGGACCTGTCGCCCAGCATCATTGCCGCCGAAGCGTATTCGATCTGGAGGCTGAGCGGAGAACAGTGGCGGCCAGTCATCGCCAAGGGTCTTTCTCAAACCTACCTGGAAAGGACGGTGCGATCGACCGCCGGGGCCGGCGATATCACGGAAGCCCGCATGCTGTTCGAGGACGTCGAGGTGGATGCCCGGCTCGCCAGCCGCCGCGAGTTCTACCGCGCCGAGGGAATCAAAGCGATGCTGGCGCTGCCGCTGCGAATCCATGGAAGCACCACCGGCACCCTCGTGTTCTATTACCGGCAGCCGCACAAGTTTTTGGAGATTGAGCTGGATCTAGCGGAAGCGCTGGCCAACCTGGCCGGCTCCGCGATTACTACCGCCGAGCTCTATGCGGAGCAGCGGCATCTGACGCGGGCGGCAGACGAAGGCCAGCGGCGCGCTTCCTTCCTCGCGGAAGCCAGCCAGATTCTCGCCTCGTCACTGGACTACGAGACCACCCTCGCCACCGTGGCCCAACTGGCGGTGGGAAGAATTGCCGACTGGTGTACTGTCGATGTGATTGAGCGCGGCCATGTTCCCCGGCGTCTGGTAGTATCCCATGTCGATCCGGCCAAGGTTGCCTGGGCGGAAGAACTGCGCAAGCGGTACCCGCCGGACGAGAACTCAGGGCCGCAGCGCGTCATGCGCACCGGGCAGGCGGAACTCGTGAGCCGGATCGAGGAACACCACCTGCTTCAGGCCGCTCGCGATCCGGAGCACCTCGCCATCCTACGCGAGTTAGCGCCGGTCTCCTACTTGTGTGTCCCGATGATCGCGCGGAACACGATCCTTGGCGCGCTGACGTTTCTGAACTCGGGGCGGTCGCGGTCCTATCAGGAATCCGACCTCGCGCTGGCCGAGGAGTTGGCGGCGCGGTGCGCGTTGGCGGTGGATAATGCGCTGCTCTATACGGAAGCGAGGCAAAACGAGCAGAGCGCGCGCGAGGCGCAGCACGAGGTTCTCGCGCGTGAGCATCGCTTTCGCGCCTTGCTCGAAAATAGCGCTGATGGAATCGTGCTGGCCCACCGGGACGGCACCATCGCCGCCGTCATCCATCCCATCCTCGGCTACGGCCGAGACGAGGTCACCGGCGCCAACGTATTCTCGCTGGTCCACCCCGAGGACCGTGGCCGGCTGCAAACCGAGGTGACAACCGTTCTGCAAAATCCGGCTGACGCGCTATGGGGCCAGTACCGTGTCCGGGATCAATCCGGAAATTGGCGCTGGATCGAAGCGGTCATCAAGAACCTTCTGGCAGATCCCGACATTCAAGCTGTCGTGGTGACCTATCGGGATATCACGGAACGGAAGCGCGGCGAAACCGCCTTGCGCAATGCCAATGCGGAACTCCGCCGGCTCAATGAGGATCTCCACCAGTTCGCGTATTCGGCCAGTCATGATCTCCAGGAGCCGCTGCGCAACCTGGCGATCGCGAGCGAACTGGTTCAGAGAAAGCTCGGCCCCGATGCCGACGAAGAGACCCGCGGATTTCTCCACTCGATTATCAACAACAGCTCGCGCATGCAAAATTTATTGCGCGATCTGCTGGCATACACGCAAATCACCGCGGCCACGCCCGGCGCGTCCGAAACCGATGTCAATACCGCGCTGCATGCCGCGTTGGAAAGCTTGCGGGCCGCGCTCGCCGAATCCGGGGCGCAGATCGAGGTCCCGGACCCGTTACCGACCGTGGCGGCGAGCGAGGTGCATGTTCATCAGATCCTGCAGAACCTGATTGGCAATGCCCTCAAGTATCGCGATCCGGCCCGGCCGCCGCGCGTCCGCATCGAAGCGGTTCGTCAGGGTGCGCACTGGGTATTCTCCGTCCGGGATAACGGTATCGGAATCGACCGTGACTACCACACGCAGATTTTCGGGATTTTCAAGAGACTTCACGGGTCCGGGCAATACACCGGCACGGGGATCGGGCTGGCCATCGTGCAGCGAGTCGTGGAACGTTATGGCGGCCGCGTATGGGTCGAATCGGAAGTGGGCCAGGGCGCCACGTTCTTCTTCACCCTGCCGGGGCACCGGGTGAAAGAGCAGACGGAGTCCGATGGCGGCGTGTCCGGGCTGTGAGCTGGAAGCGGCATCCTAAGGGTTAAGCAGCGCGCCTTCGGCGCTCTCCACATGCGATGCCTGGTTGTAGCAGCCGCTTATTGCTGTTGAGCCAGGTTCCGTAGCCGTTCGCATTCTTCGATGGCCCGCCGTTCGGCGGCGAGCGTCAATTCGAGCGCCGCCGCGTGCTCCGGGCTGTCCACGGGATGAGACCGGAGCTCTTTCAGATAATGACGAACGAAGTCCAGCCGGCATTCGGCATCGCGCAGCCGGCCACTAAGGGCGCCCTCCCCAGCGCTCCCCGGAGGCCCCTGGATTCCGCTTGTCACTTTCTCCCCCAAATACCCTAAGAAGAGTACATCGTAGTCCTACTATACGGCTGTCTGGGGGCAGGACCAGGTGCGGCGCAATCCAGATTCTGGCTTCCGTGGTTCCGAAACTTACTTCCGGTCGGGTCAGCACCCGTGTTCGCGGACGTGGTTCAGGTAGGCCTCACGCGCGCTGTTCCACTTGGCCCGCGCGGCATCGAGAGCCAATTCGACCCTGCCCAGGCCCTCGGCTCCACTGATCAGGTTTCTGGTCTGCTCGGTCTGGATCACCGTAAGCGCGCTGGCTGCCTCCAGCAGTTCATCGGAGAGGCGTTGCTTTTCTTTGCAGACTTGGGCTTTGGCAGGCTGAGCAGGCATAGCGCCTATGCTAGTGGTTCTACGAGGCATCGGTCAATTACACGAGCGGTATCCGCAAGCACCGACCTGTAACGATCGACACCATTCCCGTTTCGACCGGCAGCGGGCTCGGGGATGCCCGGCGGTGAAGCGGGCTAAAGAGGCCGATGTCCGGGTCGTCGTATGGCAACGAAAGACAACTTCACTCGCCGCCAACTTGCCGATAGCATAGTTGATTCAATGGGCCCCGTGAACCTTTCGCGCTTGTTTCCAGTCGTCTTGATCGTCTGCAATGCCAGCGCCTCCGTCTGTTACGCGGTGGCGGGCGACTTCCGGCGGTGCCTCTACTGGGCGGCATCCACCATCTGCGTCGGCGCGGTCACGTTCTGAACGCCGCGGGAATCAGTTTGCCGCAGCGCTGGTCAGTTCGTGGTTGATCACCAGTTGGAGATCCGGCCACTGCAGCCCGCCGATCTTGCGGCCGTTGATGAACAGGGTCGGGGTGCCGTGCACGTCCAGCGCGTGTCCTTCCGCGATGCTCCGGTCGACTTCCGGTTCGGTGGCTTTGGTCTCCATGCATTGGCCCAACTTGGCGGCGTCGAGTCCATTCTGGCCGGCCCACGCCGCAACCTTTGCATTGAGATTGCCGGCTTCTATCTGGGGCTGGTTGTCGTAGATCCAGTCGTAGAACTTCCAGAAGGCATCCGGATTCTGATGGTAGATGCAGCGCCCGTCGATGGCCGCCGCGCGCGCCCAGGGATGCAGGGATTCCAGGGGAAAATCCTTGAAAAACACGCGCACTTTGCCCGGAAACGTTTCCGGCACATTGTGGTGCAGCAGCGGCGCTTCCATGCGGCAATCCGGGCATTGCAGGTCGCCGAATTCGACGATCGTCACGGGGGCGTCCGCCGGGCCAAAGCTGGGCGCATCCTTCGTGTTCAGCTTCTCGAGGTTCGATTGAAACGGGCTCTTGTTGATGTTGTAGACGTCGCCATTGACGATGGTCTGTCCATCGTTGGAGACGTAGTACAGCTCGTCGCGCGTGCCGCCGTCGAAGGTCAAGTGGACCGGCACTTCAAAGAATCCCGGCAGAACCTTCGAGGGTTTCGGGTCGTCGATTTTGTAGGTAACCGCATTCCGGTACAATTCGACCTGCCGGAGGTAGGATTCAAACGCAGCCTTGTCCAGCGCTGATTTGCGCTTCGTCTGCGCGTTCGCGAAGAACGCCGGCGCCAGAGACAATGCCAGGAGAAGAAGGACTTTCATAAGGATGCCCCTATTCTACCTATTCCGACGGCGTCTCCCGCGCGTGGGCGGGCCCGCGGAATACGGCGTTCAGGAACAGAATGTTCATGCCGTCGGCCATGCCTCGGAAGTTCGGATCCGCGGTGAACCCCACCACCAGGCCGCGGCCGGAAGTCTCGGCCATCACCAGAGGCTTGTAGGCGATCTGGCGGCGCATGTCTTCCCACAGCAGGCCGCTGGCGAGCACGCGGTCCGGCGACTCAAAGTACGCCGCATTCACGCCCTGATCGGCTCGGAGAGGCCGGTAAATCGCATGTCCGGTCACCATGGCACGAACGGTCTCCCTTACTCCGGCGGCCAGCCAATGATCCGGCGAGATCCGGGCGTTGAGGATCGCGCCCGGAGTACCGTCGAGTTCCTCCGGCGCGGGCCGCAGCGCTTGCTGGAATTGGGAGTCGGTCGCAATCTCCGTGGCCGGAACGCGGGCACTCTTGGGCGGTCCGGCCGCGGCCGGCCTGCCGAGCCGGTCCTCGCGCGCCGTATGGAGCAAGCCGGCCTTGGGGTCGGACAGAAAATCGACGGCGTCTCCCAGCGCGATGAGCGTGCCGCCGTTGTCCACCCAGGCTTTCAAACGGCCGTCCGTGTCCTCGTCCAGTTCGTCCTCGTAGGATCCGCCGGGTGGAAGAATCAGAACGTTAAACCTGGAGAGTTCCGCCGAAGAGAGTTGGGCCGTCCGGACCACCGTCACGGGATAGCCGTATTGACGTTCGAGCACGAACCGGGTTGCGCCCGCGGCGGCAGCCCGGACCGGAGCGTCCCAGGCTAGAGCGATCACCGGCTTGCGAACCGGCACCACGGAACGGCTGCCAAAGTTCACGCCGTCATCGACCCAGCCGGTATCGGTTCCGTAAACCTCGGCTCCCGTCTCGCGCGCCAGACGCGCGAGGGTCGACGCCAGTTCCGGCGGGTTCTGATTGCGCTTGAAGATGAGAGTCCCCGCCGGATAGGCGCGGGTGTCCTGCCGGAACGCGCGATCGCTGCTCGAGACTCTCAGGTTTTTCCGCAGAGCGGCGGCGAGCAGCCGTCCCGCCGCTTCAGTGCCCCAGGGGACCAGATAGGCCACCGCGCCTTCGGAATCCTGGAAACGTCCGTTCGCCGCGCGCGGCGCTGACAATGGCTCGAACCGGCCGCTGGTTACGGTCGAGTTCGGCACCGCCTCCACGTTGAACAACAGCGGCAGCGACCACGCAGTGACGTCGAAGATCTCGCTGTGTTGCTTCATCTGGCGGCGGGTCTCTTCCGCTTCGAGAAACCGCTGATCCATGGCGGTCACCGGATCGAGCAGCGTCCGGACCAGACGCTTGGCGGGCTGCGCCATTGCGACGACATAAGTCCCCGCCTCGTATACCCGGCCGCCGGACCGGAACGCATCGAGAGCGCGCTTGACTTCGATCCCGTGCTCCGCCAGCAGTCCAGCCAGCTTGTCGGCAGCGGAAGCATCGCCCGTCCGGGGCAGGATGTATTCGCGGACGGGTTCGGCGGATCCTTCCTGAACGGCCGAAGCGCGGTAATGGTAGAAGTCGTTCAGCAACCGGCTCCGATTTGCCGCCGCGGCATCCAGAGTCGCGAGAGCGGCCACGAAATGATGCCGCACCGTGTCGCGGAAGGTGAGCTCCGAGCGATCGGAGCGGCGCACCGCGAGCCCCCGCGAGGAAGCCTGTTCGTACGTCATGGCGAGCGCGCCGTAATACGACGGCCAGGTCGCGCCATACCCCGGGTAGAACGCGTCGTAAACCTCGCGGGTGAAGTAGTCGAACCCGAATTTGTCGAACCAGCGCGCGTTGTTGCGTCCGAACAGCTTCAGGTTCTGCTTCTGAGCGGCAGTCAGGTTGGGGTTGTAAGGGTCGGCTTCGGGACTGAAGAAGTAGGTGGACTCGCCGTCCATTTCATGCAAATCCACCGCCGCCAGCGGCAGCCATTCGCGCAGCACCTTCACGGCGCCGCGGGTTTCGGGCTGGGTCAGCGCAATCCAATCGCGATTGAGGTCGAACAGGTAATGGTTGTAGCGGGCGCCCGGCCAAGGTTGGTTATGTTCCGCGGCCAAGGGATTGTCATCCGGCTCGACGCCGCGCGTCTGCTCGTAGTAGTTGAGAAACCGCTCATGACCGTCCGGGTTCTGCAACGGATCGAGCAGCACGAGATCGTGAGCCAGGATGGAATCCACCAGTGGGTCATTTCGGACGGCGACCAAATGGTACGCCAGCAGCATGAGGGCGTCGACGGAAGAAACTTCATCGCCGTGCACGGCGCCGGCCAGCCAGACGACCGCAGGCAGGCTGGAAGCCATCTTGCGGGCTTCGGGTTCCGCCATCTTTCGCGGATCCGCGAACCGCGCAATCTCCGAGCGGATGGCCGCCAGTCGCTTCATGTTGGTTTCAGAGCCGACGGCCGCGTACACCAGCTTGCGGCCTTCCCAGGTGGTCCCGTATTCGTAGACCTTCAAATTGGGGCAAGCGGCCGCGAGCGCGTCGAGATATCGAAGCGCGCCGGCGTGACTGGTCATGCGCCGGCCCGGTTCATAACCCAACACCTGTTCGAAAGTGGGGATGCGCGGATCGTACACCGCGCCCGGCCAGAACTCATAGGCGCCGGCGGGGCGCAAACAGAGCAATCCCAGGAACAAGAGCGTGGCCCGAAACATCAAGTTCCCAGTGTAACCACCCGAACGGCGGATCGAAAATCAGGCGCGGGGCCGGCACCGATCCAGCCGGCATAGCGGATTTCAACCGGGCGGGAGGGATTCAGCTTCCCACTTGTCGCGGCAGCAATTCCACGGTGCGGGCCTGCCACTGGGGCAAAGCGGCCATCCAGGGCTGCTGGCGGAGAGGCTCCCAATCCAAAGCCTGTTCCGCGTCGTGGTTCAGCAGGGCATCCGCGATGTGAACGGCGAGCACCGCGCTGGGAACGTTTTGACCCGCGGCGGGCATCCGATGATGCAGGGCGGCTACTTCGGTGATGGAGTCCGGCAGCCCCCAGAGCCAAAGCAGATAGCCACCGACTTCGGCATGGGTCGTTCCAAAAACCGCCCGCTCCGCTTCGCGAACCGGCAACGACTCCCGCCGGGCGCGCTGCAGCGCTTCCCGGTACAGGTCCGGGCAGTGCTGCGCGAGCAGCAGCTTGCCGGCATCATGCAGCATGCCTCCCACAAACGCATCTTCGGCGGCCGCTGCCGGAAGGCCGAAACTCTTGGCGATTTCCCGCGCCAGCGTCCCCACCTTGAGGCTGTGATCCTGGAGTTGTTCGGGTGTGAATCCGGGGAGATCCGAAGGCTGGAACTGGCAAAAGATCGACGCGCTGAGAGCCAGGGCCCGCAGTGTGTCGGTCCCCAGGTAAACGATCGCCTCTCCCGGCGTGCTGACGTGCCGGCTGATTCCCATGAAAGCCGAGTTCACCAGTTGCAGAACTTTTGCCGTCATCGCAACGTCCTGCTCAACGATGGCGGCAATTTCCTTCACCGAAATATCCGGCTGGCGGAGAGCCTCAAGCAGCCGCACGTAGGTGCTGGGAGGACTAGGCAGCGCATGAATCCGCGAAACCAGACGCCGCAGCGCGGCATCTTCCAGCATCATCCGCAAGCTGAAGGCGCGCTCCACTTTCGCCCGCAACGTCCGGGCATCGCACGGCTTAACCAGGTACTGGTGAGCGACGGCCGCGGAACGGAGCGTCAGTTCCTGATCCACGGTGCCCGAAAGCACAAGACGGATCACCTGCGGGTGCTGCTGGATCACCTCGGAGAGGAGCTCAAGCCCGCCCATGCCCGGCATCCGGATATCGGTCACCAGCACGTCGAATTCGGCTTCGGACAGGCGGCGCAACGCCTGCTGTCCGCTGGAGACGAACTCCATTTGCCACTCGCCCCGCAGAGGGTACAACATCCTCTGCAGCCCTTCCAGCACCTTCGGCTCATCATCCACGAAGAGTATCCGGTTCATTGTCCGAGTGCTGCCTCTCCGGCGTGCTGACGATGCAAGCAAACGCCCTACTATCCAATACTGTTAACTGATCTGTAGAGAACAGCAATACTGTCGCTGGATAGCATGCCGGCCGAAGAGCAGCGGCCCGGGGCGAAGGTCGCCAGGCAATAACGGCCTCCGCGCCTCACCACACGTGGCACGCGTCCGCGCTGACCATCGGCTGGCCGGCTTTGCAGGAAAAGGCCTTTTGGAACTCGGGCATGTTCTGCACGACGCCGTTGACCCGGAACCGGCCCGGGGAATGCGGGTCGGTCTGGGCCCGCAGCCGGAGGATCTCTTCCCGCTGGTTCTCGCACCAGATCTGGCCGAAAGATAAGAAGAACCGCTGTTCCGGCGTGAACCCGTCGATCTGCTTTTGATCCGCTTTCCCCTTTTGGCTGAGCAGGGCCATTAAGGCGATGCGTACGCCTCCGTTGTCGGCCGTGTTCTCTCCCAAGGTCAGCTGGCCGTTCAGCTTCACGCCCGGAACCGGGCTGAAGTTCGAATACTCCTTCACGAAGCAGGCGGAGCGCTCCTCGAAGGCCTTGGCGTCGGCCGGCGTCCACCAGTCGCGCAAGTTGCCGTTGGCGTCGAATTGCCGGCCTTCGTCGTCGAATCCGTGGGTCAGCTCATGGCCGATCACCATGCCGATGGCCCCATAATTGACCGCATCATCGGCATGGTTGTCGTAGAACGGCGGCTGCAGGATTCCGGCCGGGAAGTTGATGTTGTTCATCTGGGGATCGTAGTAGGCATTGACCGTCGGCGGAGTCATGTTCCATTCCTGGCGGTCGACAGGTTTGCCGATCTTGTTCAGCTCGCGCTGAAATTCAAAGCGGTCGGCGCGCATGCCATTGCCCACAGCGTCGTCGCGCTTGATATCGACGCTCGAATAGTCGCGCCACTTATTCGGATATCCGATCTTGTTGGTAATCGCATGCAGCTTGCCGATAGCCTGCTGTTTGGTCGCGGGAGTCATCCAGGAGAGCTGCTGGATGTCCTGGCCCAACGCCTTTTCAATGGCGTCGACCATCTTGAGCGTGCGCTGCTTGGCATCGCCGCCAAACGTTTTCTCGACAAATTTCCGGCCCAGGGCTTCACCGAGCTGGTTGTCGGTGAAATCCACGCAGCGCTTCCAGCGCGGCCGCAACTCTTTCGCGCCAGTCAGGGTTTTGCCGTAAAAGCTGAAATTCTCTTCGACGAAGGCGGTCGGCAGCAGTGGAGCTTCGGAGTGAAGAACGTGCCATCGCAAATAGGTCTTCCAGTCGTCGAGCGACTCCTTTTCGATGGCCGCGTTGATGGCCTTGAAAAATTCCGGCCAGGAGACATTGATGCTGTCGAACGGCGGCGCGCCGGCGTCGGTAAAGTACTGGTTCCAGCGGAAAGCCGGCTCGATGGTCTCCAGCTCCTGCTTGTTCATCCGGTGATAGACCTTCTCCGGATCGCGCCGCGAGACGCGGTCGAGCGACGCCTTGGCCAGATCGGTTTCCATGCGCATGACAGTCTGCGCATCGGCTTTGGCTTGATCGGCAGGCTCCCCGGCCAGTTCAAACATGCGCTGCACGTGCGCGAGATACTGCTGGCGCAACTCGGCTGATTTCTGGTCGTCCTTGAGGTAGTAGTCCCGGTCGGGCAACCCGAGCCCGCCCTGGTCGGCCTGCGCGATCACCTGGCTGGAGTTTTTGAAATCCTGCCCCGAGCCGAATTCGAACAGCGCGCTCATGCCGCCCCGGTGCAGGTGCGCAATCTCGGCCGCCAGGTCCGATTTGTCTTTCAAGCCGCGGATCCGGTCGAATTCCGGTTGCAGGGGCGTCAGGCCCTTCGCGTCAATGGCCTTCGTGTCCATGCAGGCCGCATAATAATCGCCAATCTTCTGATCGATGGCGTCCCGTTTTTTGTTGGTTTGCGAAGCTTCTTCGAGAATCTGGTGAAGGACCTCGCGGTTACGCTCCTCGAGCTCTGTGAAGCGGCCCCATCGCGACTGGTCCGGTGGAATCGGGTTGTTCTTCATCCAAGTCCCGCAGGCATATTGATAGAAATCCACGCAAGGGTTGGCGCTTTTGTCGATCTCATTCAGGTCGAGCGAAATCGCTTTGCCGGCCGTCTGGGCGAACGCTCCTGCGGCGAACAGGCATAATGTCAGAGCCAGTTTGGACACGGAATTACCTCTTCCCTAATTTAACGTGCGACGGCTCTTGTTGTACCGGGGTGCCGCCGTCAATGCGAGATTTCCACACAACAGTGTTATACTCGCGACGGTTGCCTCTTATATGGCCAGCATACTGATTCGTAAACCCCTCAATCTGATTTTGGAGGAGGCGGGCCAGGAAGGCGAGCACACACTCAAACGGGCCCTCGGCGTCGTGAACCTCGTTACGCTGGGCATCGGCGCCATCATCGGCGCCGGTATCTTCGTCCTGACCGGTTCGGCCGCGGCGCAATATGCCGGCCCTGCCATTATCATTTCATTCCTGCTCGCCGGTCTCGGATGCGTGTTTGCCGGGTTGTGCTACGCCGAGTTTGCCTCCCTCATTCCTATCGCCGGTTCCGCTTACACCTACGGGTACGCCACACTTGGCGAATTGTTCGCCTGGATCATCGGCTGGGACCTCATCCTGGAATATGCGTTCGGCGCCGCCACCGTGGCATCGGGCTGGAGCGCGAACGTCATCCTGCTGCTGCAATATCTCCATATTCCCCTGCCCCCGGAAATCATGGCGACGCCGGGCACGGTTTTGGTTCGCTATGACGGCCTGTGGATGCCCGCGAGTTCGGTGCCGGCCGGCGTGGCCATCGGCGCGTTGCCGCATGCAACCGCGCTCTTCAACGTGGTCGCCTTCATCGCGATTGCGCTGGTGACCGCCGTCCTGGTAATCGGGATTCAGGAATCCGCCACCCTGACCTCGATCCTGGTCTTCGTCAAGGTCGGAACGGTCCTGGTCTTTATCGGAATCGCCGCGGCTTACGTGCTCGCGCATCCCGACATTGCATCCGCCAACTGGCACCCGTTTATTCCGCCGAACACGGGGGAGTTTGGGCAATATGGCTGGTCGGGCATCGGGCGCGGCGCGGGCGTGATCTTTTTCGCCTACATCGGATTCGATGCGGTTTCGACGGCCGCTCAGGAAGCCAAGAATCCGCAGAAAGACATGCCCATGGGAATCCTGGGCTCGCTGGTGATCTGCACCATCCTGTACATCGCCACCGCCGGGCTGCTCACCGCGGTGGTGAATTACAAGCTCCTCAACGTGGCGGCCCCGGTTGCGCGCGGGATGCAGGCGACGGGCGTTCTCTGGGGCCAATACCTCGTCCTGCTGGGCACCATCTTCGGCCTCAGCACCGTGATGCTGGTCATGCTGCTCGGCCAGTCGCGCGTCTTTTATTCGATGTCGCGCGACGGCCTGCTGCCGGAATGGGCCGGACGGGTTCACCCGAAATTCCGCACACCTTATATTTCGTCGATCACGGTCGGACTGTTTGTCGCGGTGTTTGCGTCTCTGATCCCGATCGGCATCCTCGGCGAACTGGTCAGCATCGGGACCCTGCTGGCGTTCGTGATCGTCTGCGCGGGCGTGTGGATGCTTCGCCGCAGGCGCCCCGACCTGCGCCGCCCGTTTCGAACGCCTCTGGTGCCCCTGGTTCCGATCTGCGGGATGATCGTTTCGCTCTACCTGATGGTCAGCCTGCCCTTGGATACCTGGATCCGGATGATCGTCTGGCTGCTCATCGGTCTGGCAATCTACTTCGGCTACGGACGCAAGCACAGCCGGGTGGCCGCGGTGGCGGACCAGCCGCAGCTGTCTCCGAAAAAGCCAGTCGCCTTCTGAGCTATTTCATGCCGAGCTTGTGCTTCCAATAATCCCAGGCGCGCTCGTAACCGTCCTGGGCGGAAGCTTTGCTGGCCTCTTCCGGGGTGAGATAGGTAACCGGGCCGCCCAGTAGCATCGCTTCCCGCTGCAAACGGGCGTCGAGGTTCATGTAATACGCGCGGCCCGCCACGACGTGGAGGTTGGGCGCCACTACCACCGCCCCGTGCCCGCGCATCAAAGCGGCCGGTTTCTGCCCAAGCGTGCGAGCCAGCGCCTGCCCGAGCTTCGAGTCGCGGATCAGCAGATCGGTCATTCCGGCCACATCGCGAATTTCGAACACCGGCACGCCCTCGCCCAAAAACCCGGCCAGGTGCGCGATGGGCCGCAGCGCCACTCCAGTCGCGCCGAACGGGATCAACTCCGGCGAATGGCAGTGCACAACCGCCATCACATCGGGGCGAGCCCGGTAAATCTCGCCGTGAATGAACCGCTCGGTGTACCCGGCCGGCGCGTTCGGATTGACGGGCTTGCTGTCGAGATCATATTCGACGATGTCGGACGCCGTCACTACTCCCGCCGCCATGTGGCTGGCCAGCAGGAAGTGCTTCGGATCGCGCGGGTCGCGCACGCTGACGTGTCCGTAGGCATCGAGGACGCCCTCGTTAGCCAGGATGTGATTCGCGAGCACGAGCTCGTTGACGAGGGACGCATCGGGCGCCGCGGCTGCAAGGGCGGCGGTCAACGCGAGGAGAGGGAGCGTGCGCATGGCGGAGATCTCCTTGGAAGAAAAAAGTCAAAAGTCGAAAGTCAAAGGGCATAAGTCAAAAGTGATCAGGTACGCTTCGCCTGCGGCTCAGCAACTCATCCATAATATCCCTGGGGGCGCCGGCACGAGCCCGAAGCCGAACGCCGGGGCGGCGGCCGTCGCGGGATTTCTCGCGGCTTAATCGCCGTGGACCGCGACTTCGGGTTTGGAAGCGGCGCTGCGCGGCTTCTTTTTGCGGCGGAACACGCCGGCCACACCTTGAAAGCGCTCCATGTAGGTGTAGAACACGGGCGTGATGTAAAGCGTCAGCAACTGCGAAACCACCAGGCCGCCGACTACGGCCAGGCCGAGCGGGCGCCGGGCTTCTCCGCCCGCGCCCAGACCGAGCGCGATCGGCAGCGTTCCCATCAGAGCTGCCATGGTAGTCATCATGATGGGCCGGAACCGCACCAGGCACGCCTCGTGAATGGCTTCCGCCGGGCTCGTGCCGTGTTCGCGCTGCGCTTCGAGCGCGAAATCGATCATCATGATCGCGTTCTTCTTCACGATTCCGATCAACATAATGATCCCGACGAACGAATACAGGTTCAGCTCGTCGTGGAACAGCAGCAACGTGGCTAACGCGCCAAGGCCGGCCGAAGGCAGGCCGGACAAAATGGTAATCGGGTGAATGAAGCTCTCGTACAGGATTCCCAACACGAGGTAGATCACCAGAACCGCCATCAGGAGCAAAACGCCCATACCCTTCAGGGATTCCTGAAACGCGGCGGCGGTGCCCTGGAAACTGGTGGTTACGTTATCCGGCAGGGTTTCGCGCGCCACCTGCTGGATGTGATCGACCGCATCGCCGAGTGCGACTCCCGGGCGCGTGTTGAATGAGATCGTCACCGCGGGCGACTGGCCGAGGTGCGACACCGACAACGGGCCCACTCCCAGCTTCAGCTTGGCGACAGCATTCAGCGGCACCATTTTGCCGGTCGCGGAGCGCACATACAACAACCCGAGCGCCGTCGGATCCATCTGATACTTCGGCTGCACTTCGAGGATGACCTGGAAATCGTCCAGCGGGGTGAAGATGGTCGAGGCCTGGCGCGTGCCGTAGGCGCTATAGAGCGCGCTTTCGACCTGGTCGGCCGTCACGCCGAGCGCCGACGCCTTGTCGCGATCGATGTCCAGCTTGATGGTGGGATTGTTGTTCTGCAGGTCGCTGTTGACGTCGGTCAACTCCGGCAGCCTGCGGATGCGGTTTTCAAACTCGCGGGCGACGCGGTACAGTTCCGCGAGATCGGGAGCCTGGAGGGTGTACTGGTAATTGCTGCGGCTCTGAATGCCGCCGATCGTGATCAGCGGGCGGTTCGTGAGATACACGCGCACGCCGGGGATCTGGTCCATCTTCGGGCGCAGCCGCGCGATGATCTCTTCCGGGGTTTCCTTGCGTTCGGAACGGGGTTTCAAATGCAGATTCAGCTGCCCGTTGTTCACCGACGGGTTGTTGTTGCCGCCCGCGACCTGGCTGCGGACGCCATCGACGGCCGGATCTGCCTCGGCGATGGCCTGGGCCTGCTTGGTGGCCCGCACCATGTCGTCATAGGAAATCCCCTGGCGGCCTTCCAGCGCGCCATTGATCTGTCCGACGTCCTGCGGAGGGATGAAGCCTTTCGGAACGAGTCCAAATAAATAGAAGCTGGCCACCAGGGTCCCGGCGGCTACCACCATCGTCGAGAAGCGGTGGCGGAGCACGCCGCGGAGCGTCCAGGCGTAGAGGGACCGCATGCCGTCGAAGACCCTGTCGGATCCCCGCTGAAAAGCATTCCGGTGCTCGGAAGGCGGATTCAGAAACCGGCTGCACAGCATGGGAGTGAGGCTGAGCGAGACGAATCCCGAAATCGCGATCGCCACCATGATGGTGACGGCGAACTCGTGAAACAGCCGTCCCATGATGCCGCTCATGAATAGCACTGGAATGAAGACAGCGGCCAGTGAGAGCGTCATCGAAAGAATGGTGAATCCGATTTCGCGCGCGCCTTCCAGCGCGGCCAGCATCTTGGATTTGCCCATTTCCATGTGGCGGACGATGTTCTCGAGCATCACAATGGCGTCGTCGACCACGAAGCCCACCGAAAGGGTGAGCGCCATCAGGGAAAGATTATCGAGCGTGTACCCGAGCAAATACATCGCGGCGAAGGTGCCGATGATGGACATCGGCAGCGCCATGCTCGGGATCACGGTGGCGGAGACGTTGCCGAGGAAAATGAAAATGACGCCGACCACCAGCACCACCGTGAGCACCAGCGTGATTTTGACGTCATTCACTGATTCGCGGATGGAAGTGGAACGGTCGAAGAAGATGTCGAGCTTCATCGCCGGCGGCATCTGCTCGCGCAGTTCCGGCAGCGCCGCTTTGATGTTGTCCACCACTTCGACGGTATTGGCTCCGGGCTGCCGCTGGATGGAAAACTGGATCGACGGGGTGGATCCAAACCAGCTTCCGTTCTTGTCGTTCTGAATGCTGTCGATCACGCGGCCCAGTTCCCCCAGCCGCACCGGCGATCCGTTGCGGTACGCGACAATCAGCGGCCGGTACTGCTCGGCCGTGTTCAACTGCCCGTTCGCCTCGACGGTATAGGCCCAGTGCTGCCCCCAAAGCGTGCCGGTGGGGAGGTTGACATTGTGCTTGCCGAGCGCTTCCGCGACCTCGTCAATGCTGATATTCCGCGAAGCCAGCAGGTTGGGATCGAGTTGCGCCCGGACGGCGTATTTGGCCTGCCCGAAGACGTTCACCTGAGCCACCCCGTTGATCTGCGAAATCCGCTGGGCCAGGACTTCTTCCCCGAACGCGTCCATGGTGGAGAGCGGCAGCGTCTCCGAATAAATGGCCATGGCGAGAATCGGCTGATCGGCCGGATTGACTTTGCGCAGCGACGGCGGAGCCGGCATGTCGGGCGGGAGCTTTCGCAGAACCGACGCGATGGCGGTCTGCACGTCCTGCGCCGCGCCGTCGAGCGAACGGTCGAGCGTGAACTGGATGGTGATGTTCGTGTAGCCCTGGTAGCTGGTCGACGACATCGAATCGACCCCGGCAATGGTGGTGAATTGCCGTTCCAGCGGCGCGGCCACCGAGGAGGCCATGGTCTCCGGGCTGGCGCCCGGAAGATTCGCCTGCACCTGGATAGTGGGGAAGTCCACATTGGGCAGGTCGCTGACCGGCAGACTGCGATATCCCATCACGCCGAACAGCACGATGCCCAGCATCACCAACGTGGTCATGACGGGCCGGCGGATGAAAATGTCGGTCACTGCCCCGGAAGCCTTTCAGTCTGTGAAAACCGCGTCTTTTCATCATATACCCGGCCTGCGAAAGGCATCCTGACTCTTCCGGGCTAGTAGTTTCAGGCGAGCGTTTCAGCCTGTTTGCGGCGGGCGGCGCCGATGCGGTGGCCTGCCAGCAACACCGCGGCGATCAGGAAAGCGTCGAAGAGATAGCGCACGAGTTCAGTGGGGTGCGCGGCGCGCAGAATCAATCGATCTTCCAGAAGCATGTCGCCCCCCACCTTGCCCAGCACCGCCACACCGGCATACACGGCAATTGGATACCGATCCATCAGATTTGCAAGCAGGTTACTCGAAAAAACCACGAAGGGAATGCTGAGAGCCAACCCGAAGGCGATCAGGCCGTAGTGGCCGTGCGCGGCTCCCGCGACGGCGAGGATGTTGTCCACCGACATGGTGAGATCGGCCGCCGCAATAAACCAGATCGCTTGCAGCAGCCGCCGCGGGGCGGGCGCGGCATCGGGCGGATCGCCGGCGTCCACCAGCACCTTGAACGCAATCCACAATACGAACAGGCCTCCCGCCAACTCGACGTAAGGCAAGGTAAGCAGGGTTGACGCAAACGCTGTCAGGACCACCCTCAGAACGACAGCCAAAGCGGCTCCACACGAGACGCCGACGCGGCGCTCCCGGCCCGAGAGCGAGCGCACCGACATCGCGATCACCAGCGCGTTATCGCCGGCCAGCAAGAGATCGATCAGTACGATCGACAAGGCGCTGGCCACAAATTGAGAGATCGGCATGATTCTTAGGCTCGCGTGACCGGCCGCCCGCGCCACGCTTTGACGCGCCGGAAATACGCGCGGGCCACACGGATATCTTTGAGAATCTGAGCCTTCAAGGCTTCCGGGGAATCAAAACGGCGTTCGTCGCGGACGCGGCAGAGGAACTCGACCCGGATCCGGTGCGGCGGCGCGCCTTCCAGGGGATCGAGTAGAAACGTTTCGATGGAAAGCTCGTGGGCCGATGTAAACGTCGGCCGGTATCCCACATTGGTGATCGAGTTCCATTCATGCGGGGCGGCCAGATCGAGGGTTCGGGTCAGATAGACCCCGCGCTCGGGGATCACGGCGGCGGCGGTGGCGAGATTCAAAGTCGGAACAGTTTGCCGCGACCCCACGCCGTGACCTCTTACGACCTCTCCTTCCAGACCATATGGGTGCTGGAGCAGACGGGCGGCGAGGGCGACGCGGCCGGCCAGGATCGCCTCCCGGATAGCGCTGCTGCTAACAACGCGGCCGCGGCAGGAAACCGGCGGAATGGCTTCGGTCTCGAAACCGAGCGTGCGGCCCAGTTGCGCCAGGATCGCCACATTGCCGCTTTGCCGGCTTCCGAACCGGAAGTTCTCGCCCACCAGCACAGCCCGCGCCTTCAGGCGGCCGGCCAACAGTTCGCGCGCGAACTGCTCGGGCGTCCAGGAGGCTAACTCGCGCGTGAACGGGAGCACGAGCACCTGCTCGATGGCCTCCTCGCGCATCAGCTCGATCCGGCGTTCGGGCGTAGTCAGCAGCCGCGGAGCACGCTCGGGCGCAACAATGCAGGCCGGATGGGGATCAAAGGTGAGGACCGACGCCTTCCACCCGCGCTGGCGGGCCAGCGCGACCACCCGCTTCAAAATCTGGCGGTGACCATAATGGACGCCGTCGAAATTCCCAATCGTGAGGACGCTGGGGCCGAAATCCGCCGGCAAATCGGCGAGGCTGCGGTAAACTTTCATGATTTACTGCGGATCCCCCACCAGGATTTCGAGACCGTCGTAGGCCAAGCGCACATTCGGCGGCAACATGCTTTCGGCGCGCTCGTGCGACAGATCGTGGCTGATATGCGTGAAGAAGGCCCGCCGCGGTTTCAGCTTCTCGACCGTCTGCAGCGAGCGCTCGACGGTCGAGTGGGTCGGGTGCGGTTTGTAACGGAGCGCGTCCAGGAACAGAACGTCGAGGCCGCTTAGCTTCTCCATCGATTCTTCGGGAATATCGCTGTGATCGGTCAGGTAAGCAGCGGCTCCAAAGCGAAAACCGTAGATGGTCGCGCTGCCGTGCAGAATGGGGACCGGACAGAATTGCAGCCCAAACAGGTCAATGGCGCCGCCGTCGATCAGGTGCGTGATCAACTGAGGAACGTTGGATTCTTTCTTCACGCCATCGAAGATGTACTGATACACGCGGCGGATCACGTCCATGGTGTCGGGAGCGGCGTAGATCGGAATTCGCTCCTTCTGACGGAAGTTGTAAGGCCGCAGATCGTCCAGCCCCAGGATATGATCGGCGTGCGCATGCGTGAACAGGACTGCGTCCACGTGTTCGATATTGGCCCGCAATGCCTGGGTGCGGAAATCGGGAGTGGTATCGACCAGGATATTGTGATCCTGATAACTGACGAGAATCGACGGGCGCAGGCGCTTGTCACGGGTATCGGTCGAGCAACAGACGGCGCAGTGGCAGCCGACGGTGGGCACGCCGACGCTCGTCCCCGAGCCCAGGACCGTGATCTTGATCGGGTCGGACGGCATTCAGGAGTGGGGCGATGCCGCCTTAGCGGCCTCCTCGGAAACCTGAACAAAGCGGAAGCGGAGTTCGGTCAGCGAATTCTCCAGCATCCTCTGCTCTTCGAGCGTGAGATTGCCCTTGGTCTTCTCCAACAGCACGCCCAGCAGGTCGATCGTATGGCGGGCCAGCGGCAGATCCGGCTCGGGCTTTTCCTTTTCCCCGAATTGCATCAGCCCCAGTTGCATTTCCGCCTGAGCCCGAAGAGAAAGGACGAGGAAACTAAACGACGCCGGCGGCAACGGAATCTGAATATCTTCGTTTCTTTCCGGAGTGGCTTCCGCTTCGCTCATTTCTTCATTTTACAATGCGAGTTTCGCGGATCCCGGCTGCGGACCCGCTGCCCGCCGTTCGTGCGCCGCGGTGCGGAATCTTGGCGAGCCTGGCGCGACGAACCGTGGCTTCCCGCGAAAGCTTGGCCTCCGGCCGAGATTCAGAGCCGGGGATGCATTCTGTTACAGTGAGAAATCATCTGGCGCGCACGTTCGCGTTTCCCCCTATGTCTACGCCTGGCGAAAAATTCCAGAGGCTCGTCGAGATCATGGCACGTTTGCGCGCTCCCGGGGGCTGCCCGTGGGATCGCGAGCAGACGTTTGACTCGATCAAACCGTACACACTGGAAGAGACATACGAAGTCCTGGATGCCATCGACCGGCGCGACTGGGGCGAGCTCAGTGAAGAATTGGGCGATTTTCTCCTGCAAGCGGTGTTCTACGCGCAAATGGCGGACGAACAGAAGCTGTTCGGAATCGGCGATGCCCTGGATGCGATCAACCGGAAACTGATCCGGCGGCATCCCCACGTCTTCGGTGAAGAGTCGGCGGAAACGGCGGGCGACGTCAAGCGTATTTGGAGCGCAGTGAAAGCCGCCGAGAAGAAGGAAAAAGGCAAAGAAGACCACGGTCTGCTGCACTCGGTCCCGCGGGCGCTGCCGGCGCTGGTGGAGGCGCAGCAGCTTGCATCGCGAGCGGCCGCAGTCGGGTTCGACTGGGACAATGCCGAGCAGGTGATCGAAAAGCTGCACGAAGAACTGGCTGAATTGGCCGAAGCGCGGAGGGGCGCTTCCCAATCGGAACTTGAAAATGAAATCGGAGACCTGCTGTTCGTCCTGGTCAACCTCGCCCGGTTCGTCAAAGTGGACCCGGAGCAGGCGCTGCGGCGGACCAACGCCAAGTTCCGCGAGCGGTTCGCCTACATCGAGCGAAGACTGGCGGAACGAGGCAAGAAGCCGGCGGACTCGAACATCGAGGAGATGGAGGAGCTGTGGCAGGAAGCGAAGCGGTGATCGAGATCCGGCCGCTTGCGATTCTCGCCGAGTTTTCCGAGGCCGTGCGGCTGCAGCAGTGCGTCTGGGGATTCGCCGATAGCGATGTGGTCCCGCTTCCCTTGTTCGTGGTGGCCAGCAAAACGGGCGGTCAGGTCTTCGGCGCCTATCGAAACGGCGGAATGGTTGGATTCTGCCTCGCCTACGCCGGGGTAAAACCAGGAGGGCGCCTCTTCCTGCACAGCCATATGCTCGCGGTCCTGCCCGCGTATCGGAATGCCGGCGTCGGGAAAAAACTGAAACTCGAACAGCGGCGCGACGCCCTGGCGCGCGGGATCGAGCTGGTGGAGTGGACGTTCGACCCGCTGGAAATCAAGAACGCGTTCTTCAATATCGAGCGGCTGGGGGCCATCGTGCGCCGCTATCACGAAAATGAGTATGGCGCGACCTCAAGCCCCTTGCATGCGGAGCTTCCCACGGATCGGTGCGTGGCCGAATGGTGGGTGGCGAGCGCGCGGGTGCAAGCCGTTCTCGCCGGCAGCCGTCCGGAGCAGTCCATCGAAGAGCGAATCACGGTGCCGGCGGAAATCGACCGTCTGCGAAGCGAAAACCCGGAGCGCGCGCGGGCCATTCAAAGAGCCAACGCGGAACGGTTCCAATCTTGCTTTGCGCGCGGCCTCGCGGTGACTGGTTTCGAACGAACCCCAGCCGGCGGCACATATCTGTTGGGGCGGGCGGAATGAAGGTCGAACGGATCACGCTTCGGCAGATCCGAATGCCCCTGGTGCGCTTCTTCGAGACCAGCTTCGGGCGCACCACGGAACGCGACATCATCCTGGTGGAAGCGCACAGTGAGGGGATCTCCGGGTGGGGCGAAATCACCGCCGGCGAACACCCGTTTTACAACGAAGAGTGGACCGCGTCCGCCTGGGCGATCGTCCGGGACTACGTGGCCCCGTGCGTCCTTCATCGCGATCTGGCCAGCGCCGCCGATGTGGCCCCCCTCAGCGAGCACATCCGCGAACACCGGATGGCGCGAGGCGGACTGGAAGCCGCCGTGTGGGACCTGGAGGCGCGGCGCGAGGGCGTGCCGTTATGGAAAAAGATCGGGGGCGGCGCGCGCCGCGAGATTCCGTGCGGCGTTTCCATCGGAATCCAGAGCTCGGTCGAAGAGTTGATCGACACGATTGCCAAAGAGCTGGCCGCCGGATACCAGCGCATCAAGGTCAAGATCAAACCCGGCTGGGACACCGGCGTAATCCGCCGGGTGCGGGCGTGTTTCCCTTCGATTCCGTTGATGGCGGACGCCAATTCGGCGTACACGCTGGCCGACTCGGGGCGCCTGCAAGAACTCGATGAATTCGCTCTGATGATGATCGAGCAGCCGCTCAGCCATGACGACATCATCGACCATGCCGAACTGCAAAGCCGGCTCGCCACGCCGATTTGCCTGGACGAGTGCATCCGGACGGCGCATCACCTGGAGCAGGCCATACGGCTCCGCGCCTGCCGCATCGTGAATATCAAGCTCGGCCGGGTCGGCGGATTTCGCGAAGCCCGGCTCGTCCACGACGTCGCGCAGGCGGCTGGAATTCCCGTCTGGTGCGGCGGCATGCTCGAATCGGGCATCGGGCGGGCGCACAACATTGCGCTTTCCACGCTTCCGAATTTCGTGCTGCCGGGCGATGTGTCGGCAAGCCGGCGCTATTGGCAGCGCGACATTATTCATCCCGCCGTCGAGGTAACGCCGCGGGGAACCATCGCGATTCGCGACGAGCCGGGGTTCGGCTACGAGCTCGACCACGATTACATCCGGCGCCTGACGATCCGGGAGGAGTCCGTCGGATGAGCGGCTTCAGCACGCTCCTCCGCCGCAATCGCAATTACCGCTACACCTGGATCGGCCAGGTAGTGAGCGAGATCGGCGATCACTTCAATAATGTTGCGGTTTTCGCCCTGGTTCTGGATACGACCAAATCCGGGCTGGTGGTGAGCGGCGTGATGCTGTCGCGGGCAATCCCGGCCATGCTGACCGGCCCGCTGGCGGGCGTCGTGCTCGACCGGCTCGACCGCAAGCGCGTCATGATCGCGAGCGACCTGATCCGGGCCGTCGTGGCGGCCTGTTTCATCTTCACGATTCACCAGAAAGGCACGTGGCTGTTGTACGTTCTGAGCGGGCTGCTCATGATGGCTTCGCCTTTTTTTACGGCCGGCCGCTCGTCGATTCTTCCGGTGATCGCCACCAAAGAAGAGATTCACACGGCCAATTCGCTCACCCAAACCACCGGTTGGATCACCCTCACGATCGGCACTCTTCTGGGCGGGGTCAGCGTGGCGCAGTTCGGGTACCAGTGGGCGTTTCTGGGAAATGCGCTTTCGTTCGCGATTTCGGCTTTGTGTATTTCGCGGCTGTTCGTGGCGAGCGGCGGCTTTCGCGCGGTTCGCAACGCGCTGACCGAAACCGAGGTCGTGCGGCCGTGGCACGAATATAAAGAAGGCTTGCGCTACATGCGCGACCACCCGCTGATTCTGGCGATTGCGTTGATCGGCGTAGGCTGGGCAACGGGCGGAGGCGCGGCTCAGATTCTTTTCAGCGTCTTTGGCGAGCTGGTATTTCACCGCGGTCCGGAAGGCATCGGCTTCATCTGGACCGCGGCCGGAATCGGCTTGCTCTGCGGCGGGATGGTCGCTTATCAATTGGGCCGGCGCCTCAAATTCGATGGATACAAGCGCACCATCGTCTTTTGCTATATCGTCCATGGCGGCGCTTACGTCGTGTTCAGCCAGATGCGCGGCTTCGGATGGGCGCTGGTGTTCATCGCGTTGTCCCGCGCGGCGGTGGGGATCAGCTCGATTCTGAACATGTCGCAACTGCTGCGGCGCGTTTCGGACGAGTTCCGCGGCCGCGTCTTTTCCACCATGGAATCGATGCAGTGGTCCGTGATGATGATCTCGATGGCGCTGGCCGGCATCGCCACCCAGAACGGCGATCCGGGAACAATCCGTGCGGTCGGAGCGATCGCCGGCGTGCTCAGTTCGACCACCGCAATCTTTTGGGGATGGGCCCACTGGACGGGGAGGCTGCCGGAGCCGCCGCCCGAAGGCGTGGAACCGGAGGAGGTCGAGGTCCATGGCGAACCGACCGTCTGAACTGGCCGGAAAAGTCGTCCTGATAACCGGGGCGGCCAAGCGCATCGGGCGGGCCATTGCGCTGCGGCTGGCCCAAGAAGGCGCCCGCGTGGCCATTCACTACCACCAGTCGGAGGAGGACGCGCGGCGCACCGCGGCCGAGTGCGGCGGAGCGGAGCTGTTCCGCGCCAACCTGGAGAGCGTCCCGGAAATCCGGCGGATGTTCGAAGATCTGGAACAGCGCATGGGACGGCTCGACGGCCTGGTCAACAATGCGGCGCGCTTCACGCGCCTCGATCCGCTCGACATCACGGAACAAGATTGGGATTTTATCCACTCCGTGAACCTGAAGGCCGTATTTTTCTGCTGCCAAAGCGGCGCGCGGCTGATGCGGAAATCCGGCGGCGGCCAGATCGTCAATATCAGCTCATTAGGCGGAATCCGTCCGTGGGCCGGCCACGCGCATTACTGCTCGTCCAAGGCGGGCGTGATCATGCTCACTCGCGCGCTGGCGAAAGCATTTGCGCCGGCCATTGCGGTGAATTCCGTAGCTCCGGGAGTCATTTCCTTCGGCGATCTGGACGACCGGGCCAAGCGCCTCGTCGAGGCCACTCCCGCCGGCCGCAGCGGAACTGCCGGCGAGGTGGCCGAAACAGTTGTCTATTTCCTGAAAGCCACGACCTTCGTCACCGGGCAAGTCCTGGCAGTCGACGGCGGCTTGAGCCAACGGTAAATCGGCACGTATCGCTGCACACAAAGGTCTTCCGCTTGCAATACCGCCCCTCCGCAGGTCGCGAGTGCGATTCTGCGCCAAATGAAGGAGGGTTGTTGATGAAGAAGATATTGCGGGCAGCACCTCTGGCGTTAATCAGCGGCGTACTCTTTGGGCAGGCGCCCACCATCACCGCCGTGCTCGATGCGGGCGGATACAGCGCCGGCATTGCGCCGGGGTCGGTATTCGTCGTCAAGGGGAGCAATCTTTGCGGCACGAGTTCCACCGCGAACGCCACGGCAGCGCCGTACAGTACCGCGGCCATGGGCGGAGCGACCATCCGATTCACGCCGGCCGGCGGCGGCAGTCCGCTCGACGCGTACATGATCTACTGCTACAACGCAAGCGGCACGACCCAGTTGGCCGGCGAACTGCCCAATGCGGCGGCGCCCGGCAACTACAACGTGACCGTCACATTCAACGGCTCTACGAGCACGGCATTCGCCACCACCGTGGTCGCGCGCAAATTCCAGCTGATGACCCTGCCGAGCAACGGCAGCGGGCGGGCGCTGCTGCAAAACGTTGTTTCGCAGTCTCAATATGACTTGAACGGCTTCACGACGGGACCTGTCTCAGGACAGTCTTTTTCCCGGTCGCCGGCAAGGCCGTCGGAATTTCTGGTGGCGTGGGGAACCGGTCTGGGGTCGGCCGCCGGCTTTGACGCCAGCGCCCCGGGCGGCGGTTATGATTTCATCGCGCAGCAGCACCTCGACGTGAAAGTGCTGGTCGGCGGCATCTCCGTCACGCCTGCATACGCCGGACGGTCAAACCTCTTTCCCGGGTTGGACAACATCAGCTTTCAACTGCCGGCGAACGTGCCTACCGGTTGCAGCGTCCCCGTCCAAGTGAGCGTAGCGGGACAACTCAGCAACGTGGCGACCATTGCCATCGCCCCCGGCAGCGGCGCGAGCGCGTGCGTGGACCCGCAGTTCACCTCCTCGGTTCTGAGCAAACTGGACGCCGGAGGCGCGATTACGGCCGGCTACTTCAACCTGACCAGTCTCAACACCAGTTTCAGCGGGCAGAGCATCCGGGTGGAAGGAGCCAGCGGCTCGTTCGCCAGGTACACCGGCGATATGCTCACGCGTCTGCCGAATTTGGCATCCGCGGCCAACGGCACATGCCAGGTATATACCGCCACGACGTCGACGTCCGGCAGCGGCGGTGCCGGCGCGGCAACCGATCTGACCTATCTGGACGCCGGTTCGATCTCGCTCAACGGGCCGAACGTGACCAATAAAGCCTTCACAAAAACCGGTAATGTTTACAGCCTGAGCCTGAGCCAATTTCCTCCGGCGGCGGGCAGCACCCCGCTGATCTCGTCGGGGACCTATACCCTGACCGGAGCGGGCGGCGCCGATGTGGGGCCGTTCAATGCGAGCATTACGATTGGCCAGCCGCTCAGCATCACGGGCGGATTACCAGCCACCGTGAACCGCAGCCAGGACCTCAACCTGGCCTGGACGGGCGGCACCAGCACGGACGTCGTCGTCATCGCCGGCACGTCTTCGGTGCTGGCAAGCGGCACTTTGGCCAATGGAATCCTCAATTCCACTACCTTTATCTGCACCACAACGGCCGGCAAGCAGTCCTTCGTCGTGCCGTCCTCGATCCTGAGCGCGTTGCCGGCGACTCCCGCCGGAGAGGCCTCCGTCCTGAGCGTGTTTTCCACAAGCGCGCCGACCTCGGGCAACGGTTTCTTTACAGCTCCCTTAACCGCGGGCGGCAACACGGACTTCGGTCTGTTCACCGCCGGAGTCGGCAGCTTCGCCACCACCACGTACCAGTAAGCGAATTCGGGGCGGCCGGACGCGCGGCCGCCCCAGTCTACACTGGAAGCATGCTGCGCGTGTCGTTCGCCTTCCTGCTGGCTGTTCCGCTTCTCTCCCAGACCGCCGTTTCCCCGATTCAAACCTTTTTCCGGCAGGCCTTCGAGGAGCAACTGCGCGATAACCCGGAGTTTGCCACCAATGTCGGCCGCCACGAATACGACGACCGCTGGACTGACTGGTCCAAAGCCGGCCGCGAGCAGCGCCGGACGCACCTGCAGCAGCGTCTCGAAAAGCTTCGATCGTTTGCGCAGGCGAGTCTCTCCGCACAGGACCGGCTAAGCGCGCGGTTAATGGAATACAACCTGAGCCGGCGGCTCGAAGCCTTTGACCTGGAAGACGAGCTGTTCGCGGTCATGCAGCAAAACGGCCTGCACAATGCCGTGTACTCCACGTTTGATCGCATGCCGGGCCGGACACCACGCGATTACGAGAACCTGTTGGCGCGCCTGCGGGCCGTGCCCGTCTACATTGATCAAAACATCGCGATGCTCGACGATGCCATTGCGCGCGGGCTTGTGCAGCCGCGCCGTGTCGTCGATCTGGTGGAACAGCAGTTGGCGGCGCAGATCGCGCAGGACCGGAACCAGACGCGCCTGCTGGCCGCCTTCCGGAATTTTCCGGCGTCGATTCCTCCAGCCGAGCAAGCCAGGCTTCGTGCCGAAGCCGGCAATCTGTATGACCAGCAGTTTCTCCCCGCCTGGCGCAAGTACCGCGACTACCTCGGCGATAAATATACCAAGGCCGCACGCGCGACCACCGGCATCTCCGGAATTCCGAACGGCCGCAACGCCTACTCCATTCTGGCGCGGTTCTACACGACCACCGATACATCCCCGGAGCAGATCCACCAGCTTGGGCTCGAGGAAGTGCGGCGGATCGAGCAAGAGATGCAGACCGTCATCCGCGGGGCGGGGTTCAGCGGCACCATCTCCGACTATGAACGGCAGCTCGAAGCCGCTCCTTCGCAGCACTTTCATAGCAAGGACGAGATGCTGGCGTACTGCCGCAACGTCGCCAAGATCGTGGAGCCGGAGCTGCCCAACCAGTTTCGTCATATTCCGCAGCTGCTCTACGGCATCCGGATCATTCCCGTGGAACGCGAGGCCGCCACGGCCACCAACGCGCAGGCGCCTTCGCCCGACTACAGCACTCCCGGCTGGATGAACCTGAACACCTACCAGCCCGAAAAACAGGTGAAGTACGACAAGCAGGCGCTGGTGTTACACGAAGCGGTGCCCGGCCATATTTTTCAGCTGACCCTGGCTCGCGCGCTCACCGGCATCCCGGACTTCCGTCGTTTTTATTCGAACAGCGCCTATATCGAAGGCTGGGGGCTGTACGCCGAGTCGCTGGGTTCGCAACTGGGGGTCTACCAGGATCCGGCCGACCATTTCGGCCAACTCGCCAGCGAGCGCTTCCGCGCGGTCCGTCTGGTCGTGGACACCGGGCTGCATTCAATGGGGTGGAGCCGCGAGCAGGCCATCGACTACTTCAAAACTCACGCGCCTGACGAATCCCTGGCCGAAGTGGACCGCTACATCGCCTGGCCGGGGCAAGCCCTGTCCTACAAAATGGGCCAGCTCAAAATCCGGCAGCTGCGTGCCGAAGCGGAACGGAAACTCGGCGCCCGCTTCGATATCCGCGAATTTCATGACGTGGTTCTGCGCGATGGAGTGTTACCGCTCGACTTGCTCCAGCAGCAAGTGGAGGAGTGGCTGCGGACCGCGCGTTAGCCGCCTAGCTATACTGGAGACGTGCGCATTCCCGGAGCCAGAAGTGTGGAAATACGGGGCTCCGCGTGGCCTGGCGGCGCGCATCGGGCACCGGCACAATGAGGCTGCGGTATATCGGGCTGTTAACGGTCGTGTTCGTCGCCTCCCTCCTGGCAAGCTGGCGGTTCGGCGCCCCAGTGGACAATGCATCCTATGACGGCATGTTCCGCGTCTATGCGCCCCCGGCCTGGCAGCCCGAATCCGTAATTTTGGCAATTGATGAGCCGACGCTCCTGGCGGCCGGCGGCATCGTGCGCATCCGGCGCCCGCTGGCAGAGGCTCTCCGGCTGGTCAACGCCGCTGCGCCGAAGGCAGTGGCCGTCGATTTGATTCTGGCGGATGCCGGCGATCCCGCCGAAAGCCGGGAGTTGTCCGACGCTTTGCGCGGCGCGCCCAACCTGGTGCTCTCCTGCGAACTCATCGACGAACCGCCCCGCTGGGAAGATCCCCGGCCCGAGTTTTCCCGCTGGGCCAAAGCGCTCGGCCATGTCTATGCCCAGCCGGACGACAACGATTCCGTCATGCGCGCGATTCCGCTGGAAAAACGCGCCGGCAACGCGCAGCGGTGGGCTCTGGCGTTGCAGGCGTTTCGATTGAGTCGCGGCGCTCCGATCGTGGAATCGCCCATCGATCTGCAGGTGGGCGGTACCATCATTCCCGTCCCGCGCACTGCCGATGGCCGGCTGATGCGCGTGCGTTACCGCCCACCGGCCAACCCGGTGCCGCGGGTTTCCATGCGGCGGCTGCTCGCGGATCCGGAATCGGCCGGGAAACGATTCGCGGGCAAAGTTGTCTTCGTCGGCGTGACCGCGGCCACCGAACTGCGCGACCGCCTCTTCACTCCCTATGCCTACGGATCCACGATGCCCGGTGTCGAGATTCATGCCAATGCCTTCGAGACCCTGAATCAAGGTCTCTTCCTCACCGATGCCCCCGAAATCTTCATCCTGCTGATCGGCATAATGCTCGTGACGGCGGCCGGCCTGGCATTCGCTGCCTTCCCGGGTTGGAAGGCGTATGCCGCCGGACTCGCGATTGTGCTGATTTCCTGGGCCACCCCCTACGCCTTCTTCACGCATCGGATGGTTGTTTCGTTCGCCAGTACCGCCGGGCCGGTGACGGCGTGCGTGATTGCCGCCGCAGCGTGGCAAAGCCTGGTGGTGCGGCGAAACCTGCTGCGCGCCGAAGCCGACCGGATGCGCTACCAGCAGGCCATGCATTTTGTCACGCACGAGATGCGCACGCCGCTGTCCGCCATTCAGGGCTCCAGCGAGCTGATTTCGCGCTATTCGCTGACTGAAGAGAAGCGCAAGCAGATCGCCGACCTCATCAACTCCGAATCCAAGCGCCTGGCGCGCATGATCGAAGTGTTTCTGAACGTGGAACGCCTTTCCGCCGGGCAAATGGAGCTCAAGCGGGAAGACATCGCCATCCGCGCCATGATCGAGACCTGCGTCCAGCGGGCGCGCCCGCTTGCCGACCGGAAGCGGATCAGCCTGAATCTGCAGCCCATCGCCGACGATCTGCGCATCAGCGGCGATCGCGAGCTGATGGAATATGCCTGCTACAATCTTCTTACGAACGCGGTGAAGTATTCGCCCCAGCAGACCGAGGTGACGGTATCGGCCTGGCAGGAAAACGCCCGGATCCGGCTCGCGGTCAAGGATCAGGGAATCGGCATGGACCAGAAGGAACTCAAGAAGATTTTCCAGAAGTTCTACCGGACCAAAAAAGCCGAGCAGTCGGGGGAGGCGGGAACCGGAATCGGGTTATCGATCGTCCAGCAGATTGTCGAGCAGCATGGCGGCGTGATTGAAGTGGTCAGCAAGCCGGGCGCCGGCTCCTGTTTCACCCTGGTGCTGCCGGCCGCCGCCGGACGCCCCCTCGGCGCCGCCCAGCCGATTACCGCGCAACGACACTGATGCCGAAGCTTCTCCTCGTCGAAGACGACCCTGCCCTCCAACTCACGATCCAGACCGCGCTGGAAGAGAAGGGCTACGCGGTGGACGCCGTCTACACCACTGGAGAGGCCATCGACCGGCTCAATCGCGAGGCGTTCCCGATCGTCATTTCCGATATCTACGTGGACGAGCGCACCGGCCTGGATGTGCTGGACGCGGCGAAGCGGAAGGACCCGGATTGCGCCGTCATTCTGATGACCGGCCGCGGCACCGTCGAAACGGTCATGGCCGCCACGCGCGGCGGCGCCTTCGATTACATCGCCAAGCCGTTTGACCTCGACATCATGATCGATGCCGTCGAGCGCGCCATGGCCGTGCGCGCCGACGACGAGCGAGAGGCGGAACCGGAAGACCTGCCGGAAACCGAGATGATCGGTGTTTCCCCCGCGATGGTGGAGATCTATAAGACCGTCTCGCATGTCGCTCCGACCGACGCGACGGTCGTTATCGAAGGCGAGACCGGCACCGGCAAAGAACTCGTGGCCCGCATGATTCACCGCTTCAGCCGCCGGGCCAACCAGCCTTTCGTCCCGGTCGATTGCGCTTCGATCGCCCCTTCCCTGCTCGAAAGCGAGTTGTTCGGCGCCATGCGCGGCGCCTTTACCGGAGCCGATCGCGACCGCCCCGGCGTGTTCGAAGCCGCCAATCGCGGCACTGTCTTCCTCGATGAAATCGGCGACATCGAGATGAACTTCCAGTTGAAGCTGCTGCGGTTCCTCCAGGAGCACGAGATCCGGCCCGTCGGCTCGTCTAAATCGAAAGAAGTAGACGTGCGCGTGCTCGCCGCCACCAACCGCGATCTGCAGCGCATGGTGGACGAAGGCAAATTCCGCGAAGATCTCTGGTTCCGCCTGAACGTGGTTCGCATCGTGATGCCGCCTTTGCATGAGCGGCGCGTGGACATCCCGCTGCTTGCCCGTTTCTTCGTCAACAAGTATAACGGCCGCTACAATCGCGAAGTGAAGCTGATGGACTCCGGGGTCAAGGCGCTCCAGGATCACACCTGGCCGGGGAACGTGCGTCAACTCCAGCACGTCGTCGAACGCCTGGTGATCCTGGCCGACCGCATCGACGCCGCGTCGGTCCGGGAGGCTCTTACCGCCATGGAATCGCGCGAGAAGCCCGTCGACACTCTCGCGGAGGCCGAAGAGGACCAGATCCGCCGCGTCCTCGCCGCCACCGGGGGGAACAAAAGCAAGGCCGCTCAAATCCTCGGGATCGAACGCAAAACGCTCTACCGCAAATTGGAGCGAATGAAGCTCTAACAGCCGCCTGGAACAGATCTACACCGCCATGTACACTCCCGCGCAGTTCAAGATCGACGATCCGGACGCGATCCACCGGATGATGGCGGAATATCCGCTCGCGGCGCTGGTCACCGTCTCGCCGCGCGGCCTGCACGCGACCCATGTGCCTCTGTTGCACGATCCGTCCACCGGACCGTTCGGAGTGCTTCGCGGGCACATGGCGAAAGCCAATCCGCAGTGGTCGGAGCTGGAGGCGGGAACACAGGCGCTGGCCATCTTCACCGGCCCGCAGCACTACATCAGCCCCAGCTGGTATCCCTCCAAAACCGAACACGGCAAGGTGGTGCCCACCTGGAACTATGTGGTGGTTCATGCCCGAGGCCCGTTGCAGGTGATCCATGACCCGCACTGGTTAAAGCGGAACGTGAGCGAGCTGACCGCTGCTCACGAAGCGGGATTCGCCAATCCGTGGAAGGTGAGCGATGCCCCGGCCGATTTCATCGATAATCTCGTGAATGCGATTGTCGGCATCGAGATTCCGATCGCCACGCTCGAAGGCAAGTGCAAGGCCAGCCAGAACCGGCCGGAAGCCGACCGCCTCGGCGTGATCGCCGGCCTGCGCGAATTGAAAACGCCCGAAGCGGACCGCATGGCCGAGATCGTCGCCGAAGCCGACCGCCGCGCCCGATAGCCGCTCAGAACGCGTCCGGCGTCCCCGGCTCGAATCCGACCACCTCCCGGTAGGCCGCCGTAATGGCCGCAAACGTCACCGGCACGGTCACCAGCAGCCCCACGATCAAACACAGAAATCCCATCACGTTCACCAGAAACGCCAGAATCAGGAACATGGTGAACCCGAAGTAGTCGTTCCGCACCACGGCGTGGCTGGCCTTCATCGCCGGCCAGAAATCCATCCGCTTATCGATGATGAACAGGTAAGTGAATTTGTACATGGCGGCAATCACCAGCCCCGGAATGAGGAAGCACAGGGTTCCCGCGAATACGAATAGAGCGATCAGAATCGAGGCAATCAGCGTCGGGAGGAAGAAGTTGAACCCCTGGAAGAGATCCGCGAATTCCGCCCGCCGGCGCGTCAACTTCTTCATGGTGTAAATATGAAACCCGGCGATCAACGCGCCCTGGATGAACGGCACGCTGCTCAGCAGAAAAAACACCAGGGTAATGGCCACGTACGTCCCGAGGTCCGCCTTGACAATCTGCCATCCTTCTCCGATCCACCGGCCGGACGCCGCGCGAATCGGCGTTCGTGGGGCCCAGGTAGTGACCACGGCCGGGCCGACCGGCAGGGCCGCCAGCGGCTGCCCGCAACTGGTACAGAACTGCGCTTCCGGACTGACTTGGGCGCCGCAATGATGGCAGAACATTCATCCCTTCCTTCGCAAGAGGATACGGAATCTCGCCGGTCCTGGTTCAATCCAGTTCCTCCGATCTGATAAAGTTACCAGATCGGCCATGGAGAACGGGGTCTGGCAGGTTTACGCCATCAAGTACGCGCACCATCACCGCATGTCGAGTGAAAACTTCATCGGCGGCGACTCGCACGATGTCCCCATGCCGCTGGATTACTTCGTCTGGGCCCTGGTGTCCGGAGATCGCACCATCGTCGTCGATACCGGCTTTGATGAGTTCTCGGGCAGCCGCCGCGGCCGCAATTTTCTCCGCTCTCCGGGCGAGGGGTTGAAATCCATCGGGATCGATCCGGCGCGCGTGGAAGACGTGATCCTCAGTCATATGCATTATGACCACTCGGGGAATCATGACCTGTTTCCGGCCGCGAAATATCACGTGCAGGACCGTGAGATGCAGTACTGTACCGGCCGCCTGATGTGCCACGCGGCGATGCGCCACCCCTTCGACGAAGAAGACGTGGTCGCCATCGTGCAGAAACTGTTTCGCGGGCGCGTCGTTTTTCACGATGGCGATGAGGAGTTCGCCGCCGGCGTCAGTCTGCACCGCGTCGGCGGCCATTCCATGGGTCTGCAGATGGTCCGTGTCCGGACCCGCCGCGGCGACGTGGTGCTGGCCTCCGACGCCTCGCACTTTTACGCCAACATGGAGCAAGGCCGGCCGTTCCCCGTGCTGTACAGCGTAGCCGAAACCCTGGAAGGCTACCGCCGCGCGTACGATCTGGCGAGTTCGCGCGACCATGTGATTCCGGGACACGATCCGCAGGTCCTCGAGCGCTATCCGGCTCCCTGTCCGGAGCTGAAAGGCTGGGTGGCGCGCCTTGATTAGTCCGGTTGCCGAAACCCGCCAGGAACTCGCCCCCGGCTGGCGCATGTGGGTGGCCTCGGTGGCCATCATGCTGTGTTCCTGGCTGTCGTACGTGGACCGCCAGGTGCTCGCCGTGCTTTCGCCGATGATACTGCGCGACACCCACTTGAGCGTGGCCGCCTATGCCGACGCCGTTTCGGCCTTCTCGGTGGCGTACATGATCGCCAATCCGCTCTGGGGCTCGATTCTCGATCGCATCGGCCTCCGCCGCGGGATGCTCATGGCCGTCGGAATCTGGACCGCCGCCAGCGTCGCCCACGCCTGGGTGGCCGGCCTTCTCGGGTTTGCCACCGCCCGCGCGGTGCTCGGATTTGGAGAAGGCGCGACGTTTCCCGGGGGCCTGCGCACCGCGGCCGATTCCCTTCCCCCGGACCGCCGCTCGCGCGGCATGGCCATCGCCTATAGCGGCTCGACCCTTGGAGCGATCGTCACGCCCTTGATCGTCACGCCCATCGCGCTGGCTTTCGGATGGCGCGTCGCGTTCCTGATCACCGGCGGTTTGGGGTGTCTGTGGCTCGGATTGTGGACCGCCATTTCGCGGCCGCCATGGCTGCTGCCGTCCCGCCGCACCTCAAAGATGGTCTGGCCGAACCTGAAGGAGCGGCGCTTCTGGATGCTCTTCGTCGGCATGGGGCTCGGCGGCGCCCCTCTCGGCACCGTCCTCACCCTGAGTCCGGTCTATTTGAACCGCGTGCTCGGAATGACGCAAGCCGAACTGGGAAACATATTGTGGGCCCCCACCCTGGGTTGGGGTATCGGCTATTATTTTTGGGGCTGGATCGCCGACCGCACCGTAGGCGATAACCAGCGGCCGGTCCGCCTGTATCTGCTGCTCGCGATACTCAGTGCTCCGATCGTGTTGGTAACCCGCACGGATTCCCGTTTTGGCGTGCTAGCCCTGTTTTTCTGGGGCATGTTCATCGCCGTCGGATTCATTACCCTGTCGCTGCACGTCGCCGCGCACGCCTATCCGCGGAGCCAAACCGGATTGGTCGGCGGCATCGGTTCCGGCGCATGGGGGGCGATTCAGGCGGCCGTGCTGCCAGTCTACGGGTACTGGTTCGACCGGAAGTGGTATGAGCTGACCTGGACGTCGATGATCCTGCTGCCGCTGGCCGGCTTCCTGCTCTGGCTATGGATTAGCCGCGAGCACCAGGTCGGCCATCAGCGGTAAATGATCCGACGCGACCAGCGATAACCGGCTGCGAAAGAACTTCGCGCTCTCCACCTGGAAGTGCTCATCGTAGTAGATATGGTCCAGATGCAGCAGCGGGAGCCCCGACGGATAGGAGCGGATCCGGCGCAGATGCGCGCGCAAATCGGTCAGGTGAAATTCCGTTTTAAGCGTCCGGGTCACCAGACCCCAGGTCCACTCGTTAAAGTCGCCCAGTACGATGCGCGGCCCCGAGATATCGATCCCCTTCAACAGTTCCAGATCCACCAGCCGCCGTGCCTGCTTGCGCCGTTCCAAATGGCCCGTTCCGAGGTGGATGTTGAACAGGTGTACCAACTGCTGACCGAGCCGGATATCGGCGCGCAAGGCGCCGCGCTGCTCGCGCCCGCCGCGGACGCTGAGATCGACCTGCCGGGTGCGCTCGAATTTCCAGCGGCTGAGCGTGACGTTTCCGTAGGCGGCGCCGCGATACTTGCGCGTTTCTCCAATGGCGAAATAATATCCAAACTGCTCGGCGAGGTACCGCGCCTGGTGGTCCTCCGGAGCCGCTCCTTCCGCGCTGACGACCTCCTGGAGCGCCACGATATCGGCATGCACCGCTCCCAGCACCCGCGCAATCCGCTCGATCCGGACTCGTCCGTCCAGACCGCGCCCCTTGTGAATGTTGTATGTAGCAACCCGGATTCGCATGGCGCAGTAGGGCGGGCTGGCAGCCCGCCCTACACTAGATTCCCAACTCCTGAAACACTTCCCGAGCCAGCCGGAAGCTGTCCACCGCCGCCGGCACGCCGCAGTAGATGGCCACCTGCAGGAAGACTTCCTTGATATCGTCCTTGGTCAGCCCGTTGTTCAGCGCGCCCTTGATGTGCGCCTTCACTTCGTGCGGCCGGTTGAGCGCCGAAATCATAGCCAGGTTGAGGAGGCTGCGCGTCCTTCGGTCCAGCCCCGGCCGCCCCCAGATCTCTCCCCAGCAGTACTGGGTGACCAGCTCCTGTAACGGCCGGCTGAAATCGTCCGCCGATTTGAACGCATTGTCTACGTACTCGGCTCCCAGCACCTGCCGGCGGATGGCCAGGCCTTTCTCAAACATCTCTCGATCCACTCGTGTCTCCTTTAGCTGTTTTCCGAAATCGGAAGTCGTCTTACCATCATGCGCGATTTCGGAAACCTGCGGGGAATTCCAACTTTCCGGTCTCAAACTATTGAATTGCAATTCGTTCCGCAGTACACTTTGACTGCAAGGATCGCGGTGGGCCTTTGGTCTTGGGGTTGGATACTCGTGACATAAGCTAGCGCGGCAGCGCGCCATTTTCACCGCTTTCCTCGTGGAAAGGGAGTGAATCATGCGCCATCACAAGAATCGCTTCTTGTGGACCCTCATCTTCATTCTGGCTCTGGCCTTGTTTTTGATGCCCCCCGCGGCATCGGCCCAGGCCACCGGTGGAACCATTTCGGGTCTGGTGACGGATCAGACGGGCGCGACTATCCCGCAGGCGGCGGTCTCGGTCCGCAATCTCGAAACCAACCTCGCCCGAAGCGCCAAAACGGAGGCCGACGGCCGGTTCCATTTCTCCGGCTTATTGGTCGGTCCGTATGAACTGACCGTCGATGCGGCGGGCTTCGGGAAATACACGCGCGGCCCGATCACACTGGTTTTGAACCAGGAAGCGGTAATCAACGCGGAGCTGCAGCCGGCCGTTCTCCAGGCGAGTGTTGTCGTCAATGAAGATGCGCCCATCATCGACACGACAACCGCGGAAGTGGGTGTCCGGTTCGACAGTCGCCGGCTGTCCGAACTTCCGATCAGCGGGCAGTTCGGCACCGGAGGCGGCTTCCGCGACGCCTTCGCCTCGGTTCTGTCGGCGCCCGGCGTCAGCCAGCTCAATAGCGGAAATCAGGCGTTCGCCAACGGCACGGACTTCTCGGCAAACGGCGTGCGCCCGCGGGGCAACAACTTCATGATCGATGGCCAGGATGTCAACGAGCCCGGCGTAGCCGGGCGGGCCCAATACATGAACAACCCCGATATGGTGCAGGAAATCCGGCTGGTCACCAACCAGTTCCTGCCGGAATTCGGCCGTTCCGCCGGCTCCGTCGTCAGTCTCATCACCAAGAGCGGTACCAATGATCTCCATGGCTCGGCGTTCGAGTACTACAACGGCAACCACCTCAACTCGCTCGGCAATCTGGACAAGGCGGCCGGTTACAAGGAGGCGCCTTTCCTGATCGAGCATCAGTTCGGCGGGACCGCGGGCGGGCCGATTATTAAGAACAAGACCTTCTTCTTCGGTTCGTTGCAGCGTTGGACCATCCGGCAGTTGGGCTCAGGCGTCACGATCAGTGGAGTACCCACTTCCGACGGCGAGCAGATCATCCAGCAACTGGCGGGATCGCGGCCACAAGTCGCCGCCCTGCTGAAGTTCCTGCCGGCGGCCCAGACGCCGATCGGCACCACCATTCCTCTGGCCGTGGGAGGACAGACCGTGCAGATCCCCCAGGGCACCCTCACCAACTCCACCTCTCAAATCACGAATAACTGGCAGTGGTCGGCGCGAATCGATCACCAGCTGACTCAAAAGAACAGTCTGGGCGGCCGTTATTTGTATACCGATAACTTTCAGGCGGGAGCAGGACAGGTGACGCCGCCCGGTCTCACTACCCAAAATCCGCTGCGCACGCAGGCTCTCTCGGTGTGGCTGACCAGCACGATCACGCCGACGATGCTGAACGAGTTCCGCTTATCGTACCAGCGCTACGCGACGACTACGACGGCGTCGGACCCGGCGTCCGAGACCATTCCCTCCGTGGAAATCCCGCAACTCGGGTTGAGCGGATTCAACGCATCGACTTCCCGGACGGCCATCGGCCTTGCGGTGAACCTGCCGCAATACCGAATCAACAACACCTACCAGATCCAGGACAATTTCTCCATTACCCAGGGCAGCCATTCCTGGAAGTTCGGCCTGGATTTGCGCCGCACGCGAGTTAAAAGCTTCTTCGTCCCGCAGGTGCGCGGGCGGCTGGTTTATGACACGCTGCAGTCCCTGGTGGATGACGTGGCCTCGGTGGTGAACATCAACCGGCCTTTGCCGGGCGGGCAGTTGATTGCCTATTACTGGTGGGACGACTACTACTTCTTTGCCCAGGATACCTGGCGGGTGGGGAGAACGTTCACGCTCAGCTATGGCTTGCGTTACGAGACGCCCGGGAACTCCTTCCAGAGCCTCTACCAATTGGACGATCGCATTCTGGCGGCCAACAACAACCAGCCGGTTTTCCGGCTCTCGCCCCGCCCCGGACGCGACACGAACAATTTCCAACCGCGTGTCGGCTTCAGTTGGAATCCCCGGTCGGACGCGAGATCTCTCCATTGGCTCACCGGAAGCAACCGTCTGGTGGTGCGGGGCGGTTACGCGCGAACCAACGACTTCGGGTTTCTGAATATCAATTTGAATATTTTCAGCGCCTTCCCATTCATTCTGGCGGCCAGCGCCAGCAACATGGCGAATGCCTGGACCGGCCTGCAGCAACTCTTTCCGAACACGGCTGACCCGGCGGCTTTGAACCTGCTGAACCGGACGATCGTGGGCGCAGATTTTCGAGCGCCGATCGCCGAGCAGTTCTCGTTTGAAATCCAGCGTGAACTGGGCGCCTCTTCGGTATTCCGCGTCGGTTACGTGGGCACCAAGGGGACGGCGCTGTTCCAGACCATCGACGGCAACCCGCGCCTCCAGTGCTCCCCGATTCCGACCAACGCAAGCGGCACCGTCACGGGCTGCCCGCGCGTGGATCCGACGGCCGGCGTGGTGCGGCTTCGCGCAAACGCGGCGTCCTCGATCTATCACTCGCTGCAATTGAGCTTCAACAAGCGCTTTTCGCATGGCTTGGTCACGGGCGCCCATTACACCTGGAGTTCCTTCATCGACAATGCGTCGGAAATCTTCAACCCGTCACCCGGCGCGGAAATCGCCATTGCACAAAACTCGTTCAACCGAAGCGCCGATCGCGGGCGGTCTACCTACGACCGGCCTCACCGCTTCGCGGTGAACTTTGTCTACGAGATCCCCGCTGGCGGCGCCAGCCACCCGGCCGCGAAATACCTTTTCAAAGGGTGGCAGGTGGGCTCGTTCGTGACATTGCAGAGCGGGTCTCCCTTCACCGCGCTGAATGGGAGCGATCCGACGCTGGCGCTGGGCGGCATCGACGGCCTGGTCGGAGTCGCCATCCGGCCGGATGTGAATACGAACCTGGACCTTTCCCGCATGTCGGTCGAAGATATCGTGCGGGCCGGCGGCCGCTCTCTATTCAGCGCGCTGCCGGGATGCCAGCGGATCGCTGGAACCAACACGTGCACGCCCGTCGAGCGCTTTGGCAATGCGGGCCGGAATATTCTGCGCAGCGACGGCATCGCCAATGTGGATGTCAGCCTGGTGAAATCGACGCGCATCAAGGAACGTCACAATATCCAGCTCCGGGCTGACTTCTTCAACTTCAGCAACACGCGGAATTTCGGCATTCCCGAAGCGCGCATCAACAACACCGGCTTCGGAAACCAGTGGGGCACCGACGGCGGCAACCGGCGGATCTTTGTTTCCCTAAAATACCTGTTTTGATGACACGGGGCAGGCCGCGCGCCTGCCCCGCTTCCCTAATACGCGCTACAATCGAAGCGGATTTAGAGATCTCTGTGTCGTATAGGAGGACTCTATGGACAAAGCACGCCACCCCCACGTCATCCGCACGTGGAGAGTCGAACGAACCAAGCTTCCCTACCGGCCGCCGCAGCAAGCCAAACTCCCATCGCACCCGTTCGTCAGCCCGCCGCGCCGCGCGGACCGAAATGTCCCGCCGCCAGCGCCGCCGGAGAAAGCGGACTAAGGGTCGACATGGTGCTGGCGTCGCAACTGCGTCCCGGGATGGCAATCATCTTCGAGGGGCAGACCTATCGCATCATCTCCGCGGACTATCATCCCGGCCAGGGCAAAATGGGCGGGGTGTGCCACACACACCTGCGGAATCTCGGGACCGGAACTCTCCGGGATTACAGCTTTCGTTCGGAGCTGAAGCTGCAGGAAGCGACGCTTGAAAAGCACAGCCTCGAATTCCTGTATGCCGACGGCGATCAGTGCTGCTTCATGAATCCGGAAACGTATGAGCAGATGGAAATCGCTCGCGACGTCATCGGCCCCCGCGCGGAGCTCCTGATTCCCGGCATGATGCTATCGATTGAGTTCCTGGAAGGACGCCCGGTGAACGTCGTCTTTCCGGACGTGCTGGAACTGAAAGTGGCCGACACCGCGCCGCCGCTGCACCAGCAGGCGGACAGCAATTTCAAACCGGCCCGGCTCGAAAACGGCATCGAGGTCATGGTCCCGCAGTTCGTCAAAACCGGGGACCTGATCCGCCTCAATGTGGAGACGTTGAGGTACATGGCTCGGGCGGACGCCAAGGCCAAAGCCACATAGATCCAAAGGAGCGAAACGTGTCCACTGTGATGGAGAAGAAAGCCGATCTCGCCGGCCCCGGCATCGGCGATTACGCGGAGCTCGAAAAAGTTCTTCCGCGCGACTACCATTCTCTGCTGAGTGCCAAGGAAACCCAGAAAGCGATTTTTGCCGCCAAGAATTATATCGAGGAGAATCTCTGCAAGAAGCTCAATCTCATGATGGTCACGGTTCCGCTGATCGTCGACGTCGAGAGCGGCGTGAACGATTATCTGGATCGCGATGGCTCCCGCACCCCCATCCAGTTCCACATTGCGAACGATTACGGCAAGCACCCGGTCGATGCCCAGGTGGTGCAGGCCGCCACCAAATGGAAACGGATGGCGCTGCGCCAGTTCGGCATGATGCCCGGCGAAGGCTTATGCACCGATATGCGCGCCGTTCGCAAGGACTATTTCCTCGACCACGACCACAGCGCCTATGTGGACCAGTGGGATTGGGAGAAAGCGATCACCGCGGACCAGCGCACGCTGGAATATCTGAAAGCGACGGTTCGGGCCATCTGGCAGGTGCTGGTCGGCGCGGAACGGCATGTTCAGCGGCTCTTTCCCCAGCTTGCCGACTCGCGTTATCCGAACTTGCCCGAAGACCTGATGTTCCTCCATGCCGAGGATCTGCTCGAGATGTATCCGGACTTGCCCCGCAAGCAGCGGGAGACCGCCATTCTACAAAAATATCCGGCGGTCTTTATCATCGGAATCGGCTGGACTCTCAAGGACGGGTTTCCTCACGAAATGCGCGCCGCCGACTATGACGATTGGGTGACCGAAACCCGGACTGATTCAGTCCGGACGGCCCATGGCTTAAATGGCGACATCCTCGTCTGGAATCCCGTCACCAGGCGGCGGCACGAATTGACGTCGATGGGAATCCGCGTGAATGCGGAAACGCTCCGAAAACAGCTCGAGATCACCGGGCAGCTTGACTTCCTGCGTTTCCCGTACCACCAGGCGATCCTGAACGGCCAGATTCCGCTCAGCATCGGCGGTGGCATCGGGCAATCCCGGACTCTCATGCTGCTGCTCCGCAAAGCCCATTTAGGAGAAGTCAGCGTGACCGTCTGGCCTAGGATTCTAAAGGAGATGTGCGCGGATCGGAATATCCACGTACTCGAATAGAGAAGCTATGCGTGGGCCGCGATCCACCCGCAGCGGGAGGGCTGCGGACACGAGGACTTCTCGACCCAGCGGATCCACGCCATCATCAGGACCCGCGCCACTTCCGCGCGGTCAAATGGCTTGCTCAGAACGTCATAAGCGCCTAAGTTGAGCGCCTCGGACCAGAGGCGGTCGTCCGCGAGCCGCGAAGTCACGATCAGGAACGGAGGATGCGGCAGTTCACTCATCTCCTCCAACAGACCACGCCAATCGGCGTCGCTGTCGCAGAGCACGATCGGAACCCGTTGATTGCGAAGGACCTTCAACGCGGCATCCACTTGCGAACAAAAATGCGTTGCTCCCCCGCTCAGGGACGCCCAGTCCAGAGCGCGGAGGAAGTGGGCCAATTGCGCCCTGCTCTTGTCGCTCGGGCCGACAGACAAAACACTCACATCACTTAACTCATTGATCATTTGGAGTAACAATATCCGAAATCGCCGCGGCCCTCAAGGAATCTTATGAGGGCACCTCCGGCATCCCCTCCTTTGGGGGCAGGGATGTAACAGAGTGATCGATGCTCACTCCAGCATTCGGACCGCGAAGTACAAGCCTCCGAAGAGCAAGACGGATAGTGCAGCCACTACCACCCATTTCACGGCCTGCTCGCCTTTAGTGGTTTCTTTGGCGGCATCGTGTTTCATCTGATCATCCAGACTGTCGAACATTTCAGCCTCCTTAGCGATCGGGGGATGAACCACCTCCATATACGCGCTTTCAGTTTATCAGGTTTTCGTACCTCTTTAGCATTAAAATTGAAGTGAACGTTATGTTTGGATCTCTGCTGTGGTTCTGCGGCGCCGCGGCATTGCTTGCAGCCGTGGTCCCCATCCCCGCCGCCGACCCCTACGCCGCCTCGCGGGAACGGATGGTGCGCGAACAGATCCAGGCGCGGGGCATCGAGCACAGCGCCGTTCTGCGCGTTTTGCGGCTCACACCGCGGCATCGGTTTGTGCCCACAAACGTCCAGGACATGGCGTATGACGATTGCGCGCTGCCCATCGGTTGGGGCGCCACCATCTCACAGCCGTACATTGTCGGGTTAATGACGGAACGGCTGGCTCCCGAAAAAACGAACCGCGTTCTGGAGATTGGCACGGGGTCCGGGTACCAGGCGGCCGTGCTCGCGCAACTCACCGATCACGTCTACACCGTCGAGATCGTCGCCGCGCTGGCGGATGCCGCGCGTGCGCGTCTCACCGCGCTGGGATACCGGAACATCACGGTGCGGCAGGGGAACGGATATCTAGGGTGGCCCGAGCAGGCCCCGTTCGACCGAATCATTGTAACGGCGGCGCCCGAGCAGGTCCCCGGCGCCTTGCTCGATCAACTTGCTCGCGGGGGACGAATGATCGTTCCCGTCGGTTCCGGATGGGGCCAGGAACTCATCCTGCTGACGAAGCAGACCGACGGGACGATCCGCCGTTCGCCGGTGGCGCCGGTTCTGTTCGTACCCATGCAGACCGCCAGCCACTGAGCTTCCGATTGTGCTCTAATTGAGTGCTCTGGGGGAACCATGCTCAGCCGGATCTTGTTCGCGGGTCTCGTGATTGCCGTTTCTTGTTTCGCGCAGCGCTCGGGCGGTTCGCGCGGGCCGCAGGGCCAGGACGATGGCGGGTTTGCGGCGTTGAGCGCGCGGCCGTATCAGGAAAGCCGGCTCGATCGATTTGCGGAGTTGCTCAGACTGAATAAGGACCAAAAAAACGGCGCGAAACAAATCTTCGATGCGGCGCAGAAAGAAGCCGAGCCGGTGCGCGGCGAGCTTCAAAAGGGCCGAGTCGCCATTGCGACCGCATACCTGAACAGGCAGCCGCAGCCGGAGATCGATCAGGTGATCGCGGCCTACGCCAACTCGCTGGCGCAAATGACGGCCATCGAGACGCGCGCATTTGCCAGGCTCTGCGAATCGCTAACGCCGGATCAGCAGAAGAGGGCGGGCGCCGCCTTTCAGCTGATGGCGGGCATGTTCGCAGGCCGGGACTGGAACCATTAGGCCGGCTCGGCGCGGCCCGCTCCGGCCGGCTAATCCAGAAAAAACGGCGTTTCGTTCGCGCCGCGCAGCACAATATCGAAGCGATACGCCGGGATTCCGCCGGAATCGAGCGCCTCGTCGCGTTGCACCAGAAGGCGCGCCCGGCCGGCCGGCGTCGGCACGCAGTTCAGCACGGGGTCGTCGACGGTTTCCGCCGAATCGCCGAAGAAGGCCGTGGTCACCAGGCGGCGCGTGATCCCGATCGACAGCACCATCACATTGATGTGAGGGCACCGGACCGTGCCGTTGTCTTCGCGCGAAGCGCCCGGGAAAACCGTCCGGAACTGGTAACGGCCGTCCTTGTCGGTCCGCGCGCGCCCCCACCCGAAAAAGCCCGGATCGGCTTGTGAAAATCTCGGATCGAGGGGATTGCGAAACACACCGCCCGCATCGGGCTGCCAGATTTCGAGCACCGCATTGAGCACCGGCTGATTGCCTTCCTCAACAACCCGGCCGGTCAGCAGAATATGCCGCCCGCGCGCGCGCTGCCCATCAAGATAGGTCAGGTCTTCACACCCGTCAATCAGCGGCTTGAGATAGAACGGGCCGATGGTGGAGTAGGAGGATGGGATCATCACATTCTCCTTACGCCAGCGACGGCGTGGCGCGCTTCCCGCGCAGCACGAAATCCTGCCGGAATTTCATCAGGCTCGGCACCCCGACCTTGGTGGGCTGCAGTTGAAAGATGACGCGTTGCCGAGCTTCGGGATCGGCAATGCCGTTGAGCAACAGATCGGTTTCGTTCAACGGCTCGCCCGGGAAGAACATCTGCGTGATGTAACGGTCCATCCAGCTCTTGGCAAGGATGGAAAAGTGAATATGGGGAGGGCGCCACCACCAGTCGGATTCCGTAACGGGGTACGCTCCCGGCTTGATGGTGATGAACTCGTATTCCCCTTCCTTGCCGGTCGTGATGCGTCCCCATCCGGTGAAATTCGGATCGAGCGGCGCTTCATGGCGGTCCGCTTCGTGGATGTATTTGCCGGCGGCATTGGCCTGCCACAACTCAATCACTGCCCCCGCGAGAGGGGCGCCATCTTCATCCATCACCCGTCCCGCGACATGGATCAACTGCCCCATCGCACGCGGCGCGCCGGCGGCCGGGCGCGAGAGGTCGTGATCATCGGCGTTCAGGCGTTTCGCCAGGTCGATGGGCCCGGTCCGTTCTGTGAGTGTCAACGGCCGCTCGATGAACGGCTGCGCGGGCGTGCGGGTAAAACTCCGCGGATATCGGGGAATCTGGCGCGCGATCTGCGTCGCGTCGTCATAGGGCAGATATTCGATCTGCGCCGCAGTCTTTGCGGAATTGCTGGGCATGGGTGTTCTTCGCGGGAAAGCGCCCATTCTATCACGCGCGGTGGAGCGGGGTTTCCGTATCGCCCGCCGCAGAAGTGGCGAACCACAGCAGGCCGATTCAAACCGGCTGCTGACAGTTCCATCCATAACAAAACCGGGGTACGATCCTGACCAACGCCGGGAGGAAGCCGTCCGGAGATGCCCTGCTATGATCGCTATAGCGAATGCGTCCCGAGTTTCTCGTGATCGGCGCCGGCGTGGCCGGTTTGCGCGCGGCCATCGAACTGGCCGAAGCGGGGCCGGTCCTCGTTGTCGCCAAAGACAGCCTGCGGGAATCGTCGTCGGAGTACGCGCAGGGCGGAATCGCGGTCGCCCTCAACGATGATGACGAAGTCGAGTTGCACGAGCAGGACACCTTGTACGCGGGCGACGGGCTCTGCGACCGGGCCGCCGTCCGGACCCTCGTGGAAGAAGGGCCGGCGGCCATTCAGGAGCTGATGGAATGGGGCGCCGCCTTTGATCGCTCGGGCGGCCACCTGGCGTTCACCCGCGAGGCCGCGCATAGCCGCAGCCGCGTCCTGCACGCGCACGGAGACTCGACCGGCCGGGAGATCGCGCGCACTCTGCACCAGAAGGCCTGTTCCCTGCCCAACATCACCTTTCGCAGTTACGCCGCGACCACCGACTTGTTGCTCGGCGGCGGCGTTTGCGGCGCCTTGCTGTATGACGCAGCCGCCCGGACCACCACGCCGATTCCGGCGCGCGCCGTCCTGCTGGCGACCGGCGGCTTAGGCCGCGTGTTTCTCAATACGACGAACCCGGAAGTCGCCACCGGCGATGGCGTCGCCATGGCGTTCCGCGCCGGAGCGGAAATCAGCGATATCGAATTCGTGCAATTTCATCCCACCGCACTCTACGTCGAAGGGGCGCCCTGCTTCCTGCTTTCGGAAGCGCTTCGGGGCGAAGGCGGCGTCCTCCGGAATCTGGCGGGCGAGCGTTTTATGGAACGCTATCATCCGCTAAAGGAGCTTGCGCCGCGGGACGTGGTGGCGCGCTCCATTGTCACCGAGATGGCGCGCACGGGCGCGTCGCACGTCTGGCTCGATCTGACCGGGCTGGATGCCGCATTTCTCCGCGACCGCTTTCCCCGGATTCATCAGACCTGTCTGCAATACGGCGTGGACATCACCCGGCAGCCCGCTCCGGTACGGCCGGCGGCGCATTACGCAATGGGCGGCGTGCGCACCGATCTCGATGGCCGCTCCAGCCTGCCGGGCCTGTTCGCGGCCGGCGAAGTGGCGTGCACGGGGGTGCACGGCGCCAACCGCCTGGCCAGCAATTCGCTGCTCGAAGGAGTGGTCTTCGGCGCGCGCGCCGGACGCGTCATGCGGGAAGCGGGGGCAGCTCCCCTCCCGTCAAGTCCCCGAAGTTCCGCATTCGAAGTGCCGTCCATCAGGGCGAGCGAGGTTCGCCAGCTGGCCTGGGAGCGCTGCGGGATTGTCCGCTGTGGGGACGGGCTCCGGCAAGCCATCGAACGCCTGGAGCAATGCGAGATTCAGACCGCCGAGCCCACTCGCGAGCGCGCGGCGTTGCGCAATATCCGCGATGTCGCGCTTCTGATTGCCCGGGCGGCCTTGGCCCGCGAAGAGAGCCGCGGCGCGCACTTTCGGACAGATTTCCCGGACAAGCGCGCGGGATTTGAAAAGCACTCGATCATTCGCAAGGACGCACGTGTCCGGTTTGAATAGGGGCCGGCCGATGCGACGCGCGCTCGAATCGCCCCACTCGCGCGCGGCTCGCATCATCCGCGGTCCAGCCGCATCCGGTTCCTGGGCCTGGGCGCTGCTGCTCTTATCGGCGGGCACCATTCCCACGGTCGATCCCTCCTCCGTCCTCTGGACCGCGCCTTCGATCCTGGTGGCCGCCATGTTGATCGCCTGGGCGGCCGAGTCGGCGCAGTTTTTCATCGCACAGGGTTTCGCGTTGGCCATCCTGGCCTGGCTGCAGACGTTGCCTGAATTTGCGGTGGAAGCCGTTCTCGCCTGGAAGCAGCAGGTGCCCCTGTTGATGGCCAACCTCACCGGGGCGCTGCGCCTGCTGACCGGCCTCGGCTGGCCGATGATCTACTGCACGGCGGCGCTGTTCCATCGCGCGCGGCGCAAGCAACCGCTGCGCTACATCAGCCTCGCCGAGGAGCACTGTGTGGAAGTGGTCGGCCTGCTGGTGGCGATGGCATGGCTCGGCTTGGTGTGGTGGAAGGCTTCGCTCAACCTCATCGATGCGGGCGTGTTGATCGCGGTCTACGTCGCCTACCTCGTCGTGCTCCAGCGCATGCCGACCACCGAGGCCGAGGGGATCGATGATCTGGAACTGATTCCACGGACGATCGTCTCCGCCGGCCGCGGCGCCCGCACTTTCGCGATTGTGGCGCTGTTCGTGGCCGGCGGCGCGCTCATCTATTTTATGGCGGAGCCCTTCCTGGCCAGCCTCCTGGCGGTTTCCGCCTCGATGGGGGTGCCGTATTTCGTCTTTGTCCAGTGGGTCGCGCCGTTCGTATCCGAATTCCCGGAGAAAGTGTCCGCGTTCTATTGGGCGCGCACGGTGGAGCGGGCATCAATGGCGCTCATGAACATGGTTTCGAGCAACATCAATCAGTGGACGCTGCTCGCCGCCATGCTGCCGATCACTTATTCACTGAGCCGCGGCGCCGCCAGTTCCATCCCGCTCGACAGCCAGCAGGAATTGGAGCTGCTGATGACACTCGGGCAGTCCCTGCTCGGCGCGATTTTTCTCGCCGACATGCGGCTGGTCTGGTGGGAAGCTTTGGGATTGTTCGGCCTGTGGGTGCTGCAGTTCGCGTTCTCGCCGATTGCTCCCGGGCCTGGCCTGGCCGGATTTCTCGCCGGGCACATTCATCGCTGGGTGACGGCCGCGTACCTGGCGTGGGCGGCGATTGAAATCCTGCGCATGCTGGCCGGTAAGAGGAAACCGCGCGCCTTTGAACTCTTCGGCGTGATGTGGAAAAGGCACGTTCGGGCGGTGCGATAAAATGAAGTTCCACACACATGCGAGAACGAATACGGTCGACGACGGTGATCTGCGTCCGCCGGGACAACAAAGTAGTGATGGCCGGCGACGGCCAAGTGACGCTCGGCCACGAAGTCATTAAAGGCTCGGCCAAGAAACTCCGCCGCCTTTATAACGACCGGGTGCTGGCCGGTTTCGCGGGATCCACCGCGGATGCGTTTGCGCTCTTTTCCCGCTTCGAATCGAAGCTGGAGCAGTTCAACGGCAATCTTTCACGCTCCGTGGTGGAGTTGGCGAAGGAGTGGCGCACCGACCGCGTGCTGCGGCACCTGGAAGCCTTGCTGCTCGTCGCGGACAAGAATACGACGTATCTCGTGAGCGGCAACGGCGACGTGATTGAACCGGACGAAGGCATCGCCGCCATCGGATCGGGCGGTCCTTTCGCCCTCTCAGCGGCGACCGCCCTGCTGAGAAACACCAAGCTTTCCGCCAAGCACATCGCCGAGCAGGCCATGGCGATCGCCGCCAAGATCTGCATCTACACCAACGAGACCATCACTTATGAGGAGCTGGAATAGCCATGGTCATCTATCTGCCCAGCCAGTCGGTGGATGAAGAGCCGGCGCTCGACGAGCTGACACCGCGCGAGATCGTTCGCGAGCTGGATAAACACGTAGTCGGCCAGGCCGAGGCCAAGCGCGCCGTGGCCATCGCGCTCCGCAACCGGATCCGCCGACAGAAGCTGGCGCCCGAAATGGCCGAAGAGGTGATGCCGAAAAATATCCTCATGATCGGCCCGACCGGCGTCGGCAAAACCGAACTGGCGCGGCGCCTGGCCCGGCTGGCGAATTCTCCATTCCTCAAGGTCGAAGCCAGCAAGTTTACCGAGGTCGGGTACGTGGGCCGAGACGTGGAATCGATGATCCGCGACCTGGTGGACATCGCCATCGATATGGTTCGGGAAGAGCGGCTCGATGAAGTCGCCGACCGCGCCGAGCTGAACGCCGAAGAGCGGCTGCTCGATCTGCTGATGCCGCCGCAGCCGGAAGCCAGCGAGAGCATCGAACGCACCCGCGAGAAGCTGCGCGAGCGCCTGCGCGAAGGCAAGCTCGACGAGCGCATGGTCGAGCTCGATGTCAAGGACCGCGGCCCCACTTTCGAGATCACCACCAATGCCGGCATCGAAGAGATGGGCATTAATTTGAAAGACATGCTGCCCACCCTGTTCGGGCAGAAGACGCGCCGCCGCAAAATGCGGGTAGCTGAAGCCCTCGACTACCTGGTCCAGGAAGAAGAGCAGAAGCTCATCGACATGGAGCAGGTGACGCGCGTGGCGTTGGAGCGGGTGGAATCGAGCGGCATCATTTTTCTCGATGAAATCGACAAGATCGCCGGCCGGGAGAGCGGCCACGGCCCGGACGTCAGCCGCGAAGGGGTGCAGCGCGATATTCTGCCCATCGTCGAAGGGACCACCGTCAATACCCGGCACGGTTTCGTCCGCACCGACCACATCCTGTTCATTGCCGCCGGCGCTTTTCACGTGTCCAAACCCAGCGACATGATTCCCGAGCTCCAGGGCCGCTTCCCCATCCGGGTCGAATTGAAATCGCTGAGCGTGGACGATTTCATCCGGATCCTGAAGGAGCCCAAGAACGCACTCGCCAAGCAGTACACGGCGCTCATGGAGACCGAGGGCATCAAGCTGGTGTTGACCGATGACGCGCTGGCGGAGGTGGCCAAGTTCGCCGCGCAGGTGAACGAATCGTCCGAGAATATCGGCGCGCGGCGTCTCCACACCATCATGGAGAAGCTGCTGGAAGAGATCTCGTTCGAAGGGCCGGATCTGAAAAAGAAAACGGTGAAGGTCGACGCCAACTACGTGCGCAAACAATTATCGGACATCGTCAAGGATCAGGACCTGAGCCGTTATATTCTGTAACTGCCGCGGCGGGGGCCGGGGAGCCGGGGCCCCCGCGTGTGAATCCATCTCGTTTGGGAAAGCTTGGGGACGCCGCGCCGTAATCTAGGCGGTCCCCGCCGTCATAACGCGCGGCGCGGCCAAAGAAAACAGGTCCAGTTCGGCATGCCCGTCGGTGAGCAACACCTCGAAATCCACCGGCGCGTTATCGTCTCCAATCCAGCGGCCTTTCACGCGCCGCAGTTCGATCGTGTCCGCGGATCCCCGCAGGGCGATGCGCATTGTGTCTTGGCTCGCCGCCAGCATGACTCCCTCGCGCCGGCGATCGGGATACAGCGTTACCGTCACACTCAGCATGATTTTCTCTCCTCCGCCTCCACTCATATCGCGAGCAGGTAAGCACAACAACACTGCCTTCCGATAAGAGGGTACTTGAATTTCTTCAGTACTCGAACCCGGTGAAACCGGGGGCGGCGTGAAGTTCGTTACGCTTGTTTCCGGCGCGCCGCCCACGCGATCGCGACGATCGCAAAGACCAGGAAGTTCCCCGCCGCGTCCACCGCGATCAGGCCGTGTGTGCCGAAGTGGCGGAAGCCTTGGCCATCGAGCCACAACACGTACGCAATCGGCAGATTGCCGGCCGAAAGGAACAGGCTGTAGCGCGTGCTGGTGCCGTGCTCGCCGTGTCCGAGCACGTCCATCACCAGCGCCGTGAAGCGCGCGTAACCGAAGCCGGTGGTGATGAGATACAAAACAGTGCCGATGAAATATACGGCGGGTGTGTTCCCGATGAGAAGCACGAGCGAAGCGAGCCCGTTCAGCAGTCCGGCGCCCGCATAAGTCAAACGGCGATCCCACTCGCCCGGCACGAAGGTGGCGAGCAACGAGCCGAGTGCCAGAACCAGCCCGCCCGCCATGCCGTTCACCCACATCACACCTTGGCCGCCCACCCTGTAATGCGACGCCACGGCGGGCAGCAGATTCAAGGCCGCCCCGGAACTCACCGGGGAAGCCAGCAGCAGCAGTCCCCAAAGCGTGCGGCGGGAATGGAAAACGCCGTTCAGTTCTTTGCCGATTTTCCGCACATGATCGATCAGATTTGTCGCTTGGACCGGCTCGTCTTCGGCGATGGTAAGTCCGGCCAGCGACGGCAGCGCGGTCATGGCGGCAGTCGCCGTGGCGGCAATGGGCAGCGGCAGGCGTCCCAGCATCCAGAGGGTGATGCCGCCTCCCAGCGCGCCACCGCCGAGATTGCCCGCCTGCGTCCAGCCGGACGCTTGGGCTTGGCCGGCGCGCGAGAGCGTGGTGACCATGAGGCCGCCTTGCGCCGAAGAAACCATCACGTTGATGGTCATTCCGGCCAGCAGCAGCACGGTCACAGCCGTCAGATGGGCGACTCCGACCAGGGGCATCGCCAGCCCCACGCAGGCCGCGCTGGCAAACGAAGCCAGCATCAGCCACGTCCGCCGCCGCAGCTTCATGTCGACCAGCGGCGCCCAGAGGAAGTAGATGATGGTCGGCACCTGCAGCAGGGAGGAAAGGTTGGCGATCCGATCGACCGGCACGCCGGCGGTTCCCAGCAGGTACGGAAGCGGCGTCTGGATGAAACCGTTGAAAACTCCTCCCGGCAGGATGAGGATCAGGAAAAGCCACGGCGGAGGCCACCGCTGGGGGCGATCGGACATGAAGGGGCAAGGATAACATCTCCTTGGCTCCCCCGTCCCGGCGCGCCTAATGAGAGGAGGTCGTTGTCGAACCGGTGGCCGGGGCGCTCCCGGAAACCAGCGTGGAGTCCGCGGTGCTCCATAAATCCCGCACGCCGCCGGAGACGTGGATGTACAACGCCAATGCGACTAATGCGATAAACGCTGTCACCAAGCAGTACTCAGCCAGGCCGTGGCCCCGATCGTCGCGGAGCAGCCAGCGCCCGATTGCGCGAAACATGGATAAATCCACGCTAGCGCCCGGGCGCCCCGCGATTCCATCATCTCTTTTGTTAGCACCGCTTCGGCAGGCTCAAGTTCCGCCCGGTTGCAGCCGATAAGAGATTGGGAACCTTCATGCAGTCCGCTACCGGTGCGTTGGGAAATACCGTGTGGAGTTTGCCTCCACTGATCCTTCACCCCTTTAACGAGAACGTGCCGCCGGCGGCCTTGCTCGAAAATTCGCGGGCGGCCTTGATGCTCTCCGGGTTGATCTCGCATGAAGGCGACGATCCGGAAATCCTGACACGCCGCCTGCTGTCCGGCCGCTACTCGGAAGTCCGCATGTTGTTCTTCCTGGGCAAGGATCTCATGCGCTGGATGGGCCAGTGCGCGGAGAGCGTCGGACGGATTCCCGAACTGGAAGGCGCTCAGATCCGCCCACAGAGCTTCGCCGATCTGCTCATCAGCAACCCGCCCGCCGAAGTGAAAGAGAAACTCACCCGATGGGGAGTGGGCGATTATGCCTCCATCTTCTCGCGCGCGCTGGGGTTGAACACGGTCTTTGTCCGGCCGCCGGATCTGGACCTGCTGGCGGAAGAATTCCTCCGCAGTTATCATCGCTACGCCGATTTCCTGTTCCGCTGCTTCATGGAATCGGAGCCCTACCGAACCATTACCGCCGCCAATTTCCGTTTCCCCCTCTACGCCTCGGGCGAGTACTCGCGCATGCTGGAATCCGAGTGGGGAGACTCAGAACGTTAAAAGCGTTCGCAAGCCGCCGGATTAAGATAGAGGGGATGGAACTGCCCCGGCTGCTGCTGGTTCGACAGAACTTCCCTGACCGCCGCCTGTCCGATCTGGCCGGCGAAGTCGAGCGGCAGTTGGCCACCTCCGGCCTGGCCGGCCGGCTGAAACGCGGGTCGCGCCTGGCCATCGGGGTCGGCAGCCGGGGCATTCGCAACCTGAGCACGATCGTCGGGAGCGTCGTCCGTTACTGGAAACAACAAGGCATCGAGCCTTTCCTGTTCCCCGCCATGGGCAGCCACGGCGGAGCTACTGCCGAAGGCCAGGCTGATGTTCTGACTCATTACGGAATTACCGAGGCCGCCATGGGCTGCCCCATCATCAGCCAGCTCGAGGTGGTTTCGCTCGGCAAAACCTCCGACGGCATTGAAGCATTCATGGACCGCAAGGCCTGGGAAGCCGATGCGGTCCTGCTGGTGAACCGCGTCAAGTGGCACACGGATTTTTCCGGCGCGATCGAGAGCGGATTGTTCAAGATGATGGCGATCGGGCTCGGCAAGCTGGCGGGCGCGCAGCGCTATCACGCCTACGGTCACAGGCTCGGGCTGGAATACGTCATCCGCACGGTCGGACGGCAGACCCTGGCTTCGGGAAAAATTCTGGGGGGTGTGGCGATTCTCGAAGGCGCGTATCACGAAACCGCGAAGATCGATGTGGTGCCTGCCGCCGCGATGGAACGCCGCGAAGAGGAGAACCTCGCGCTCGTAAAATCCTGGATGGCGAAGATCCCGCTGGATCTCGATCTGCTGGTGGTCGACGAAATGGGCAAGAACATCAGCGGCATGGGGATGGACACCAAGATCATCAACCGCACCCATCGCGGCGAATACAATCCGTTCCCGGACGCGCCGAAGATCGAGCGGATCTTCGCGCGCGAACTGAGCGACAACACGTACGGAAACGCGCTTGGCGTGGGGAGCGCGGACGTGGTGACGGACCGGCTGGTGCGCGCCATCAACCACCATGCGACCTGGATCAATGCGCTGACGGCATCCAACCCTTCGGGCGCACACACGCCGATTCATTTTCCGACCGATCGCGAATGCCTGGAGCACATTTTGCCGACCGCCGGCCGGCTGGATCTGCGGGAGGTGACGATCGGCTGGATCCGCAACACGCTGGAACTGGCCCGGCTCGGGCTGAGCGAAACGCTGCGGCCGCAGATTGAACGCAATCCGCTCCTTTCCATCGAGGATGCGGTCCCCATGGAATTCGACGCCGGCGGGAATCTGGTGAGCCCGTTCGCGGCGGTCGAAGTCTAAAGCGTCAGGAGGAGTCATGGCGGCAATCGACCGGCGCGGGATGTTGGCGGTCCTGGGCGTCGCGGCGTGGACAGCGAAAGACGCAACGGCGCAATCCGAATCGGCGCCCCGCTATGCCTCGCTCGACCATATCGAGATTTCGGTTCCGGATGCGGCGCGCTCCGCCCGGTTTTATGCCCGCGTTTTCGGGGGACCGATCTGGAAAAACCGGCAAACGCCGAGGCGGTACGTGAAGCTCGGGCCGGGCTATCTCGCCATCGACCAGAAGCCGGAAACCGCGCGTGTCGATCACTTCTCGGCGGGCATCGCCGATTACCAGATTGCACGCCTTCACCGTTATCTTGAACAGCTCGGAATCCCCTACCGGGATTTCCCCAGCGGCCGGGATTTGAATGTCACGGATCCCGACGGAATCCGCGTGCAGCTTTCGAGCGAGAACTCGTGGGCGCCCCTGGAAGGAACCACCGCGGTCCGCGAAGAGGACGCCGTTTCGGAAGCGATCTTTCAAGCCGCCGGGCTCGATCACATTCTGCTGAACGTTTCCGATCCGGAGAAATCCGCGTCTTTTTACGAGAAGATCTTCGGGCCGGCGTCGCAGCGGAATAACCATCGCATCTGGTTTCAGACGGGCCAATCGCGAATCGGGCTGCTGCGGACGCCGCCCGGCCAAAGCGCGGGAGTGAACCATTTTTGCGTGGCGGCCGCGCCCTTTGATTCCGCGGCGGTCACCAAGAAACTGGAACAAGCGGGCGCAACCATAGAGACTCCGGAGGTAGCCGGCGCGCCGGAGTTCCGCGACCCCGACGGTTTTCTCATCCAGGTGATGAGGGTCCGGCAATAATCGGGTGTCCTTGAAATGAAGCCACCCTGTCGGATACGCTGGCAGGTGACTTCCGAACACAACTGAGAAAGGAGAGAATTTCATGCGAGCTCTACGACTGTGTGTGACGGCTGCGGCCGTGCTGGCCTTGGCGGGCGCCGGCATCTCCCAGGAAAGAAAAGGAGGGGGCAGAAAAGGAGGAGGCATCCAACTCCCCCCGATGATCCATATTCAGGTGGACGATATCTCCGATGGCGGCCACATTCCGAGCAAGTACACGTGCGCGGCCGGCCAGAACAGCCCGTCGCCGGCAATTACCTGGTCCGGCGCTCCGGCGAACACCCAGAGCTACGTCCTGATCATGCACGATCCCGACCCGGTGCTGGGAGGTTCCGCTACCAACGACGTGCTGCACTGGGCGATCTTCGATATTCCGGGCGATGCCAAAGGACTTCCGGAAGGCGTGAAGCCCGGCGATCAGGCCGACGGCGCCAAACAGATCAAGAACATCGCCAACAACAACGCCTACCTGGGGCCGTGCCCGCCAGCCGGACACGGCGACCATCACTACACGTTCGAAGTGTATGCGCTCAACGCCAAGCTGGGGCTGCCCGATTCGACGTCGCGCACCGACCTGCTGAATGCGATGAACGGCAAAGTGATCGCCAAAGGCGTGTTCATCGGGATGTTCGGGCAGAAGTAAGCGAGTTCCTCCCTGATTCTGGCCGCGCCGCCGGTATGGCGGCGCGGCCTTTCTCTTTTTGTGCTCAGCGGCGAGCGCGAGAATGGAGCCGTGGACGGAATCGCGTGCAAAAGGTGCAAAAGGGGTGCAAAAGGGGACGGACGCATTTATCCGCAAAAAGGGGACGGACGCATTTATCCGATTTCACCGGCTCCATCGACGAATAGCATACCTTGTACGCCCTGCGCTTCGCCGGCCGTGTGCTGCTGCGGCGGGCGCCCACGAGCGAACACCCGCAGCCGCCGTCGCGCTTCTTGCTCCAGTGACGCCACAAAGTCTTTCGACCCCCACGGTTCGCCGGCGTAGGTAGCGCGCCGCAGTTCCGCACATTCGGGCTCCGGCAAACCCTGCGCCAAGCTCCCGCGCCATCCAGCGAAGTCCCAATTGCCGATGGCTTGAATCCAAGCCGCGTCGAGCACCGGGTCTGCCGCACCTGCAACGCTGTGCACCCGCGCACTCGACCACGGCCAGTGCCACGGCACGGCCACCAGCCCAGCGCGTACTGGATTCAGATCCACGTAACGCAGTGCGATCTCCACGTGCCGCCCTTCCAGCGGACACGAAAAGAACCGATTCTGCCACAGATGCCCGCTGCGTGAGGCGGCGCGGTTGAAGGCCTGGGCATACTCCGCATGAGCGTGGCGCAACGCGCGCGATAGCGAATGCGCGTGTTGGGGCACGGCGATCAGATGGACGTGGTTGGTCATGAGGCAATAACCGAGGATGCGCATGCCGGAGCGGATGGCGTGGTGAGTCAGCAGGTGAAGATAGAGTTGGCGGTCGTCATCGGAGGCGAACACGGCCTGCCGATTGTTGCCGCGCTGCGTGATGTGGTGCGGCACATCCGGCACCACGACTCGTGGACGGCGGGGCATATGAGGGAAGTGCCGGACGGGCAGTCAGTCTCTCAGGAAAATGCGTCCGTCACCTTTTCCTCCAGGAAAATGCGTCCGTCCCCTTTTCCCCCTTTTCCCAGGAAAATGCGTCCGTCCCCTTTTCCCTGGTGGTTGTGTAGCATGTCCCCGAAATGCGGAAATGCGCCGAGCACCCTGGAGCGCGAAACCGCGCGATCGGCGTTACGGCCGCGCGGTTTTTTGTTTCTCCGGCAACTCGGCGCCTCCCCGGAACACTCGCAGATACTCGGCGGCGGAGTGCGTCCATGAAAAGTCGGCTTGCATGGCGTTGCGTATCAGCTTCGACCAGTCGGCGGGGCGGCGGTAGGCTCCGAGAGCCTCGTCAATGGCCGCCAGCATCGCGGCCGGGTCGTATGCCTCGAACACAAATCCCGTGCCTGTGCCGGTAGAGCGGTCGAACTGCTGCACGCTGTCCTTTAAACCGCCGGTGGCCCGCACGATCGGAATAGTCCCATATTTCAAACTGTAGAGCTGGTTGAGTCCGCTCGGCTCGTAACGGGAGGGCATCAGGAACAGGTCCGCACCGGCCTCCACCTGATGCGCGAGCTTGTCTTCAAATGCGATCTTGACCGCGAACTTTCCGGGATAGCGAGTGGCGAGGCCGCGGAACAACTCCTGATAATGCCGGTCGCCGCTGCCCAGCAGCGCGAACTGGAGGTCGCGCGTCATCAGGCCGTCATCCAGGGCGGACTCAATCAGATCGAACCCCTTTTGGGACGCAAGCCGGGATACCATGCCGATGAGCGGGACCTCCGGATCCACGCGCAGCCCGAACGCCTGTTGCAGGCCGGCCTTGCAGGCGCGCTTTCCCGAGAGATCCTCGCGGCTATACGTGCGAGGGATCCAGGGATCCGTCTGCGGATTCCAAACTTCGTAGTCGGCGCCGTTCAGAATGCCTGTCAGATGCGCGGCTCTCTCCCGCAACACGCCGTCGAGTCCAAAACCGAACTCCGGCGTTTGAATTTCCCGCGCATAGGTCGGGCTCACCGTGGTGATCGTATCGGCGAAGACCAGCCCGGCCTTCAGGAAATTGATTTTGCCGTAAAACTCGAAGTGCCGCGGCGTGAACAAGGTTCCATCGAGATTCAACAGCCGCCACTCGCCGGGTTCGAACAGTCCCTGATATCCGAGATTGTGCACAGTGAACGCCGTGCGGACCGTGGAGAGCCCGGGGTAGCGCTCCGGCTGGGCTTTCAGAAACGCAATCGCGAGTCCGGTCTGCCAGTCGTGTGCATGGAGCACGTCGGGGGCTCCCATGTGACGCAGCAGTTCGAGGACGGCGCGCGAAAAAAAGGCAAACCGCCGCGCATTGTCGGGGTAATCGCCTTCGGGCGTGCCATAAAGAGTGGGCCTGTCGAAGTAGCGGTCGGCCCGGATGAAGTACACCGGGATCGCGGAGCCGAGCGAACCGGTAAGCACGCCCGCCTCCTCCCGCGCCCCGTCCAGCGGCACGTTCAGACGCAGCTCGGCTTCCCGCAACGAAGGTCCTCGTTCCAGCACGGAACGATACGCGGGCATAATCAGGGAGACGTCGTGTCCGAGCCGGGACAGCGCCAGGGCCAGCGAGGCGACCATGTCGGCCAAGCCGCCTGTTTTGGCGAACGGCACGATTTCCGGGCAAGCCATTACGATCCGCAGCCGCTCGGGCAAGGACACCGGTGCCGCAGTCACGGCCGCCGGCGCCTCGGCTGGCCGCGCCGCGAATTCCTCCGCGACCGGAATCGACGCAAAGAGATTATCCTGGCTTTCCAGCTTCTCCAGATCGGCTTCGTCGATCGCGCCCCGCTCGATCTGCTCCCGTAACCGGTGCAACCGCAGCAGGTGGTTCTTGGTCCGGGCGGTGGCATACTCCTGCATGTTTCCGGCGTGGATCATGAACGTCCAATCGCTTGCCTGAGCGAGCAGCAGCTCGCGCCCGGCCTGGTTCAGCGCCCGCGCGGTAACGCCGGAAGCGTTGGGATGCGCGGCCACCAGGTCCTGCATCACGTCCGCGCCCATATGGAGATGCCGGTAGATCCAGTCGTTTTCTCCGTTGAGCCAGACTTCGTTGAAGCCATTCTGCCCCCAGCTGGACATCGAAGGTGTCGCGACCTGGTTATCCGGCCAGCGGTCCAGATATTCGGAGAGGGTGGTCAGCCGGATCGACTGCTGATCGAACGCAATCTGGCGGATCAGATAATCGAGCCAGCGCGGGCCTTCGAACCACCAGTGCCCGAATAACTCGGCGTCGTACGGCGCGACAATTAGGGGCGGGCGGTCCATCCCCGGAGCGGCTTCGCGCACCTGCTTAATCCGTTCGGAAAGGAAGTGCCCGGCGTGGGCCGCCGCTTTCCGTTCGGCCCACTCCGGAACATAGGGCTCTTTGTGCTCGCCGTTTCCGGTGATCCGGTAATACTTGATTCCGGTATCGGTGCGAATACCGTCCGGATGGATGAAGGGAGCCACATAGGACAGATCGAGGTCGTAGCCGATATCCCGGTAAAATTCCCGATAATCGTAATCCCCGGGATAACCCACGGCCGAACTCCACACTTGCCGGGAGGAATCGGGATCGCGCCCGAACGCGGCGACCCCGGACGGGGTCAAGATCGGCGCAAACACACCGTACCGAGGCCGATGATCCGCGCGCGTAATCCCGTGAGTTTCGAGAATCGTGTAGCGGATGCCGCGCTCCGCCAATAAGCGGTCGACACCCGGATAGTAGCCGCACTCCGGAAGCCAGAATCCTTTCGGCTTGCGTCCGAAGATCTGTTCGTAGTGCCGGACCCCCACGCCAATCTGGGCGCGGACGGCGGCCTCGTTCACCGAAAGCAGCGGGAGATAGCCGTGGGTCGCGGCGCTGGCAATGACTTCGACCTTTCCGGCGTCCTGCAGCCGCTGAAACCCGCGCACCAGGTTCTTCTCGTACCGGTTCACGAACGCATCCCGCACCCGGATGAATAGTTCCAGATACATTTGAGCAAGCGGGTGGAATTGCGGCAAATCGCGAGTGCGGACCGTCTCTTTCTCCGCCAGTTGGATGGTTTTGTCGAGTTTCTTCAAGTACCGGCGTTGCAGAAGCGGATCCTGCAGCATCGAGGCGAGGGTCGGGGTCAGCGAGAACGTCAGACGGAAATCGACGCCGTCTTCCAGCAGCCGCTCCAGCACCAGAAACACGGGGATGTAGGTCTCGGTAATCGCTTCGAACAACCAGTTCTCTTCGAGAAACTCTTCGTGCTCCTGATGCCGCACGTAGGGCAAGTGCGCATGGAGTACCAGGGCAAGGGAGCCTTCTCTCACAGTCACGCGACGGGCTTCTTCGGAGCAGTGAGGCCGAGCAGAATCGAGGAAACGCCGGGGATGAACGTGGATTCGACCCGGGCGGTCCAGTCGAGCGGCACCGCTTCCTCAATTTGCCCTGGTAGAACCGCGGCCGGGATTGCCGCCGCCGGAACTTCCTGGCCGGATTCCGGTCGCGGCTTGCGGCGCCGCATGGAGTAGAATTCCGCCAGCTTTTTCCGCAAAACGTCCGAGGCGCTGGTCTCGGTGAGACGCGGCTGCACAGGACGAGCCGGCGCCGCGGATTCCGCCCCCGGCCCGTTTGCCGGCGCGGGAGCGGGAGATTCCGAACGCCTCTGAAGCGCCTGCTCAGCCGGAACCGATGCGGCAAGCGGCCGGCTCGACACGCCCGAGATGCCGAACGCGGGCTGCTCAGGAGCAGGCGCCGCCGGAGCCGCGGCGCCGGCCGGGACGGCCTCGACATTGCGCGCGAGCACATCAGCGGGCTGAGACTTCGCGCTGGTTTCCGGCTGGGGAGCCGCCCCCGGCCCGGACTCAGCGCTCTGCGCCGGCACTTTCGTGAAACGCTCCGTCACTTCGGACACGGGCCACGCCCGCGGCGTCTCGATGGTGTTCGACCGCGCCAGCGCTTGGAATTGGGTCCCTTTCTCCACCCCTAACTCGACCTCGTAACGCTTCTCTGGGCTCCACAGGTGGACATACCAGTTCTTGGCGGCGAGATCGATCTTCACATCGAACGATTCGCCCCCGCCGGCATCATGGAAACGAAGGCTCGCCGGCGCGTTGGCGCGGTCTTTCTCGGCCAAATCCCAATACACATGGACCATATAAGGGCTCACCACCATCGCCACTACCTTGGTCCGTGCGTACGTCTCGGGCAATTCGCCTTTGTCCAGCCACGAAGGAGGCTGCGGCGGCGCCGGCCGTTCCGCTGGACGCCCTTCGGCCTCCGGCTGGCCCTCGTTCCGCGCACCCTCGCGATGCAAGGCGTCGCGGAAGGCGCGCACCGCCGATCGAACTCGTCGTATGAAATTGCCGGCCGCATCCAGCCAACCGGATGGATCATGCGGATTTAGCGTCCCGGCTGGTACGTTTTCCATTCCAGGCGGCAATCGCTACACTTCAGCGCTCCATACACGTTATAGTAGCTGGCGTATCCGGTGCTGGTGTCCGACTTCGCAATCGTAAACTCGTCGTGCATGTGGGCGTGCTGATGGCAGAGGCCGCGCCCGCATGCCGCGCACGTCCCACGAGCGTCACTTTCACAAAACCAGCATTTCACAAATGTTCCCTCCTCGGCGGACCGGGCAACCTGTTTGTCTATTGAATCAGAAATCGTGCTGGAGGATCGCGGTGGTCCTCCGGCAAAGCTCGCGGGCGTAATCGGTCCAGATTCCCTGGCCCCAATAGCGGAAGCAACTGGTCTGGGTGATGAGCAGATAGAACAGCGCGTTCCGGTAGCGGTGCTCCGAAGGGCTGGCGTTCTTCGTCTTATCGGCGAACAGCGCGCTTACTTCTTCCATTGCGCTCAGGACGTGACCGTAGCCTTTGACCCACGAAAGATTGTTGGTCCAGCTGCCGCCTTCCATGTGAAACCGGTTGTCTTCCTTGCGCAGTTCTTCGATCACCTTCTCCAGCGCGTCCGTCCCCGAGCGGCCCTGGAAGCGGTCCCAGATCCGTTTCTGCATGATCGGCTGGATGGCGGGATAGCTCTCTTCGCGGATGCCCAGGGTATCGAGGTATTCCAGATACTCGGTGCCGTTGACCGCGGGCACCTCCGACCCGGAGGCTTCCCGCATCACCTCCATGTACTTGGCCGGGAACTCATTCATCATCACGCCGCCGTTTTCGCCATCGGCGATCTGCGCGCACAGTGCCGGCACGGATTTTCCGCCCAGGTCCAGGCGGGATAACCCCTTGGCTTCGTAGTACGGCTGCATTTGCGCCACCAGTTTGGTGTCGCTGCCCTGCGTCTTGATCAAAGCGGTGATGCTGGCCGTCTGGCCTTTCGAATTCCGCGCCACCAGCCGGTGCGGCACGTGCGGCTGCCGGATTCCGCCGCCGTCTTCCACCCGCTCGACCGAGTGCTCCTGGACCAGCACCCAACGGTACCCGCAGTCTTTCAACGTGCGAACAAACTCGTACGCCACGTCGGGATGATTGGGCAGGGCCATTTCCGCCGGAGAGAAGCCGCGAACCCGAGACAGCGCCTCCAGCCCGAAGATGGCGGCGAAATGATGCTGCCACGCGCGCACGTGCAGGCGGAAGTCCTGAACCGGAGTCGAAGGCGCCACCGCGTGTCCCCAGGTGGTGCCGATCCATTCCACCGCGCGGCGGTAGTTGCGGTCGCAGGTGATCCGCTTGAGAGCGTCCATGACGTCGTCGAGCCCCATGGCGCGCAGCCCGTGGAGCAGACAGCCGGAATAATCCAGCATGATGCGCGGATTTTTGCCCTCCCCGATCAGCTGCGGGATGAATTCGCCCATCCGCTTGTAACACCAGGTGAAGATTCCGGCGTTGTAACGCGCTTCGTCGTTGCCGAAGTCGCGCATGTGCTGGAGATTGCTGATTACCGGCGCGTTGTGCAGGTCCGGGCTGCCCGCCGGGATCAGCGGCTGGTGCATGTGCAGGGCGTTGGCAAACGCGCTCCGCACCCGGCCGAAGTCGATGCCGCACTCCGGCAGATACATCGGACCCTTCTGCGCCAAAGCCTCGGCGATCGCGGATTCCGACCCGCAGATATTCGGGAGACCCTGGACATACTCCTGCAAACCGACCGTTGTCATAAATACTCCGTCTCCATTGTGGCGCAACGGATCGCCGCCGGGGTGTCAGGATCGATACACAGTCACGGTTTCGTCCGCGATATGGTTCCAATCGAAGGCGGTCTCGGCGGCAATGCGTCCGTTACGGCCCATCCAGCGCGCCCACTCGAAATCCAGAAAAAGCGTGCCGAGCCCCCACCCGATCGATTCCGGCGTGGCGTGCACCTTCAGCCCATTCACTTCATGCCAGATGAATTCGCCCGGGCCTCCGTTCATCGTGGAGACCACGGGTTTGCCGGAGCTCCACGCCTCCAGGATCACGATGCCGAACGGTTCGTTGCGGCTCGGCACGCACACCACGTCGCAAGCTTTGTACAGGTTCGTCAGCGTCCCGTTGAATTGAAACCCGACAAAACGCGTCGCGTGCGCCACGCCCAATTGCTGGGCACGCCGTTCGACATTCTGCTTCAGATTTCCATCGCCGGCGAAAACGAATTTCGCCCGTGGATAAAACCGCAGCAGCCCCGGGATGGCCTCGATCAGCAGGTCCGGCCCCTTTTGCTCGACCATGCGGCCGGCGAACAGCACCGTCGGATCCAGCGGGCCAATGCCGTACCGCGCCTTGACCGCCGCGGGCTCGATGAATCCATCGAAATTGTGCGGGTTCACGCCGTTATACACCACGTGAACTTTCCAGTCCGGAACCTGGTACATCCATTCCACTTCGTTCTGCAGGCTGTGCGACACCGTAATCACCCGGTCGGCCCGGTGCACGCCGGCCCGCTCCTGGTCGCGCACGCGAGCCGACTGGCCGTTGTAAAACACGTTGCCGCACCGCCCGTACTCGGTTGAATGGACGGTCAGCACGCCGCGCCGGCGACGGCCCTCCTGGATCCACATCATGGCGTTCGCCGCCAGCCAGTCGTGCGCATGCACAATGTCGAACGCCCCACCGTAGTTCTCGGTCTCGAACACGCAATGGACGAACGACCGGCACATGTCTGCAACTTCGTTCACAAAGTCGCGATTCAGATTGAACGGGCACCGGTGGTAGTGCACCCCGTCGATTCGCTCGTATTGCGACTGGCCCGGCCCCATTCTCGTGAACACGTGAACTTCGTGCCCTTTGCGTTCGAGCGCTGCTCCCAGTTCGGTAACGTGGTTGGCGACGCCTCCCACGGCGATTGAATGGAGCGACTCCCAGCTTAGTAAAGCAATCTTCATGCGGCGATTTAGTCTCGTTGAAATAGCCTTGAAAAGGCGGTTGACGGTTACCGGATGCCGGCAGTCCGCGCGGGACTGTCCGGTATCGAGAGGTGATTGCAGCCGGACTGTTGCCGGCCATTTCGGCCGGTGCAGGCCGCCACGAAGGGGACAAGCGCGAAGGGAAGAGTGTCTGCCATCACTTCCACTTCCGGATTTGGCTTATTTCTTCCAGCCAATCTGTTAAATATAATTCTAATATAGTGACCGGGCCGCGGCGCAACCGCGCCGCGCATTTCGCGCAAAATTTAACGGGTTTGTAACGAGGCATGCAATTATGACCGGAACGGTAGTTGAAGGCCTTTTAGATCAATCCGTCATGGACGCCATTGCGGGGGGGTACTATAGCACGCCCTTCGACGTGCTCGGCATACACGCGGTCCCGATCGCTGGAAAACCGGCACTCGCCGTCCGCACGTTTCAGCCGCAAGCCGCTCGCGTGGAAGTAGTTCGGGGAGGTTCCCGGCGCGAAATGCGGCGCGTCCACCCCGAGGGGCTCTTCGAAGCCGTATTTCCCGGTGAAAGCGAATTCTTCTCGTACCGTCTCCTCGTCACGCTTCCGGACGGATTACGGTATGAGATCGATGACCCATACCGTTTCCCCCCGGTCCTCAGCGATTTCGATCTGCATCTTCTCGGGGAAGGCAACCACTTCCGGCTGTATCGCAAACTCGGCGCGCACCTCATCGAGCACCACGGCGTGCGCGGCGTCAGTTTTGCCGTATGGGCGCCGAATGCCGAGCGCGTCAGCGTAATCGGCGCGTTCAACCAATGGGATGGCCGCCGCCATCCCATGCGTCCTCGCGGCGGCTCCGGCCTGTGGGAGATCTTCATCCCCGAACTTCAGCAGGGCGAACTATACAAATTCGAGATCAAGACCCGTTACATGGGCTACATGGCGGTCAAGTCCGACCCGTGCGCGTTCTTCGCCGAGATGCGCCCCAAGACCGCCTCCGTGGTCTGGGACCTGAACCGCTATCACTGGCGCGACCACGAATGGATGCTGCAGCGCCGCCACCGGCAGAACCTCGACGCGCCGATCGCCATCTACGAAGTCCAGCTCGGCTCCTGGAAACGTCTGCCCGATCCCGAGCACGGCCAGCGCTGGCTCACCTATCGCGAACTGGCCGAACAGCTCGTGCCGTATGTCAAGCAGATGGGCTACACCCATATCGAGCTGATGCCCATCACGGAATATCCGTATGACGGCTCCTGGGGCTATCAGACCACCGGCTACTTCGCCCCCACTTCCCGGTACGGCACGCCCGACGACTTCCGCCACTTCATCGACACCGCGCACCAGGCCGGCCTCGGCGTCATTCTCGACTGGGTGCCCTCCCATTTCCCCAAGGACGGCCACGGCCTTTCGTTCTTTGACGGCACGCATCTCTACGAGCATGCCGACCTGCGAAAGGGCGAGCACCAGGACTGGGGCTCTCTCATCTACAATTACGGCCGCAACGAAGTGCGCGCCTTCCTGCTCTCGAGCGCGCTTTTCTGGCTGGACCACTACCACATCGACGGGCTGCGCGTCGACGCCGTCGCTTCCATGCTCTATCTCGATTACTCGCGCAAGGAAGGCGAATGGATTCCCAACGAATTCGGCGGCCGCGAGAACCTCGAAGCCGTCTCCTTCTTGAAGCGCTTCAATGAGCTGACGCATCACGAATATCCCGACGTCCTCACCTTCGCGGAAGAATCGACCGCGTGGCCCGCCGTCTCGCGCCCCACTTACCTCGGGGGCCTCGGCTTCGACCTCAAGTGGAACATGGGCTGGATGAACGACACCCTCGAGTACATTTCCAAGGACCCCATCCACCGCCGCTACCATCAGAACAACCTCACCTTTTCCCTGCTCTACGCGTTTACCGAAAATTTCGTGCTGCCGCTGTCGCACGACGAAGTGGTGCACGGCAAGGGAGCGTTGTTGTCGAAAATGCCGGGCGATTACTGGCAGAAGTTCGCCAACCTCCGCCTGCTCTACGGCTACATGTACGCGCACCCGGGCAAGAAGCTGTTATTCATGGGCGGCGAGATCGGCCAGTGGAACGAGTGGAACGCCCACGCCGAAATCGAATGGCTGCTGTTGTACTTCGATTCCCACCGCCAGATTCAGGAGTATGTGAAGGCGCTGAACCACCTCTATGTCGCCCAGCCCGCTTTGCACCAGGTGGATTTCAGTTGGGAAGGTTTTCAGTGGATCGATTTCCACGACGTCGATAACAGCATCGTCTCGTTCTTCCGCCGCGCCCGCGATCCCAACGACCTCGTGGTGGTGCTGGCGAATTTCACTCCGGTCCCGCGCGAAGGCTATCGCGTCGGCGTCCCCAAGCCCGGCTTCTACCGCGAGATTCTCAACAGCGACGCAGCCTGTTTCGGCGGCAGCAACCTCGGCAACCGCGGCGGCTTGCCCTCCGATCCCCTGCCCTGGCAAGGTCAGCCGCACTCCATCCTGGTGACGGTGCCGCCGCTGGCAGTGGTGTATTTCAAACCGGAGTAGGCTTCGAGATTCAGCGGCGGATTCGCGAGCGGCAGCCGCGGCCGTCCGCGCACTCGACCACGGTCAATTCCAAGCCGATGCCGCCAGACCGGCGCGGACGGCTTGCGGTCGACGCACCGCAACGCCATTTCCCGATGAGCAGCGTTGAGCGCGCGGGGGGCGAGCATTCCACTCGCCCCCGCGGGGGCGTTACGGCTTGCCGACCTTCGCCGCGTCTACCGGAACGTTCACCTGGATGTCGGTAATGTTCGCGGTAAATCGCCCGTCGAGCCACAGGAACGAGTACGTGAAGGGAAACTTGATTCCGTTCACATCCCGGTAATCGTCAAAATCCTGCTGGATCGAAACCCGGCCCACCGGTGACGGCGTCTGACGCACATAGCGCAGCAGATAATGGGTCTGTTTGTCGAAGTAGAAGGTGCCGAGCAGTCCGCCGGGCGCGCTTCCCTGCACCACATAAACATCGTGCCCCTGCACCGTGTCTTCCACGCCGACCCGCCAGTTGGACAGGGCCGACTTGATCTGGCCGGGAAACGCCATCACCGAATCCAGTTTCGCGCCGGCCAGGTCGTTGCCGGTGAGTTCGTATTCTCCCAGGTAGCCGCGAGGCGAACTGATCCAGCCTGACTTGCCGTCGTACGTCCACGCGCTGATCCCGCGATCGGGGTGCTCCGGAAAGCTGATCCACATCCCGCGGCGATCCGGCGCTTGCGCGAAAATTTCGAACTTGGCGTTGCCGCCCAACCCTTCGTAACCCTTGCTCTGTCCGGTGATGATGACGCTCTTGACGGCGGCCAGTTTCTCGGCGCCTCCGAGAGCTTCAATATACTGGTCCAGAATCCGAGCCGCGGGCGGCTCGCCTTCTCCCGGCGTCACAACGTCACGCTTCTCGTCGTTCGGCTCGCCGTACAACTTATCCAGCGCGATCGACGTGGTCGGTAAGTCCAGACCGTGATGGCACGTCCAGCATGTCACCATTTGCGCGCCGCCGAAGTTCTGCCGGTTGATGGTGGCCACCATCTCCACCATCTTGCGAGCCGTCTTCTTTTTCGGATTGGCATCGGTGACCCAGTCCATCTTGTCGGTCCCGGCGCCGGGATGGCAGTTGGAGCAGTCGTATCCCAGCGCGGCGGTCATCACCCCCATCGCGCCGAGAAAATCGCTCGGCGTCAGGCCTTTCAACGTGCTCGTCGTGACATTCTTAAAGAACTCTCCCGACGTCTGCGTCTTCTTCGCGCCTTCGCCCGCCGCGGCAGACGAGCTTTGTGCCAATCCGAGCGCCAACGGCGCCGTCAAAGCGGCGGCGAAAACCAGCGGCCTCCACCAAGATTTCATCGTCCTTCCTCCCTGTATGCCCCTACCACGGATGCGGTAAGGAGTTTTCGTTTTTCCTGCTGCAAACCGTGGATGGCCATCAGCGCCCCGATAGGATGCGCGCCGGCTTCCACCAGCGGATCTGCATCGCGCCCCGGCTTGTCCGTCTCGATGTGGCGGAATTCCAAACTTCGGAGTAGCGCCTGGGCGTGTGCCGGGTCGAGATCGTACTCCGCTGCCACCGCGGCCGCATCCGCGAACAGGCGCGCGCGCAGCGCGGGTTTGAACCGCGAATCGTACAGAAGTTTGTTCAGTCGGTAAGCGGCCAGCGGCGGGTGGTTATAAAAATGATACGGGTGATTTTCAAACCCGTACACCCGCGGGGGCTGCGGATCCGGCTTGGCCCCCGGATGGAAGCGGACGACGGCATGCCCGTGGTGGCTGGTCGGCTGATACGAGAGCAACTCGAGATGGTGGGCGCCGATGGCCCCAAGCGCCAGGGCCCACGGCAACATCTCGGTATTGCCCACTTCGTCCAGTTGCTCCGGCGTCAGATTCAGGAACGACTCCGACCGGCTGTTCTCCAGCTCGTACAGGCACCATCGGTCGAAATCGTAGGCCGGCTTGTAATACTTCCACGTGCCCGGATAATGCGACATGCCGCCGCTCGCCAGCACCGCCACACGCTCCGGGCGCGACCCCACGATTTCGGCGATCGCCCTGCCGAGCGCGGCGCAGCGGCGCGGATTCGGAAGCGGCGGCAGATACGTATTGACAAGGATCGGCACCACCGGAATGCCGCGCTCCGCGACGATCCATTCGAAGATCGCCGCGAACGAGTGCCCGAGGTCGGCCTCCTGCGAATACGCCATGTCGAAATCGCGCCGCACCAGTCCTTCGAGCAGCGCTTCGGCCAGTTCCCGGTGGATCGGCGGATTCCAGGTCTTCCCGGCGAAGCCCGCCGTGGCGCGGTCGCTGGCCATCACCGCGAACGTCGGCACGGTCCGCAGGAAGAACGTCTCCATGTGATCGCTCGCGAAGATCACGAGCGCATCCGGCCGGACCTCGTCCAGAACGTTCCCCAGCTGGCGCATGGCGGCGATCCCCGCATCCAGTTGCCGGGGATCTTCTTCCGGCGGCCGCGTGAACAACTGCGGCGCATGCATGGTCGCCATGGCGGCAACGATCTCTCCCATGTGTGCCCCTCCTCGACTGGTGAAATGATCGGATCGAGCCGAAGCAATTTATCGTCCAAATGCGACGACTCGAAACACGGCACTTGCCCGCTCCCGGCCGAAACTGCTGGGGAATTACACCCAGCGCCGCCGCCTGGACTCAGCGCCGGGAAACCGCCGGCTCGTGCTGGGCCGCGCGCCACGTGTTGTTCGAAGAATGATCTCCCGCCAGCCAGCGCTTCAGATCGGCGTGCGCGCTCGCCTGGCGGGCGGCGGCCTCATGCGCCACTCCGGGGTTGTCCACCGTCAGTTCCAGAATCATTCCGTTCGGATCCGCGGCGTACAGCGACTTGCAATACCCGTGCTCCAGCACATACAGGTTCGGCTCCCGATAGCCCGCCGCCTCCAGCCGCTCCTTTACCTGATCCTGAAATTCGGAGTCGCAGTTCAGAGCAATGTGATGGAACGGCGACGCGGGCATTTTCGGCCCGAACAATTGCTGGTCTTCGGCATTCGCGAACTGAAAGAACGCCAGCGCGCTCCCATCCGCCAGTCCAAAGAAACAGTGGCAGTACACGCGCAGTTTGCCAAACAGTTCGTCGGCTTCGCACCAGGTTGCCACCAGCGGCATTCCGACGAGATCTTCGTAGAAATGACGGGTCGCCTCCATATCGGCGGTGACGTAGGCGTTGTGGTGAAGCCGCGTTGGGATTTTTGTCGAAAGGCGCATCTGATTCTCCTTGTGGGTGCGATCGGATCGGCAAACGATTTGCCAAAAAGACGGGCTCAGCTGGCGGCCTTCCAGTACGGCGGCAGGTCCGCCTTTGTGTCGCGCAGAATTTCCAGAATGGCGCGGCGGCTCGCGTCCGAGAGTCGCTCGAACTTCGGACTTCGATCCTTGCCAGTGAGAATCTCGTAGAGGCGCTGATAGACGCGGGCGCGGACCGATTCGGGCATCCCGTCAAAGGCCTCGCTATAGATCATGTAACTCAGCGGGTATTGGAACAGCCGTGTCTTCAGATTGAAGTCGCGCAGCGAGCGCCCGTGGTGGTCGCGCGGCCCGCGCGCGGGGAACGTCTGCGCAAAGGTGGAGACGCCCTTTACCTCGCTTTCCAGCGGAGCCTCGTCAAGAAACAGCATGTAGCTGATCAGGGACTCGAGGTCCGCTTCGAGGCGGCTGCTGTCGGTTTTTCCATCATGCTCCGCGACGCGAGCTTCCCAACCGACTCGAATCATCAGGTCGGTCATGCGGGTCTGGTGCTCGAGGGTCATCAGCGCCACGATGTCGCTGGATTGGCTCAAGTAGCCAGTGCCGTCGAATTTCCTGGCAAGGCTCGTGAGGTTAAGGCTTCCGCGGGTATCCAAAACCTCGGGATGATCGCGCTCGTGTCCGACCGCGTTCCCCAGATGCCGCATTTCCCCGTGGGTGCCGGTCACATACCACCCGCCCCACCGATCCTCAAAGCGGCTGCGGTGATCGGTCAACATCTGGGCGCCCATGAAGGCGGGCATGCCGTCGGCATCGGGATAGACCGAAGCGACCATCAAACCGGGAATTCCGAGGGTTCCCTTGCTTTCATGGCACTGTAAACAGACATCGCGCCGATCAAACCGGGGCGGATCGGCTTCCTGATCGAAGCTGTAGAAAATAACCCCTTGCCGCGGATCCAGCGCTGCAACTTCCAACAGGTTGCTGCCCCGCACATACCCCACCGTCACGTCGTCATTGAAATAAATGGCGCGCGGGTTCTTGGGAGAAATTCGTGAAGCTTGAAAGCTGGTTTTCGAGAAGACGAGCACTTGCGAATCGCCTTTTACGTCCAGCGCGTCGAGCAGGCTCGATAAGTAACCGGTACCATCGTTTCGCGGCGCGAGCTTCGCCTTGCCCGATTGCACATCCCGGATCAGGCGGGTCACGGGATCATTCAGCGCGCCCTGATAATAGCGGATGGCCGGGTGATCGACCGGCGCCAGAGCCTCGTCCACGGTTTGCCCCCAGGCAGTAAGCGCAACCGCAGCCAAAAGAAGCCTCATTCCCTCCTCCTCTGAGCGTGAGTTGCTGCGACCTACGCACGCCGGTGTCCAAAACCGAAGTTGCGGGTTTTCACGAGAATTCGCAATGTCTGCGGCAACAGCTGGGAGCTTTCGCGCACCGATGCGCGAATACACCCGCCGATTTAGATCAAGGTTAATAGATCCAAATAGGTTTTCTTGGCCCTCCAGTTGCACAGAGCAGCCCGACGTTTTTCGCTCTGTTTGTCTGTCGGGAGGGCACTTCGCTCATGAGAAAAGATGTAGCCGGCCTTTTTTTGGCCGCGGCGCTGGCGGTGTTGGGCCAGACGCGATCCGTTGAAATTCACAACACTCTCGACCAGTACTGCTTCGATTGCCACAACAAATCCACCCGCTCCGGCGGCTTGGCGCTGGACAGCCTGGATACCTCCCGGCTGGCGGACCGCGCGGAAACGTGGGAGAAAGTCGTCCGGAAGCTCCGCGCCGGGATGATGCCGCCGGTCGGCTATCCGCGGCCGGACGCGGCAGCCTACGAAGCATTCATTCAGGCGCTCGAAACCGAACTCGATGGCAACGCTCCCGCGAAATTGCCCGCGCCGGGTTTGCACCGGCTCAACCGGGCCGAATATACCAATGTGATCCGCGACCTGCTCGGGCTGGAAATCGACGCCAGCAAGTTTCTTCCGTCGGATGATTCCACCCACGGCTTCGACAACCAGGCCGGGACGCTGACCGGCTCGCCGGCCTTGATCGAGGCGTACCGCTCGGCGGCCGGCAAGATCAGCCGGATGGCGATTGGCGATGTGACCACGCCGGTCCAGGCGATCTACCGGGTCCCGGAAGACACCTCGCAGGATTACCACGTCGCAGGCCTGCCGTTCGGGACCCGCGGCGGGCTGGTGGTGAAGCATCATTTCCCGGCGGACGGGGAGTACGTGATCAAGGTCTGGCCCGTGAATAAGGGCAACATGGACAACAACAACGCGTTCGGCGAGATCCGCGGCGAGAAACTGGAAATCCTGCTGGATTCCGAGCGGATCAAGCTGTTCGATTGGGACCGTGAGATCGGACGCGGCGCGCCGGTGCATCAAGGGACCCAGGACTTCCGGTTTTCCGTCAAAGCCGGCCCCCACACCATCGGAGTGACGTTCCTGGCCACCAACAATGCCCCCGGCAACGATTTGGACCGGCACTTCCTCCGCAGCACCATTGAAACCGGCGGCCTTCCCGGATTTTCGTTCTATCCCCACGTGGGCTACATCCGGATCGACGGGCCGTACAACGCGAAGGGAGCGGCCGAATCCCCGAGCCATCGAAAGATCTTTATCTGTCAGCCGGCCGCGCCCGAGCAGGAGACGGCATGCGCGCAGAAGATCGTGGCCTCGCTGGAACGCCGCGCCTTCCGACGGCCCACCACCGCGGCGGACGTCGAGAAGGTCATGAACTTTTACCAGAAGGGCCGCAATACGGGCAGCTTCGAAAAGGGAATCGGGATGGCCATCCAGCGCATCCTCATGGATCCGGATTTCATCTTCCGCAAGGAGGCAGAGCCCGAGAACGTGCCCGCCGGCCAGAAATACCGGATCGCCGACCTGGAGCTGGCGTCGCGGCTGTCGTTCTTCCTGTGGAGCACGATTCCGGACGACGAGCTGATCGACCTGGGAGTTCAGAAGAAGCTGCATGATCCGGCAGTGCTGGAACAGCAGGTGCGCCGCATGCTGGCGGACCGGCGGTCCGATCAGTTCATTCTCAATTTCGCGGGGCAATGGTTGAACGTGCGCGGCGTGGCCACGCAGTCGCCGGTCACCCAGGTTTTTCCGGACTTCGACGACAACCTGCGGCAGGCATTTCAGAAGGAAGCCGAGCTGTTCTTCGGCAGTATCGTTCGCGAGGATCGGAGCGTGATCGACCTGCTCGATGCCGATTACACCTTTGTCAACGAGCGGCTGGCCCAGCACTACGGAATTCCCAACGTGTATGGCAGCCATTTCCGGCGGGTGACTCTGGGGAAGGATTTCGACGCGCGCCGGGGACTGCTCGGCAAAGGATTCCTGCTCGAGGTCTCGGCGCAGGCCAACCGGACCTCTCCGGTGCAGCGCGGCAAGACCGTGATGCAGGTGTTTCTCGGCGTGAGTCCGCCGAATCCCCCTCCGAACGTAGTGATTAAGATCAACTCGACCGAAAGCGACGCGCACGGCACGGTAAAACCCACCATGCGGCAGCAGATGGAGATGCACCGCGCGAATGAACCGTGCAAGAGCTGCCACGCCATTATGGACCCGATCGGATTCACGCTGGAGAACTTCGACGCAGTGGGGGCGTGGCGCACAAAGGACGGCGGCAGCCCGATCGATTCCTCGGGACTGCTCGTGGATGGAAGCAAGCTGAACGGGGTTTCAGGACTGCGCGAAGCGCTGTTGCGGTATAAACCGCAGTTTGTGCGAGTCTTGACCGAGCACCTGCTGACCTATGCTTTGGGACGCGGCGTCGAGTACTACGATTTGCCGCTGGTGCGCGCCATCGTGCATGACGCAGAGCGCAACCAGTACCGTTTTTCTTCGCTGATTCTGGGGGTGGTGAAGAGCGAGCCGTTCCAGTTCAACACCAAGGGGCTGACTTACGGGGACGCCGTGACGGGAGGGCAATGACCGTGTTCCTTACCAAGAAACATATTTCGAGGCGGGCGGTATTACGCGGCGCGGGCGTGGCATTCGCGCTGCCGCTGCTGGATTCCATGATACCGGCGCAAACTCCGCTGGCAAAGACCGCGGCGGCCGCGCCCACGCGGTTTACCGGAATCTTCGTGCCGCATGGGATGGCGCCCGGGTATTGGGTCCCGGAGCAAACCGGGACTGCCTTCGAGTTCCCGCCGATCTTCAAACCGCTGGAGCCGTTTCGCGAGTACACGAATATCTTGAGCGGCCTCTGGTCGAAGTCGGCCGAGCCGCCGCCGGGCGTCACCGGAGCGGACCACTGGGTGGCCGCCGCCTACCTCTGCGCGGAAAAACCGAAGAAGACGGCCGGGGCGGATATTCGCGACGGCACCACCATCGATCAGATCATTGCGCAGCGCATCGGGCAGGAGAATTTGCTGCCTTCGCTTCAGTTGGGCGTGGAAGATCCGGGGGCGAATTCGAGCAACTGCGGCGAAGGCTATAGCTGCGCGTACACCAATTCGATTTCCTGGATGACGCCGACCAAGCCGCTGCCGATGGAGATCAACCCGCAAGTGGTCTTTGAACGCCTGTTCGGGGACGGCGCCACCGCGGAAGAGCGCGCCGCCCGGCGGGAGCTCGATCGCAGCATCCTCGACGCGGTTCTCCAGGATGCGGCGCACTTCAAGCGCGATATCGGCCCGAGCGACCGGGCCCGCCTGGATGCATACATGGACGATGTCCGGGAAATCGAGCGCCGGCTGGAACTCGCCAAGAAAGCGTCCACGGCCGCGCCGGCCGCCACCGTCCCTTACGGCGTGCCCACTTCGTTTGACGAACACATCAAGCTGCAGTTCGATCTTCAGGCGCTGGCGTTCCAGGCCGATATTACGCGCGTCAGCACGCTGCTGTACGCGCGCGACCTGACGGCGCGCGTGTATCCGGAGAGCGGCACGACCACCGGCTTTCACGCAGCCTCCCACCACGCGGAAAACCCGGAGCGCATCAAGGATTACGCGAAGATCAACACCTATCACATCAAGTGCCTGGCGTACTTCGCGCAGAAACTCAAAAGCATTCCGGAAGGCGACGGGAACCTGCTGGATCATTCGCTCATCCTGTACGGCAGCAACATGGGCGATTCCAATCAGCATCTGCATTACGACGTGCCGCACGTGCTTCTCGGGCGCGCCTCGGGACGGCTGCCGGGAGGACGCCACCTCGCCTATCCCTCGAAGACGGTCACTACCGGGAGCCTGCTGTTGAGCATCCTCGACCTCTACGGAATTCGCCAGGAGAGCGTCGGCGACAGCGCGGGCAAACTCAAGGGTCTGGTCTAGCGGGCGGTCATCATGCGAATCAAAAGTGGAATTCTCGTGTGCGCGGGGGTATTGGCCGCCTCCGCATGGGCTACGAACAGTCCGGTGGCGGATGCGGCCATGAACGGCGACAAGGCGGCGCTCGAATCGCTGCTTCAGAAAAAGGCGGATGTCAACGCGCCTCAGGGAGACGGCGCAACGGCGATCCAGTGGGCCGCCTACCAGGACGATCTCGAGCTGGCGGACCTGCTGATCGCCGCCAGGGCGGATGTCCGGGCGGCCAACCGGGAAGGCGCCACGCCGCTGTCGCTGGCGGCGCTGAACGGAAGCGCGGCCATGATCGGCAGACTGCTTCGCGCCGGCGCCGACGCGAACGAAAAAGGCCCGCATGGAGAAACGCCCCTGATGTTCGCCTCGCGCAACGGCAACGTGGCGGCAATTCGCGTGCTGCTGGACCACCAGGCCGACGTCAACGCCAAAGAAGCGCTGCGCGGCACGACGGCACTGATGTGGGCGGCGGAACAAGGCCATGCGGCCGCGGCCCAGATGTTGATCGAGCACGGAGCGGACCTGGGCGCGGCGACCAATCCGGATTCGCGGGGCGGCACCGCTTATCTCGCGCCGCCGATTCAGGCCAGGTTGCGGTCCGAGCAAGGAGCGGGCGGCCTGCGCTCGCGGCGCGCGGCCAACGGCGATTTCGTCGCGAACGCCGATGCCGCGGCCGCCGCCGTGGCGTTTGGCCGGCAGCAGAATAATGACGGCGGCGGTTTGACCGCGCTGGTGTTCGCCGCGCGCGAGGGCGACCTGGAGACCGTGAAGGTGCTGGTGGCAGCCGGGGCGGACGTCAACCAGGTCACCCGGTACGGCTGGAGCCCGCTTCTGACGGCCACCCAGAATCGCAACTACCGGATTGGCAAATACCTGCTGGAGCACGGAGCCGACCCGAATCGGGCCAACCGGGGCGGCTGGACGCCGCTCTATCTGGCGACGGACAACCGCAACATCGAAGGCGGCGACTACCCGGTTCGGGCGCCGGACATGGACCACCTGGAGTTTATCCAGTTGCTTCTTGAAAAAGGAGCTGACGTCAACGCCCGCGTCTGCGGCGCGAAGTCGACCGCGACCGAGTGCCGCGGCGACAGCACCGAGACACGGACCATCTTCACGATGCAGTGGGTTTACGAAGACGGCGCTACTCCGTTCTGGCGGGCAGCGCAATCCGGCGACGTGACGTTGATGAAACTGCTGCTCGCGCATGGCGCAGACCCGAAGATTCCGACCGCGCACAATGTGACGCCGCTCGCCGCCGCGGCGGGGATCGGGTGGGTGGAAGGGATCACGTTCGAGTGGTCCGAGGCGGAGAACCTCGAAGCCGTCAAGCTGTGTCTCGATGCCGGCATTGACCCCAACGCGGCCGACGATGAGGGGCGCACAGCTTTGCACGGAGCCGCCCACAAAGGAAGAAACGAAGTGGTCAAGCTGCTGGTGCAACGCGGCGCCAGGCTGGACGCGCGCGATCTGGGCAGCCGCGACACCGTGAACGGGGCGATGCTGGGCGTGACGTGGATGCCGCTCCATTACGCGCAGGGGCTGGTGCGGGTGGGCGTGCAATCGGCCATTCCCCACCCGGAAACCGAGGCGCTGATTCGCCAGCTGATGAAGGATCGCGGCCTCCCCATCCCGGCCGATATCACGTCGTCAATTTGCTTGACCAAAGGGGTCAACGGCTGCCAGTAGGAGGGGTGAGATGCGGAGCGTCTGTCCGTTTTGTGAAGAGTACGCGAGCGGGGGTCACAACTACTGCCGGATGTGCGGATCCCGCGTGACCGGCGAACGCGACCAGCGCCCGGAAGTCCGGATAACTCTCGAGCCCGCGGAGAAGTACTGCGGACACTGCGGCCAGCAGTGGGTGGAGTGTTCGGGCCGGCACGACGGGTAGCGGCACGATTAGCGCTGCTTTTGGGAGGAGCGGGCCTCGGCGAGTGCCGGTTTGCGGAAATGCCGCCGGCCGAGATCGACCAGGGCGCTCACCGCGATGACTCCCACAAGGCCGGCGATTTCGGCGCGGGATGCCAGCGCGATCAGCAGCAGCATGCTGCCGGTTCCGATCACCGCGGCAGAGCCGATCCATGGGAAATTCAGCGGGGCGCCGGCCTGCGCCACGCCGCCACGCGCTAGCCTCCAGGCCGCCGCGCAGCTCAGAATATACAGTGCCGCCGAGGCCAGAGTTGCGAGCACCGCCAGTTCGGCAAACGTTCCCGACATAGCTAAAGCGCAGGCGACGGCCGCATAAGAAAGAATCGCGACGTGCGGGGCATGCGTCCGCGGGTGCACGCGGCCTACAACGCGCGGCAACAATCCGTCCCGGCCAAACGCAAAGAGCATCCGCGGAGTGCCCAGGATATCGCTTGAGAGGAAGCCGGCCATGGAAACGGCCGCACCCGCCAGCATGAGAACCCGCAATGCCGGATGGACAGCGCCCATGGCGTCGGCCAGCGGCGCGGCGGAACGAGCCAGCGCGGCCCCCAGAATGCCCTGGGCGATGATCTGGATCAGGATATAGAGAAGGACGATGGGCAGCGTCGCCAGCATCAACGCACGCGGGATGGTCTTCCCCGGCCGCGCCACTTCGCCACTGGCGCTGAGCGGAATCTCCATGCCGGTGAACGCGAACAAGGCCAGAATCACGCCCCGGCCAAAACCGGCCGGCGTTGGAGCGCCCGTTTCCCAAAACGTCGAGGCGCGGATCGCTCCGGCGCCCGCCGCCAGAAAGACGGCAAGCGGCAGCAACTTCAGAACAGCCATGCCCTCAGCCAGCCGGGCGCCGCGGGCGGGCCCTCCGATATTGACCCAGGCAATTCCACCGATCGCGGCGACGATCACGAGGACATGGGCGGCCGCTCTGGCCGCTTCCGGAAACAAGCCGGCGGCCCCGTCCGCCAGCGCCGCCGCGATCGCGCCAGAAGAGAGCACGTTGCCAAACCACAACAGTGTGCCTCCCACACATCCGGCCAGCGGCCCGAAGGAAGCTTCAATATAGCCATACGCCCCTCCGCTGGTCGCGATCCGGCTGCCGCCCTCGGCGAAGCAGATGGCGACCGATCCAATCGCCACCGCGCAAACCAGAAAGATCAACGGAGCGTAGACGCCGACGGAGTCCGCCAAGGCCGCCGGTACCGCGTAGATCCCGGCTCCCACGACCGTGTTGAAGATGCTCGCCGCCAACCCCCAGGACGTCAGCACGCGCACCAAGCCCGTATCGCGTCGGTTTTCCGGCATGCGGATTACAACACTACCATGCCGCTGAGTTCACAACTTGTTTACACGCGCCGGGCTGGCCGGCGGCTACCATCGACAATAGGCACCGGTGGCTTCTTTTCCCTTGGTTTCAGAGGCAGCGCCGCTCCGCACATCCGGATCGGCCGCTACCAACTGGTTCGAGCGCGCCGCGGCAGCACTCCTTCTGGCCGCGGCCAGTCCCGTAATCTTTCTGAGCGGGGCGGCGCTCGCGGTCCTTTCGAGGAGAAGTCCATTGATTGCCCATCGCCGCGTGGGTTGGCATGGTTCGACGCTTTGGATGCTGAAGCTCCGCACCATGTGGGACGGCGCGGGCGAGGCTTCGGAACGCTGGATCGAGTACATCGATGACGAGATCGGCCCGCTGCACAAAGACGGGCGGGATCCCCGTGTCTCCAGCCGGTTCGCGCGCTTCTGCCGGCGGCACTCTCTCGACGAGCTTCCGCAGCTGCTGCACGTGATTCGCGGCGAAATGTCGCTGGTCGGCCCGCGGCCGTTGACGGCTGGAGAACTGCGCCTCCACTACCGGGAGGATGCGGCCGAGATCCTGCGGGTCAAACCCGGGATCGCCGGACTGTGGCAAGTCTCCGGGCGCAACCGGCTGACCTACGCCCAGCGGCGCGCCCTGGACTTACAACTGGTCCGCGACCGCTCTTCCCGCATGTATCTTCGCGTTTTGCTTCGGACCGTGGGAGCGGTCTGGACCGGCGCCAATTCCTGGTAAGTGGCCGCGGCGGCCGGCCCGGCCCGCCGCTTAATTGGAGACCGCGATCTTCAACTGGTCGCTGGTCGTGATGCCGTTCATCTGAATCTGCAACGGCACGGCGTTGCCGGTCGGCGTACCGGGCTGCAAGATCACGTTGAGCTGGTTGAAGAAGGGATATTGAGGCGATAGCCCGGAGAAGATCACCTGCGCGGGAACCCCTCCGACCAGGACCGTGGGAACCGTGACGGTCGTGCTGATGGTTGGCGGCGGGGCGCCATTCGGCGGCGTGACCGTGACTGGTCCAAGCCCGGTGGCAAAGATGACCAGAGCCTGCGGATCTCCAATCTTCGCCGGACGGGACTGGAAGCCCGGAAAGACGACGCCCGGCGGCATAGGCAGCGTTCCATCCGCGCCATTGTAGGCCGAAGGACGGTGTACGCCGGTGCTGTCGGTCCCAATATCGAACAAGCCGGGAGCGGCGGAAATCACCGGTATCGTCACGGGAGCGGAAGCAACACCATTGGCAGTGACCACCACCTGCGCGGTGCCTGTTTGCGCCCCGGCGGGGAGCACATCCCACGGCAACTGGACGTTCAATTGGTCGCTGGTCAATGCGGGATTGAAGCTCTTCGGAACTACCGCCACCATGGGAGCGGGAATGTTGTTGAACGTGACGCTGACGTTGTTGAGACGGTTGGAAAGCGGGATGCTGTCAAACAGCGCGAACGAGGAGGCGAAATTACTCCCGAAGATAGAAACCAGGGATCCCGGAGCGACCGGCTGCCCTTGCACGAAGCTCGCGCCGTTTTCGACGGTACGCGCCGGATCAATGGCCGGCGCCTGGGCGTTGAGGACGGCAGTTGCGCCCCACAGCAGACCCGCTAATAGACAGGCAGATCGCACCAAGTTCCTCCACGCTCGATTTTAGAGGAGTTTGCCGGCCGCCACCAAGGCGCGCTCCGATAATTTACCTCTGAAAACGGTGCGGGTGGATACCGGATCATCCCGACACTGCTGGAAGAATTAACATCGGATGCCGCAAGAATGCGCGTCCGTCCTCTGGAAATCTTGGATAGACTTTTAGTAACCGCATGGCCGGCCCGGTAGATGTATTTGGTTACATGAGTTACGTGCGCCTGCGTTGGAAGCTGGTCGCGGCCAGTTGCCTGGTCGCGGTGGCGCTGGCTTCGGGCATCAGCCTGGTGATGCCGAGACAATATACGGCCACCGCTCGAATCGTGATCGAGCCGCCGGCGGGTGCCGATCCGCGCTCGGCAATGGCCGTCAGCCCGATCTATCTCGAATCGCTCAAGACCTACGAGCAGTTCGCCGCCGGCGACAGTCTGTTTCAGAAAGCCGCCGACCGCTTTCAGCTCCGGCAGATGACGGGGGACCGGTCCATCGAGGCGCTGAAGAAGCGCGTTCTGAAAATCGGAATCGTCCGCAATACGCGGATTCTGGAGATCGCGGCCACTCTTCCGGTCGCGGCCAAAGCCCAGGCATTGGCGCAATTCCTGGCGGAACAGACGGTGGCCTTGAATCAATCGCTCATGGCAAAGAGCGGCAGCGATCTCGTCCAGAACCTCGAACAGCAGGCGCGGGAGGCGCGGGCGCAACTGGAAGAAACCGAAAAGCAGTGGAGCGAACTGGCGGCCCAAGAACCGGTGGACGACCTGCAGAATGCGGTGTTCCAGGCCAGCCAGTTGCGCGCCGGGCTCGAGGAGCGGATGGCCAACCTGAGTCTGGACATCGCCGATTCCCCGAACGCGCAGGAACAAGCCAACGCGCGCGCCCGCCTGCAGGAATTGCGGCGGCAACTGGAAGCACTCAACCGCGAGACCGCCGAAAAGGAGAAGCTGCTCGCCGGCCGTCTGGCGCGAAAAGAGCGGCTGGAAGCGCAGCGCAAGGCCGATCAGTCGGCGCTGGCCGCCATCGACCAGCGCCTGCGCGAGACCCGCGACGATCTCGGCTATCGCGGAGAGCGCCTGACCATCATCGATCCGGGCGTGGTTCCCGAAAGGCCCTCGTCTCCCAACACTTCGCTCAACATCTCCGTGGCGGTGCTCCTCGGCTTATTGCTGCCGCTGGTGTATCTGGCGATCGAGTTGGGCTATCAACAGCATCAGGCATCCGGCATCGAGATCCTGCGGGAACTGGCGCGGACTCGCCATGACTAGCGCCGCCGAGGCCTTTCACCCGAAGCGCTTCCTGACTCCTCTGCTGCTCGGACTCTGGGCGGCGGCCATCGCGCTGGCTCCGGGGGCCGCCATGAAGCTGGCTCTCGCGGCGCCTGCCGTGATCCTGCCGGTCAGCATCTGGGCGATCGAAACGCCTTCGCGGTGGATCTTGTGCTTTTTCGCGGCCGCGCTCCTGCTTCCCCCCCTGCCGATTGCGTTCGGCGATAACGGTCCGCATCCCAGCCTCTGGGTCGCCGCATTAGGCCTGCTGGTTGGCGTGTTCCGGCTTTCTGAGTGGCGTCCCGCGACCTCGGAAGTGCATCGCGCGCTGCTGGCGTTTTTCGTAATCGTGCTCGCCAGCGCCGGATCGGCCGCCCTTCATTCGGGCCTCGCGATCGCGGCCGGTACCCTCGTCCGGGTCGCGCTGATCGGCATCGGCATCTACGTCTTCTGGTTCACGGCCAGTGGCCCGGGCCGGGCGATCGAGTGGCGTTCCGCGCTTCGCTGGATCTATGCGGCGGCAGCGGCATCCGCGCTGTTCGCCTGCGTGGATTTCTACTTCCAGTTTCCGGCGCCGGCCGGATACGGCGCTCAATACGTCTGGCTCGATTCCGGCATTTACCGGCGCGCTCAGGGACTGTTCTACGAAGCCAGCACGCTGGGCAATTTCTGCGCCTTCTTTCTGGTCATGATTGCGGTTTGCATCGCGCGGCCGCGGGCGGAGACTCCCGTGTCCCGGAAGGCGCTGGCCGCCGGCGGCGTCCTATTCCTGGCGGCCATGGTGCTGTCGTATTCCCGGGCCTCGGTTCTGAATGTGCTGACCGCGCTGGCCGTTTTGGGCTGGCTCAACCGCAAGCGCATTCGCTTCGCCCGGCTAGGGCTGATTCTCGTTCCCGGAGCGGCACTCGCAGCGGTGGTGGTGAACCGGGTGTTTCCGGAATTTGTGGAAGCATACTGGCTTCGACTGTCCGCCTCGGCCGAATATCTGACCACGGCGACGGAAGGCGTGTTTTCCGGACGAATCGCCAGCTGGCGCGCCCTGTTGGAGTGGATCGCCGCGCATCCCTGGCAGGCGTGGGCCGGCATCGGCTATAAGACGCTGCCGTACACCGATTATCTCGGCGCTCCCATCGTGGGCGATAACATGTATCTCACGCTGCTCGTGGAGACGGGCGTCCTGGGTCTGGCGGCGCTTTTGTGGCTGTGCATCGCGATTCTGCGGGCTTCTTCGCGCGCCGCACGCTCCGGCGATCCCGCGCGCGCGTTTGCCGGGACGTGGATGCTCTGCTTCTGGTCCGGCCAGATGGTCCAGATGCTTTCCGGCGATCTGCTGACGTACTGGCGCGTCCTGCCTCTGTACTTTTGGGTGCTGGCGCTGGCGGTGCGCAAATGAGGATCCTTTTTCTCGATCAGTTCAGCCAGTTGGGCGGCGCGCAGCAGAACCTGCTCGCTCTCTTCGAAGAAGTGCGAAGGCGGCGCTGGCAGGCCACTCTCGGGCTTCCAGGCGACGGAGAGCTCGCCCGCCGCAGCCGCGCACTCGGGGTGGCTACCTTTCCGATTCGCTGCGGGCCTTTCGGGTTAGGCGACAAGTCCGCCGCGGATCTCGGCCGGTTCTTGTGGCAGCTGCCGGGGCTGGCACGCGAGATCGGAACCAGAGCGGCCGAGTTCGAACCCGATCTCATTTACGTGAATGGCCCGCGCCTGCTGCCCGCCACGGCTCTGGCCGGCGTGACCGCCCCCGTGCTGTTCCATTCGCATAGTTATGTGCGGAGCGCCCTGCTTCGGCGTCTCTCCGGCTGGGCTCTTCGCCGTCTTCGCGCGCGCGTCATCGCCTGCTGCCGGTATGTGGCCGAACCGTGGGAAAGCTTCGCCGAGTCCGTTCGGGTGGTATACAACGGCGCTGCGGTACGCGGTCGCCCGGCGGCGCATTTCTGCAAACCGGCGCCGCGAATCGGCTGCATCGGAAGGATCTCGCCGGAAAAGGGCCAACTCGAGTTCCTCGCCGCGGCCCGGCGAATCCACAATGCCTTGCCGGAGGCGCGTTTTTCCATTCACGGCGAACCATTATTCTCGAAGACGGCGGCACATTACGCCGCTCTGGTGCGTTCACGGGCGCACGGCATCCCGGTGGAGTTCGCCGGATGGAGCGATGATATTGCTTCCGTGCTGGCCGGACTCGATCTGCTGCTGGTCCCCTCCGCGCCCGGCGAGGCCACGACGCGGGTCATTCCGGAAGCGTTTGCGGCGGGAGTCCCGGTCATCGCTTTCGCGGCGGGCGGCATTCCGGAAATGGTGCAGCACGGACGCACGGGCTTTCTGTGCCGGACGGCTGCCGAGATGGCCGAATTCGCCATCGAGCTGCTCTCGCGCGAGCCGTCGCGCTATCAAGCGGTGGCGCAAGCCGCGCGCGAAGCATGGCGGATTCGCTTCACTCTGGAACGATGGCAGCAGCAGGTGGCGGCTGAGATGGAGCGCTGCGCGGCGGGCGTTCAGTGCGCGGCATCGGCCGCCACGGTCTCGGCGTGATGGCGCGCGGGACGGGTCTCGCCCAGCAGGATCCGGAAAAGCATGCCAGCCGCGGCGGCGCACCCCGCGGCGCCCGCGAGCACGGCCCCGTACCCCCACCGCGCCAATAACCCGCCGCCGAGAAAAGCCGCCAGCGCCTGCGCGCCGAACGCCACCAGGTAGCTCAGCGCCGACGTGCCGCTTCGCTCTCCTTCCGCCACCCGGCTCATCAGCAGCGAATTCAGGCCGGGCTCGCTCATCCATTGAAACGACATATACGCGGTAAAGGCCAGGGCGGCTTCCGCCCCCGGAGGCTGCATCGCGAGCCCGCCCAGGCCGGCGGCGGTGGCCAGCATCATCCACGTGATCCCGCCCACCAGCCCGGCACGCCGAAAGACCCACGGCGCCAGCAGGACCGTCGCCACCTGCCCCACCTGCGAAATCGAAAAGATGGTCCCGATCCGTTCCACCGGAACCCGCAAGCGAGCGAAATACACGTTCGCGAACGGGTTGAACGCGCCGGTGGCGAGATGCCACAACGCGAACGCCGCCAGAAACCGGAACAAGAAGCTGCCGCGAGGGTAGACTCTGGCATCCTCGCGCGCAGTCTGTTTCAGCCGCAGTCCCATCGCCGGCAGGATGGCAACCGCGCTCAACGCCGCCGACAGCAGCAGCACGATCTGCTTTCCATGCAGCCACCCCGGTAACCGCCCGCCGATCCAGTTCCCCGCGATCCCGACCACGAACATGGTCGCAAAGAAGGTGCTGAACGCCGACGGCCGGCGCCGTTCTCCCACCACGCTCGCGATCACCGGCGCGAGCAGAACCGCCCACGCGGAAAAAATGCACCCGGCGGCGAATCCCAGAGCGATCAGCGGCGTGCGGGACGAGGTGACGGCCCGGCACATCTCGATGACAGCGGTGGCTCCGATGGTGCCGAGCAGAGTCTTGCGCAGTCCGTAGCGATAAGCCAAAAACGCCGCCGGCAGAGTTCCCGCCAGACTCCCCAGCCGATTCGCGCCGTTCACGACACCAAGAAACGCTTCGCCGAAACCGAGATCCACCAGGTACAGGTTATACAGCAGCACGAAGATGAATAACGCGAAGTTGAACAGCACGGCCGAGGCGAGAAACAGCCAGAACTGCGGGCCGAGGCTGCTCGTCCCCCACCACCAGCGAACGCCGGAAGCCGCCACGCGTGGGAGCGCGGCGACGTGGTGCCGGGCGCGTCCCGCTGTGTATGCCGCGTACTGCGCCGCATTCCGCGCGCGCTTGCGCCAGGTCCGCTGCTCCTCCGGAACATGCATTCCCGCGCCTCGCGGGGGCAGGTTCCCCGGCAGCAAGCGCCGCCGCGCCACGTTCCAGGCATCGCGCCGGGACGGCGTCAGCGAACAATGCAGCCACAGCTCATCTTTATTCGCGTGAAATTGCGACCGGGCGGGAGACGTGGCGAATTCCTTGAACCACGTTTGCGTGGCCGGGCTGAGCTGCTCCATCTCCTCCGCCGCCGCTTCGGAAATCCGGCAGCCGAACCATTCCGAAGCGAGCCGGAATACCACTGCTTCCAGGCGCCGCAGACCGGGCGCGTGCCGCTGCGACCATTCCGTCCAGAAAGACTCTCCGGGATTCGCATCGAGAATCAGAGCGATCTCGTATACGTGATACGGGCTCACGCTTCCGCGCAGCAGGTGGCGCAACAGATGAAGGGTTGCATAGCCGAGCGCATCGCTTGGGCTGAGGACTTCCAGTTCCGCGCCCGCTACTTCCCGCGTGGCGCGGCGATTCCAGAAAAGCTCGACGCCGGGAGCCGGAATTCGCTCCACCGGCTCATTCCAGAACTGAAAATGCAAATCGACGCTCAGCGGGAGTTCGGGATCGAAGTAATCGCCGCGCCACTCCCAGCCGGTTTTTCGAATGAGCACCGGCAGGTGATCCGTCGGAAAGCCTTCGAGCGCCGCCACCGATTCGTACCCATGGTTCAGGAGAATGTCGCGCGCGGTATAGACGCGGTCGCCGGGCACAAATAAGTCGATATCGTATTGCGCGCGCAGTTCCGGCCGGAGGCCGAACAGCGCGCAGTGCGTGATCCCCTTGAGCGCCGCAAACTCCACGCCGCCCGCGTTCAGGGCGCCGGCGAGTTCGCGGTACGCCGCTTCGATCCCGGTCAGCCGCTGTTTGTTTTTGGCGGCGTCCTGGTCCGTCCGCTCGCGCACCCATTCGGGCATCGCGGCACGCGCGGTTTCCCGCAGCGGAAGCGTCAGGCGCGAACGATCGCAGAAATCGAGAGCCGCGCGCCACTGCGAGTCATGCAACGAGGCCAGCCGGTCGCCGCGCGGCTCGCGCAGGTGCAACGCGGCCAGGACAGCAGCGGCGCTTGCGGGGAGCCCGGGACAGTTCGGCCAGGGGTTCGCCAACTAAAAATCGTACCGCAGCGCAAACTGGATACGCCGCGGGTCGCCCGAGGCGAAGATTTTCCCAAAGAACGGCCCAAAATCGGGATTCGGCCCAGGGATCCCCCAGTTCGGATGGTTGAACGTGTTGAAGCTCTCGGCCCGAAACTGGATCGTGCCGGCGTCGGTCACCCGGAACCGGCGTTCCAGTGCAAAGTCGAAAATGTTGTTGCCCGGACCTGGGATGATGTCCCGTCCCGCGTTCCCGAACGTGAAGGGAGCGGGCGCCGTGAACGCCGCCGTGTTGAAGAACTGGTCCGCCGTGCGCTGGCCGCGCGCCAGCGCGATGCTCTGGCCGGGCACGATGTCCGGACGGTTGGGGGTGCCGGAATTCGCAAAATCCAGCGCGAAGTAAAACGGGTTCAGCGGCGTCCCGTCCTGCAGCGTGATGGTGCCGCTGGTCGACCACCCGCGCAGAAGCGGCCCGGCAATCCGTGTCTCCGGCAGCCGGTAGACATAGGCGGCGCTGATTCGCCGTCCCACGTTGAAGAACGAAAGCCCGCGTTCCAACCGCAAATTGCGTTCGTCCTGCGCGCCGACGCCATCGAACAGGCCGGGAATCGGTGTGTCCGCGTCGTCGATCGATTTCGACCAGACAAAGCTCGCCAGCAGCGACAGCCGGCTCGAAAGACTTTTCTCGACCTTCGCCTGCAGCGAGTGGTATGACGAGTTAGCAATATGTTGCCGCTGGATGATTGGCCCCAGCGAAGGAAATGTGCGCAACGCCTGCAGATCGCCCGGCCGCGGCGGCAGATTCTCGCCCGTTTCCACGTGTGCCGGCGTATTGAATTGCCGGAAACGCCCGAGATCCGTGCCCTTCGAGCCCATGTAGTCCAGCTCGAGGAGCAGCCGCCCCGGAAGTTCGTGCTGAAAACCGCCCATCCACTGCTGCACATAAGGAGTGCGCGCCTTCGGGTCCAGGCCGAAGTAGCTCGGAAAACCGGTCTCGGACGTGCTCGGGAAGCCGTTGCGCGTCGTCAGCACGGGAGGCCGGTCGCCCTGGGTCTGGTTGATCTGGTTGACCAGCCCGTTCAGCACCAGATCGTAGCTTTCGACGGCGATCTCCGAGTTGTAGTAGATTCCATATCCGGCGCGAAAGACGGTGGGCCCGCCCGGCAGGATTTTCGGCAAACGCCACGCAAGACCGACACGCGGCGCGAAATCGTTGAAATCGGGATTGCCTGCGGAGTGCACCGGCACCAGGCGCGGCGCATTGGGCAGCGTCGAGTAATCGAGGTTCAGAAAATGATCGCGCGCTTCCGTGAACGGCGCGGCGTATTCGTACCGCAGCCCCAGGTTGAGGGTCAGCCTCGGGTGAATGCGCCACTCGTCCTGCACGTAACCGGCGGTCACGTTCTGCCGCAGGTACGCTTGCCCCGATCCCGCGGTCCGTGTCGTGTCTTGCGGCGCGCCCAGCAGAAAATCGGCGAGCGGGTCGCCCGTGCCGACGCCGGACCCATCCGCGCTGGTGAAAACACCGGTGTAGTCGTAGCGGCCGCGGCTCAGGTTGCTCTGCAGGTAGTTCAACTGGAAATGGACGAAACTGGCGCCGAACTTGAGCGTGTGGCGCCCGCGCAGCAACGACACGTTGTCGGATACGTTCCAGAGGTTGTCCCGCTGCGACTGCGGCAGCGTCGGCGAATCGGTGACAAACGAATAATCCGTCACGTTGAAATAGGGCAGCCCGAAGTACACGGGGTTGGTCGGCGGATCGGCGAGCCCCAGCTGCTGCGCGACATTGGTGTGAAACGCGGTTTGCGGCACGTCGAAGAGCCGGAGCCGCGTGAACGAGAAACGCAGGTCGTTCACCAGCGAAGCCCGCGCGGTGGTGTAGGCGGCAGCGGCCTCTTGCGCCCGCACATTCTCCGAAAACGGCAACAACGGGAAGGAACCCGAGATCAGATTGCTTTCCCGGTTCAGCGTGTAACGCGCCATCAACGTGCTGTGATTGCCGAACTGATGGTCGATGCGGCCGGAAGCTTGATCGGTGCCGAAGGTGCTCGGCGTCGCGTCCAAATAATTTCCGGAAGCGCTGTTGCTGTTCGGCAGCGGCTCGTATTTGGAGAGAAACGACGTCGCGATCGGATCGATGCGCAATTTCGGAATCTGGTTGCCCGCGAACGGAGTGCGGGCAGCCGCCGCGCCGGCGCTGGCCGGATCATAAATCGTGTTCCCGCCGGTGAAATCGCCCGCGCGCGCGAACTGGTCCGGCACAAGGCTGCGCGCCGAAGTGCCGGATTTCTGGCGCAATCCCTCATACGCTCCATAAAAGAACGTGTTCTGGCCTAAGGGAAGCGGGCCGCCGAGCGACGCTCCGAACTGGTTTTGCCGGAAGATCGGCCGCGGCAGCGTGGGATCGTCGAAATAATTGCGCGCATCGAACGCCTCGTTTTGGAGGTATTCGAACCCGCTGCCGTGGAAGGCCTTCGATCCCGATTTGGTGATGACGTCGATAGCCCCGCCGGCCGCTTGCGGATACTCAGCCGGCGCCAGCGCCGATTGCGCATGAAACTCCTGCACCGAATCCATCGGCGGATACACGGCGATCGCGAACGTGTTGCGATCCGTGTCATACGCCCCGTCAAGCAGGAACGCATTCGTCGTCGACCGGCTTCCGTTAATCGGCGGATTCAACGCCACCGACCCGCGCGAGCCCTCCTGCACATCGTTGTTGACGTCATGCACAAATCCGCCCAGTTGCCGGGGAATGGCTCCCGGCCCCAGAGTCACCAGCGAGACCACGTTCCGCGATGCCAGCGGCAGGCCGGCAATCTTGGAGGAGTCCATGCGATAACCCAAGGCCGCGTCTTCGGTATTCACGGGTGACACCGCCGCGGTCACGGTAATCCGCTCCTGCTCGCGGCCGACCGCCAGCCGGATGTCGTGCCGGCCATGCTGATTGAGTTCGAGCGCCACGCCGTCCGCTTGGTAATCCGAAAATCCGTTCTTCCGCGCCGTGATGCTGTAGCTGCCGGGCGGAAGCGAATCGAAGACATACATGCCGCGGCTGTCACTTACGGTGCTGTACGTGAACCCGGTCGCGCGCTGCGCCACCGTAATGGACGCGCCCGCCACCACGCCGGCCGAGGCGTCCGTCACACTGCCCGATAAGGAAGCCGACGCGACTTGCGCGCGCGCGGCTCCGGCCACACAGAGGAAAACAATGAGTGCTTTCATGACTTGCTGCCCTGGAAGGAAATTAACGATATACCCTCGAAAGAAGCGCTACCGCGTCTTCCAGCCCGGAATAGTTCAGCCGATAGGCGGGAAGACGGCTGAGCTTGCGAACCGTCTGTTCCCGAATCCGGTCCCCATCTTCGCCGTAGCTGGTGGAATCCTGAAGCAATTGCCCGGCAATTTCCGCGGAGTCGGCCGGTTCGAGCGCGGCCCTGGCGCCGGTCCCGCGCTCCAGCGCCACCAGGGCGCCCACGGTGCACCGGTGAGTGGTCCGAATTTCCGGAAACTCGGCCAGGGGCACTTCGAGCGACAGCTTCCCGTTCGGCCTGACCCGCTCGGCGAACCGCTCCAGTTCCGCAAACCAGCGCGGCGCGTCCGGGCGAAATCGCGCGCGGTGGGGACGCCCGATGGCGGCGCTGTCACTGTCGGGCAGCAGCGAGGTGGCATCGTCCGACACGAACGTCCATCCCGCGCGGGCGCACGCGAACGACAGCGTGCTCTTCCCTGCCCCCGATGCGCCGCACAGCAGGATTCCGGAACCCTCCCTGGCGACGCAAGCGGCGTGCACCGGAACCGTGTCCCGCTGCGCCAGCAGAAGGTAGCCCAGAGCCTCGACAAAATACCAGCGCAGCCAGGCGTGATCTTTCGCCGTCTGGTCCGACACGAAAATGCACCCCTCCAGCAAGCGCAGATCCGCGATCGCGAAGTTGTCGGCGTCGGAAACAATCGAAAACAGGTGGCCCTGGCGGCGAAACGTGGGAGGGGGCGCCAGCAACCCTTCGGGCCGCACAATGACGCGAATGGTTAACGGAGGCCGCTCGAATTCCGCTGTCCAAAGCCCCCAGGATTCTTGCGCGCTCTCCACGACATCGCGGGAGTTGGTGATCAGCCGCAAAGGGAAACCCAGCGGGTAATGCAACGCGGAGAGCGGCAGGTCCACATTACTGAGCAGCGGGTCCAGCCGTTTCGCCAATTGCTCCGGCGTGCTCTGCACAAATCCTTGATACCACAAGGCAAAAGTTACAGAGGTAAAAACCCCGGCCGCGGCCCGCGCGACTCCCGGTTCCGCTGTAAGCTGGTGTGGTGCGCGTGGCGCTGGTGCACTACTGGCTGATGAACCGCCGCGGCGGCGAGCAGGTTCTGGAGGCTTTCTGCCGGCTCTTTCCGGAAGCCGACATCTTCACCCTGTTCTGCGATCCCGCGGTGCTGACGCCGGAGCTTCGGCGCCATAAGATCATCACGTCCTTCCTGAACCCGCTGCGCCGCTGGTACACTTCCCTCCTGCCTTTGATGCCTCTGGCCCTCGAAAGCATGGACCTGCGCGGGTACGATCTGGTCATCAGCAGCGAGTCCGGCCCCGCCAAAGGGGTCATTCTGCCTTCGACCACGCGGCACGTCTGCTATTGCCACACCCCCATGCGTTATCTATGGGACCTGTACACGGCGCACCGGAACGAGTACGTCACGTCCCGTGTGAAACGCGCCCTGATGGTGCCTCTCAGCAATTATCTGCGCCTCTGGGATTATTCCACGGCCGCTCGCGTGGATCGCTTCCTTGCCAACAGCGAAAATGTGCGGAACCGGATTTGGAAAACCTACCGGCGCGAAGCGGAAGTGATTCATCCACCGGTAGCGGTGGATTCCTTCTACTGGAAGCCGCCGGAAGACTACTTCCTCATCGTCTCGGCGCTGGTCCCGTACAAGCGCATCGACGCGGCCGTCCGCGCGTTCGCTCGCAGCGGCCGCCGCCTGGTCATTGCCGGCAGCGGCTCCGAGTACCGGAAGCTGAAATCGTTGGCGTCCGGGCAAGTCGAGTTCGCCGGCCAGGTGCCGGACGACACGTTGCGCGAACTCTACGCCCGCTGCCGCGCGCTCATCCTGCCCGGCGAAGAAGACTTCGGGCTGACCCCCGTGGAGGCGCTAGCAAGCGGCAAGCCGGTCATCGCCTTAGGCCGCGGCGGCGTGCTGGACAGCGTCCCCTTGCAGGACCCGATCGGCGGCCTGTTCTACGATTCCCCCGATGAAGACCACCTGCGGCAGGCGCTCAGTGCGTTCGACTCCCTCGAACCGCGTATTCGTCCCGCCGAACTGCAAGAATACGCCCGGCGCTTTTCCGAACAGGAGTTTCGCCGAAAGGTGATAGCCGCACTCGATCTGGCGCCGGACCTGCTGGAGCGGGATGCCGTGCTCGAATCCGCGGCGCTCGGCCTCAGGCGGTACCTTCCCGCTTGACGTCAGACCTTCTGTCTGACGGCACGCGCATTCCGGGCGGTCCCCCAGGCGTGCCCGACATATGCTTAGTCTCTGCCCGCGGTGCTCTCCAGGGGATGTAACCGCCGCCCCGCGGGGCCGGCTGGTCCGGCGCCCGCGGGAACTTTCGTCGCGCTTCTACTCTAGAACCGGCGTCCAAACCCAAAGCCCATGCCCATCCCGTGGATCGGATACGTGGTCGTTCCGATCGTCAAGGAAGAAGCATCCACTTCGGAAATCGTCCCGGACGGCGCGCAGGCCGGCGGAGGCTCCAGCGTCCCCGTCACCGAAACCGAGGCGCCCGCCGTCAGCAGCGGCGCCAGCGTCGAGTTCGGCACCCCCACGTTGACAAACACCTTCGGACCGCTTGCCGGCGTGAAGACAAAGCCGTTCACGAAGCCGGCCTCACCATAGTTCAGCTGCGTGATGGTCCCGGCAGTGGTCGGGTAAGCCGAATGTTTCGGCGGAGCCGCCGGCGGGTAAGTGATGCTGCCGTTGGTAAAGCTGGTGACGTTCACGGTCTGAAATCCAGACGGAAACGTCAGCGCCACGCCGCTGTAGGTCACGCTGTTGCCCACCGCGCCCAGGCTGGCAACTCCCCCGCACACCGGCTTGGGAAAGACGAGAAGAACGTTCGTGCCGACCAGGAATCCGTTCACTGCCGCTCCGCTCTCGTTGTAATTGAGAGCCGTGATGGTAGCGCTCACCGGGCCGACCGTTGCTGCCGTCGCGTCGAGGAGCCCGGGATGAGCATCCTCCGCGCGCGCGCTCCCGAGGCCGCCCGCGAACAAGCCGCTCAGTACCCCAACTGTAACTAACATTCTCTGTCTCAAGTGATCATCCTCCGTTCGTTTAGCAGCGAGATTCGCCGCGTTGCATCTCTCTGACAAACGCCGCCGGCCCCGTGCCCGTTTCACGGGAAATCGCCTCCCGGCTTTGGTTACTAAGTAGTGTTTTCCAGCCGGGCGCGGCAGAGTTTCGGAGGCCCGCTGGGGACAATCCCGCATATCAAAAGTGATTCTTGGCCGCGTCGCCAGGGAGGGGCCTTCTCAAGGCAGAGCACACCGCTGCCATGACCGAATCGTCGTAAGATTCCGAATATCGACTCGATGGAGGGGGACACCGAGGAAGCACGAGACGATCCTGGGACTGCTGCTGCCGGTTAGCGCATAGGCCGGCCGGACTTGCGCCGGCGCCCCGGACGACCGAGCGCGCGTGTCATCGCCGCCCCCGCGCTCACTTCACGTGCTGCCGGAAGGTCTGGTTCTCATTGCAGATGAATTCAATGAGATCCTGGTCGACCACCAGCCGCTGATCGATCCGAACGGTCCAAGGCTTCGTGTACGCCTTGGGATCGTCCACCGTGAAGTCGATCTGCAGGTGATCATAGGTCGGACGGCGGAATTTCTCGATGAAGTGCGCCTGCTCCGAATACGGGCTGCCGTTCACGTCCAGCCAGCCGTCGAACTTGCTGTCTTCGGCGCCCCGCAGGTTATTGGTTTCCACCACCAGGGTATCGCCGTCCCAATGCCCCACCGAGTAGCCGTACCAGAAGGGCGTCGGCTCGCCCTGCGGCGGCAGTTGGCGCCCGTCCATATAAATATGGCGCAGGCCGTAATTCGCTTCGTATTCGATCAAGATCATTTTCGGATTCGGCACGTTCATGATCCGGCGCGGCTGCGGCTGCTGGTGAAATTGCAGAAAGCCCATCGGCAGGCAATTGGCGTCGGGGTTGTCGCGCGCCTGCAGATCCTTGAACCGCTTATCCCGAATGTCCTTGGCCCATTGCGTGTACGGCAGCCCGCCCGGCATGTTCCCGCCGGCTTCGAAGAAAGTGGCCACCGGCGGCCCGTTCGGATCATAGGGAAACGGCGCGATCGTCATATCCACCGGAATCCCGCCCCGGCCGCCGCCCGGGGGCGCCCCGGCGCGTGCCCCGTCCCGGCCCCCGCGGCCGCGAGGCGGCGGCCCGCTGTTGGCGTGCATCCAGAGCCCGGAAAGGTCGGGCTTCCCATCCGCGGTCCGTGGGGGCGGAGCATCCCCCCGCACTTTGCCGTTCGCATCGCGCGGCACGTTCGCATCCCGCACCGTCGCCCATTGCGCGGCGAGCGGCAGCGCACTCAAGCCCAAGCCGCCAAACACAAGAACCGTTGCCCGTATACTTCGGATCATCATTTCGTTTTCGTGTCCTCCGCCTCGCTTCCCCGGCGTTCCGTACACCGCGAACGAGGCCACATTCCTATAACGAGGCGCAGAAGATCAATATACACCGGGGCGGCTGCCCGCCTGCGCTCCCAGGGTCCGACGGCCTCGCGCCACCCAAGCCGGTGGCTGACACGATGCCGTAAACGGAAGGCATGGCGGGCCGGAGGATCGTTGCGCTGCTGCTCGCCGCATCGGCCGTCGGCAGTACCAATGGCAAGGGAGCGATCGAGCTTCCGTCAGTGGATATTTGCTAACGCCACGATCGAAGGCCAGCCTCGCTTCAGGCGCGCCGGCGGAGAAATAAGCAGCAGTATTATCGGGCTAACTCGGACAGCCTGCTAACCCGCCAACTCGGATGACCTGAACTGCCCGCCTTCCTTCCCGTGGCCAGCGGCTTACCGGGTCGGGCCGGTTATTCCGGCATGCGCACAGGGATTACCTTGTTGCCGTGCCTGCGATAAATTCGAAAATCGCCGTCCAGGGTCAGGACTTCGGACGAATCGTGAATTTCGGAAAGCCGCACCAGGCAGGCGTCGGCCAACGACATCGGGCGATTCCGGTACCGCCGCATCAGCGCTCGGAGATCGGCTTGCTCCCGTTCGACGCTGATTGCGATTCGAATCACTCCTCTCTCCAACAACGCGAAAAGAGCGTCCGTGTCGCCGCCTGCCCGTTTCAAAAGGAACGCCGTTTCTGTCAACACCGGTTCACACGTGAGCAGCGGAGGCCGCACTTCTTTCCACTGCTTGACCGCCCATGCGTGATGCTCCAGGCCGGACCCGAGAAAGCTGACGAGCGGTCCGGTATCGAGCAGACAAACCCGCTCCTTCACTCGCCGAACCCTTCCATGTGCTTCGGATCCGTAGCGAGGTCACGCGGCAGAGCCTTGACGGCTCCCGCAAGATCACGGGCCAGGTCATAGCAGGACGCGCCGCGGCGCGGCCGATGCCGCACAGTTGCCTCCAGGCTCTCGCGCACCAGAGCGGACTTGCTGACGCGCCTCGCCTTCGCCTCGCGCTCGAGATCTGCCAGAAGATCGTCCGGCAACTTCAAGGAAATCGTCCGCATCTGCTTTCAGGGTAATACCGGCCAGTCTCGTGCGCAATACCGCAACCGTGCGATTCTCCGCCAGCACGTTCTTCAAAATCTTTTTGCCAACAGAACAAATCCGACGCGCGTGTTCCTCCCCTCTCCCGCCCCCGACCTCTTGCCGCCCGCCGACAACGCATATAATGTCCGTTGCCGAGAGGGGAAATGCGACTTCGAACCGTGCTGCTTCCGTCCAGCCTCGCGCTGGCATTGGCCGGCGCCCACCTTGCCAGGGCGCAGAACGACTGGCCCGCCTACGGCCGCGATCCGGGCGCGCAGCGCTATTCGCCGCTGAAGCAGATCACGCCCGCCAACGTCTCCCGATTGGTCGAGGCGTGGACTTACCAGACCAAACTGCCGGCCGGCGCCTCTCCGCGGTCCAGCACCACCGCGTTGATGATCGAAGGCGTCCTCTATTTCGCGACGCCGGCCCAGACCCTGGTGGCGGTCGAGCCCGAAACCGGCAAAGTCCTCTGGACCTTCCATCACGAGCACGCCGCCCGCACCCCGCGCGGCCTCGCCTATTGGCCCGGCAACCGCAATAGCCCGCCTTCGATTTACTTCGGCACCGAAGATGGCTTTCTGCTCGCTGTCAACGCGCGCACCGGCAAACTCGTGCCCGGCTTCGCCAAAGAAGGCGAACTCGACCTCAAGCCCGGTATGTTGGACGATTCGGTGGCCAACGCGCCCTACGGATTGAACGGCGCGCCGGCCGTCTACAAGAACCTGGTCTTCACCGGATCGCACCTGCAGGATTACGGTGCCTATGGCGGCCGCGGCGACGTGCGCGCCTGGGACGCCGGGACCGGCAAGCTGGTTTGGACCTTCCACACCGTTCCGCGCCCCGGCGAACCCGGCCACGAAACCTGGCTCGATGACGGCTGGAAGAATCGCTCCGGCGTCAACGTCTGGAACACCTTCACGGTCGATGCCGAAACCGGCACGCTGCTGATGCCGCTCGGCTCGCCGAGCGACGATCGCTACGGCGGCGACCGTCCCGGCGCCAACCTCTATGGCAATTCGCTGGTCGCCGTCGACGCCATGACCGGCAAGTTGAAGTGGTATTTCCAGAACGTGCATCACGATCTATGGGATTACGATTTTCCTCCGCAGCCCACCCTGCTCACCATCCACAAAGACGGGCGCGCGATCCCCGCGTTGATTCAGGGCGCCAAAACCGGCCTCATCTTCATCCTCGACCGCCGCACCGGGAAACCGGTGTTCGGCGTCGAAGAACGTCCCGTTCCGAAAGGCGATGTGCCGGGCGAGTGGTATTCGCCCACCCAGCCGTTCCCGCTCAAGCCCCCGCCGCTGGCGCGCAACAGCTGGAAGCCGGATGAGATCACGCGCTTCACGCCCGAACAAGCGAAGTACTGCGAAGAATTATTCAAGAACGCGCGCAACGACGGCCCGTTCACGCCCGTGCGCATGACCGACACGGTGGTTTTCCCCGGCCCCGACGGCGGCTTCAACTGGGGCGGCGGCAGCTACGACCCCACGCTCGGCTACTTCTTCATCAACTCGCACGACCGCGGGGGCGTGCAGAAGATGGTGGCGCAAGTCCCGGCCAAGGAGCGCCCCACCGGAAAAATCCCCGGCGCCGGCGACGCCAGCCAGATGCCTTTCATCCGCAAAAACGTGGGCGCCATCACGAACCCTGCTACCGGCTGGCCGTGCCAGTCGCCGCCCTGGGGCGAGTTGTTCGCCATCAACGTCAATACCGGCGATGTCGCGTGGCGCATTCCGTTCGGCCGCGTCGAATCGCTCGAAAAAATCGGCGTCCGGAATACGGGTTCGTACAACATCGGCGGCTCGGTGGCCACCGCGAGCGGCTTGCTGTTCATCGGCGCCACCGACGACCAGCGGTTCCACGCCTACGAGTCCAGGACGGGCAAGCTGCTCTGGGAAACCAAGCTCCCCGCCAACGGCTACGCCAACCCGATTACGTATCTCGGCAAGGATGGCAAACAGTATGTGGTGATCGCCGCCCAGGAAACCATGGTCGCGTTCCGGCTGCCGTAGCCTTTATTGCGACGGATTCGCCGCCTCGCGCTTCACGGGTTTTCCGTAGACTTCGATCCAGCCGACGTCGGAGAAGCCGCCCGGTCCGTGGCCGCTGCCCGGAGTCAGGTCCGCAAAGCCGAGCGCATCGACTTTGCTCAGATCCACCTTCTCCAGCAGCACCCCCTTGGTCCGCACTTTCGGCATGTCGAGCCGGAGCCAGCGCACTTCGGCCAGGTAAAATTCGCTCTCGCGATAATCGAAGGTGTTGGCGTCCGCATGATCGCCGATCAGCCAGGTGCCATCCGCCAGCTTGAGCACCGGCCGGACCTCGTGAAACCCCGACGTCTTCAGATACCAGCGGATTCTCGCTTTCCCGGTGAGGTCGACGAAGCTGTCCTTGTGGTTGAGGGTGAGCACGCACGAGGAAGCGCACAGGCCGGTCCAGATGTGCGGCACGTTGCCTTCGTTGGTGATGTGGAAATCCTCGGTGCCCGCGCCGTACATGTTCAATTGCAGGTCCGGATTCACCACGAAGGCCTGCGTCATGGGGACGTTTCCGTCGAAGTCCTTCCAGGTTTCGCGGAAGAACAGCGGCGCCGGCTGCGGCGCTGGCGCTCTTCGGCCGCCCGGCGCGCCCGCGGGCTGTGCCAAGGCGGTTGCGGCCACCAGCCAGAACATCACGGTGAGCATCAGTGGTTTCATGCGGCTTCCCCTTTCTGGTACACGATAGCGCAACTTGGTTCGGGGTTCCTACTCGTAGCGGATCGCCTGGGCCGGGTCGATGCGGGCGGCGCGCGCCGCGGGAATCAGGCAGCCGAGCGCGGCACCGAGGATCAGAACCAGCGCCGTGCCTCCGAGTGCGATGGGGTCGGAAGAGGACACACCCACGATGAACGTGTCCAGCACGCGGTTTACGGCTAGTGATGCGGCCAGGCCGGCAGCGAGCCCGCAGCCTACCGGAATCATCGCCTGGCTCGACACGAGCCTCAGGATCCGGGCGGCCGTCGCTCCCAATGCGATCCGAACCCCGATCTCCTGCGTACGCCGGCTCACCGAATGCGCCACCACGGAATACAAGCCGATGGAAGCCAGCATCAAAGCGACGGCCGCGAAGATGAAAAACAAAAAGCTGGTGGCGCCGCGGTATCGATAATTTTGGCTCAGATCCTCGGCCATGGTCCGCGGCGCGAATATCACGGGCAGCGCCGGATCGAGCGCGTACAGTTCGCGATAAAACGCGCTGGCGAGACCCGGCGCCGCAACGCGCGTGCGCGCCTGAACGAACAGAGTATTCAGGCGTCTCTGGCGGTAGGGGAAGTAAAGCTCAGGCAAAAAACGGTACAGCGGATCCTGGAAGTCGCCCTGCGCCACGTCCGGCGCAATGCCGACCACGGTCAGCCACGGCCCGGCAACATTTTGCTCGAAGACCCGCAGGTGTTTTCCCAAGGCGTTTTGACCCGGCCAGACGGCGTCGGCGAACTGGCGATTGACGACCACCACGGGGGGCCGCGCCGCGTCATCCTCGCGGTTGAAATCGCGGCCGGCCAAGATGGACAACCCGAGGCTCCGAAAATAATCGGGAGTTGTGATCGTCCACGAAGTTTTCGGAAGGGACCGCTCGTCTTCGACTGCGGCGGCGGAACGCGCATCCGAAATCTGGTACGCCAGATTGCGCAGGGGGAGGACGGGGCGCGAATTCGAGATCGCCACGGACTCGATGCCGGGCACGGCTTCCAGGCGGGCTTTTAAACGATCCGTGAACGCGATGGCTTCCGGAGCCGTATAGCGCGGCGGCAAGAGCAGGGTCATCAGGAACTCGCGGGAAGGGTCGAAGCCGAGTGGCGCGGTGTAGACCTTCCATAGACTGCGGATCATCACGCCGGAGCCGGCGAGCAGCACAACGGTCAGCGCGGTCTCTGCCGTTACCAGGAGGGTGGCCAGCCGTTTGCCGCGCGTTCCCCCGGTGGCGCCACGGCCGCCGTCTTTTAAGATGCGATGGATGTCGAGCCTGGATAGCCGCAGTGCCGGCACGACGCCGAACAGCAGCCCGGTGCCGAGCGAGATGGCGGCCAGGTAGGCGCACACGCGGGAGTCCATCGAGTAATCCAGGATGTTGGCGAACCAGATGCCAGTCCAACTGGATATGCCGCCCCCGTCGGCAAAATGCGCGTAGACGCGGATGCCGTAGCGGGCGATGCCCCAGCCGAGCACCCCGCCGGGCACCGAGAGCAGCACGCTTTCCACCAGGAGCTGGCGGGTGAGACGCCAGCGGCTGGCGCCCAGCGCCAGCCGCACCGACAATTCGCGGGACCGGTCGATGGAGCGCGCCAACAGTAGGTTCGCGAGGTTGGCGCATGCGATCAGCAGCAAGAAGCTGACCGCGCCCAGCATCGCCTGGTACACGCGGATGGAATCAGAACGGATGAAGAATTCCGGGAACGTGCGCACCAGCGGCAGGGCGTTGTCCGTCCGAGGATACTCCGTACGCAGACGGCGGCCGATGGCCTGCATTTCGGCCCGCGCGCTTTCCACGCTGACGCCGTCCGCCAGGCGGCCCAGAACATACCAGATCGAGCCGGAGTTGGACCGGTTGCGAAGGGCAGGAGCCGGAACCATCGGCACCCAGAGGTCCTGGTTTTGAGGGAACGAAAATCCCCGGGGCATGATGCCGATCACCGTGGTGGTCTGCCCGTTCAGCCGCACGGTGCGCCCGAGAATCGCGGGATTCCGGCCGTAGCGCTGCTCCCAGAGGCGATCGCTGAGGATGACCACCGGCGCCGCCCCCGGCAGTTCATCCGCATGGGTGAAATCGCGGCCGAGCAGCGGCTGCCGTCCGACGAGGTGAAACGTGTTGGCGGTAATTTCAGTGGCGTAGTAGGTTTGCGGCGATTCATCGCCGTCGCTGAACGTACGGCGGCTATCGTGGACAGCCGCCATCCCCTGAAAAGACCGGGCCATCGCACGCCAATCCTCAAACGTCGGGTATGAAACGCAGCAATCCGGGTACATCGTGAGGTAGAGCAACCGGTCGTTGCGCTGCGCCTGCGGATAGCCTTTGAACAGCGCGGCGTTCACCAGCGTGACCACCGTGGTGTTGACCCCGATGCTCAACCCGAGCATGGCGGCGGCGGCCAGCGTGAAGCGTGGATTGGCGCGCAGGACGCGCACGCCTTGAACGATGTCTCTGAAGACCGATTCCAGGCCGGTGAGGCAGCTCTGGCGAACGGCCGCCCGGATGCGAAGCCGGCATTTCCGAAGCGTTCTCATCTTCTCTGGCTTCTGTTCGATGCCGCATCAGTATGGCATGGGCGCCGTAGGGCTGTCCACAGTTTCGGTCGACGGAATAAGCCGATCATCTGAGCCCCAGCGCGCACTATAATCTGGAAATAGCGAACTCCATGCACATGCTGCGGCTGGTGATGGTTCTCGCGATCGCCGGAACTGCGGCCGCGCAGGACCGCGATCCAGATTTTAGCCGTCTGGCCGACCGGTTCTTCGATGAGGTGGTCTTTCGATTCGATCCGGTGCAGGCGACGGCGGCGGGTTTCCACCAGTACGATGCCTTATTGGCATCGGGATCGCGGGCCGAGATCGAGCAGCAAGTTGCCGCGCTCAAAAAATGGGATGCCGAGGTGCGCGGTTTCAGCCCGCGCGGCTTGTCCGCCTATGTGGCGGCGGACCGCGAACTGATGCTGGCCCAGATCGAAGGCTCGATTCTCAACCTGGAATCGATCCGCATGTGGGAGAAGAATCCCGATACGTACTCGTCGGGGGTCACCAACGCGATTTTCGTCGTGATGAGCCGGAAATTCGCTCCGGCGGCGGACCGGCTGAAATCGGTCATCGCGCGCGAGCGGTTGATCCCGCGCGTGTTTGCGTCGGCGCGGGAAAACCTCAAAAACCCGCCGCGCATCTATACCGAGATCGCGCTCGAACAGCTCCCGGGTATCGTGAGCTTCTTCCAAAAAGACGTGCCGCTGGCGTTCCGGCAGGTGGCGGATGCGCGGCTGCAGGCGGAATTCCGTGAGGCGAACCGGGCGGTGATCGACGCCCTGCATCAATACGAAAGCTGGCTGAAGCGCGACCTGCTGCCGCGGTCGAACGGCGATTTCCGGATCGGCGCCGCGAATTACCGAAAGAAACTGCTGTATGACGAAATGGTGGATGTGCCGCTCGAGCGGCTGCTCGAGATCGGGTACGCCGACCTCCGGCGCAACCAGGCTGAATTCCAGCGGGTGGCGGCGCAGATCGACCCGAAGCGCACGCCGCCGCAGATTTTACAGGAGCTGGAAAGCGACCATCCCGCAGCCGATCAGCTGCTGCCGCGCTTCCGGAACGTGCTGCAAGGACTGCGGGACTTCATCGTACAGCATCACATCGTCACCATTCCTTCGCCGGTGCCGCCGATCGTGGAAGAGACGCCGCCGTTCATGCGCGCGCTGACAACGGCCTCCATGGATACGCCGGGTCCGTACGAGAACGTGGCCAAGGAGGCATTTTTCAATGTCACGCTGCCGGAGCCGCGGTGGACGCAACGGCAGGTGGAAGAATACCTGGAAGACTTCAACCGCGGCACGATCATCAGCACGGCGGTTCACGAAGTGTATCCCGGCCACTACACGCAATTTTTGTGGCTGAAACAGGTCCCCACGAAAGTGCGGAAGCTGATGGGATGCGGCAGCAACGCGGAGGGCTGGGCGCATTACAGCGAGCAGATGATGCTCGATCAGGGATACGGGAACGGAGACCCGAAGCTCAGGCTGGGACAGCTGCAGGACGCGCTGCTGCGTGATGCGCGCTATATCGCCGGAATCGAAATGCACACCGGCAGGATGACGCGCGAGCAGGCCGCCGATTTCTTCGTGAAGGAGGGCTACCAGCCGCGGCCGATTGCGGAAAAAGAGTCCAAGCGCGGGACGTCGGACCCGACCTATCTCGTGTACACGCTGGGCAAGCTCGAGATTCTCAAACTGCGCGAGGACTACCGCAAGAAAAAGGGAGCGCAGTTCTCCTTGCAGGAGTTTCACGACGCGTTCATGAAACAGGGGACCGCGCCGATTCTGCTGGTGCGGCGCGCGTTGCTGGGGACCGACAGTTCGGGGGTATTGTGAGCGGCCGCGCGGGCTTTATGCGACGAAGCGCACCAGGCAGGCGGAGCCGAAGGCCAAGGCGGTTCCGATCGCCGCGCCGGCCAGCACATCGCTGAGAAAATGCATGCCCAGCAGAATGCGCGAGGCGGCCACGCTGACCGCGCAGAACAGTAACCCAATCGCCAGACTCGGATAGAACTGGATGAGAGTAACCGCGACGGCGAACGCCGTGATGGTGTGGCCGGAAGGAAATGAAAACTGGTCGGGCGGCAGGAGGTTGGCCCAGCAGTGCGGCTCACACGGACGTTTGCGGTTGGCCATCTTTTTGAGCCGCAAAAAGAGCGCGATGCCCATGCCGGCGGCCAGGCCGGCCGCGGCGACTGCCTGCAGCCGCGGCTCGCCGCCGAACAGCAGGATGACCAGACCCATTCCATACCACAGCCAGCCGTCCCCGCCCCGGGTGGCACAGATCATCCAGAGGCGGATCCAGCGCGGCGCTTGCCAGCGGTTGACGCGCCGCATGAGGTTGTGGTCGCGATGAGTGATGAAGTTCACCATTGCAGCTCTAGTCATAGTGTCCCCGGGGAGGCCCTGCTGCCGCAAGCGACACCCCCGCCCTCGCCTCCACTTATAGACGGGAAGCGCTACAATCCCGTGACAGCCTGAAAAAACATTCGTGAACATGTATGTTCCGGGTACCATAACCTGTGACGCGTGGCACAATCGAGGTGGTGAAAAAGCTGGACCTCATCTTCTTCGACGCCGGAGGCGGCCACCGCGCGGCCGCGAATGCGCTGCGCAGTGTGATGGAACGGGAGCGCCGGCCGTTCGAAATCCGGCTGGTCAATCTGCAGGAGATGCTGGATTCGATCGACGTGTTCCGCAGGATCACCGGAATCCGGCTGCAGGACATCTACAACCTGATGCTCAAAAAGGGCTGGACGCTCGGCTCGCCGCAGCTGACGGCCGCCATGCATCTGGTTATCCGGCTGTTTCATCCCCAGCAGGTGAAATTGCTCGAACGGATGTGGAACGAGAGAAGGCCGGAGCTGGTGGTGTCGCTGGTGCCCAATTTCAATCGCGCGCTGGGCGAGAGTCTGCGGCGCGCGCGGCCCGGAGTGCCGCTAGTCACGATTCTCACCGATCTCGCCGATTATCCGCCGCACTTCTGGATCGAACGGCAGGAGCAGTACTTCATCTGCGGCTCCGAGAAGGCCGTCGAACAGGCGCGGGCGCTGGGTCACAGCGCGTCCAAAGTGTTCCGCGTTTCGGGAATGATTCTGAATCCGAGCTTTTACGAAGTCGCCCCGCTGACGCCGGAAGATCGCGCGCGCGAACGGGAGCGGCTGGGGCTCGATCCGGAGCGGCCGGCGGGACTGGTTTTGTTTGGCGGCCAGGGATCGTCCGTGATGCTCGAGATCGCCCGCCAGTTGTCCGCGCGTCACCAGCTGGTGTTCATCTGCGGCCATAACGAAAAGCTGGCCGCCAAGCTGCGGGCCTTGCCGCGGCAGCAGCCCCGGTTTGTCGAAGGTTTCACGCGGGAGGTCCCCCGCTATATGCGGCTGACCGATTATTTCATCGGCAAGCCGGGCCCGGGGAGCATCAGCGAGGCCGTGGCGATGGGGCTGCCCGTAATCGTCGAGCGCAACGCCTGGACGCTGCCGCAGGAGCGTTACAACGCGGAGTGGGTGAGGGAGCAGGGCGTGGGGATCGTGCTGCCGGATTTCCGCCGCATCGCAGCCGCGGTGGACGAGTTGCTGGAGCCGGCGAACTACCGGCGGTTCCGCGCCGCCACCCAGCGGCAGTGCAACCGGGCCGTGTTTGAAATCCCGGACATCTTGGAGCGGATCGCGGCGGCGGGCTCGCTGTGAGGCGCTATAATCGGTCCCGGAGGCACACCGGCATGCACCGCGCCGCAATCGGACTGGTTTTCGTTTCGATGCCGGCCCTGGCGCAGCGCCTGATCTTCACGATGGTCACGCCGGCCAGCTCGCCGGTGGTGATTTCGTCCGTCGCCTCGTCGCGGGATTTCGGATTTCAGGCGCTCACGCTGCTCAACGATTCCGATAAAACGATCGACTCTTTGCGTTTCCGGGTGACGATGAAGGACGAAGTGGTGGACGGCGGCCATGTCTTCGCCAAGCTGGAGCCGGGCGAACGCAAGAGCGTAGACGTGTTTCTGGGCAGGATGCAGGCCTTGACGCAGCGGGCGCGCGAGCTGAAGCTGGATGTGGCGCGTGCGATCGTCACGGTGGAAGCGGTCGAGTTCGCGGATGGCTCGCAGTGGAACGGCGATCAGCCGGCGCAGGACGTGCCGGCGCAACCGCGGGCGTTGCCGAAATAGAACGATCCGTTAGTCTCGGCCGAAGTCGATGAAGCCGCGTTGCGGGTCGGTGCTCAAGAGAGTCACGCGGATGCGGTCGCCGACGTCCAGGCCGCGCTCGCCGCGCATGACACGGCCTTCCACGGGCGGATCGAGCGTTCGCACGAAGACTCCTTTCGGAGTGACACCGGTCACAACAGCAGAGAACATTTGTCCCACCCGATGCTGGAGCGCTACGGCGGCGAGGCGCTTCTGCATGGCGCGCTGCACCTTGCGGGCGGCGTCTTCCTTCAGGGTACAGTTGCGCGCGATGACCTCGAGTTGCTCGTCCGTGTACGGGTGCGACTGGGCGGCCGCCGATTTCAGCAGACGCTGCGTGACGAGGTCCGCAAAGCGCCGGTTGGGCGCGGTGGAATGCGTGTAGTCGAGTGCGGCCAATCCGAAGTGGCCTTGCGGCGGATCGCCCGGACGCGCCACGACATATTCTCCCGGCCCCATCAGTTTGAGAACAGCGAGCGAGATGTCGGCATAGTGAACGGGGTCGGCCTCGCGGCGGCGGACAAGAAAAGCATTCAGGGCGGCCGCATCGGGAGCAGGCGGAAGCTGGTCGCCGCACTGCCGCGCCAGTTCAACAATGCGCGGCCATCGTTCGGGATCTTTGACGACGCGGCGGATGGACGAAACACGGGCCTCGCGAAGAGCGCGGGCCATGGCCTCGTTGGCGGCAATCATGAAATCTTCAATCAACTGGCTGGCTCGGTTGTGCTTGCGAACCGTGAAATCGTGAACCTGGCCATTTTTCACGACCGGCTCGGCTTCAAGGCGGTCGAAGGTCAGCGCGCCGTGGCGGTGGCGGGCGTCGGCCAGCCGTTGGGCGGCCTCATCCTGTAGTTTGAGTTGCTGCTGCAGCGTGGCGGATGCGGCAATCTTGGGAGGCGGAGCGGCGGAGTTCTCGAGCCAGGGTCCGGTTGCGCTGTAAGTGAGCTGCGCCTGATTGCGGACGAGCGCTCCGTAGCTGGAACTCGTTGCGATCGAGCCATCCGCGGCGATCGTCATATCGATCACGACGGCGGCGCGGTCCTGGCCTTCGGCGAGCGACGTGAGATCGGTCGACAGGCGCTCGGGCAGCATGGGAAACGTGTGGACGCCGGTGTAGACGCTGGTAGTTTCAAGCGCGGCGTAGCTGTCGATCGGGGTGTCCGGAAAAACGGTGGCGCTGACATCCGCGATCGCGACTAGCACGCGGATGTGGTCGCCGGCGCGCTCGGCCCACTCGATCTGGTCGAGGTCGCGGGAATCGTCATTGTCGATCGAAGACCAGAGCAGCGAGCGCAGGTCGCGCAGCGACGGATCGGGACGCGCGTCCACGGACGCAAGCTGCCGGGCAACGGCAGGGGGGAAATCCGGGACAAACCCGTGGTCCAGCATCTCCTGGCGTGCCGCCGCGATCAGATCGAAGCCCGCATGATTCACGTCCATCGAGGGTAACATGGGAGAACGCAAATGCACTGGACCACGTGGTGGCTGTTCGCGGTGACTGAAACGGTGTTGTGCCTGACCCCCGGGCCGGCCGTTCTGTGCGTGCTTTCGAGCGCGCTGCGCTCCGGCGCGCGCAAGAGCACGGCCGCGAGCGCGGGAATTCTGGCGGCCAACACGGCATATTTCGTTCTTTCGGCGACCAGCCTGGGGGCGCTGCTGCTGGCCTCCTACGATCTGTTCTTCGCGGTGAAGTGGATCGGAGCCGCGTACCTGATCTACCTGGGACTGCGGTCGCTTTGCGGGAAGAGCAGCGTGCTCGCCGCCGAAGCGGCTCCCGCGGCGAAACCGGCTTCGCGCTTGTTCGCCGACGGGTTCATCGTGCAGATGTCGAATCCGAAGGCTCTGATCTTCTTCACCGCGTTATTACCGCAGTTCATTCATCCGGCGAGCGCCGTCGGGCCGCAAGTGGTAATTCTGGGGATTACGTCGGTTGTGATCGAGTTCTCGGTGCTGACTGGGTACGGGATCGCGGCGGGGAAGGCATCGACGCTGGCGCGGCAGCCCCGCTACGCCAACTGGACGAACCGCGTGGCGGGCGGGTTGCTGGTAGGCGCCGGCACGGGACTGGCGACGATGCGGCGCTAGCGCGGCCGCACTACTTCGCCGCCGATCGACGCCGATTGAGAACGGAGAGGTGATCGGTGCTCATCGGCGGATCGAACTCAGTGTTCCCTAAATCAAACCCAGTTTTTTGCCGACGCGGCGGAAGGCGTCCAGGGCCCGGTCGAGTTCTTCCCGGGTGTGGGTCGCGGTGACGATCGTGCGGACGCGGGCTTTGCCTTTGGGAACCGTCGGGAAGCCGATGCCGGTGGCCAGCACGCCTTCTTCGAATAGCATTCGCGAGAGGTCGTGCGCGAGTTTGGTTTCGCCGACAATCACGGGTGTGATGGGGGTTTCGCTTACGCCGGTGTCGAACCCCGCCGCGGTCAGACCGGTTTTGAAGTATTTCGTGTTATCCCAGAGGGCCTGGATGCGTTCGGGCTCGTTTTCGAGCACGTCGAACGCGGCGATGCAGGAGGCGGCGACGGACGGCGGGTGAGAGGTCGAGAACAGGAACGGGCGCGCGCGGTGATAGAGGAACTCGATCAGGTCGCGGCTGCCGCACACATATCCGCCGAGCACCCCGATGGCTTTCGAAAGCGTTCCGACCTGGACCTGCACGCGGCCGTGCACGTTGAAATGGTCGATGGTGCCGCGGCCGTTGCGGCCGAGCACGCCCGAAGCGTGCGCGTCGTCCACCATCATGATGGCGCCGTGTTTTTCGGCGGCGGCGACCAAGCCGGGCAGCGGGCCGATGTCGCCGTCCATGGAAAACACGCCGTCGGTGATGAGCAGTTTTCTTCCAGGCGCGCCGTCCAGCTCGGAAAGGATGCGCTCCGCCGCAGCCACGTCTTTGTGCGGGAAAACGTGAATCTTGGCGCGCGAGAGGCGGCAGCCGTCGATGATGCTGGCGTGATTCAGCTCGTCGGAGATGATGTGGTCTTCCTGTCCGAGAATCGCCGAGACCGTGCCGGCATTGGCGGCGAAGCCCGATTGAAAGACCACGCAGGCCTCGACGTTCTTGAAGGCGGCGATGCGCTCCTCGAGTTCCATGTGGAGCGACATGGTGCCGGAGATGGTGCGGACGGCGCCCGAGCCGACGCCATATTTGCGGGTGGCCTCCAGCGCGGCTTCGCGCAGCTTCGGGTGAGTAGTTAGCCCGAGGTAGTTGTTGGACGCGAGATTGATGACGGTCTTGCCGTCAAAACGCGATTCGGCCGCGCTCTCCGACTGGAGCACGCGCAATCGCTGGTAAGTGCCTTCCTGACGCCACTGGTTGAGCTGATCGGTGAGATACGAGAGAGGATTCGCCACGCATTCAGTCTACCGCCGGCTCAGTCGGACGCGAGTTTGCGATAGCGGCTGGCATAGTAGAGAAGCGGGGCGCCTTCTTCGATGCGCGTTGCCACGACCCGGCCCACCAGGATGTCGTGGTCGCCGGAGGCGATGCGTTGATGGGTCTCGCATTCCATGGCCGCCAGCGCCCCGTCAATCAGAGGCGCGCCGCTGCTGCCGCGATGCCACGCGACACCGTCGAAGCGGTCGAGCCCCCTGGTGGCGAAACGGTTGGAAATGTCCCGGTCTTGTTCGCGAAGAATACTGATTCCGAAATGGGTGGCGCGCCGGAACTCCTCGATCATGGTGACCTCGTGGCCGAGACAGATCAACACGAGCGGCGGGTTCAGCGATACCGAGGTGAAGGAGCTGACAGTGAGGCCGTGAGCGGCGCCGCGCGCATCAAGCACGGCGGCAATCGCCACCCCGGTGGCAAAGCGCCCGCAGGCGCGGCGGAACTCGTCGCTCGAAACGCCTTCCATGCGCCTCTCGGCGCCTTCGCTTGACATGGGAATAAATTCAATCCTATCATGTGGTTGTCGATAGCGGGAACCAGCTCGCCCCGTGCCGGAGGAGGAGGCCCTTTTTGATTAAGCTGGATATTATCAACGAGGTCGTCAACAGGACCGGAATCACCAAAACCAAGGCCGAAATGGCCGTGGAGACCGTCTTCGAATCGATGAAGAAGGCTCTCGAACAAGGTGACCGGATCGAACTGCGCGGCTTCGGGGTGTTCAACGTGAAGCCTCGCAAGACGGGGATCGGCCGGAACCCGCGCACCGGAGCGGAGGTTTCGATTCCGCCTGGAAAGGCCGTGCGCTTCAAGCCCGGCAAGGAGTTACAGACGCTGCAGTAGCCTGCGGTTGTCCGCATATTGTGTCCTCCCAGGATTTTTCTCCTGCGCCCTACCCGTTCGAGACCGAAGAAAGGGGAAGCGCAGAGCAGCTGGCGTTTCCGCCGCGCCCACGCGAACGGTATTGGTTGTATGCGCTGCTGTTCGTTCTCACGATGCTGACCACGACGATGGTCGGGGCGGCGCTGCAAGCGGATTTCAACCGGAACCTGCCGTTCAATGTGGAGCACAGCTTCGATACCTACGGGATGGTCTGGCGGCATCCGGCGCTTCTGCTGACCGGCTTGCCGTTCTCCCTGACCCTGGCGGCGATTCTGCTGGCCCACGAATTCGGGCACTATCTCGCCTGCCTGTATTACCAGGTGGAAGCCAGCCTGCCGTATTTCCTGCCCGCCCCCACCTTGATCGGAACCTTCGGCGCGTTCATTCGGATCCGCTCCGCCATTTATTCCAAACGCGTGCTGTTCGACATCGGGGTGGCCGGCCCGCTGGCGGGATTCGTGTTCCTGCTGCCGGCGCTGGGCGTCGGGCTGGCGCTGTCGAAAGTAATTCCCGGAATTCAGACCCAGGGGGACATTCACTTCGGGGTGCCGCTGCTGCAATGGCTGCTGCAGCATGCGGTATTTCCAGGGGCGAACGTGGCGGATGTGTATCTGCATCCGGTCGCGCGGGCGGCCTGGATCGGTATTTTTGCGACCGCTCTGAACCTGCTGCCGATCGGGCAGCTCGACGGCGGCCATATCCTCTATTCGCTGGCGGGGGATTACCACCGGCGCATCTCCACGATTGCGATTCTGGCGCTGATCCCGCTGGCCCGTTTGTGGCTGGCGTGGCTCGGCTGGGCGGCCATTCTGTTCTGGCTCGGGCGGCGGCATCCGGTGATCTTCGACCCGACCGATCTGGGCGCCGGACGGCGCAAACTGGGCTGGATCTCGCTGGCGATCTTCGTCCTCTGTTTCATGCCCGCCCCCATCACCAACGGCGGGCTGTAAGCCGCCATGAAAATCACGGCGACGATCATCACGCTCAATGAAGAGCGCAACATTGCGCGCGCCATCGAAAGTCTCCGCTGCTGCGATGAAATCCTGATCCTGGACAGCGGATCGGTGGACCGCACCGTGGAACTGGCGCAGAAGCTGGGGGCGCGCGTCATCGAAGCCGGATGGCGCGGCTATGCGGGGCAGAAAAACTGGGCGGCCGAACAGGCGACTCACGACTGGATTCTCTCCCTGGACGCCGACGAGGCCCTGAGCGAAGCGCTCGAAGCCGAAATCTGGAACCTGAAAAAGAACGGGCCCCGGTACGATGCCTACACGATGCCGCGACTGGCGCGCTATCTCGGACGGTGGATTCTGCATTCGGGCTGGTACCCGGACCGGAAGGTCCGGCTGTATCACCGCGCCAAGGCCAAGTGGGTGGGGGATGTCGTGCACGAAAGCGTGGAGCCGGAAGGACGCGTGGGCCATCTGGAATCGAACATCCTGCACTTCACGTGCGACTCGCTCTCGGAGCACGTCAAGTCGCTCGACCGCTACACGACGCTGGCGGCCCAGGACCTGGCGGCGCGGAAGGCAGCGATCGGGCTGTGGCGGCTGATTCTCGATCCGCCATGGACGTTCATCAAGACCTACTTCTTCCAGCGCGGTTTTCAGGACGGGTTGGAAGGGCTGATCATCGCGTACATGGCGGCGTTCTACACGTTTTTGAAATACTCCAAAGCGAGAAACATGAGCGGATGAAGGTCCTCCACCTCGATTCCGGCAGAGAACTGCGCGGCGGCCAGTGGCAGGTGCTGCGGCTGATCGAAGGGCTGAAGGCAGCCGGGGTGGAATCGACTTTGCTGGCGCGAAGCGGATCAGCGTTGTTTGAAACAGCGCGGCGGAAGGGGTGGCGGGTCGAGCCGCTGGGCGCGGCGCGCATTCTGTCGCGAGCCGGTGAACACAACCTCATCCATGCCCACGATGCCCGCAGCCATACGCTCGCGTTGATCGCCCTCCGCACGCCTCTGGTGGTTTCGCGCCGCGTGGCGTTCCCGATCCGGTCGCCATGGAAGTACCGGCGGGCAAACTGCCTGATCGCGGTTTCCGGGTTCGTTCGGTCGGTGCTGCTGCAGGCCGGTGCGCCGGAAGAAAAAATCACGGTGGTTTATGACGGCGTTCCTCTGCTGGAATCGCGGCGCGGCACGGCTGTCTTCGCGCTCGACAACGCCGGCGATCCCGAAAAAGGGGCCGCGCTGGCGGCCGAGGCGGCGCGCCAGGCCGGCGTGGCGCTGCAATGGACCGCGGATCTCGAACGCGATCTCGCGCAGGCCGGCGTCTTTGTTTACCTCTCGCACAGCGAAGGCCTGGGGTCCGCCGCGCTGCTGGCGATGTCGGCGGGGGTTCCGGTGGTGGCCAGCAGGGTGGGCGGGCTGCCCGAAATCATCCGCCATGGCGAGAACGGGCTGCTGGTCGAGAATTCCGCCGCGGCGGTCGCGCAGGCAATCCGGAACCTCACCGATAACCCGGAACTCGCGGCGCGCATGGGGGAGGCCGGGCGCCGCGCGATTCAAGAAAATTTCACCGTCGAACACATGGTCCGCCGTACCATGGAAGTCTATCGCCGGGTGCTCTCGTAATGCCAGCCATTCTCGCGTTTCTGTGCGGCCTGCTCATCGGCAGCTTTCTCAATGTCTGCATTTATCGCTGGCCGCGCGATCTGTCGGTGGTGCGGCCGCGCTCCCGCTGCCCGCAGTGCGAAAAAACCATCGCCTGGTATGACAACGTTCCGCTGGTGAGCTACGTCCTGCTGGGCGGGAAATGCCGGCACTGCGGCGCGCGCATTCCGGCGCGGTATCCGGCGGTCGAGCTGCTCACGGCGATTCTGTTCTTCCTGTTCGTCTGGCTGCTCGGGCCGACCATGGCGGCCGTCAAAATGTGCGTGTTCGCCGCCATCCTGGTGGGCCTGGTTTTCGCTGACGTCGAGGAGCGCATCCTGCCCGACGAATTAACGCTGGGCGGCACCGCCGTCGGGCTGGTCTTCTCGTTCTTTGTGGGAGTGCCGGAAAGCATCGGAGGGTTTGCCATTCTCATCCTCGGAATCCAGGTCAGCCCGCGGGTTCAGTGGGTGGTGGAGGCCGTGTTGGGGGCGTTGCTGCCGGCGTTCTTCCTTTGGCTTGCCGGCTGGCTCTACGAGAAAATCCGCCACCGCGAAGGACTCGGCCTGGGCGACGTCAAGCTGATCGCGATGGTGGGAAGCTTCCTGGGCTTCGGCGGCGCTCTCTACACGCTGCTGCTGGGCTCGATCGCGGGATCGGCGATCGGCTACGGCTACATCCGGCTGACGGGCAAAGATCCGGCGACTTATGAGCTGCCGTTCGGGACCTTTCTGGGCGCGGCGGCCCTGCTCATCGCGCTGGCGGCCCGGCAGCTGTTTATCAGCTAAAGAGCGCGGCAGCCCGATTGCCGATTGCGCAGCCGGCCGGTGAAATGTAGACTGATGGGCAATGCGAATTCGGCACATCGCGGGCCTTGGCCTAAGCCTGATCGCGGCGATGACTTGTGTGGCGCAGCAAGGTCATCCCCTGACCGGAACCTGGTCCGGGGATTGGGGACCGGCCGCCTCGAAGCGCACGCAGATCACGGTCGTCATGAACTGGGACGGGAAGAACGTTACCGGCCTGATTAATCCGGGTCCGGACGCGATCCCCATCCGCGGCGTTTACGTCGACGTGGCGACCTGGACCGTCCGGATCGAGGCGGAAGGAAAAGATTCATCAGGCAAAGCCGTCCCCATTCTGGCCGAAGGAAAGCTGGACGACCTCGGCTCCTACCACCGGACCCTCACCGGCACGTGGCAGCAGGGCGCCGTGAAGGGCGATTTCAAATTGACCCGGGACTAGCGATGAACCGAACGGCCGCCCTCGGAACCTTGTTCGCGCTCGCCGCGCTCGCGCAGCACGGCGCTACCTATGACGCGGAGCGGAGAGTCACGCTGCGCGGCGCCGTCACGCGAATCGAATGGGTGAATCCGCGCGCGTACTTGTTCCTCAACGTGCGCGACCTCAACGGGACGATCGCGAACTGGGCGGTGGAAATCGGAAACGCTCTGGAGCTCGAGAAGGCCGGCTGGAACTGGAACTCAGTGAAGATCGGCGAAGAAGTCCAGGTAGACGGAATTCCGGCGCGCGGCCCCGCCAAACAGGCGCTGGCGGCGTCGGTCGCGCTCACGCGGACCGGCAAGAAGCTGTTGGTGGCGGCGCCCGCGAAGCATGCCTCCCTGCCTCCGCGGCCCGCCCCGCGCTGGCCCGACGGCCATGTCCGGTTGGGCCCGCCGCCGGGCAAAAAAGGATATTGGGGACCGGCCGGCAGGGCCGTGCTGGTGGAAAACTCGGGCGCCCGGATTCAAATGAATGCCGAAGGCCTGCTGGCCAACCTCGCGGATGCGGACCGCGTCGCCCCGTTTCTGCCGTGGGCGAAAGCGGTTTACGAGTATCGCCAGCGAACTCTGCTGAAGGACGATCCGATTCTCCGCTGCCTTCCGCCGGGAGGCCCGCGGCAATTCCAGATGCCGAACGGATTCCAGTTCGTCGAGCAGCCGGAGCTCGGCCGCATCTTGGTCCTGCTGGGCGGGGGCGACCGGAACTGGCGCATCATCTACACCGACGGCCGCCCGCAAGGCGAACCCGATGAAGTCGTGCGCGGCTACTACGGCAACTCCGTCGGGCACTGGGAGGGCGACACCCTGGTGGTCGATTCCATCGGGTTTAACGAGAAGTTCTGGATGAGCGCCGGCGGGCTGCCGCACACCGAGGCGCTGCACCTGATCGAACACATTTCGCGGCCCGACTTCAATACACTGAAGTACGAAGTGACGGTGGACGATCCGCGGACGTACACGAGGAAATGGAACGGCGGCTGGACCGCGCCGTGGGTCCCCGACCAGGAAATTCAGGAATCCTTTTGCGAGGAGAACGCGGAATCGACCTTTGTCCGCTGATCCGACGGGAGTGACGAATATGCGAATGATCCCGCTTGCTTCAATGGCGATGCTCGGCCTGGCTCTGCTGGCGGTGATGCCGGCCGCCGCGCACCACTCTTTCGACGTCGATTACGACACCACGAAAATCGCGACCCTCACCGGCGTGGTGACGAAACTCGACTGGACCAACCCGCACGCGTATCTTTCCATCAGCGTCAAGGACGACAGTGGCGCCAGCAAGATCGTGGCGGTCGAACTCGGCCCGCCTTACGCCTTGACGCGCGGCGGCTGGAAGCGCGATACGGTCAAGATCGGAGACAAAGTCACGGTCGAAGACGCGGCGCTTTCGAAGGACGGAAGTCCGCGCGCCGGCGCCACGCAGAACACGAAACTGGTGCTGGCCAGCGGCGAGAAACTGCCGATGAGGTGACATGCGGCTGACCGTCTTGGTGGCAGCCGCGGTGATGGCGGCGCTTTTCTGCCCTGCCTGGGCTCAGGGGAACAAGGCCCAACCGCCCGAGCCAACTCCGCGCGGAACGGACGGCCATGTCCTGCTGGGGTCGGCGCCGGGACACAAGGGATATTGGGAAGTCCGGCCCGGCCTCGGCGGATTTCCCCGCGCGGACAGCGTGCCGTTTCAGCCGTGGGCGCGCGCGGTATATCAATACCGGCAGAAGACTAACGCCAAAGACTCCCCCCTGGTGGCGTGCAAGGCGGCGACCGGGCCGGCTTTTTTCAATGCGCCCGGGTTTGACTTTATCGAAGTGCCGGAACAGCAGAAGATTTTCATCCTGAACATCGCCGGCCCGCATTCGTGGCGCGTCATCTATATGGACGGCCGGCCGCATCCAGCCGGCGGCGCCCTGAGGCCGACGTTCCTCGGCCACTCGGTGGGCCGCTGGGACGGCGACACTCTGGTGATCGATACCGTCGGGCTGAACGAGAAGCAGTGGCCCGCCGGATCTTATCCGACCACCAGTCAACTGCACCTGACCGAACGCATTGCGCGGCTGAATCTGCGGACACTTTCCTACGAAGCTACGATCGACGATCCCGGAGCCTACACGATGCCCTGGACCATTCACTGGACGATCAACGAGAAGACCGCGTCTTCGTGGATTGCCGGCGGCGAGATTTTCGAATACATCTGCGAAGACGGACGCTGAGCCGCGCTGGTAGATCGCGCACGGCATTTAGCAGGGGCCGGACCCTCGGCTCCGGATGCTAAGGAACAGTCCTGAGTCCAAAATTTGCTTCCACCGTGCAATTCCTGCACGGGAGGACCGCCGGCGAAAGCGGGTCTTCGCCAGGCGTGTCTCAGGGCACCCGGGATACAGAATGCGCGGGAGAGGTACGCACCGGAATAGAACCGCGGATTCACTCGCCTTGTGTCGAACCGGACGCCGTAATGGAACTTCCGGCGGCCATGGCTTTGGCGCTTTCACGGTCCGTGGGATTGCCGGCGAGAGCGATCCGCCGAAACTCGTGGCGCAAGATGTCAACCGTCAGGCAGTTTCCGGCGGCCTGGACCGTTCGGCCGAATATATTCAGCGTCAGGCCGACATCCTCGGCTAGCCGGACCGGCCAAGTTACGTTTAGTTCGGCTAGTATCCCGGGTTGCACCGACTTTTCGGCTTCAAAGACGACGCGGCTGCTGGACATGAGCTTCGTTCGGCCTTTGCCGACACAGAAAACTCGCCCCGCTTGCAGTAACTTATATTCAAGCTCGACGCTGATGGCGTACAAGCGCTCCGACAAATCGTCTGGTTCCCCTGGAGTAGCGAATCCCATGCGCGGTGCGGGAGCAATTTTGGGGCCTAAGAGCAAGTCACCCGAAGTCAATGCTACGCAGGTCGCCTCCTTCCGAGTTAGTATCTGAAGAAACGCGGGCGTCCTCAACGAAATAACTGGTTGGCGTCGGGGTAGGAAATCGCGCTTTCCAACATGCGGCCGTAGGTGCCCGCGTCGCGGAACTCGGCGGCGATTGCGTTCATCAAACCCATCACGGCGCGCATCGGCCCCGATCCGAGGCTCACGCGCGCAACCCCGATCTGCTGGAGACGGGAGACGGGCGGGGTGCCCGGGCCGGCCAATACGTTGAGTGGAAAGCGAAGGGCCTGGGTCAGTTGCGCGATGGTTTCCTCATCGCGGACGCCCGGCGCGAAAAGGCAATCGGCGCCCGCCTCCTTATACGCCAGCAGCCGTTCCACGGTGCGGTCGAAGCGCGTCCCTGCCTCGCCGATCTGCTCCAGATAGATGTCGCAGCGGGCATTGATGACGAGCGGAACTCCGAGCCGTTCTCCCGTGCTCCGCACGGCGCGAATCTTTTCCACTTGCGTCTCCACAGGCACGAGCTCTCCCCGCTGGTAATCTTCGAGATTGAGGCCGGCGCCGCCGGCTGCGATCAATTCCGCCGCGGTCTTTTCCACGTCGTCATACCCGGCCAGCAGATCCGCGCTGACCGGAACCGAGACGACGCGCGTAATTCGCCGAACCTGGCCGAGCATCTCGTCGAGGGGAAGGTCCTCGCTGTCGGCATAACCGAGTGAAAATGACACACCGGCGCTCCCGGTTGCCACAACGGGAAAGCCGGCGCGCTCGACGATCCGGGCGCTCGCCGCGTCCCACACATTCGCGACGCGCAGAATGGATGGCCCATGGTGAAGGTGCCGAAAGAGAACTGCTTTGTCGCGTTGGGTCATCGACCCATCATACCCGGGCCGGCATTGAGAAGTCACAGTACGTCCTGCGCCGGCTTCCACGAGCGGAGCGCATTGGCCTGGCGGACCGCTCCCGTTGTTTAATGGATCTGTGGATAGAGTTGCCGGCCGCTTTCTCACAATCGTCGCGTCGGTTCTGATGCTGCCGGTCGCGAGCGGGGCGGAAGTGATCTGCGCTCTCGGTCCCCGCGCCTCCGCGTACAACGCCTATGAGGACCAGCGTCCGACGCCCGATGCAATGCAACTGGCCGGCGAAGTGAACGCGGCGCTGACGCCGATTTGCCGGCCGAACTGTCCGCAGATTGCGCTGTTCCGCAACAAGACCGCGCCCAACGCCATGCTCATCGCCGGCAACGGCGACGCGAAAATCGTGTACGCCCCGCAGTTCTTCACCGGCGTATATGAAACGTATGGCGAGGGGGCCATTGTCGCGTTCATCGCCCACGAGCTCGGCCACGCCGTGGACGAAACGTCGCCCGCCGGTTGGATCAAACGCGAATGGCCCGTTGAGGTGCGCGCGGATGCGTGGGCGGCTTGCGCGCTCGCCAACGTCCATCTCAGCACACGCGGATTACGAGAGACGCTGAGCGCGCTCGCCAAATACCCGTCTCCGCAGCACCCCGCGTGGAGTCAGAGACTGCCGGCGCTGCGGACCGGCTATCTACAGTGCGGCGGCTCGGCCGCCGCGTTCGACGGCGCGATGGCGGGCGGCAAGGCGAAATGACTCGCGGTGCGGCTCCGCACAGCGGCGCCGCGAGCGCCACAGACCCGACCTTCCGGGCTCCCCAAAATTGCACACCGGTTGTTCGAGAATGCAGAGTAGGCATTCCTTCGGGCAGGAACTAACTCACACTAACGCGTCACTGACTCGCGGAACCTCTCTTACCCCTTGCTATGGCGTTTATGCTGTTGGCAAGAATAATCCATCATTCGTTGATGCGCAAGAGAACATCGTCACAAACGTGCTGACGCGCGCCATCCAACGTAGATAATTTCGCGCTGGAACCGCTGCTTGACAGAACAATTGTAAGCGCCGGAACCGGCGCGCGCTTTTGCGGAGAAGCTTTCAATCCAGCCCGCCTTCCCGCCAAGCCGCTGCGGCAGTAGCACTTCACACATCCCCGAAGATAGGCTCCCAAAGTGCTTTCTTCGGTTGCGGCACGTGCCGCGCGCCAACCCTTGAGGAGGTTGTTTGATGCAGTCGACGCGTTTCATCGTTGTTTGGGTGACGCTCTCATTGGGATTCCTATTTACGCACTTAGCCGCCTTTGGACAGATGTTACCGCCCGAAGTTAGCGCGGGATCGGCGCCTGGATTCGGCCCCGAGATACAACCGCCGTCCGGACCCGCCGACGTGGAAGTCATGCCCGGCACGGGACCGCATACGGAAATGGAAAGACAGGAACAACAGCTGCGAACGCCGCCGGCGAATTGGTGGGCGCCGCAGATCCAGGAATCGGCCAATCCTGCCTCGGGACCAAGCACGGTCTCGGTGGCGCAGCTGCAGCACCCTCTCTCCCGTAAAGGCCGGCGGCTGATCCAAAAGGTCGAGTCTTATCTGAGGATCGGGCAGCGCGCCAAGGCGAAACAAGAGCTGGCGCAAGCGATCAAAGAGCCCTCCGCCGCGCCCTACGCGCATGCTCTTCTGGGGACCGAGTATTTGAAGGAGGGACAACCCGCCGCGGCGATTCCCGAATTAGAGGATGCCGCCCGGGTCCTGCCGATAGCCGGCATTCATTCCAATCTCGGTTATGCGCTCTGCCTCACCGGCCAGGCCAAGCGCGGCGAGCGCGAGTTCGAGGAGGCGCTTCGGCTGGACGATACCTCGCCCCAGGCACATTTCCTGTTCGGCGTCCTTCTTCTGAACGAGAAGTCACGGGAGCAGGAAGCCCGTCATGAGCTGGATCTCGCCCAAAACCGCATGCGCTCCGCCCATATTGCCCTCGCGGTGTACCATCTGCGCCGGGGCGAGACGGAGGCCGCGCAGGAACAGGTCCGCGCATACCTCGGGCCGGGGCGCGACGGCGACTTCGCTAGATACTGGCAGTGGGCCTGCGGCGCGGCGGAACGGGCGCACCCGGCAGCCGCGTTCGGACTCTGGGACAGCGCCGCGGATCAGTCGGGCTGCCGGGTCGAATCGGCCGGGTGTGCGACGAACCGGTAACCCATCCCGCGCACCGTCAGGATGTGGCGGGGCCGCCGGGGATCGTCCTCCAGATACCGCCGCAGCCGCACCATGAAGTTGTCGATGGCGCGAGTGTCGGTATCCTCGTGCAGTCCCCAGACTTCTTCCAGCATGACCTTGCGCGAGACCGGCCTGCCTTCGTGTTGAATGAGATACCGCAGCAGGTTGGCTTCCATCAAAGTCAGCGGAAACACCTGATCGCGGACGCGCAATTCAAGCAGGTCGAAATGCACCGATTTATCGCCGAAAGTAAAGGTATCGGTGGGCGCTGCCGGCGCCCCGAAATTCCTCGCATCCGCCCGCAGCCACTCGCGCCGCCGCAGCAGACCTTGAATCCGCGCCATTAAAATCGCCAGATCGAACGGCTTGGTCAGGTAATCGTCGGCCCCCGCGGCGAATCCCTTTAACACATCGTCCGGATGGCCGCGCGCCGTCAGGATCAGAGTGGGGATAAACCGGCCGGCCTCCCGCATTTCCGTGATGACCGTGAATCCATCCTTGCCCGGCAGCATGACATCGAGCACCATCACATCGATCGCCGGCCCATTGCCCGAGACAAGCTCGAGCGCCGCTTCCCCGGTGCCCGCTACCTCGACCTCGTAGCCGGCCGCCAGCAGATTGAATCGCAGCCCCTCGGCCAGGTGCTGCTCATCTTCCACGATCAGGACACGGTTCATTTTGCGACTGGGAACTGCAGCAGGAAAGTGCTGCCGCGGCCGGGTCCTTCGCTTTCCGCCCAGACGCGGCCGCCGTGGCGCTTGGCGACCGAGCGCACGATGAACAGTCCCAGGCCCGTCCCCCTGACGCGGCTCGCCAGCGGCCCGGGCACGCGGTGGAAACGCTTAAAGATCCGCTTCAACTCGGAGCGCGGGATTCCCGCTCCCTGGTCCTTCACCCGAAGCGAGACGTAGTTTGCCCCGTTTAACTCGATATCCACGCTGACCTGCACGGACTCGCCCGAGTACTTGACCGCGTTTTCAATCAGGTTGGAGACGGCGGACTCGACCTCCGCGACATCGCCCAGAATCGTCACGCGCGGCCCGGCATGGTACTCCAGCGCTCCGGCCGGAACCTGGTGCAGTTTGCGAATACGCGCGATCGATTGCTCGACGACAGCCCCCAGCTCGATGGGAACGCGGTGCAGTTTGCGCCGGGATGAACCGGCTCGGCCCGTCCGAAGGATCTGCTCAATGGTGGCCAGCAGGCGGTCGCTGTCGTCCAGCATGATGCGGTAGAATTCCTTCCGCTTTTGCTCGTCGATCTGATGGGCCTGGAGCGTTTCGAGATAGAGCCGGATGGAAGCGACCGGAGTTTTCAACTCATGCGTGACGGCATTGATAAACGCGTCGTGTTGCTCGTTCCGCCGGATCTCCCGGACGAGAAAAATGGTGTTGAGGACCACACCGCTGATGATCACGCCCAGCAGAAGCACGCCGAGGAACAGCAGCACCCCGGTGCGCCAGTTGAGCAAGACCCAGCCGATATAGAGCAGGAGCGTGACGAAGATCAGCGCCGCGCCGAGCGCGACAAATAGCGCGATCGATCGTTTGCGCCCGCTGACCATGCCTTCAGCTTAGCGCGAGCGCGGGCAGCCGTTCAGGCGGCTTCGGTTTCCGGCAGAGGCGCGCGCACCTGGGCGACTTTGACGGCTTTGGCCAAACCGACCAGCCGCAGCAGCTTGATGGTGAGCCACGAGATATCGAACTCCCACCACGTCAATCCGTGCCGCGCCGAAGTCGGATGAGCGTGGTGATTGTTATGCCATCCCTCGCCGAACGTAAGCAGCGCCACCCACCAGTTATTGCGGGAATCATCGCGCGTCGCAAATCGCCGCGAACCCCACATGTGGGTGACCGAATTGACCGCCCACGTGAAGTGGAGGCCGGCCACGATCCGGAGACAGCCTCCCCACAGAAACATGGGAAGTCCTCCCACGACCAGCAATCCGATTCCCAGCGCCACCGACGGAACCCAGTGGTAGGTGTTCAGCCAGACGTAAAACTTGTCCTTCGCCAGGTCGGGCGCGTACTTGGCCATCAACTTCGTGTTGTTGTGCTTCGACTCGCCCACCAGAATCCAGCCGATGTGCGACCACCAGGCGCCGTCGCGCGGCGAGTGAGGATCCCCGGGCTGGTCCGACTTCTGATGGTGAATCCGATGAGTCGCCACCCAAAAAATCGGGCCGCCCTCCAGCGTGAGAGTGCCGCAAACGGCAAAGAAGTACTCCAGCCAGCGCGGAGCTTTATAGGACCGGTGCGTGTGCAGCCGGTGATACCCCAAGCTGATTCCAAAGCCCGTCGCCACCCAGATCAGAATCACGGCGGAGGCGAAGGCACGCCAGTTGAACAGGAATAATGCCGCCACAGCGCCCGCGTGAAGCAACGTCAGGACGCTGATAATAAGCCAGTTAAGCTGCTGGCGGGGGGAGATGTCGACGATCTCGGGTTTGGCGGTTGTTGTCTGCGGCGCGAAAGTATTCACTGCTTTCACGCTATCAAGCATTTGTGCTTTGCTTTGTAAGAGTTGTGTAATCTTCGCAGACTCAACGGAAAACTCACGAACGCCAGCAAAGATACGCTATCCTCTGAGTTACGAATGCGAGTCCCCGCTCTGTGCCTGCTCGCCGCCACGCTGGGAATGGCCCAGCAGAAGGCTCTGCAACCCCGGGTGCGCGAGATTGTCGAGGCCCTTTCGGAAGAGCGGATCGGCGCGACCATCCACAAGCTGGCGAGTTTCCCCACTCGCAATACCCTGTCCACCGAGGGGGCAGCCGCGGCCCGGCAATGGATTTCCGAGGAACTGAAAAGCTACAGCCCGCGCCTTCAGGTTTCGCTCGAGCATTTCAAGGTTAAGAAGAACGATGACCGTATCTTCCGCGACGTCGACCTGTACAACGTGGTGGCCGTGCTGCCAGGGACCTCGATGCCGGAAACACAGGTGCTCGTCACCGGACACTACGACTCGTTGAACCTGGTTCCGCTGCCGGGTCACCCCGTGGAGGAAGCCTCCGATAACGTGGCCGAGCGTCCGGTCTACGACTGGACCCAGGCCGACGCGCCGGCGCCCGGCGCCAATGACGATGCCAGCGGCACCGCCGTGACGATGGAACTGGCTCGCGTCCTGAGCCGGTATGAGTTCCCGAAGACCCTGGTGTTCATTGCATTCGCCGGCGAAGAACAAGGGCTGATCGGAAGCACTCTGCACGCGCAGCAGGCGCGGCGCAACGGGCAGGCGATCGAAGCGGTGCTCAACAATGACATCGTCGGCGGCGTCACCAGCGGGGATGGCCGGACGGGGAACAGTTCCGTCAGCCTGTACAGCAACGAGGTGATGGATTCCGCTTCGCAGCAGTTGGCGCGCTATGCGCGCGAGATCGGCGAGCGCTACCTGCCCTCGATGACGGTCAGCACCATCTACATGCAGGACCGGTTGGGGCGCGGCGGCGACCACACGCCCTTTCAGCAGGAAGGCTACGCGGCGGTGCGCTTCTCGACGCCGTACGAAGACTACGCGCACCAGCACTCGGCGACCGATCTTGCCGAGTTCGTCTCAGTGCCTTACGTAGCCCGAGTGGCGCGAATCAACGCGGCGGTGGCCGCGAGCCTCGCCTCCGCGCCCAAGCCGCCCTTGGTCACCCGCGAAGCCAAGACCGGGGTGATGAAGGGCCAGCAGGTGCCTCGCATCACGCGCGGCAAGTCGCGTTACGACGCGCAACTGCAGTGGAAGAACGCCGGTCCGGAGACGAACCTCAAAGGGTACGCCATCGTGATGCGTTCGACCACCGCGCCGGATTGGGAGCGCGAGATTTTTGTCGGCAACGTCAACGAGTATGTTTTCAAGGATGTCTCGATCGACGATGCGCGTTTCGGCGTGAAGGCCATCGACAACGATGGCAATGAAAGCCTGGTCTCCCCTTACGTCTATCCTCCGCGGCCCAAGCGCGAGGTGCCCGTCTACTGATCGGCCGCGGCCGCGCCGCTCGCGCCCGACAGATGCCGGTCGAGGAAGCGCGCCGCGGCTTCGTAGCCTTCGCGCCAGTGCCGGAACAGCAGGAACTCGTGGATTTCGTCGGGGAAAATCAAATCCTCGAATGCGACTTTGCGTTTTCGTAACGCGTCCGTCAAGATGACGGTCTGGCCGAACTGGACATTTCGGTCGTCGTCGCCGTGGATCAACAACACCGGCGACTTCCAACCATCGAGAAAGGCCATCGGCGAAGATTCGAACGCCAGTTTCGCGGCGGGATCGGCGGGCGCGAGTTCCCACTCCTTGCTCCAATCGTGCACACCGTGGAAATCCACGCCGGCGCGAAAGAGATCGGAGTTCCGCGCCAAAGCCATGGCGGTCAGATAGCCGCCGTAGGAACCGCCCCACACCCCGAGGCGCGCCGGGTCCACATCGCCGCGGCCGCGCAGATACCGGGCCGCCGCCTGCACGTCGTTGTATTCGCTCGCGCCGGTGCCGCCGAATTTCAGCGCTTCGCGGAAATTCAGGCCGTAGCCGATCCCGCTCCGATAATTCACCGACAGCACCATGTATCCGCGGCTGGCCAGATATTGATTGAGCGCGTAGGCGTTGTGGTAGTAGTACATGTAATGCCAGCCGAGCAGCATCTGGCGGCGCGACCCTCCATGGAAGAAAACCACCGCGGGGGCGCGGGCTGAACTCCGGGTCGGCGGACGAAAGAGCTGCGCGTGAATCGTCAAGCCGTCGGTGCTGGGGAAGGTCACCGGTTCGGGCGTGACCATCTGCTGCAGAGGGAAGCCTTCCGGCGCGCCGCTGGAATCCATATCTCTCGCCTGCGTTCCCTCCAGGATCGCGGGATGCGCCGGGTGCCGCGCATCAGAGCGAAAGAACGCGACGGCGCGGCCATCGCTGGTCTGGACCGGCGCCCACTCGATGCCCTGCCCCGAAGTCAACGCGGCCGGCATGCCGCCCGCGGCCGCGACCTTCCACAAGTGGCGCCGGTCGGGATCGCCCTGGTTGGAGTTGAAGACCAGTTCACGGCGGTCCGGCGTCAACGCGACATCTTCGACCTCAAACTCGCCCGGCGTCAGCAGTACCGCCTTGCCGCCATCGGCGCTCACGCTATACAGATGGGTCCAACCGTCGCCTTCCCAGGAGAACACGATCCGATCGTCCGCCGCCCAGAAGAGCTGGTTTTCAGCCTTCACTTCGCGAAAGACGCTGCCCTGCCCTTCCTGCGCCTTCCACACTTCGCGGCCTTGGCCGGTCGCGGCATCCGCGATGCGAATGGACCACGGCTCGTCGGTTCGCCGCGCTCCGTAAATTCTCTGGCCGCCGTGGCTCGGCTCGCGTAGGAACGCGATCCGGCGGCCGTCGGGCGACCACGCGGGTTCGCTGTCGAAATCGGTGCTGGGGTCCAGATAATGCAGCGTGCTGGCCGCGACGTCGTAGACGCCGATGAACCGGTGATCGCCGCGCTCGCTGGCGAAGCTCAGCCGCGAACCGTCCGGCGACCACACCGGCCGCTCTTCGCGGCCTCGCGCCTGAAACAGCTGCGCAGGCGCGGTTTTGCCATCCAGCGGGCCGCACCAGATCTGCCCGCGCCTGCTATACGCCACCCGGTCGCCGCGCGGCGAGACCGCCGGCGAATCGCCTTCGCCAATCTTGCGCGGCGCGGAGCCATCCAGCGGGACGATCCAGACATCCTGCTCGGCTCCGCGCGGGTTGATGGCCGGATTCGGAGATTCGCCGGCGCGGTTCGGCCCTTCCCCCCGGACATACACAATGGCGCGGGCATCGGGGGTCCAGCGCAGGTCCGACAACTCCTGACCGTCGTCTTCCGTGTAATTGGTGATCTTGCGGGCCTGATAAGCGGGCGGCTCGGCAACCAGGATATTGCGCACGCCGCGCGCGTTGGAGACCCAGGCGACTTTGCCGCCCGTGGGAGCGGCGGCCAGCTCCGTCGGAAATGCGGTTCCGAGGACCTGATCAAGGGTAAAGGGCTGGGCCGACGCGCAATACGCGATCAGCAAACCCGCGGCCCATCTCACCATGTCCCTACTATAGAGCTTCTGGATCGCTGGCAGCGGCACTGAGGTCTCTACAGAGGAAAAAAGTCAAAAGGCAACAATCATCGGGTAGGCGGCTGCGGCCCTGTTTTGCATGGCCGCCTTTGCCGGCTTGAAGCAGCGCTGGGCCGCCGGCGAAGCGGCCTCATCACTTTTGACTTGTGACTACAGGGCCGCCAGCAGCTTCGCGAGGAGGGCGGTCCGGTCGGCCATGCGGTCGATCAGGATATTTTCGTGAACGGCATGCGCGCCTTCGCCCACCGCGCCGAGCCCGTCGAGCGTAGGCACGCCCAGCGCGGCCGTGAAGTTGCCGTCGGAACCGCCGCCGCTCAGAGACTCTTCCAGCTCGATGCCCAACTCCGCCGCCAGCTTCCGCGCCGTGCGAAACAACCGGACCGTTCCCGCGGAACGCTCCATGGGCGGGCGGTTCAGCCCGCCGGAAATCTCGATCGTGCAGCGCTTGTCGACGGGGCGCAGCGCGCGCAGTTTTTTCTCAAGGGCCAGCGCGTCGCGGTGGCGCCGCACCCGGATGTCGATTTCCGCCCGTGCTTCCGCCGCCACCACGTTGCAGCGCGTGCCCCCGGAAATCAGCCCCGGATTCACAGTAATCCCCCGCTTCAGGTCGGTCAGCCCGGCGATCCGCGTGATCTGGTGCGCGAGTTCCAGCACCGCGCTCACGCCGGCTTCGTAATCGAGCCCGGCGTGCGACGCCCGCCCGCGCACCACGACGGTAAACCCGCCCACGCCCTTGCGCGCCGTCTTCAGCTTGCCCGTGCGGCCGGTTCCGGGCTCGAGAACCAGCACGGCCTTGCTCTGCTTCGCGTGCCTCTCGGTTAGGGAGCGCGAAGACGCGCTGCCGACCTCCTCGTCGGAGTTGAGCTGCAGCAACACCCGCGAGCGGACCGGAATTTCCAGCTCGCGCAACGCCCGTACCGCGAACAGGAAGAACACGATCCCCGCCTTCATGTCGTAGACGCCGGGGCCGTAGAGCCGTCCATCGACTCTGCGAAACGGCATCGAACGGAGCGTGCCCAAAGACCAGACCGTATCGGAGTGGCCCAGCGCCAGAACGCGGCCGGATTTCCTCCGTCCCGGCAAACGCATTTCACAAAGCAGGTGCTTGCCGAAATCGCCTCCGGGGTAGGTGCGGATCGCCGCAAACGGCGCCACGGTATCGGAAACCAGTTCTACAAAACGGTTGACGGCGGCCGGATTATCGGACGGCGATTCGCACTCCACAAACCGGCGGATCAGCGCGGCCATTTCCGCCTGTTGCGAATTTACATAAGAAAGGATCGAATCCACGGCTGCTATAATAACGGCTTTCATGACGACTCTGGATATCAACGAGATCCAGCGCATTCTGCCGCATCGCTATCCGTTCCTGTTGGTTGACCGGATCGTCGAAATGGAGCCGGAGCGCATTGTAGGAATCAAAAATGTCACGCGCAACGAGCCGTTTTTCGCCGGCCATTTCCCGGATTTTCCGGTGATGCCCGGCGTGCTGATCGTCGAAGCCATGGCGCAGGCCGCCGGCGTATTGGTTCTGAAGACCATTGCCGACCGTGATTCCAAGCTGGTGCTGCTGGTCTCGATCGATTACGCGCGGTTTCGCAAACCGGTGGTTCCCGGAGACACCCTGCGGCTGGAAATGACGGTCATCAAGCGGAAGGCCAGCGTGGCCAAGATGGCGGGGCGCGCGACCGTCGACGGTCAGCTCGTGGCCGAAGCCGAAGTGATGTGCAAGCTCGCCGATAAAGAAGAGAAAGAGGAAGCGGCGGCTAAGTAATGCCGATTCACCCGACCGCCATCGTCGACGCGAAAGCGCGGATCGCGGAAAGCGCCGACATCGGCCCCTATTGCGTGGTGGGCGCGGACGTGGAAATCGGCCCGCGCACTCGCCTGATGGCGCACATCTACCTGGAAGGCCCGACCTGGATCGGGGAAGAGAACGTCTTTTTTCCGTACAGCACGGTCGGCGTGGCTTCCCAGGACCTGAAATACCAAGGCGAGCGCGCCGAAACGCGCATCGGGCACCGCAACAAGATCCGCGAGTTCGTCACCATTCACCGCGGCACCCAGGGCGGCGGCCTCATCACCTGCATCGGCAGCGACAACCTGCTGATGACTTACACTCACGTGGCGCACGATGTGCGGATCGGCGACCACGTCATTCTGGGCAACAGCGTCGGAATCGCTGGGCACGTAACCATCGAGGACTGGGCCGACGTCGCGCCCTATAGCGGCGTGCACCAGTTCTGCCGGATCGGACGACACGCCTTCATCGGGCCGTACACGGTGGTGAAGCAGGACGTGCTGCCGTACTCGCTCACCAGCGCAAAGCCGGAAGCCGGCGTCTTCGGCGCCAACAGCATCGGGCTCGAACGGCGCGGATTCCAGACCGAAACCATCGAAGCGCTGCAAACGGCGTTCCGGCTGCTGACGCGTTCGCAGCTCAACACCTCGCAGGCGATCGAGCGCATCCGCGCGGAAGTGGCGCCGTGCCATGAGGTGGAGGAACTGCTCCAATTCATCCGCGCTTCCGAGCGCGGATTCATTAAGTAATGCGCTACGCGTTGATCGCGGGGAACGGGCGCTTCCCGCTGCTGGCGCTCGAAAGCGCGCAGCGGCTGGGACACGACGTGACGGTAGTGGCGATCCAGGAAGAAGCCTCGCCCGAAGTCGCGGCCATGGCCCCTCGCTGCCACTGGATTTCACTCGGCCAGCTCAGCAAACTGATCGAGATTCTCAAACAGGAATCGATCACCGAAGTCGTCATGGCCGGGCAGGTGAAGCACGCGAGGATCTTCTCTTCCATCCGGCCGGACTGGCGGCTGGCGAAGCTGCTGATGTCGCTGCCGTCGAAGAATACCGATGGGCTGATCGGCGGGGTAGTGCGGGTTCTGGAAGACGAAGGCATTCATCTGCGGGATTCGACCGCGTTGCTCAAACCCTTGCTGGCCACCGCGGGCGTCCTGACGCGGAGAAAGCCGGATAAGGAAGAAGAGCGCGATATCGAATACGGCCGCCGGGTAGCCAACGCGCTCTCGGGTTTCGATGTCGGGCAGAGTGTCGCGATTTGCGAACGCGCCTGCGTGGCTGTGGAAGCGATGGAGGGCACCGACGCCATGCTGCGGCGCGCCGCCTCGCTGGTGAACGGGCGGCGGCTCACCCTGGTAAAAGCCGCGCGCCGGCGCGAGCATCTGCTGTTCGATGTGCCGGTGGTCGGGCTGAACACGATCCCGGTGATGCGTGAGACCGGAACGAGCGTGCTGGCCGTCGAGGCCGGGCGCACCCTGATGCTCGATAAAGAGCAGATGATCGCCGCGGCCAGCGACGCGGGCATCGCAATTCTGGGAGTCAGCGAATAAACGAATGAAAAAGAAACTGGCGGTGATCGGCGTCGGGCAGTTCGGCAAGAACCATTGCCGCGTCATCGGCGAATCCGATCGCGCGGAATTGACCGCGGTGGTCGATATCGATCGCGACCGGGCCGCTCAGGCGGCCGCGGCCCACGGCAGCGAGCCGTTGACCGATTACCGGCAGCTGGCCGGCAAGGTCGACGCCGCGGTGGTCGCGGCCCCGACCTCCGCGCATGCCGAAATCGCCGGCTGGCTGCTCGAATCCGGCATCGACACGCTGGTCGAAAAGCCGATCGCTCCCGACCTGGCGTCCGCCGGGGAACTGATCGCCGCCGCGGCGCGGACCGGCCGCGTTCTGCAGGTCGGCCACTTGGAGCGGTTCAATCCCGCGGTCATCGCTCTGGAAAGCCGCGTCACACTGCCGCTGTTTTTCGAGATCCACCGCATGAACGCGTTCAGCCCGCGCAGCCTGGACGTCGACGTGGTGCTCGACCTGATGATCCACGACGTCGATGTCGTGCTGGCGCTCACCGGCGCGCAGCCGGCCGAAGTGCGCGCCGCCGGCGTATCGATCCTCTCGCCCAAGGTGGACATCGCCAATGTGCGGCTGCAGTTTCCCAACGGCTGCGTGGCCAACCTCACCGCCAGCCGCATCTCCACCGAGCGAATCCGCAAGCTGCGGCTTTTCCAGCCGAATCAGTATCTCTCGCTGGACTACGGCCGGCAGGATTTGGCCGTCTTTTCGGTGAATCAGGGCCAGATCGGGTTCGAGCAGGCGCCCGTCGCCAAGGCGGAACCGTTGAAACTGCAGCTGGACAGCTTTCTGGATTGCATCGGCACGCGAACAGTTCCGAAAAATTCGGGCGAAAGCGCGCGCCGCAGTCTGAGTGTCGCTCTGGGTATTCTTGATAAAATCGAAGTGCACTCCCGAGTGGTGGCGCAGACTCTGCAAACCGGATGGCACGCGTAGCCCCACCCTCCGACGACCTCGAACTCCATCTTCTGACCGAATGGGAAGCGTTCAACGACCCGGCCAGAGGGCGAAGGGCGGCCGTCTTGTCGGTAGTGGCGCACGTCGCGCTCATCATCGTTCTGGTGCTGATTCCCGCCGCGGCTTTCGAGCCGCAGCGCGTCGCGGAAGTGGAACGCATTATCACACCGTTGATCGAGCCGCCTTCGGAGTTGACCCAGAAAGCGCCCAATTCGGGCAAGATCACCAAAGAATTCAAACTGCCGAACATTCAGCCGCGGCCGCGGATTCAGATTCCGGCGGCCGCGCCGTCGGCCACGCGGCCGCAGGCGCCGCGGCCGGCGCCGGTGCCGTCCACCCCGGCGCCGAAGCCCACGCCTCTCCCCGAGCCGCCCAAACTGGAAGCCAGTCTGCCGCGTCCGGACTTGCCGCCAATTCCGGCCGCCGCGCCGCAGATTCAGCCGGTCGAGAAACCCAAAGTCACCCTCGAGAATGTGCCGCCGCCTTCGCAGCCCTTGCCGCCCGGACGCGGCCAGGTGCCGATCCCGAATCCTTCCATTTCCGAAGCCATCCGGCAATCGGTGCGCGGCGGATCGGGGGGCGGGCTCACGGTGGGCGATATCGATCTCGGCGGCCCCGGCGGGATCGGCGAACGCGTCAACCTTCCGCCAACGCCCGGCGTCGAATCCAGTCAACTGCAGTTGCTGAGCGATCCCCAAGGCGTCGACTTCCGCCCGTATCTCATTCAGGTCCTCGCCGCCGTGCGGCGCAATTGGCTGGCCGTCTTGCCGGAAAGCGCGCGGCTGGGACGCCAGGGCCGCGTCACGATTCAATTCTCGATCGCGCGCAACGGCACCGTCCCGAAACTGGTAATCACTTCGGGTTCCGGAACCGAAGCGCTGGACCGCGCGGCCGTAGCCGGCATCAGCGCCTCCCAGATGTTCCCGCCGTTTCCGGCCGGCTTCAAGGGCGATCGCGTCATCCTGCAATTCAATTTCGCGTACAATATCCCGCGGCGGTGATCGATTGACCAACACCCGCATGCTTTGGGCCCTGTCTGCCTATGGGGCGCTGGCGGCTCTGGCCGCCTTCACCCTGGACGGCGTCTTCCGCTACGCCATCTGGATCCTGATGGGCGGCCTTGCCCTGAAAACCTGGATCGCGCACAAGGCCGGCTGGTAAGCGGCCCGGCACCCGCTGTTCCGCGCGGAACGCAACTCTGTTCCGGATTGGAACACGTTTCGATTCGGCGCTTCCCGCCTTACAGAAATTAAGGTATTTATCTCCCTAACTTAACGGTCTGCCGCTTGCATTCCTAAGGTGACCGGCGTCAGAAGCCGGCAGCCAGAAAAAAGGATGAAAGACGATGCGGGCCCAAAGTGTGTCTCTACGGCGGCGCAAGATTTCTCAGCAGGTGCGCGACCGGATCGTGCTCGAGCACCTGTCCCTGGTCAAAGCGATTGCCATCCGGGTGCACGAGAACTTGCCCGTGCACGTGGATGTGGACGACTTGATCCACGCCGGTGTACTGGGGCTGTTCGATGCGGTTGAGAAGTTCGATGCGTCGAAAAACGTGGCCTTTCAGAGCTACGCCAAACACCGGATTAAAGGAGCGATTCTGGACAGCCTGCGGCAGCTGGACTGGGCTTCGCGCGATATGCGGAAGCGGCAAAAGCAAATGGAGGCCGCCACCCGCGAGCTGGCCATGAAGCTGGGGCGTACGCCGTCGGAAGGCGAGGTGGCGCAACACCTCGGCATCGACGAAACGCGGTGGCGGCGGATGCTGAGCGAGCTTCGCACCGTGGGGTTGATCTCGGCCACCCCGAAGATTGAGGAAGATCGCGATCGCACGATCGAATTCGCCGCGGCCCCGGATTCGCAGCCCGACCGCATGTGCGCCCACCGGCAGCTTCAAGTGACGCTGGCTCGCGCCATGAGGACCCTGCCGGAGCGGTATCAGAAAGTCGTGTTCCTGTACTACACCAACGAAATGACCATGAAAGAAATCGGCGAAGTCTTGGGAGTGAATGAGAGCCGCGTTTCCCAGATCCACAAAACCGCCCTCAGAAAAATGGCCACGGCCTTGGAATCGGAAGGAATTCGCTCCGCGCAGGCGTTCTGAGCTCGGTACGTTTGGTTACGGTTGGCGGCGGCCCCGCCTTCCTTCCGCTCCCCGTCGCCTGCCATCCTGTAACCCATGAACTTTCTCTCTGACGAGATGCGCCGGAACCCGTTTCCCGCCTACGCTCGACTGCGCCAAACTTCTCCGGTCTGGCAGGACCCCCGGACCGGGCTGTGGATGATCTTCGACTACGACGGCGTCAAGCGTGCCTTGAACGAATCGGAAGAATTCAGTTCCAACCTGAGGGCCGCGGCTGGCCAGCCCACGCCGCAGTGGATGATCTTCTTCGATCCGCCGCGCCATACCGTATTGCGGTCGCTCGTCATGCGGGCATTTACGCCGCGGCTGGTGGCCGGGTTGGAACCGCGGATTCGCGACTTGTCGCGCCGCCTGCTGGACGCTATCGCTCCACGGGAACCGTTCGACCTGGCAGCCGCGCTTTCCGTTCCCCTGCCCCTCATGGTGATCGCGGAAATGATCGGGATCCCGGCGGAGGATTGGCCGCGCTTCCGCCGCTGGAGCGACGTGATCCTGATGCTCAGCCTCACCGGGTTCGGCTCTGGAGAGGCCGCCAAGGCCAATTCCGACTACTTCGCCATGACCGCCGAGATGCAGGCGTACCTGCCGGAACTAGTGGCGCAGCGCCGTGCCGCGCCGGCCGGCGATCTGCTCACCCGGCTGGTGCAGGCCGAAGTCGAAGGGGAGCGGCTTTCTGGGGAGGAAATCCTGGCATTCGTCCAGCTTCTTCTCGTCGCCGGCAATGAAACCACCACCAACCTGCTGAACAACGCGATGCTATGCTTGCTCGAGAACCCCGATCAGTTCGCGCAGCTCCGCGCCGCTCCGGAACTTCTGCCCTCGGCCATCGAAGAGGTACTGCGTTACCGCTCGCCCCTGCAATTCATGTATCGCGCGACGCGGCGCGACGTCGCCATGCACGGCCGGACGATTCCGGCGGGGAAACTGGTGCTCGCGGTAATCGGCTCGGCCAATCGCGACGCCCGGGTATTCCGCGATCCGGACCGGTTCGATATCACGCGCGACCCGAACCCGCACATCGCGTTCGGGCACGGCATCCACTTCTGTCTGGGAGCGGCGTTGTCGCGGTTGGAAGCCCGCATTGCGCTCGCGGAACTGCTGGCCCGGTTCGACCGGTTTGAACTCGCGGATAACCAGCCCTGGGAGCCTCGAAAAGCCCTGCATGTCCATGGACCGAACCAACTCGTGATTCGGGGCGAAACGTCCAAGAGCGCCGGCGCGCGATAACTACTTCTTCGGCGAATCGACTTTCGGAATGCCGAAATGGCCGCCGAGATCGGCCAGCGAATTCAGATCGACCGAGCCGACAATATTCACCACCGTCAGCTCTTTCGGTTGCGAGGCCAGGATCGCCAGGCCGGTCATCTTCTGGTTCTCCGACCGGACGAAGACCTCGGCATTCTCCCCGTCTTCGGTGCTGGTGACCCCTACGATGCGCGCCCATTGCGGCCCGCGGAGCTGGTTTCGGAGGCCCTCCAGATCGGCCTTCGACCACACACCTTCGGTTTTGAACTGGAACGATTTCACGTAAATGCCGGTGATCCCGGCGAGCAGCTTCTTTACCTGCGCCTCTTCGGGATCGTCTTTGCCGTCCAGGAATCTGGCGGCGAACTGCAGCAGGTCTTTACCCAGCTGCACATCGACCACATTGGACGCCTTGGGCGCCAGGTGATCCAGGTTGAACTGCAGCTGCTGCGCTCCGAGCAGAGCGGCAATCATGCCGCCTCCCAGCAGCTTGATGAGTCTCTTCACTGCGTCACCTCCAGGACCCGGGCCTGGACACGGTTCAGCTTCGAGCCGGCGAGCCGCATGGCGGTCATCACCTCGTCCTTGGCCCGCACGCCTTCGTACCAGCGGTAGCCCGCGCCGCCGCCGGCCAACACCAGCAGCGATGCGGCGATTGCGATCCAGCGCGGCGCGCGGCGATTCCGCGCCGCGGCCGTTACCCGCGCCGCAAACCCGGGCGCGGGCTCCTTGCGCTCCAACGCGCGCTTCAATTCCTGTTCCAGCCAGTCCATCACGCTTCTCCCACGCCCCGCCGCGCCAGCTTCTCGCGCAAAACCGTGAGCGAGCGGTGCAGATGGCTTTTGACGGTCGACAGCGGCATATCGAGCACGGCCGCGATCTCGGCGGGGTCCAAATCTTCCTGATACCGCAAAATCATGACGGCGCGGGGGTCCTCGGGCAAGGCCGCGATCATGCGCCGCAGCACCGCGCCGAGCATCGGATCGCGCCCCGAAATCCGCACCGAAAGCGCCGGGGCTTCTTCCAACGCCACTTCCGGCCGCCGGCGCTTCCGCCGGATTTCGTCGATCGCCCGCCGCACCGTCGCCTGCCGCAGCCAGAACAGCGCGTGCGCCGCCGATTGCACGGTCTCTAGATTCCGGTGCAGGCTCAAAAACACTTCCTGCGCCACCTCCTCGGCCACGGCGCGGTCATGCAGGAAATGGTATGCCAGGCTAAAAACCATGGATTGATGCTCGCGCACCAGAGCATCGAAATCCGCCGCCGCTGTTTCCGCGCCCGCCACACCCGTCATTGCGATTCCGAAGAATAGCGCGCCCGGCTCCTCACATCCGCGGCGAGCAACCGCAGCGCGCTCCTACCATCCCATACGCCCGGACCCACCGGCGCGACGGCGAAATCGCTCGGCCATGCAAGTCATAGAATCCACGGCAAAAAAACCGCTTGCGTTCAATCACAAATTGCAATATAGTGATTACAAATTGCGATATGAGGCTCGGCGAAAAAATCCGCTACCTGCGCGAGGTCGAAGGCGCGCTGCGCGGGCTCGGCCGCGAGTTGTCCCAGCAGGAAGTCGCGCGCCTGATCCAGAAAGAGCTGAAGAAATCCATCAGCCAGAGCTATCTCTCGCAAATCGAAAGCGGCGCGCGGCCGCACTTGACCAACTCGACCCGCATGCTGCTGGCGCGCTTCTTCAAGGTGCACCCCGGATACCTGGTCGACGATCCGGAAGGTTTTCAGAACGAGCTCGTTTCCGATGTCGGAGCGCTCGAGGACAAACTCGACCTGTGGCTGGTTTCCGGCGCGGAGCGATTCAGCCGCGACCCGGAGCTGCACCACGCGCTGCTGGCCGTGGCGCGCCACGCCGACTCGCGATTGTGCCTCGTCCTGCTCGGCGAGATTTTGGAAAATCCGGGGCTGGCCGAGCGCCTGATGGAAGTCCTCAAGCCGTCGCACAAAGCCGGGAGGCGTGCATGAACTGGTCGGATTTTTACCTGGTTTGTTTCCTCATCGGCTTCGCCCTGAGCGCCCTCGCGTTTGCGGCCGGCAGCGCGCATCTGCATTTGCCGCACCTGCACGTGCACCACGGCATCCACGTGCCGCACGGCGCCAGCGGATCGAGTCTGCCCTGGTTCAACTTCGGCACGCTGGCGGCTTTTCTTGCCTGGTTCGGCGGCACGGGGTACCTGCTGGAGCGTTATTCGCATTTCTGGATCGTGGCGGTCCTGGCCGCCGCCACCGTCAGCGGCTTGGTGGCCGCGTCGGTCGTGTTCTGGTTTCTAGCCAAGGTGCTGATGGCCCGCGAAGCCGCGCTCGATCCGGCCGACTACGATATGGTCGGGGTGCTCGGCCGCGTCAGCATTTCCCTCCGCCCCGGCGGCACCGGAGAAATCATCTATTCGCAAGAAGGCACGCGCCGGGTCTGCGGGGCGCGGGCCGAAGAAAACGTCGCAATCCCCAAGGGCACCGAAGTCATCGTGACCCGCTACGAAAAAGGAATCGCCTATGTACGGCCGTGGCAGGACCCCGCGGCCGAGTTGGAACAACTTTAGGAGGGCTTCCCATTTATGTCTGAAACTACGTTGGTGATCGCCGGCCTGATGGTGCTGGCGTTGATCTTCCTGATGTCAGTGTTGGCCCGGCTGTTCCGGAAGGCCGGCCCGCACGAAGCACTGATCGTGTACGGCTTCCGCGGGACGCGCGTCGTCAAAGGCCGCGGCACGGTAATTTTCCCCATGGTCGAAAACTGCCGCTGGCTGTCGCTGGAGCTCATGTCGTTCGACGTCGCGCCCAAGCAGGATTTGTACACCAGCCAGGGCGTCGCCGTGACGGTCGAAGCCGTCGCCCAGATCAAGGTGAAGTCCGATCCGGAGTCGATCCTGACCGCGTCGGAGCAGTTCCTCACCAAGCCGCCCGCCGAGCGGGAAGGCCTCATCCGGCTGGTCATGGAAGGCCATCTCCGCGGCATTATCGGCCAGCTCACGGTCGAAGAGATCGTCAAGCAGCCCGAAATGGTGGGCGGCCGCATGCGCTCCACGTGCGCCGACGACATGAACAAGATGGGGCTCGAAGTCATTTCGTTCACCATCAAGGAAGTCAAAGACAAGAACGACTACATCACCAACATGGGCCGTCCGGATATCGCGCGGATCAAGCGCGATGCCGACGTCGCCACGGCCGAAGCCGAGCGCGACACCACCATCAAGCGGGCGGAAGCGGAGCGCGAAGCCGCCATCGGCAAGGCCAAGGCCGATCAGGAGCGCGTCTTTGCCGAGACCCTCTCGCTCGCCAAGCAGGCCGAAGCGCAGCGCGATCTCGAAGTGAAGAAGGCCGAGTACGCGCAGATCGTCAAGAAGCAGCAGGCGCAGGCCGACAAGGCCTACGAGATCCAGACCAACGTCATGCAGCAGCAGGTCCGCGCCGAGGAAGTCACGATTCACCAGATCGAAAAAGAGCACGAAGTCAAAGTCCAGGAAGCCGAAATCCAGCGCCGCGACCGCGAACTGACCGCCACTGTGCTCAAGCAGGCCGAATTCGAGCGCAAACGCATCGAAACGCTCGCCGAGGCCGAGCGCCAGCGGCTGGTGGTGGAAGCCGAAGGCAAGGCCGCGGCGATCCGCGCGCAGGGCGAGGCCGAAGCGGAAATTATCTTCAAGAAAGGTGAAGCCGAAGCCAAGGCGATGAACATCAAGGCCGAGGCATACCAGGAGTTCAACCAGGCCGCCATCGTCGACAAGCTGATCGGCAGCATGCCGGAGGTGGTGAAGGCGCTCGCCGCGCCGCTGGCCAACGTCGACAAGATCACGGTGATCTCTACCGGCAACGGAGACGCAGCCGGCATGAACAAAATCACCGGCGATATGACCAAGATGGCGGCGCAGATTCCCGCGCTTTTCGAAACGCTCTCCGGCATGCCGCTCAGCGAGCTGTTCGCGAAAGTGCGATTGATTGGCGATAAATCCCCCAAGCCCGGCGACGACAAGGCAAAGGGCGCGGCGGTCTAACTCAGGAGCATCCCATGGCACTCTTAGAACGAGTCTCCACACTCATCCGGGCGAACCTCAACGACCTGATCGACAAGGCCGAGGATCCGGAGAAAATGATCAAGCAGCTCATCCTCGACATGGAAAACCAGCTGCTCCAGGTCAAAACGCAGGTGGCCATTTCCATCGCCGATCAGCACGTCCTGGAAGGCAAGCTGAAGGAAAACGAGGAGAACGAAAAGCAGTGGCGGCGCCGCGCCGAACTCGCCGTCGACAAAGGCGACGACGCGCTCGCCCGCTCGGCGCTCGAACGCTCGCTCAGCTACAAAAGCATGACCGAGAGCTTCCACCAGCAGGTGGAAGACCAGAAGACCCAGGTCGAAAACCTCAAGAACGCGCTCCTCAAACTGCAGCAGAAGCTGGCCGAAGCTCAGGCTAAAAGCGAGCTCCTGATTGCGCAGCACCGCCGCTCGCGGGCGCTGGGAAAAGCGGCCGATGCCGGCCGTACCATGGGCGACCAGTCCGCGGCGGCGGCGTTCGATCGCATGAAGAACAAGGTGCGGCACAGCGAGGCGGCCGCCCAGGCTAAGTCCGAACTCGCCGCCGATAACGTCGAAGACCGTTTCGCCGCCTTGGAAAAGCAGGACGAGATCGATCGCTTGCTCCAGGAGATCAAGGCGAAGCGCAACGCCGGCTGACTGCCCGGAAACGATCCTTATGCGATTCTCCGCCCGTTACGACCGGACCACGAAGATTGTCTCGACGGCGATCGCGGTTTTGCTGATTGCGCTCGTCGCCGTGCTCCAGAACTGGCTCGTCGGCGGCCTCCTGCCGGCGCTCCTGTTCCTGGCGTATGCCTATTCTCCGAGAGGCTACGTCATCACCGGGGACTCGATCCTCGTTCGCCGGCTGGTCGGCGACGTGCGCATCGCCCTGCCCGCCATTCGCGAGGCGCGCCGTGCCGCTGCCGGCGATTTCCAGGGCTGCGTTCGTCTCATGGGCAGCGGCGGGCTGTTCGGTTACTATGGCTGGTTCCGAACCGCGCCCCTCGGCAAATCTCGCTGGTTCGTGACGGACCGGCGCGCGGCGGTGATCGTCCGCGGCGCGGACCAGGTCATCGTGCTCAGCCCGGACGACCCCGACCGCTTCCTGCAAGCCCTGCATCTGCCGGCGGCGCCCGATCCGCTCATCAACCACGCCGCCGGAACGCCGGTCTCCTCCGGTTGGGCCCCGAAACTCCTGGCCGCGGCGGTGATTGGATCGGGCGCCGCACTCATTCCGCTTTTGCTGCTCTACGCGCCGGGGCCGGACCGCTATACATTGACCCGCCAGACCCTGACGATCCACGACCGCTTCTACCCGGTCACACTGCGGGCGGAGGCGGTGAACGTGAGCGGCATTCGCATCGTCGATCTCGCGACCGATCCGCGGTGGAGGCCGACGATGCGCGCCAACGGCTTCTCCAACTCGCACTACCAGTCCGGCTGGTATCGGGTTGCGGGAGGCCAGAAGGTGCGGCTCTATCGCGCCGCGGGCGAAAAGCTGGTGCTGCTGCCTCCGAAAGGCTCGGGCTCGCCCGTTTTGTATCAGCCGCCGGACCCCGCGCGCTTCCTCGCCGAAGTGCGGCGCGTATGGGCCGGCTCCCAGGACAGTCTCTGAACCCGATTCAAGGAATGGAAAGGCCGTGACCGACGAGGTGTATCGAATGCGACACGCAGCAAGACTAGATGGGTGGATTGTGGTTGCCGTCCTGGTTGGAACGGTCGCGCCGCTGCTCACACACGCGTACTGGGCCAGCGGCGTCGTGCTCGGAGTCCTGCTGATGGGCGCCTATCCGCAATCCTACGAATCGACCGGCCGAGGGCTCCGCATTCGCGCGGGGCTTACCCAGCGTCTGGTCCCCTACGAAGCCATCACCTACATCGGCCCGGCTTCCGGGAGCCGGCCGAACCCGGCCCTGGCGCGCGCCGCCGTGAAGATCCGGTGGGGCCGCGGCGCCGAAGTGGTCATCACCCCGGCGGATCCGAACGCCTTCTTCGCCGATATGGCCGCGCGCGCGCCGCACCTGGGTTGGCAGGGCCCAAGCCTGGTTGCCGCCTGTTGAGACCGGAGGCCCGTAAACCGGCACGCTACAATGATCGATTCGGGCTCACCGAAGATTCGGAGCGGCTCCATGAAAAAATTCGGAATTTACTTGCTGTGCGCCCTCCTGCCGGCTTCCGCCGGCTGGGGCGCCGACGCGGAGGCGTTGCGCGGTTACTCGGCCTCTTCTTCACAGACCGAGCGCGAATGGGAGGCGAAGTTTCGCGCCCTCCCTGATGCGGGAAACCAGCGCGCCTACATGCAGCGCCTCGCCGCCCGTCCCCATCACGTCGGCTCGGCCTATGACAAGGAAGACGCCGAGTGGATCCTCTCCCAATTCCAGCAATGGGGCCTGGACGCGAAGATCGAAACCTTCGACGTCCTGTTCCCTACCCCCAAGGAACGCGCGCTGGAGCTGGTCGCGCCCGCGCGCTTCACCGCGAAGCTCCAGGAGCCTGCCCTTTCCGCGGACCCGACCTCCTCGCAACTCAACGAACAACTCCCCAGCTATAACGCATATTCGGTGGACGGCGACGTCACGGCGCCCTTGGTCTATGTGAACTTCGGAGTGCCCGAAGATTACGAGACGCTCGACCGTCTCGGCGTCTCGGTGAAAGGCGCCATCGTCATCGCGCGCTATGGCGGCTCCTGGCGCGGCATCAAGCCCAAGGTCGCCGCCGAGCACGGCGCGGTCGGCTGCCTCATCTATTCCGACCCGCGCGAAGACGGCTATTTCCAAGGCGCCGATTTTCCCAATGGGCCGTTCCGCCCGAAAGACGGCGTGCAGCGCGGGAGCGTGATGGATATGCCGGTGCGCGCCGGCGACCCGCTCACCCCGAACATCGGCGCCACCAAAGATGCCCGGCGCTTGCCCCTTTCGCAAGCCGAGACACTGACGAAGATTCCGGTGCTGCCCATCTCGTATGGGGATGCCCAGCCGCTATTGGCCGCTCTGGGAGGCCGCGTTGCGCCGGAGGCCTGGCGCGGCGCGCTGCCCATCACCTACCGCGTGGGCCCCGGTCCGGCGCGCGTCCACCTGAAGGTCAGCTTCAACTGGGATACCAAGCCGCTCTACGACGTGGTCGCGCGCATTCCCGGCTCGACCGAGCCGGACACCTGGATCATTCGCGGCAACCATCACGACGCCTGGGTCAATGGCGCGCAAGACCCGGTCTCCGGAGCCGTGGCTCTGATGGAGGAAGCCCGCGCTCTGGCGATTCTCTCCAAGCAGGGGTGGAAACCGAAGCGCACCATCATCTATTGCGTCTGGGACGGAGAGGAGGAAGGGCTGCTCGGCTCCACTGAGTGGGCCGAGGCGCATGATGCCGAGTTGCGGCAGAAAGCCGCCGTCTATGTCAATTCCGATGGCAACGGCCGCGGCTTCCTCCAGGTGGAAGGCTCCCATTCGCTGGAGCGATTCATCAATGGCGTCGCCCGCGACATCCCCGATCCCGAATCGCGCCTCAGCGTCTGGAGGCGGCTGCAATTCTCGCTCCTCACACGCGTACCGCCCACCGCGCCGCCCTCGGAACGCCAGGAAATTCGGCAGCGGCCCGACCTGCGCATCGGCGCGCTCGGCTCCGGCTCCGATTACTCTCCTTTCCTCGACCATCTCGGCGTCGCCTCGCTCAACCTGGGTTTCGGCGGCGAAGACCGCGGCGGCATCTACCATTCCATTTACGACGACTTTTACTGGTACACCCACTTCTCCGACACCGATTTCGCCTACGGCCGCGCTCTCTCGCAGACCGCGGGAACCGCCGTGATGCGGCTGGCGGATGCCGATCTGCTGCCCTACGAGTTCACGGATTTCTCGGAGACCATCCGCCGCTATATCGACGAACTCCGCAAGCTCGCCACGGATCTCCGCGACCGGACGATCGAACGGAACCGCGAACTCGACGAGGGCGTGTTCGCCGCCGTCGACGATCCCCGCGAGAAGCTGCTGCCGCCTCCCAAGGAGACCGTGCCCCCGTTCCTCAATTTCGCGCCCCTGGAAAACGGCTGGAGCGCTCTGCAGCGGGCCGCCGAACAATACGAAGCGGCGTTCGCCAAAGCCGAGGCTAACGGCGGGGCCGCCCTCGCCCAGGCGTCCCTGCGGGAGGCCAACCAGAAGTTGATCCAGGTGGAACGCGCGCTCACCCTCAAGGACGGGCTGCCCAGCCGCCCCTGGTATGAGCATCAGATCTACGCGCCGGGTCTCTATACGGGCTACGGCGTCAAAACGCTGCCGGCGGTGCGCGAGAGCATCGAGCAAAAGCAGTGGGCCGAAGCCGATCTGCAGATCGCGCGGGTGGGGAAAGTGCTGGAAAACGCGGGAGAAGCGATCAGCAGCGCGGCCGCCGAACTGCGCCGCGCCGCTCCGTAATCTGGCGCAGCCGCAGATTCAGGTGACCAAGCGAGGCAAACTGGCCTTCCAACCGGGCTGTCGGCGAGATCGGAGGCCGGCGTTTGGGATCAAAATCGCGGCGGCGGAACAGATCGCTGGCCGCGATCACGGCGGTTCCCATGGGCCGGTATTCGTACGTTCCCTGAGCCCAGGCCAGATCGTGGTCCAGCCACAAGTAGAACCCCATCCCTTTAGGCTACACCGATCAACTCTCCGACCGCCTGCGCGAGTTCCTCCGGCACGAACGGCTTGACCACCGCGCGGCTCGACCGGAATGGGGCCTGCAAGAGAATGTCCGGAGAACTCGTCAGGTACAGGAGGGGCACCTGTCCGGCGAACTCCAGAAAAGCGCCAGGTGCGTTGGTCAGCAGCACACCCACCTGCGAACCGTGCACGCGCAGCAACCCGATGGCCTCGGCCTGCGCCGCCAGCCTCACCGCGTAGCCATGCCGCTGCAGCACAGCGCGCACCAGTTTGGACACGAGCGGGTCTTCCACCACCAGAACCGTCCCCGCCGGCACGGCACAGGCTACTTCGGAATCCATGCGCTCAGAAAGGAGGGGCATTACTCCTCTCATTGTCCAGTTAACTGTTTACCAAGCCTAGTCCCCCCAAAGGGGGAGTGGGAAGTCGGAGATGCGGGGGGAAACGTTCACTCCTGCGGTGAATAAAAATCCGACTTCAGTTATGTTCTTACCAGGTCGCACCAACGGCCGAAAGCAATGCGGGACAACGCGGCAAGCCGTTCGCAATTCCGATAAGGGTCCACCGGCGAGTGGAGCTCCCGAACGTCGCCGCAATTGGCGTCCTGGGTGCACCAGTCGGCGATCATCTCGGGGGTGACTTCCAAATGAAATTGCAGCCCGTAGACGTTTGCCCCCACGCGGAATGCCTGATGCCGGCAAGCCTCGGAATAGGCCAGCCACTCTGCCCCCTCCGGCAGATCGAAAGTCTCGCCGTGCCAATGGAATACCGTCTCGGAGAGGTCCCAGCTGGAGAGCACCGGGTCGCGGCGCCCGGCCTCGGTTAAGTGCACCTCAAACCAGCCGATTTCTTTCCTGGCATTGGGGTAGACCTTGGCCCCCAGCGCCTTGGCGATGAGTTGCGAGCCCAGACAGACGCCCAGCACCGGCTGGCCGCGTTCCACAGCTTCCCGGATGAATTGCAGTTCCTGGCGCAGGTACGGCAGATCGTCATTGGCCGACATCGGGCCGCCCATGAAGATTAGGGCGGCGGCGGTGGAAACGTCGGGCGCGGCCGCGCCTTCCTGAAAGAGGTCGGCGTATTCCACGGCGAGGCCATGCTCGGCGAGCGCGGGCTCGATCAGGCCGAGACCTTCGAAGGGAACGTGCCGGAACGCGACCACCCGCATGGCCGCGCTCAGTTCTTGGCTACCTGGAAGTGGCTCAGCCCGCCCGCGTAGCGGGAAATGCCGCGATACAGCGCCTCGGCCACCTTTTGCCGGTAATCGGAACGGCGGAGCAACGATTCTTCTTTGGGGTTGCTGAGGAACCCGATTTCGGCCAGCACCGAAGGCATGTTGGCGCCGATCAGGACGACAAACGGAGCCTTGCGGACGCCGCGGTTTTTCTCTCCCGGAAACGATCGCGCCGAGAGCGCATAGAGCGACGCCTGGATGCGCTCGGCGAACTCACGCGATTCCTCCGCCTTGTCATGCAGGGTGATCTTCTGGATCAGATCGTGCAACTCGAAGACCGACTTATCCGAGCTGGCGTTTTCCCGCGCCGCCACTTCGAGAGCGTCTTTGGACTCGGTGAAGTTCAAATAATAGGTCTCAATCCCCGTGACTCGCGGCGCCGAAGGCGACGAGTTGGCGTGAATCGAAAGAAACAGGTCGGCTTTCTTATCGTTGGCGATTTGCGTCCGGCCTTCCAGCGGAACGAACGTATCGTCGGTCCGCGTGTAGATGACCTCGGCCCCCATGCGCTGCTCGATCAGTTTGCCCAGCCGCAGCGCGACGTCGAGCACCAGGTCTTTTTCGAGCAGGCCCTTGGGCCCCATGGTTCCTTCGTCGTGCCCGCCATGCCCGGCGTCGATCACGATGCGGTTGATTTTAAGCCCCAGCGCGCGGACCAGCGACGTCTCGCCACTGCTCGGCAGGCGGGCCGATTTGGGAATCGCGGACGTATGGGCGGCCGGAACCGGCGCCGTTTGGACCGCCGCCGGCGTCAGTTCGGGAGGCTTGGGCGCATCCACCTTCGCCAGCAGCGGAACCTTCGGGCTTTCCGCCTTCGCCAGCACGGGAGGCGCATCCAGTACCGGCGGCGGAGCGGGCAACGCCGCCGCCACCGGCAGCGCCGGCAGGCTCTTTTGCGTGGAAATCACGGGGGCCGCGGGAACGGCCGCCGCCAATTCCACTATCAGGCGGCTCGGATTGATCATTTGCGACGGCGTGGCCTCGACCCCGTCGCCCAGATCCAACACGATGCGCGTGACCCCCGGCGTGGTCTCGGCCACGCGGATGCGCTTGAGCAGCGGGTCGCTGACCGCTTCCGTGTAGCCGCGCTTGGAATCGATCCACGGCCGCGCGTTCAGAATGTCGAAATAGATTCGCTCGGGGTTGTGGAGGCGGTCGCTGCGGTACTGAAACGAACCCGAAATTTCGACTGCTACGCGGGTCACGTCGCTGAGCTGCCAGTGGCGGACACCGGTGACCGAAAGCAGGGAGGAGCGGGAGGGCTGCGCGGACAACAGGGAACCGAAGATTGCCAGCGCCGCCGCGGCTCTCATAACGGTTCTTGGCGCGAGATGTAGCGGACCGTGCCGTCGGGCTGGACGACCTCGATCACGTGATTGCCGTCGCCGGCTCCGGGCTTCGCTTCTTTCCGCGCCGCCGCCGCGGGCTTCTGCGCGCGCGCCAGCCGCTGGGTCACCTGGGCCACGTATTTTTGCGTTTCCGGAAACGGCGGAACACCGCCATAGCGCGCCACCGAATGTTCTCCGGCATTGTAGGCGGCCAGCGCCAGCGAGTAGTCGCCGTGATAGAGATCCAACAGGTATTTGAGATACTTGGCGCCGCCCTGAAGATTGTCGACCGGATTCGCGGCATCCACCCCGAAGCGGCGCGCCGTTTCCGGTTCGAGCTGCATGAGCCCGCGCGCTCCCTTGGGAGAAACCGCGTTGGGGTTGTAATTGCTCTCGGTCTTGATGACGGAATGAACCAGTTCCGGAGGCAGCGACTGCTGGGCCGCGATCCGATCCACCGCGGCCGCCAGCGCCGCCGGATTGCGAACCACCACCGTACGGACAAGCTTTCCCGTGCGGGCGTCGGTGCGGACCACGCTGGCCACGTCGCCGCCGGATGGCGCGGCCGGAGCGCCGGCCCGGAGAGCCAGAGCCGCGAACGCCGCGCACCCGGAAAGTTTGAAACAAATCCGCATCAGAATGTTCTGCTCCTCACATTATGAAGGCTCGTCCGGACGGACGCAATGGGGAAATGCCTTCCCTGTCTGACGCGGATCCCCTGACGAACCTCAATGCTATCATTTTTCTGTGAGCCGCGCCGGTTTCGTCCTGGTGGGAGGACAAAGCACCCGGATGGGCCGGAACAAGGCTCTGTTGCCCTACCGCGGCGCATCGCTCGCCGAGTTTGTCGCGCGAACCGTGGCCGAAGCGGCGGGTTCGGCGGCGCTGGTGGGCGACCCCGCCCTCTTCCCCGATTTCCCATTTCCCGTGCTCGCCGACCAGTATCCCGGCGAAGGGCCGCTGGGGGGCATCCTGACGGCTCTCCGCCACACCTCGGCCGACTGGAACCTGGTGGTCGCCTGCGACATGCCGGGGCTTTCGGCCCAGGTCCTGACCGCCATCCTGAACTCCGCCGAGCAATCCGGGGCGGGCGCCCTGATTCCCAAAGGGCCTTCCGGCCACCCCGAGCCGCTTTGCGCGGTTTACCACCGGCGCGTGCTGCCGGGGCTCGACGCGGCCTTCCGCGCCGGCCAGCGCAAAATCATGGCCGCCGTCGCCCACATTGACGCCCGGGTGTTGCCGGTTGGGGAAGTCGCTGCGTTCCAAAACGTTAACACTCCGGAAGATTGGGCCGCCTATGGCGCAGAATGAGCGCTACCCGCATTACATCGAGTTCCGGCACGTGTATAAGACGTTCGATCACCCGGTTTTGGTCGACAGCAATTTTTACGTCAATGCCGGCGAAACGGTGGCGATTATCGGGCGCAGCGGCGTCGGCAAGTCCGTCACCCTCTCCCACATCATGGGGTTTCTCAAGCCCGACAGCGGCCGCGTGATCGTCGCGCATGAGGACATCACCGACTATTCCGAAGCCGAGCTGCGCCGCATTCGCAAGAAGGTGACCATGGTGTTCCAGTCCGGCGCGCTGTTCGACTCCCTCACGGTGGCCGAAAATGTCCTGTTCTCGCTCGAACTGCGCGAGGACTACGACGCCAAAAACAAAGAAGACGTAGTCGACGGCCTCTTGCGCATGGTCGACATCGCCGAGGCCCGCGACCTCTACCCCGCCGACCTCTCCACCGGGTACAAGCGCGCCGTCGCCATCGCGCGCGCCCTGGCGGCGCAGCCGCAGTGCATTCTCTACGACGAGCCCACCACCATGGTCGACCCCATCATGTCCGACCACCTCGGCGACCTGATGGTGCGTCTCAAACAGCAGTTGAAGCTCACGTCGGTGGTGGTGACTCACGACCTCGACCTGATGTACAAAGTCGCCGACCGCGTCGTGTTCCTCTATGAAGGCGGCGTGATCTATTTCGGCCCGGTGCAGGATCTGGCCAAAGCCGACCACCCGCACATTCGGGAATTTCTCGAGCTGGACCGGGTGGTGTGACTCGGGATCACGCGCTTGCCGCCCCCGCTTGCGCGGCGGGAATCGTGAAATAGAAGGTGGCTCCTTCACCTTCATGAGAATCGACCCAGATCTTGCCGCCGTAGCGTTCCACGACCCGCTGGCAAATGGCAAGCCCGATGCCTGTGCCGGGAATGCTCTTCCCATGCAGCCTCTTGAACACGCCGAAGATCTGCTGGTGATATCGGGGGGCGATCCCCATGCCATTGTCTTTCACCGCGATCCGCCACAGGCCGTCTTGGCGTTCCGCGGCGACATGAACGGTGGGGGTTCGGCCCGGCTCGCGGTATTTCACGCCGTTGGCGATGAGGTTTTGCAGGAGCTGAATGAAATGCGCCTCCTGCCCCTCGACGGTCGGCAGGCCATCGCTGGTGACGACGGCTTGGGCTTCCTGGATTGCCGCCTTGCAATTCTCAAGCACGGTTTGAAAAACGCGATTCAGATCAACCGGGTCGGAGGCCGGCTGTCGATCGTTCGCCACCTGCGTATAGGCGAGCAGGTCGCGCAGCAGTTCGCGCATACGCTCCGTGCCCGCAGTAATGAATTCCACACAGGTGGCGGCTTCTCCCGCGAGCTGGCCGCGATAGCTCTTTAACAGAAGCTGGGAGTAGCTGGTAATCATGCGCAGCGGCTCCTGCAAATCATGGCTCGCGGCAAACGCGAAGTGGTTCAGATCTTCATTCGCCCTCTGGAGAGCCTGGTTGGAACCGCGCAGCTCTCGTTCGGCCCACTTGCGCTCGCTGATGTCGCGCCACGTGATGATGCCGCCGAGAATATTGCCTTGCGCGTCGCGGACAGGCGCAGCGTTACACAAAACGAAGATTTCGCGGCCGGCGCTGTCGCGCATGATCCAATCTTCATCCAGGACCAGTTCCCCGCTCTTGACGGCGCGCGTTAAGGGGAGCTCTTCGTTCCGGGCCGGCGTGCCGTCGAGATGGTAGATGCCCCAATTTGACGCGTGGGCTTCGACTGGGATTCCTTCGATCAGTTCGCGAGGTTTCCCGGTCAGATCCCTCCCGTAGCGGCTCACCATGCGGATGGTGACGTCGGGGGCTTCCGCGTAGGCAATTCCCTCGGGAACGTAATCCATAATCGCGTTCAGCAAAATCTCGCCTTTTTGGGCTCTGGCGAGAGCCGCACGGAGGGCTTCTTCCGCCTGCTTGCGTTCGGAGATATCGATGATGGCGGCGAGAACGAAATCGCCCTGGCTGGTGCTGATTGGAGTGAGCCCGATCTCAATGGGCACGTCGGTGCCATCTTTGCGGAGGCCGAAGAGGTCGCGGCCGGCGCCCATCGGCCGCGCCACAAGGTCCCGGAAAAATGAAGCGCGAAACGCTTCGTGGCCGGCGCGGTAACGCTCCGGGACCAGGCGGTCGATGGATTGTCCGAGCAGTTGGTCACGTCCGTAACCGAACAATTTCTCCGTTTGGGAATTGATGAGAGCAATGCGGCCGTCGCGCCCGACCATGATCATCGCGTTGGGAGCGGCCTCGACGGCAACCCGCATGAGCTCCTCGGCTCTCAGCCTCTCGGTCACGTCACGGAACACGAGGACGACGCCCACAATATCGCCTCGATCGTGGATCGGCGCGGCGCTGTGATCAATCGGAGTTTTCCGGCCGTCCTTCGCGAGAAGGCGGGTATGCCTGGCAACGCCCACAATCCGGCCTTCGCGCAGCGCCTTCGCGACGGGATTCTCGACTTCCCCGCCCGTCTCCGCGTCGCGAATCACGAATACCTGTTCCAGCGGCTTGCCGAGCGCCTCTTCCTGCGTCCAGCCGGTGAGGGTCTCGGCCACGGCATTGAGAAAAGTAATGCGGCCCTTGTGGTCCGTCGAAATGACCGCATCGCCGATACTGGCCAGCGTCGTTCGCAACCAGTCCCGGCTGCGCTTCACCTCGTCCATCAGTTTTTCCCGCGCTTGCTGCGCACTTCGCAGGGTGACAAGAAAAGCATCGGCCTCCCTGAGGCCGGATGCGTTGAGCGGAAATGGATCCCCGCGGCCAAACGCGGCGGCCGCGCTGGCGGCGGCCGACAGCGACGTGGTGATCTGGCGCGCGAAGAAAGCGCCTGCGATGAGCGCGATGGCGATGGCGAATAGTCCCGCCGCGCCCCATAGCAATAGCGAATTGCGCATTGGTCCAGTAACCAGGGAGTACGGAGCATTCACTCCAACGCCCCAGCCGGAAAGCTGCGACCGCGCGGTTGCGTGCAACACGTCAGCCCCATCCAGGTTGGTGGTTCTGACAACCGCGCGTTGCTCGTGTTCACGCATATTCTGCGGCAGGCGCGCGCCGACGTGACGCGGATTGTCCCGCGAGCGCGCCAGCACCACGCCCTTGGCGTCCCAAATGAGCGTCACCCATTCCGCGCCAAGATTTTGCGATTTGAGCAACGCGAGCAGATCGTCGGGCAACAGCCCGAGGCTCATCACGTAACGAACCTCGCCGTCCCGCAAAATCGGAATGGATACGTTGAACACCGGCTTCTTCACCACCAGACTGGTAAACAGATTGGAAACCACCGGCGCTTTCGTCTGCAATATCCGGCGCAGCGTTTCCGGATCACCGGTAAATTTGGGCTGCTGCCCGTAAGGTACGTAGGTGTTGACGAGTTGCCGGCCATTGGAATCGACTAGCACGAGATACGCGCGCCCCTGCAGACCGGCCTTGGCCTCATCATAGAACCGTCGCCAGTCCGCGCTCGCCAATGACTGCGACGTCGCCAGCGTGTGCAAGATGGTGATGTCGCGGTCCAAATCGCGGTCGAGGGCATTCACCAGATCATCCAGCAGCTGTAATACGCGATCCTGCAGCTGCGCGCGCTGCACGGATGCCGATTGAAGTAGCAATGCACCGGATAACACCAGCAGCGGAACCGTCGTGGCGAGGCCGAACAGCGTCAGGTACGTCAATGCCTTGAACGACCCGGATTTCGTCAGAATTCTAGCGCTCATCGCCTCTACCCCACAGGGATTCCCAGGGAACCCGGGTCTTTGAGGTGCTCCAGCCAAAGCGGCTTTCACACCGGATCGCAAATGATCGCCAAGTGGCCCGTTTCCAGCAATCTCACTCGCGCCAAGGCATGAAGCGTTTTTAGTGGAGTTGCAGTGCAATCAAGTGTCGCCTTTGAAGGGTGGATTGTCAATCCCGACTTGATTTCAACGGGAGGCTGGAGGCGGTTCTCAGACGTCTCGCCTCGCTTACGGGCGGCCCTCGCGGCAGTGTCTAATCCCTCACACCGCGCCACCCCCGGTGGACCCGATCCGCGCGCTCCGTTGCGGCTGAATTCCCACCGCTTCACCCCGTCCGGGATCTCTAACCCCCTTTGCCCATTGCATTTCGGCGGAGCCTCAGAGTAGGATTGATCTCGCGGGCTGTAGCTCCGCCCAGGAGGCACTCCGAGTGGGCACCTTACGTCTTTCTCTGGCCGGCTGCGTTTTCGGAATCGCGGCGCTGGCTGCTCCCCTTGCCAATTCCTCTTCTCCTGTCACGTTCACCAGGGACGTGCTGCCGATCCTGCAGAAGAACTGTCAGGAGTGTCACCGTCCCGGCGAAGTCGCGCCCATGTCGCTGCTCACGTATTCGGACGCGCGCCCGTGGGCCAAGTCGATCAAGAATGCGGTCCTGACGAAGAAGATGCCGCCGTGGTTCGCGGAAACGCAGGGCAGCCACACGTTTTCGAATAACCGAGAGCTCAGCGCCGCCGACATCAACACGCTGGTTTCCTGGGTCGATAGCGGCGCGCCCGAAGGCGACGCCAAAGACGCCCCGCCGCCGCGGCATTTCGAGGCAGGCTGGCAGATCAAGCCCGACATGGTGATCGAGATGCCGCAGGATTTCCACCTGCCGGCCAAGGGCACCATCAATTATCAGTACATCCTGGTGAAGGGAAATTTCCCCGAAGATGTCTGGGTGAGCGCGGCCGAGATGCGTCCCGGCAACCCCAAAGTGCTGCACCACGGGAAGGTGTGGGTCCGGCCTCCGGGATCGCATTGGATGGAAACCGCGGCCTACGGCGTTCCGTATGAAGCCGGCATGGGCCGCAACAGCGTCGATGAAGGCAACGACATTCTGGGCAAGTTCAACCCCGGGCTGGGTTCCCAGACGTTCGACATCGACGGCGCCGCCAAGTTTGTTCCGAAAGGTTCGGACCTGGTGTTCGAACTGCACTACACCGCCATCGGCGAAGAGACCACCGACCGTTCCAAACTGGGGCTGGTCTTTGCCAAGCACCCGCCGCAGACCCGGTACTTTCTCTCGTCGGGGCCGACCGCGCTCAACCTCGTGATTCCGCCGGGCGACGGCAATGCCGAAGTCGTCAGCGAAGTCACCGTCGGGGCCGACAATGTCCGGCTCGCTTATGCGCAGCCGCACATGCACCTGCGCGGCAAGGATTTCGAGCTTCGCGCCATTTATCCCACGGGCGAATCCGAGACGCTGTTCAAAGCCAAGTTCGATTTCGACTGGCAGCTGGGCTACAACTTCGCCAAACCGATCCCGCTGCCCCGCGGCACGCGCCTGATCGGCATCTCGCACTTCGACAACTCGGTCAACAACAAATTCAATCCCGACCCCACCAAAGAAGTCCGCTGGGGACCGCAGAACTGGGATGAGATGAGCAACTGCTTCGTCGGCTTGCTGTTCGACGTCAACACCAGCGCGGCGACCGTGTTCAAACCCTCCGGCCCGAGCCTGCTGCCGCGCGGCAAATCCGGACCGACGCTCGCGTCGCTCAAATAATTTCGACGTCAGTCGAAGGTATTCAGCCGGTCGGTGAGCTTCGCAACCAGGGCGTCCGGGTCGGGGTCGAACCGGTATTGCGCTGCCTCCGGCAGCATCGCCCGGACGCTCGCGAGCGTCCGCGGCGGAACCGGAGGCAGCACGTCGAATCCGAGCGCATCGGCGGCCAGCACCGCCACCCGGACCACATCCGCGAGTTCGAATGCCGCGGTATTGACCGGCTGATGGTGGCCGGCGATCACCGCCTCCAGGTCTTGCGGCAACCCCCAGGAATGCGCCAGCCACGCGCCGGCTTCGCAGTGGTCCAAGCCGAAGGCGGCGCGCTCGCGTTCCAGAATGTCGCCTTCCGGAGGCCCGCTGAGCAGTTCGGCGTAGGCGCGCGGGTGGGCCACGAACAGTCCGAGCCGGCCCACGTTGTGCAGCAGGCCGGCGGTGTACGCGCGGTCATCGCCTCCCTGGCTGCTGGAACACGCCGCGGAGATTTCTTCGCACAGCATCCCGCATGCCAGGCAATGCCGCCAGATGCGCCGCAGCACATCGAGCCGCAGCGCCGTGTGGAGGAATCCTTTCATCGAGACCGTCAGGGCGAAGCCTCGGACGGTCTGCAGGCCGAGCAGCGTAACCGCGCTCTGAATGCTTCCGATGCGCGCCGGAAAGCCGTACAGGGGCGAATTCACGACCCGCATCAGCTCGGAAGCCAGCGCCGGGTCGGCGCGGATCAGATCGACGATTCCTTTTACCGCGACATCATCGTTGGACAGCAGCCGCAGCAGCTTCGTGGCCACGGCCGGAAACGGCGGCAGGCGCCGCAATCCCCGGTACTTATCGTCCGAAGGGACCATTCCGAACCCTTGGTGTAACACACGGCGCGGAAGCCCGCGGACGCGTTCTGGTGCAGTACACTGGCAGAACGATGCAGCGAAGCACGGAACGAATTCTGACCACGCACTGCGGAAGCCTGCCGCGTCCCAAAGGTCTGCTGGATCTGATGAAGGCTAAGGCGCACGGCGAAGCCTGCGACGACAAGGCGTTCGAAGCGCGCGTCCGCGAGGCAGTCCGCGATATTGTCCGGCGCCAGATCGAAACCGGCATCGACATCCCCACGGACGGCGAACAGGGTAAACTCGGCTTCTTCACCTACGTGCGCGAACGTCTGGAGGGCTTTGAACCGCGGCCCGAGGCCCGTTTCCCGCGATTCGCCGCCGAGACCAGCGCCTTCCCGGAGTATTACGAAGAGTACATGGCGCATGCGATGACGGGCGCCAGCGTCGCGCCGATCGTCCCGCTGGTCTGCACCGGCCCGATCCGCTATCGCGGAGAAGCCGCCGTGCGCCGCGACATCGAAAATTTGAAAGCCGCGCTCGCCGGCGCGAATCCCGCCGGCGTGTTCCTGCCGTCAGTCGCGCCGAGCGGCATCGGCTTCAACGAGTATTACAAAACCGAGCAGGAATACTTCGAAGCAGCCGGCGCGGCCATGCGGCAGGAATACCGCGCCATCGTGGATGCCGGATTTCTGGTGCAGATCGACGATCCGTTTCTCACCGAGATCTTCAGCCGCCCCAATCTGTCCCCTTCGGAGCGCCGCCGATCGGCCGAAATGTGGGTGGAGGCGCTCAATCACGCGCTCGCCGGAATCCCCGCGGAAAAGATCCGGTTCCATACCTGCTACGGGATCAACGAAGGCCCGCGGGTGCACGATGCGCCGCTCTCCGATATTGTCGAGGTGATGCTGAAGATCAACGCCGGCGCGTATTCGTTCGAAGCCGCCAATCCGCGGCACGAGCACGAATACCATGTCTGGGAACGGGTCAAACTGCCCGACGGCAAAGTTCTCATTCCGGGAGTAGTGACACACGCCAGCAACATCGTCGAACATCCCGAGCTGATCGCCGAGCGGCTGATCCGCTACGCCGAACGGGTCGGCCGCGAAAACGTGATCGCGGGGACCGACTGCGGCTTCTCCTCCCAGGCCACCTATCATCCGGAGGTCCATCCGACGGTGGTCTGGGCGAAGTTTCAGGCCATGGCCGAAGGCGCGCGGCTGGCCAGCGCGCGCTTGTGGGGCTCCGCCGGCGCCGGAGCGCGCTGAGATCCCGTCATCCGGGAGGCGATTCCGCTTCCCTATGCCGGATCAAAATGGCTACAGTGAAGCCATTTTGAAAATGGAAATAGCTGACGGTAAAGCGGTTGCCGAAACCAAGCGGCTCCGATCGAAGCCATTTTACGATTTCAGGAACTGCCCGATCGAGCGGGTCGCCTGGCGGATCCGCTGGTCATTCTCCACCAGCGCGAACCGCACGTGGCCTTCGCCCAACGGTCCGAAGCCGATGCCGGGCGAAACCGCCACCTGCGCTTTTTCGAGCAGCAGCTTGGCAAACTCCAGCGAACCCAGCGAGCGGTAGCGCTCCGGAAGCGGCGCCCACAGGAACATGGAGCCGCGGGGCGCCTGCACCGGCCACCCGGCGCGGCACAGGCCTTCCACCAGCACATCCCGCCGTTTTTTATACAGGGCGCAGATCTTCTTGGTGTCTTCCTCGCATTCGCGGAGCGCAATAATCGACGCGATCTGGATCGGCTGGAACACGCCATAGTCCAGGTAGCTCTTGATGCGCGCCAGCGCCGCGATCATTTTCGGATTGCCCAGGCAGAAGCCGACCCGCCACCCCGCCATGTTGTAGCTCTTCGACATCGAGAAGATCTCGACCGCCACCTCCTTGGCGCCCTCCACCTGCAGAATACTCGGCGCCTTATAACCGTCAAAGCAGAGATCGGCATAGGCGAAATCGTGCACCACCATGGTGCCGTGCTCGCGAGCCAGACGGATGATTTCGCGGAAGAAATCCAGATCGACGCACGTCGTGGTCGGATTGTGCGGAAACGAAATCAGCAGCATCTTCGGTTTCCGCGTCGACGTGCGGTACAAATCCTCCAGACGTTCCAGGAACGTGGCGGCGTTCGGCATCGGCAGCATGCACGCATGGCCTTCGGCCATGATGACGCCGTACTGGTGGATCGGGTACGCCGGGTTGGGCGAAACCACCGCATCGTCCGGCCCGATGGTGGCGAACAGCAGGTGCGCCAGCGCGTCCTTGGCGCCGATGGTGACGATCGCTTCTTTGTCGGGGTCCAGCGTCACGCCGTAGTTGGCCTGGTAGCGGCGCGTGATCTCTTCCCGGAGCTTGGGGATGCCGCGCGATTGCGAATACCGGTGATTGCGCGCGCTGCGCGCCGCTTCCACGAGTTTGTCCACGACGACCTGGGGAGTCTCTCCATCCGGATTCCCCATTCCGAGGTCGATGACGTCGATTTGCGCGGCCCTTGCCTTGGCGCGCATCTCATTGATCACGGCAAAGACATAAGGCGGAAGCTTTTGAATGCGATAGAAATCGTCGGTATTCTCGGGCATTAGGCCCATTTTACGACACGCAGAAACCCGGCACCGGAAGCGAGCGGGGCGAGGGCCGGGAGCCGTCCGATCCGAGAGCCCGGCCGACCGGAAATCTTCGCAGCCCGCCGCGGGCGGCGGCCGCTCCGCGAACCGATTTCCATTTCAGGAACGGCAGGTAATCATTCGAACAGCGTGGCGGCTTTTCGCGCGCCATACTTGCCTTAACTCCGAGCGCGCTTGGTATGCCTGCCGAGGGTACGGAAACCATTCTCTTGGTCGATGATGAGTCCGCCGTGCTGACCATGGCCCAGGCGATGCTGTCGCGCTATGGCTATCGTGTGGTGGCCGCGCCGGGAGGCCGGGAAGCGCTGGATCTGTGCAAATGCTGCCCGAACCTGAAGATCGACCTGGCGGTGATCGACGTCGTGATGCAGGATATGGCCGGACCGGAGCTTGCCCGCGAGCTGCAGGAAATCCGGCCGGCGCTGCCCATCCTGTTCATGACGGGCTTCATGGACCAGCACCAGCTTTTGGCGGCCCAGAACCTTCCGGTGCTGCACAAACCATTCACGTCGGTGACTCTGGTCCGCAGAATTCGCGAAGTCCTGGACCGGCCGAAGTCCGCTGCCGCCGCCCCGTGATGCAACTCCTGTAATCAACAGCACAATTGCCATTGGCGTGCCCTAGATGCTCTGCGTCCGTTCCCGAGAAGGGAAGCAGAGGAACTATGTTCCAGAGTCTGAATGCCATCACCGGGGCGTCGATTCAAGCCGAGGACGGCACTTTGGGCAGCGTGTGCGGCTTCTTGTTCGACGATGTCACCTGGCTGATTCGCTACCTGGTAGTAGAAGCCGGCAATTGGCTCGCACGCCGGGAAGTGCTGATCGCGGCCACGGCAGTGGCCGAACCCGACTGGGAGAAGCGCGTGATTCCGGTGCACCTGACCAAGGAACAGGTGCGCCACAGTCCACCGATCGACGCCCATAAGCCCGTATCGCGCCAGCAGGAGATCGCGATGAGCCGCTATTTCGGCTGGCCGACCTATTGGAGCGTTCGTGTTCCGGCCGGCCGCTATGCTCCCGAGATGGAATATCCGCACAAGGGGGAAGATGACGACCCGCACCTGCGCAGCGCATGGGATATCGCCGGTTACGAAGTGTGGGCTACCGATGGAGAAATCGGGAGGCTGGAGGATTACGTGATGGACGATGCCGGCTGGCACCTCGGCTATCTGATCGTGGCCGCGGGGAGCTGGTTGAAGAGCCAGAACCTGCTGGTTTCCACGAGGTGGGTGGATAAAATCTCGTGGGCGAACCGGCGGATCGACCTGTCCAGCCCGCGAGCCAAGGTCTGACCAAGATGGGGCGCCTCAAAAAATCAGGAGCGGCCGCGGCAGCCGCCGTCTTGCTGAGCGCGGCCTTCGGCGCCGATTCGGCGCCGGGGCGAATCGAAGAGATCGTCCAACGGTCGGTGCAGAACACCAACGCCGATTGGGCCGCCGCGCCGCGCTACAACTTCACCGAGCATGACGTCATTACCAAAGACGGCAAACGGGTGGAGAGGACGTACCAGGTGATCATGATCGATGGTTCCCCGTACGACAAAACCATCGCGATCAACGGGCAGCCGCTGGCGCCCGCTCAGGCCGCGGCGGAGGAACGCAAGCTCCGGCAGGAAATCGTTCGCCGGCGCCGGGAATCGCCAGCCGCCCGGCAGAAGCGCGTCGCCGAATACGAAAAGCAGCGGCGCCAGGATCACGATCTGATGCAGCAGATGGTGCGGGCATTTCGCTTCCGGCTGCTCGGGGAAGAAACCGTCAACGGGCGCCGGTGCTTCGCGCTGCAGGCGACGCCGCGGCCGGATTATGTGCCGCCGACGCGGGACACCAAGGTCCTGACCGGCATGCGCGGCACGTTGTGGATCGACACCCAGCAGTATCAGTGGGTGAAGGTGCACGCCGAAGTATTCCGGCCGGTGACGTTCGGCCTGTTCCTCGCTCACGTGGAGCCGGGCACGGAGTTCACCCTGGAGCAAAAGCCGGTGGAGGGGAATCTCTGGCTGCCGAGCCACTTCGAGACGCGCGTGCGCGCCGAGATTCTGGTGTTCTCGCGGCGGTCGATCGACGACGAAACCTACTCGGAGTACCGGCCGGCCGGCCAGGTGTCGGCGGCCGCGTCACGGTGAGATCAGCACCTTGAGCACGCCCTTCCGCGCCGCGTGGGCGAACGCTTGCGGCGCTTCGCTGAGGGGATAACGCGCCGCGATCATTTCGTCCAGACGGATCTTCGGATGATCGAGCAGGGGCAGCGATGCTTCAAAGCGGCCGCAGCGAGACCCGACCAGCGTCAGTTCATTGACGATGATCGGCGCGGTATCGATGCCCACCAGGCCGTGCACGGTGGATTTGAGAATCAGGGTGCCGCGCGGGCGCGTCATGGCCGCGGCCCGGCGCAGCGCTTCCGGATTTCCGGTCGCCTCCACCACCCAGTCGTACGCCGCCACCGGCTGCTTCTCGCGCGCCACCTCGCCCAGCGCGCCCACGCTGGCGGCGATGCGCAGCTTGTCGCGATGGTGGCCGAACAGGTGCACCCGGTAGCCCTGCGCGTTCAGGACCTGCGCGATGAGCAAGCCTAATTTCCCGTCGCCCAGGACCGCGACCTGGGCGCCCGCGGGAATCTCCACCTGGTCGAGAATCTCGCAGGCCGCGGCAAGCGGCTCGGTGAACACGGCCCGTTCGGCCGGCACTGTATCGGAAAGCACATGCAGGTTCCGCTCCGGCAGGACGAAGAATTCTTCGAAGGCCCCCGGCTGATTCACAATGCCCAGCACCGTGCGGGTGGGACAGTGCCGCCCGAGGCCGCGGCGGCACCAATCGCACTGCGTGCAGGCCAGGTTGATTTCCCCCACTACGCGCCGGCCCACCAGGGCGGGGGTATCGGCCTCGACGACTTCGGCGACGAATTCATGGCCCGGAATGCCGGCAAACCCGTAATAGCCGCGCTGCAGTTCCAGATCGGTATTGCAGATTCCGGCGCACAGCAGGCGCAGCAGCGCGAAGCCTTCCGGACGGGCCGGAACCGGCACGTCGCGGGTGCTCACAATTCCGTTTTCCAGGTATACCGCCAGCATGCATTCCTCGCACTTAAAGTGATATCTTTTAGGGAGCTTACCAGTAACATACCGCGCCGCACTCGAGGAGGGTTCGATGGCAGAATTCAAGTTCAACGTCAACGGCAAGCCGCAGACGGTCAACGTCAGCGCGGCGATGCCGCTGCTCTGGGTTTTACGAGACACGCTGGGGATGACCGGGACCAAGTTCGGCTGCGGGATGGCGCTGTGCGGCGCCTGCACCGTCCATCTGAACGGCCAGGCGATCCGCTCGTGCATCACCCCGATTTCCAGCGTGGCCGGCAAAAACATCACGACGATTGAAGGGCTCTCGGCCGACAGCACGCACGCCGTGCAGCGCGCGTGGGTGGAAAACGACGTGCCGCAGTGCGGCTACTGCCAGTCCGGCCAGATCATGGCCGCGGCCAGCCTGCTCGCCAAGAATCCCAGGCCGACCGACGCCGACATCGACGAGGTGATGAAGGGCAACCTGTGCCGCTGCGGAACCTACCAAAGCATTCGCAAGGCAATTCACCGGGCATCGGAGATTCTGACCGCATCCAACGGCGCGTCGAACCAGGGAGGTGTGGCATGAACGCTGTGAAGAAAGTCAATCGCCGCGATTTTCTGAAGACGGGCGCGGCCAGCGCGGCCGGCCTGACCCTCACGTTTGCCCTGCCATCGCGCGTGGCGGCGCAGGCCGCGGGCGCTCCGGCGGCCCGGTTGAACGCTTACATCCACATTGGCGCCGACGACAACATTACGTTTGTGCTGGCGAAATCGGAGATGGGCCAGGGGCCGCTGACCTCGCTTTCGCAGATTCTGGCCGAAGAGTTGGATTGCGACTGGAAGAAAATCGTCCGGACGGAGATTGCCGGCGTCGATCCGAAACTCTACGGGCCGCTGCAAGGCACGTTCGGCAGCCTGAGCGTGCGCACCAGCTGGATGCCGCTGCGGCAGGCCGGGGCGAGCGCGCGCGAAATGCTGATTCAAGCGGCCGCGCAGAAGTGGGGCGTGGACAAATCGCAGTGCCGCGCGGAGAACGGCGTCATCGTCAACACGGCAACCAACGCAAGGCTCACGTACGGGAGCGTGGCGGAAGCGGCCGCCAAACTTCCGGTGCCGGCCACGCCGGCGTTGAAAGATCCGAAGCAGTTCAAGTACGTCGGCAAGTCGCTCAAGCGGCTCGACACGCCGCTGAAGGTCAACGGCAAGGCGGTGTTCGGCATTGACGCCAAGGTGCCGGGGATGCTTTATGCCGTGGTGGCGAAGTGCCCGGTGTTCGGCGGCAAAGTCGCCAGCTTCGATGACAGCAGGGCGAAAGCGGTGCCCGGCGTGAAGCACATCGTGCCGATCTCGAGCGGCGTCGCGGTGGTGGCGGACAACACCTGGAACGCGATGGAAGGCCGCCGCGCGCTGAAGATCACGTGGGACGAAGGTCCGACCGCGAAATGGTCGACTCCGGGAATCCGGCAGATGTTCGCGGATCTGGCGGCGAAGCCGGGCGCCGAAGCGCGCAAGGTGGGCGATGCCGAGGCGGCGCTCAACGGGGCAGCGAAGAAGATCGAAGCCGTTTATGAAGCGCCGTATCTTTCGCACGCGCCGATGGAGCCGATGAATTGCACCGCGCACGTGCGGGCAGACGGCTGCGACGTGTGGGCCGCGACCCAGATCCAGACGGCGGCGCGCGAGACGGCCGCCAAGATCACGGGGCTGGCGCCCGAGAAGGTCCAGATCCACACCCTGTTCCTGGGCGGCGGCTTCGGACGGCGCGGCGGCGCGGACTTCATCGCGGACGCCGTCGAGACTTCGAAGGCCGTCGGCGCTCCGGTGAAGCTGACGTGGTCGCGCGAAGACGACATGCAGCACGACATGTATCGCCCGGCGTCGTATACCAGGTTCACGGGCGCGCTGGATTCGGAGGGCTGGCCCGTGGCGTTCACCAGCCGGGTGGTGTGCCCGTCGTTCGCCGGCCTGCAGAAGGGGGTGGATCGGGCGGCGGTGGAAGGGATCGCCGATCTGGTCTACAGCGTCCCCAATATCCATGTGGATTATCACGTGGGCGAACCGGGCATCCCGACCACCTACTGGCGCTCGGTGGGCTATTCGCAAAACACTTTCTTCACCGAGAGCTTCATCGACGAGATGGCGCATGCGGCGGGCAAAGATCCGTTCGAATTCCGGCGCCGCCTGCTGGCCAACAACAAGCGCGCCCAAGCGGTGCTCGAACTGGCCGCGGAGAAGGCGGGCTGGGGTAAACCGCTTCCGGCGGGCCGCGGACGCGGCATCTCGCTGGTGAACAACATCGGCAGCTTCAACGCGCAGGTGGCCGAAGTCTCCATCGAGAAAGGCAAGCTGAAGGTGCATCGCGTGGTCTGCGCGGTGGATTGCGGCCAGACCGTCAACCCGGCGATTCTGGAGCAGCAGATTCAGAGCGGCATCGTGTACGGGTTGTCGGCCGCGTTGAAAGGCGAGATCACGATCGACCGCGGGCGCGTCCAGCAGGCCAATTTCAATCAGTACGATCCGCTGCGCATGGACGAGATGCCGGTGGTCGAGGTCTACATCGTGCCCAGCCAGGCGAACCCCGGCGGCATCGGAGAGGCCAGCACGCCGACCATCGCGCCGGCCGTGGCCAACGCGCTGTTTGCCTTGACCGGAAAGCGCGTGCGCAAGCTGCCGATTCGCCCGCAGGACCTGGCGTAAACGACGGGGCAGCCGGAACGGCTGCCCTCTGCCTCAATCTCCGATTCGCTCCACTTCGACCAGACAGCTATAGAACGTCGGGCCGCCGCCGGCGTCCGTCAGGACCTCGGAAGTGAGCGCGTTGATGTTCCGGCTGTGCGGCGACCGCTTCGGCCAGCGAACCGAGCGCGTCGCGACGACTCCTTGCGGGACCGCGCCGTCGACGCGCGCCTGCAGCACGCACGAGCCGCGATCGTTGAACACACGGACCTGGTCGGAATCGGCAATTCCCCGCCCCGCGGCATCGGCCGGATGCATCTCCAGGGTGGCGGTCTGGCGATCGACCACGTCGCGGTTTCCGAACGTCGAGTTCATGCTGTCGTCGTTCTTCGGCGAGATCAGCTCCAGCGGATACCGGGCGCGCAGCCCCTCCGCGCCGAATCGCGATTCGACCGGCGGCGCGTAGTCGAGCGTTTCGGCATGAAAGTGGCACTTGCCGTCGTTCGTCCCGAAACCTTCGGCGAAAGGCAGAAACGGTTCGGGGAGCCCCAGCCGCGCGAAGTGGTCGCGGTCGAGCTGTTCGAGCGTGATTCCCTTGATGAACGGGTGCTCGGTGTCAAGCAGCGTCCGGATCATGTCGTCTTCGGAATCGCGAAAACACGGATCGTCAAAACCCAGGCGCTCGGCCAACAGCCGGAAGATCTCTACGTTTGATTTGGTTTCGCCGGGGGCGGGCAGCGCGGGACGCGCCAACTGCAGATAGTAATGCCCGTAGGCGTAATACAGGTCCGTGTGTTCCAGAAACGTGGTGACGGGCAGCAGGATGTCGGCGTAATCGGCGGAGTCGTTCTGGAATTGCTCGAGCACCACGGTGAACAGGTCGCCGCGCCGCAGGCCGGCCAGCACCGCGTTCTGGTTGGGCGCGATCGCGGCCGGATTCGAGTTGTAGACCACCAGAGCCTTGACGGGCGGGCTGTCGAGCCTGGTGAGCGCGGTTCCCAACTGCGCCATGTTGACCAGGCGCGCTTCGCGGCCGAGAGCCTTCTGCTGCAGGTCCGCGCGTTCGAGGCCGGCGCGGTTGAGGTGGAACGCCTGCGAGAGGCTGAGTTGCAGGCCGCCGCCGGCCTCCTTCCACGATCCGGTAAGCACCGGCAGCAGCGCGATGCTGCGGACCGCCATGGCGCCGCGCTCGCTGCGCTGCACCCCGAGATTCAGCCGGATCGCAGCCGGCCGCGTGGTGGCGTACTCGCGCGCGAGCTGAACGATCTCTTCCGCGGCGATGCCGGTCAGACCGGCCGCGCGCTGCGGGGTCCACTCCTGGACGCGTTCGCGCAGTGCATCGAACCCCTCGGTGTGCGCCGCGACATACGCTCGGTCGTGCAAGCCGTCCCCGAGGATCACGTGCATCATCGCCAACGCCAGGGCCGTATCGCTGCCGGGATTGATGAAGTAATGCTTGTCCGCGAGAGCGCCCGTGCGGTTCCGGTACGGATCGATGGTATAGAATTTCGCTCCGTTGCGGCGCGCCTCGACGATAAACGGCCAGAGATGGACATTGGTGCCGAGGATGTTGGCGCCCCAGGCGAGAATCAGGCGCGCGAGCCGGAACTGTTCCGGCTCGGTCCCATAGCGCAATCCCAACGCCTCGGTGAGGCCGGCGGCGCCGGCCGTGGAGCAAATGGTGCGGTCCAGACGCGACGCTCCGAGCCGGTGGAAGAAACGCCGGTCCATGCCGGCCCCGTTCAACAGCCCCATGGTGCCGGCGTAACTGTACGGCAAAATCGCTTCCGGTCCGAATTCCGCGGCGATGGACTGCAAACGCGCGGCAATCGCATCGAGCGCTTCGTCCCAGGAGATCCGTTCGAACTTCCCTTCCCCTTTGGCGCCGGTGCGGCGCTGGGGATGCAGCAGGCGAGCAGGCGAATATTCGCGTTCGAGGTATTGCGCGACTTTGCCGCAAAGAAAGCCGCGTGTGACGGGATGCGCCGGGTTGCCGCGCAGCCGCGAGCCGCGGCCGTTTTCGACGTCGAGGAGCAGCGAGCAGCAGTCCGGGCAATCGAGCGCGCAGACGGAGTGCCGGATATCGGCCATTAGGAACAATTATATCGGGGGGAGGCCGTCCCGAAAGCCGGGTACAATCAGAAGCACCATGTGGAGGCTGGCACTGGCTCTCCTGCTTGCGCCCTGCGCTCAGGCGCAGAAAAAGCCAATCACCGTCGAGGCTCTGCGCGAAGCCGCGCAGGACCGCAACTTGCCCGGCGCGGCGCATTGGGCGCCGGACGGCAAGAGCTTCGCGTACCAGCAAGGCCGGACCCTCCGGGTCTACACCCCGGCGGCAAAGACGTCGAGGACGCTCGTTTCCCTGGAGACGATCGATGAAGCCGCAGTCAAACCACCGGGCGGCGGTCCCATGGAGTGGACCAACCGGCGGGCCCGTAGCGGCGGCATCGAATGGTCGCCGGATGGAAAGTCGCTGCTTTACTCAGACGCGGGCGACCTGTTTCTGATTCCCGCGGGCACGGGAAATTGGGAGCAGCTGACCAAGACGCCGGCGGCCGAGACCGATGCGAAGTGGTCGCCCGACGGCAAAAGCGTCGCGTTCCGGCGCGGCTCCGACCTGTACACGCTCGACCTTGCAACGCGCCACGAAACGCGGCTGACGTCGAACGGGACGCCGAGCCTGATCAATGGCGGGCTCGATTGGGTTTACCCGGAAGAGATTGGATTGAGCACCGCCTTCTGGTGGTCGCCAGATTCGCGCGCGATCGCCTATCTGCAATTCGACACCTCGCGCGAGCCGGAAATTCCGCACGAGGATTTGCTGCGGCCGCGCGCCGTTTTCGAGCCGCAGCGATATCCGCAGGCGGGCGAGAACAACGCCGATATCCGGCTCGGAGTCGTCGCGGCCGGCGGCGGCGCGACACGCTGGTTCGATGCCGGGGACACCAGCCACACCTACCTCGTCGCGCGCGCGGGCTGGATGCCGGGAAGCAGGAGTGTCTACATCGTACGCACCAATCGGGTGCAGAACCGGCTGGAAGCATTCACGATCGATGTGGAGTCCGGCGCGGCGGCGACACTGTTTCAGGAATCCGATCGCTATTGGATCAATCTTAAGGGAGATCTGCAGTTTCTCAGCGACGGGCGCTTCCTCTGGACCAGCGAGCGCGACGGCTTCCGCCATATTTACCTGTACTCCAACGACGGCAGAACCGCGCGGCAACTGACCAAGGGCGATTGGGAAGTGAATGCGATCGAAGGCGTGGATGAGCACGCCGGCCGGCTGTTTTATACATCGAGCGAGCCGACGCATCTGGAACGGCACCTGTACTCGATCGGGCTGGATGGCGCGAACAAGCAGCGGATCACCAGCGAAGCCGGCACGCATAGCATCTCCATGGGGCCCGGCGGCGCTTATTATCTGGATACGATTTCGAGCCTGAGTCAGCCGCCGATTACGACTCTGCACGCGGGCGATGGCCGGCAACTGGCGGTCTACCGGGAACGCGCGCGCGAGGCGTCCGCGTACGAATTTTTACCCGCGGAGATCGTCCCGTTCCATGCCGCCGACGGAACGCTGCTCTACGGCCGCGTGATCAAGCCGGCCGGCTTTCAGAGCGGGCGCAAGTATCCGGTGGTGGTGCTCGTTTACGGCGGGCCCGGTGTCGCCTTGCCGGCGCGCAACTCCTGGGTGGGGATGGGGCTGGAGCAACTGCTGGCGCATCATGGATACGTCGTCTGGCAAGCCGAGAATCGCGGCGGTTCCGGGCGCGGCCACGCCTTTGAAACGCCCATTTCCCGCAAACTCGGGGTGACCGAACTGGCCGACCAGGTGGCGGGTGTGAAGCACTTGATCTCACTCGGTTACGCCGATCCGCAACGCATCGGCATCCGCGGCTGGAGCTACGGCGGATTCATGACGGTCAATGCGCTGCTGAACGCGCCGGACGTGTTTCGCGCCGGCTTCGCGGGGGCGCCGGTGACCAACTGGCTGAACTACGACACCATCTACACCGAACGCTACATGGGGCTCCCCGCGGAAAACCCGGACGGCTACGCCGCGACCTCGCTGGTCGCGCAAGCAGCCAAGCTGCGAGGCAAACTGCTGCTGGTGCATAACATGGAAGACGACAACGTGCTGTTTCAGAACACACTGCAGCTGGCGGACGCGCTGCAACAGGCCGGCAAGCAGTTCGAGATGATGGTATACCCGCAGAAATCGCACACGGTCACGGGGAGCGTGACCGCCCAGTTGAACCAGCTCATGCTGGAGTTTTTCGACCGCGCGCTGGCGGCCAGCCGCCGCTAATGTTTCCGCGGCCTCCGGGCAGGACCGCCGCGATTCGTGCCGCGCCGCCCGAGTTTACAATGAGACTTCATGCCCGCTGAACTAATCTGCTTCGAAGAGAAGTGCCGCGCGCGCTTCCCGATTACAGAGGTCCTTTACAACTGCCCGCAGTGCGGCGGGCTGTTGGAAGCCACATACGACCAGCCGGAAGAATCGGCGCTGATGCTGCGGCGGACCTGGCGCGAGCGGCGCACGTCGAACGCTCCTCTCGACCAGAGCGGCGTCTGGCGCTATCGCGAGTTCATCCCGTTTCTTTCCAACTACAGCTGCGTGGTGACTCTGCGGGAAGGCAACACGCCGCTGCTGGAATCGAAGCACGCCGCGCAATATGGAGGGCTCGACCGGCTGACCTTCAAGCACCAGGGCTTCAACCCGACCGGTTCGTTCAAGGACAACGGCATGACCTGCGGGGTGGCGCAGGCGCTGCGGCTGGGGATGACGCGCGTGGCATGCGTCTCGACGGGGAACACCTCCGCGTCGATGGCCGCCTATGCGAGCGCGGCCGGATTGCAGCCCATTATTTTTATCCCGCACGGCAACATCGCGTACGGGAAACTGGCGCAAGCTCTCGAATACGGGGCGCGCACCCTGCAGGTGGAAGCCAACTTCGATCAGATCCTGGCGCTGGTGCGGCAACTGGCGGAGCGGCTCGGGATTTACCTGCTGAACTCGATCAATCCGTTCCGCATCGAAGGCCAGAAGACCATCATGACCGAGCTGATGGACCAGCGCGATTGGCGCGTGCCGGATTGGATCGTGCTGCCCGGCGGAAATCTCGGGAACACGTCGGCGTTCGGCAAGGCGTTGCGCGAAATGAAAGAGCTGGGGCTGATTGACCGTCTGCCGCGGCTGGCTGTGGTTCAGGCCGAGGGCGCGGCGCCGTTCTATGAGTTGATGCGGGGCGGGAAGCGCGCGAAGCTGGCGGCGGTGGATCACCCGGAAACGCTGGCCACCGCGATCAAGATCGGTGATCCGGTGTCCTGGCCGAAGGCGCGGCACGAGGTGAACACCTCCGCGGGAGTGGTGGAGAAGGTTTCCGAGCAGGAGATCGCCGATGCCAAGGCGGTGATCGGACGCGCCGGTATCGGGTGCGAACCGGCTTCGGCCGCCACCCTCGCGGGCATTCGAAAACTGACCGCCGCGGGCGTCATGGCGCACGATGCGGACGTGGTTGCCGTTCTGACGGGAAATGTTTTGAAAGACCCCGATTACATTTATCGGTATCACACCGGGCAACTGGACGCGCCAGACGGCAGCCGGATCCGCTCCACATTTGGAAATGAGGCGGTCGTGGTGCCGAACGATCCCGACCGGATTGCGGCTCTGCTTTCCTGAAAGTGCCGTCCGGACGCGCGACCGGCGTGAAACCGGCGGCATTGAAATCATTCAACTTTCGCAAACACCTTAGTACCCAGATAATCCAGAATTATTAGGAATTTTCCTGGGATTCCTATTGTAAATGCGTAAAAGTTCTGGTACATCTGTAGGTGCTATGCTCCGGAAGAAACCCTCCCCGAATCGGTCGAGCGTCCCCGAAAAGGAGTTACAGATCCTATATGAACGCCGCCGGGCGGTCGATTCGTTGATCCGGTCTTTGGAGCAATACGACCGGTTTCGCGCGAAACCCGTCAGTTTTCCGAAAACGAAGAGCGCCTGAAGGGCACTTCAGCGCAGGATGGCCTGAATCCGGGCATCCAATTCGGCCTGCGTAACGGCGCCGGGATGATAATAGCGGACGATTCCGGCCCGGTCGATTAACACGATAGTCGGTGTGGTGCTGGCACCGTAAGCTTGGAAGTTGGCGGTGCTGACGGGGTCAGGAAAGTTCCCGAGGGCGGCATAGTAGCGCTGCCGCACCTGCTCGATATACTGCTTCTCGACAACCGGCGGAGCGGAGTCGCCGCCCGCGACATAACCATACAAGCGCGTCGGACCGATGAACGCGAGACCCTGGGCGGCGAACTTCTTTTGCGCGGCGGCCAGAATCGGGACATCGGCTTTGCAGTCGGGACACCAGTGGGCCCAGAAGAAGAGAAGGACGGGGCGGCCGCGAAAGGCGGCCAAAGAGACGCCTTCGAGCGGCGGCGCGGGTTTGCCTTCGAGACTCAGCAGGTTGATGTTTTTGTGGATGCGCTCTTCGAGCGAGGTGCCGCGCCAGGTCTGTGCCTGCTCCCGCAAATACGTCAAAGCTTCGGGGATTTCGCCGCGCGCGGCCAGCACGCCGGCGTGCACCTCGATGGCAGCGCCGACGGCGGTGGGCAGCCAGGGGTCTGAATCGATCCGCCGCATGCCGAGTAAGCCGAGAGAAAGCTTGCGCGTCTCGTCGGCGTAGGCATCGGCGCGGTCGAGCTGGCGGGCGGCGAGGGCGCCCCGGGCCAGCCATGACATGGCGGCCGCGATCTCCGGGTTGGGACCGACCTGAGTTTGCGCCGCCTTCACCAGGCGGTCGGCCGTGGCCAGATTACCCCGCGCCACCAGGGCATGCACATCCTCGGCAAACGACGCCCAGAGACAGAGGGGCGCGAACATGCACGCAACAGCAGCGGCGGTCCATCGCATGGATCAGAGTAAGGAATTGATGTCGGCGACGGTTTGCGGGTCCATCCAGTTCTTGGCTTCCGCGTATTTCCGCAAGACGCGGCCGGAAGCGTCGATGACGTAAGTCTCCGGATAGACGAACGTGCCGTAGTCCTGGTGAATCTTCAAATCCCGCGCGGTCAGAAAGGCGGGATGAAACCGTTCGATGAACTTGCGGTAGGCCTGCACGTCTCGGTCGACGCTCACCGCCAGCACCACCACGCCTTTGTTCTTATACTGCTCGGCAAACGCGCTCAACGACGGGGTCTCCTCCACGCACGGCGGACACCACGAGGCCCAGAAATTCAAAACCAGCAGTTTGCCTCCGAACTGCGAGACCGAAACGGCTTGGCCGTTATCGGCGGTGACGGTGAAGTCCGGCGCGCGGTCGCCCGCTTCGACGATGTGCTCGTACATGGCGGAGTAGATGAAATAGACCAGCCCGATGGCGAGCAGGCCGATTCCCACGCGCAGAATCCTGTTGATTTTGACGGTTTCCATACGGCAAAACTATAATCTAATTGTATCCCCACACGGCGGATCCGATTACATGGTCGTCACCCGAAAAATCGAGTTCTCGGCTTCGCACGTGTGCCGGAATCCCGACCTGCCGGACGAAGAGAATGTCCGGCTCTTCGGGCCGGCGGCGAATCCGCACGGCCACGGGCACAATTATGTGCTCGAAGTCAGCGTGGAAGGGCAGCCGGACCCGCTCACCGGCATGGTTTTGGATCTCAAGGAATTGAAGGATGTCTTGAACCATGCGGTGGTGGAGCCGTACGATCACCGGTTTCTCAACCGGGAAGTTCCGCCGTTCGACCGCGTGATTCCGACCGCGGAGAACATGGCGCGCGACATCTGGCAGCGATTGGCGCCGCACCTGGACGGCCCCGGCCGCAGACTGCGGCTGGTCCGCCTGTATGAGACGCCGGACTTATACGTGGAGTATTTCGGAGAAAATTAACGAGTGTTTCGTGTGACCCGCAGCTACCAGTTTGCTGCCTCGCACAGGCTGTATTCCCCACGGCTGAGCGAGGAGGAGAATCTACGGATTTATGGCAAATGCGCCTATCCCTATGGCCACGGACATAACTACCGCCTGGAGGTGAGTGCGCAAGGGCCCGCGGATGCAGGCTCGGGGCGGGCGGTGGACCCGGCCGCCCTCGACCGCCTGGTGGCCTGCCAGGTTCTGCAACCTTTCGATCACCGGAATCTCAATACAGAGGTAGGGGAGTTCGCGCAGGTGGTCCCCACTTCGGAGAACCTGGCGATTGAGATCTGCCGGAGGCTGAAGCGGAATTGGCGCGAGGCGTTTCCCGGGGAGTGGCCCAAACTGGAAAGAATCCGCATCGAAGAAACGCCGCGGAACATCTTTGAGATTAATGCCGATGAGATCGAGTAAAGCGGTTGTGAAGGAAATCCGTCCCAAGCAGGAGAAAAGCCTGGCGCCCCTGGTCAAGGAGATGCTGGAGATCCTCGGAGAGGATCCGGCCCGCGATGGGCTGCTGCGGACGCCGCAGCGGATCGATCAGGCCCTACGGTTTTTAACCAGCGGCTATCACACGAATGCTGAGAAAATCATCAGCGGGGCCTTGTACGAGGTCAAGTACGACGAAATGGTGGTGGTGAAGGACATTGAGTTCTTCAGCCTTTGCGAACACCACATGCTGCCGTTCTTCGGCAAGGTCCACGTGGCCTATCTGCCGCGGAACCGCGTCATCGGCTTGAGCAAGATCCCGCGGGTGGTGGACGTGTTTGCGCGGCGGTTGCAGATCCAGGAGCGGCTCACGCAGCAGATCGCGCAGACCATTCAAGATGCCATCGACCCGGTGGGGGTGGGGGTAGTCTGCGAGGCGCGGCACTTCTGCATGATGATGCGCGGCGTCGAGAAGCAGCATTCCGGCGCCATGACCAGCGCGATGCTGGGCGCCTTCCGCAAAAATAAGAGCACCCGGGACGAGTTCCTGGCCCTGGTGACGCACCGCGGCAACAGCTTCTAAAAACAGCGCGAGATGGCCGCGAATTCGCTTGACAACTATTTTAGTTTAATCTAAAGTGCATTCGTGAGCCCGGAGCCGGCCATCCTCGACGCACTCGCTTCGCCGCGGCGGCGCGAGATCCTGCGGCTGGTGTGGCGCGACGAACTGACTGCCGGCGCCATCCACCAGGCCATGCCGGACGTCACGTTCGGCGCCGTCTCGCTGCAGCTCCGGCGCCTCGAAGAAGCCGGACTGGTGCAATCGCGAGGCGAAAAACAATACCGGTTTTATAAGGCCCGCCGCGAGGCGTTGGGACCGGTGGCGGAGATGCTCGAACGCATGTGGGGCGATGCTCTGTGGCGTTTGAAGCTCGCGGCCGAACTGGAGCAGACCCGCCGCGGGCCGCGACCGCGCCGCCGCACGACGAGAAAGAAGAAAGGCTGAGGAACCGCCATGCACCTGCCGCACTGTCTCGAACGCACGGTCGTGATTCACGCCACGCGCGATACTGTATTTCGCTACTTCACCGACAGCAGCCGCTGGTCGGCATGGTGGGGCGCCGGCTCGACCGTCGACGCGCAGCCCGGCGGCAAAGTGTATATCCGGCATCCGAACGGAGTGGAAACGTTGGGCGAGGTTCTCGAAGTGTGCCCGCCGGAGCGCATGGTCTTCACCTACGGGTATGCCAGCGGGAAGCCGATTGCGCCGGGAGCTTCGCGCGTCACGATTGTGTTGGAGGACCATCCGGCAGGCACGCGACTGCGGCTGACGCATGAGTTCGCGGACGAGCCCGCGCGCGATGAGCACGCGCAGGGCTGGCGCTTCCAGCTTTCGGTGTTCGCCAATGTGGTCGCGAACGAAGTGTATGCAGGGGTGGAAGGCGTCATCGACGCGTGGTTCGGGGTGTGGGCGGAACCAGACGCAGGCAAGCGCGCCGCCATATTGGCGGGCACGGTGGCCCCTGGTATCGAGTTTCGCGACCGGTTCAGCCTCCTGGAGGGACCGGCCGACCTGACGGCCCACATCGCGGCCGCTCTCCGGTTTATGCCGGGCATCCGCCTGCAGCGCCGCGGCGACCTCCGGCACTGCCAGGGGACGGTGCTGGCCGAGTGGATCGCCGTCAATCAGGAAGGCCAGACGCGCGGCAGTGGAAGCAGCGTATTTTCGCTGGAGCCCGGCGGGCGCATTCGGGCCGTGACCAGTTTCTGGAATCCGCAATCCGCATGAGCAGGGGATCGTGACGAATCGGCGAGCGTTCGCAATGGTAATCCGGCGGTAGCAGGCCGTTTACGCCGCGGCGCGCCAGCGCTCTCCAATTTTTCGCGAAAGCGAAAACAGCGCCGAGACCGGCAGGACACCCGCCAGCGAGTAGCGCCCGATGCTGGCGAGGCCGGAAGACGCGATGCAGCCGCACTCGCGGCAGACCGGTTTCCCACCGAACTGGCAGGGACTGATCCGGGTTTCCAGATCGGCGGAGATGCACGTCGTGCTCTGGGCGAAGATGCAATCGGCCGGCGAATCGGGAGGGCGCAGGAAGCCGTCCATGACGACGCGCGGGAGATAGACCTTGGGAAAGTGCGCCGCGACCGCCGAGAGCTGCGATAATGCGCGATGCCGGTCAGCGGGAGTGAGGCGTTCGGCGCTTTGCTCTTCCTGCTGCGGGGTGTACAGGCTGAACCAGATCTTGCGGGCGTCGGAGCAGCGGGACCAGAACTCGGCGAATTCGTGCAGGTAGCCGTCTCTGGCGAGCATCTGGCGCGTGACCGTGCAGTGGACGATCAAAGATTGTCCGGCGATGTGCTTCAGGATGCGGTCATACGTGGCGGGGGTGCGGCGGCGATCGTGCTCGGGCTGGAGGCCGTCCACCGACACCACCAAGTGCAGAGACTGGATCGCAGCCCAGTGCGTGGGGATCGGCCGAACCGCGCTCGTCACCAACTGGACTTCGATCCCCATGGCGTCCAATTTCGGCAGCAGGGCATCCAGTTCCCGCCAGCGAACCAGGGGCTCGCCGCCGACAATCGAAAGATGCATGGGACGGTATCGCCGGACGAGACCCAGCACTCCAGAGACCAGCGCTTCGCCGCGCCGATCGCTCAGTTGCCGAAGGGTTACGGGACTGCCGAGATGATCCTCGCCATAGGCATAGCAGCCGGGACAGCGCAGCGGACATTCCTTCGTGATCTCAAGAGAGAGCAGCGGCCGGTAGCCGCGCAGTATACGGCCCCACGCCGGCAGCAGATCAGAATGTCTCACTCCTCCCAGTGTAAAGCCCGCTCCGCGAAACGATTGGAGGAGTTTTCCCGATCGATCGCCGTTCCGTGATCAACGGCACTCGCGGCGGCGTAACACCAACGGGATTGTCACCAGGGACAAGAGTCCTGCGAATCCAGCCCCAAGAGGCTCCGGCACAGGATCCACCACGGAGATGTCGTCGAGCGCGAAATACGAGGGATTATTGTGGAACGCGAACGTGAGCACGGTCGAGGAACCGGCGGCCGTCAAGCCCGTGAAATCGTATTGCGTGTAGCCAAAACCGGAGAGATTGGCGGCATTCAGGAGCGTCGTGCCGCCCCACGTCACCGAGAAATCGTTGGAAGGCGTGCCATAGCTCTGGCTGGCGAGCCAGAAGCTGACTTCATAAGTGCTGCCCACGGTCGTACTAATGACCTGGCTCAATACCGCGTCTGCTCCATAGTTCCCCAATTCGGCGGCATAAAGGCCGGTGCGCCCGCCATAGGCGGCCGACGGTACGCAGCGGGTGTCGCCCGCGATTCCGACAAACACGCACGCGGTGGCATTGCCCGACAGGGTCCAACCGGAGAAGGTACCGGTTTCGAATCCGCCATTGACAACCAGATTGGCGAGGGGATCGGCATGAATCAAACCCGCTGTCGCGAGAAGTGCCATTAGAACGAGAGAGCGCATATTGAACCTTTCGGTGTTTCAGGCAGATTAACTGGATATTGATGCGCAAGGAAATAGCGCATTGGTTCCTGATTCCGGGTGCTCGTACCTGATGCCGGAGTCACGGTACAGAATTCGCGCATTGAATGAAGCGATTTCGGTCTATTGCGGCGGCCGAAGCTGGACGAATCCCGGCCGTATGCCGCGCCCGCCCACGGGGCTTAACGCGCATCCGTTTCATGCACTGCTGAGGTATAACTAACAGGTATGCCCAGACCGGATCACCCCTGCTCTCCGACACGCCGCGCGTTCGCGGCCGCGGCACTCGGCGGTGCGGCTTTCCTGCGGGCCGGCGCGCAACAAGCGGGGGTTTCCGGAGTTCCGACGCGGCGCAGCTGGTCGCCCGATCAGCCGATCCAATATCCGGACCCGGACGTGGTCGCGCTCGATAACCGGTTCCGCCGCTACATCGTCGGCAACACCACGATTCAACGCCTGTATACCGGCACGCTGTGGGCGGAAGGTCCTGCCTGGAACGGGGTGGGCCGGTATCTGGTCTGGAGCGACATCCCCAACAACCGCCAGATGCGCTGGATCGAAGAAGACGGGCGTGTCACGGTATTCCACGCGCCCTCGGGATTCAGCAACGGGAACACCTTCGATTTCGAAGGCCGGCAGCTTTCCTGCGAGCATGGCAACCGGCGCGTGGCGCGCTATGAGTACAACGGCAGCGTGACCGTGATCGCGGACAAATATCAGGGCAAGCGCCTGAACTCGCCCAATGACATTGTGGTGCATCCGGATGGCAGCATCTGGTTCACCGATCCGATCTATGGGATTCGCGGCTACTACGAAGGATTTAAGGGCGACTCGGAAACCAAAGAGGCCGTCTATCGCGTGGATGGCAAGACCGGCCAGATCGAGAAGGTGACGGACGAACTGAACGAGCCCAACGGCATTTGCTTTTCACCCGACTACAAGAAACTCTACATCGCGGATACCGGCACGCCGCGCGAGGTCCGCGTCTATGATCTCGACGGCAAATCGCTGCGCAATGGCAAGCGATTCGTCCAGCTTTCCGTTCCCGGCAGCGGCGAGCCTGCCGCCGCCGACGGGATGCGCTGCGATATCGACGGAAATCTGTGGTGCGGCGCGCGTCCCGGTGTTCAGATCATCGCGCCCAATGGCGAGCCCATCGGAATGATCCGGCTGCCGGAAAACTGCGCGAACATCTCCTTCGGCGGCACGCGGCGCAACCGGCTGTTCATGGCCGCCAGCCAATCGCTCTACGCCGTGTACGTGGACACAATCGGGGCGCACATCGCGTAGCATCTTGCGAGTGGGTGAGCGGCTTGCGCCCGACCAACGGGCAAGGCAAGCGCAAGACCGGCGTTCCTTCGACCAAACCGCCGGAAGCCGCGGCCTACTTCACGACGAAGTTGACCAGCTTGTCGGGCACGACGATCACTTTCAGAACCTGCTTGCCTTCGAGAAACGGCTTCGCCTTCTCATCGGCGCGCGCGAGCTCTTCCAGCTCCGCCGCGGGAGTTCCGAACGGCACGTGGAGGCGGCCGCGCAGTTTTCCGTTCACCTGCACGATGACTTCGGCCAGATCCTCTTTGGCGAGCTCGGGGTCGAACGCCGGCCAGGGCTGGCGAAACACCGGGCCTTCATTGCCCAGTTCGTCCCAGATTTCCTGGGAAAGATAGGGAGCAAACGGCGCCAGCATCAACGCGAGCTTCTGCACGGCTTCACACATCGGCTGGGCCGAAATTTTTTCTTCTTCCGCGTAAAGCACGTTCACCAGTTCCATAATCGACGAGATGCAGGTGTTGAAGTGCCAGCGGGTCTCGAAATCCTCGGTGATCTTCTTCAGAGTCTGGTGGAGTTTGCGCAGAACTTTCCGGTCGGTGTCGTTGGGAGCGGGAAAATCGGGACGCCCGATGTTCCGCGTGGCAAAGCGATACACGCGCCCCAGGAACCGGTAAATGCCTTCCGCGCCTTCCTGGCGCCAGTCCACTTCCTTCTCCGGCGGCGCCGCGAACAACACAAACATGCGCGCGGTGTCGGCGCCGAATTTCTCCGCCAGCATATCGGCGCCCACCACGTTGCCTTTGGACTTCGACATCTTGGCGCCTTCCGCGATCACCATGCCCTGCGTGAACAGGCGCTTGGCCGGTTCGCTGTTCTGGATCAGGCCGATGTCGCGCATCATCTTCGTAAAGAACCGCGAGTAGATCAGGTGCAGAATGGCGTGCTCGACGCCGCCGATGTACTGGTCGATTTCAAACCAGTAGGCGATCTTGGCCGGATCGAACGGCATGCGGTCGTTGCGCGGATCGCAGTAGCGGTAGAAATACCAGGACGAATCGATGAACGTGTCCATGGTGTCGGTCTCGCGCCGCGCCGCGCCGCCGCACTTCGGACAGACCACGCTGACGAACTCCGGCACGTTTTCGAGCGGGGAGCGGCCGGAGCCGGTGATCTCGATGCGGTCGGGCAACACCACCGGCAGCTGATTCTCGGGCACCGGGACAATCCCGCACTTGGGGCAGTGGATGACCGGAATCGGCGTGCCCCAATAGCGCTGGCGCGAAATGCCCCAGTCCTTGATGCGGTAGGTGATCGCCGCCTTGCCGAAGCCTTTTTCTTCCGCGTAGAGGCTCATTTTGCGGCGGGCCTCTTCGCTATGAAGGCCGGACCACGGCCCGGAGTTTTCCACCACGCCATCGTCCGTAAATGCCTGCGTGGGGTTGACGGCCAGCGCTCCATCCACCGGACGGATGACGGGCCGGATCGGGATCCCGTACTTCGCGCAAAACTCGAAATCGCGCTCATCGTGCGCCGGCACGGCCATAATGGCGCCCGTGCCGTATCCCATCAGCACGAAATTGCCGACCCAGACCGGAACCTTCTCGCCGCTGAAGGGATTGACCGCGTAGTGCCCGGTGAAAAAGCCCTCTTTTTCGATGTCGGCCGGATCGCGGTTCGCGCGCGCATCCACCATGGCCTTCGCGCGCGCTTTGCCTGCCGCATCGAGCAACCGCTCGTTGAGCGGATGTTCCGGAGCCACGATCACGCACGTGGCGCCGTAGATGGTGTCGACCCGGGTGGTGAACACCCGGATCGGCTCTCCGGTTTCGGCCAAGGGGAAATCGGCTTCGGTTCCCTCCGAGCGCCCGATCCAATTCTTCTGCATCGTGAGCACCCGCTCCGGCCACCCGCCTTCGAGCTGCGCGATGTCTTCCAGAAGCTGATCCGCGTAATCGGTGATCTTCAGAAACCACTGTTCGAGCGCGCGCTGCTCCACTTTGGTATCTTCATGCCGCCAGCAGCAGCCCTCGACCACCTGTTCGTTGGCCAGCACGGTTGCGCACTTCGGGCACCAGTTGAGCAGGGCCTTCTTGCGATACGCCAGGCCGCGCTCCAGCATTTTGAGGAAGAACCACTGGTTCCACCGGTAGTATTCCGGCTCGCAGGTGGAGACTTCGCGGTCCCAATCGTAGCTGAACCCGAACCGCCGGTGCGTTTTCTTCATCGCGGCAATGTTCTGCAAAGTCCACTGCCGCGGAGGCGTGTTGTTCTGAATGGCCGCGTTTTCCGCGGGCAAACCGAACGCGTCCCAGCCCATCGGATGCAGCACGTTGAAGCCGCGCATCCACTTGTAACGCGCCAGGGCGTCGCCGATCGAGTAATTGCGGATATGTCCGATGTGCAGGGTGCCGCTGGGATACGGCAGCATTTCGAGCACGTAGAATTTCGGCTTGGCCGAGTTCTCTTCGGCCTTGTAGAACTCGGCATTCTGCCAGCGCTCGTGCCACTTGAGCTCGATCTGGTTATGGTCGTAGGGCTTTTCGGGCATATCGCTCAATTTGGGGGCGGAATTCCTATCGTAACGCCAGCGCTTTCAGCATGTCGAGGTTGCGGCGGTCATCGCCCGGGTGATCGACCGGCGTCTCCAGAATAAACGGCTTGCCGCGCAGCTTGGGATGCCGCAGAATTCGCTCGAATCCTTCCCTGCCGATGCGCCCGGCGCCGATATGGGCGTGCCGGTCCAGGCGCGAGTTCAGCGCGCCCTTCGAATCATTGGCATGAATCACGTGGACGCGCGACAGCCCCAAGACCTCATCGGCTTGCCGGAGGGTGGCGCGGAGCCCCGCCGCGGTCGCCACGTTGTACCCGGAGGCCAGCAGGTGGCAGGTGTCCAGACAGTATCCGATCGGCAGACGGGTATGCTGGCGCGCCAGATCCCGGATCGCGCGCAGTTCTTCAAAGCGGCCGCCGATGTGCGAGCCGGCGCCGGCTGTGTTCTCGAGCAGCACGGTGAGCCGGCGCGGGCGAAACCCTTCGGCCGCTTCGGTCAGCCCGAGCACAAACGCCGCGATCCCCTCGTCCACGGAACGGCCTCGATAACTGCCGGGATGGAGCACGAGGTATTCGGCCCCGATCGCCGCGGCGCGTTCGAGTTCTCCGCGAAAGCCGTCGATCGATTTGCGGCGGATCACCGGATCGAACGACGCCAGGTTCACGAGATAATTCACATGGATGGCCAGCGGCTTCAGATCGAAGCGCTCGCGCGCGGCGCGCATCCGCCGCACCTCTGCCGGGTCCGGCGGCCGCGCGCGCCACATGCGCGGGCTGGCCGAGAAGATTTGAAACGTATTGGCTCCCAGTTCCGCCGCTTTGAGAGCAGCCTGTTCCAGAGAGCCGGCGATGGAAGTATGGATGCCGATCCGCAGAACGACATCCTAGCACTCGGGCTAGGCCGTCATCCCGTACTGTGCCGGAACCAGGGAGCGCAGTTCGAGACGCGCCGCGTCGAAGAGCTTCAACAGCCCGCCGACTTCCACGGTGCCCAGACCCCAGCGATAGAGCAGAACGCGCGCCCGTACCACCATGAGGTTGAGGACGAAGATGCGCTGGCTTCGCATCAGCAAGGCCGCCAGTTCCGGCCGATCGTACCGCGACTGCACCATGACGATCTTCAACGCCAGACACACCCGCCGGAAATCGGAATGCAGGCAGTCCAGATACGATTCGAAAACCCGGCACCGCTCCCGTCGAAATGCCGCTGCCTCCCTGGCGGTGATGCCGCGGCGCGAACGGAGAAACCGGAGATCTTCCTCGCCGAGCAGCCGCGCCATGGGCTGGTAGCGGTCGATCGACAGTTCCTCGATCCACGCAGCGGTGACCGGCAAACTGGCCGGCTTCCGGAAACGCCGCTGCGCCGTCGCCGCCGTGACGCCCATCCCGGCCAAGACCGCCCCCGGAATCAACAGTTCCATGAGTGTTCCCCCGCCTCCTGGATCAGAATAGGGTTTCAGGGCTGCGCCCGCAAGGCGATCTTGGTAATACTAGTACTCGTAAGCCAATGGCAGCGGGCGTCTCCCTGATATCTGTATCCCAAGGACAAGATTGCTGTGCTCACTGGTATTCTCAGCACCTCTAAGGGGACCGGCTTGACTTGGTGACATTCAGCCCCTAGAATCTGAGAATCCCGGAAATTGAGTGGCACAGATGGGAGCCTCTTCACAGATTGGTGTGCGATGCCCTCTGACAGACCCGGCCCCTTGGGGGGCTTGTTTACTCGCGCCGGCGGTGCTGGAGGCCGTCGCTCAATGAATGAAAAGAAACCATTTATTGTCAGCCATTGGGATGACTTCTTCCTCGCGAACAAAATTCGTTCGCTGGAGCGGAAGAAGAAAACCAACCTCTACCTGGCCACGGTAGGCTGCCTCGCCTTCGCCCTGTTCGGGGCGGTGTTTGCCCGAGGTGCGTATGCGGAAAACAACCCGGTTTCGGCTCTGCAGGGACAGCGGGCCCTGGCGCTCGCCATCATCTTTGGCGTGATCCTGCTGGCGATCACCCTGATCGTCGTATTTATGTCGCGAACCCCGCAGGACGTGGCGATGCTGGAGTCGTCACTCATCAAGGGTTTCGGCTCCGCGCTCGATTCGAGCGATATCAATCCAGTAAAAAAAGACAGCAAGAAAGCAGAAGTGAGGACCTAACACCCATGGCTAGTCCGGCAGTGCCCCGTCCCTCGATCGAGAAGACCATTCAAGCCGCCTACGTCGAGCTCCAGTCCGTCGAATCCCATCCGTTCTCCCCGGCGGCATTCTCGGTCCTGAAGGACAAGATCAGCGAATACATTGTCCAGCTCATCATGGAGTCCATCCAGGTCTCCAAGCGCCATCGCGCCGATACGGTTTCGGCGGCGCACGTGGAACAGGCGAGCGACGATCTCGCCTCCGGAGTCAGCCGGCGGTTCTTCCGGTACGTAGGCGCGGGCGGCGGGATCCTGCTGGGAACCTCTCTGGCGCCGTTCCTGTCGGTTTCCACCTCGAGCGCGCCGGCGCAATACAGCATCCCGGGGCTGGTGGTCTCGGGGGCTTTGGCCCTGCTCGGCACGTTCATGATCGCGCTGCACATCGCGCGGGAATAGCCGCGGCGCGGGCGAGAGCCCGGGGCCCTCGTTCAGCCGCAGACCGGACTGCGGGCGAACGCGAACTCTTCCACCACGCGTCCGTTGATGAGGTGCTCTTGAATGATGCGCTCCAGCACCTCCGGCGTGGCCGAATGATACCAGACGCCTTCGGGATAAACCACCGCGATCGGCCCCTGCTCGCAGATGCGGAGGCAGTTCGCTTTCGTCCGGTAGACGCCGTCGAGCAGCCGCAGCTCGGCCAGGCGCTTCTTGAGATAATCCCACGCCTCCAGACCGGTTTCCTTCGAACAGCACTTGGGCTTGGTCTGGTCCGAGCAGAGGAAAATGTGGCGCCGGATGGTGGGCACGCTCAGTCCCGCCGCGATCTGATGAAGACGCTCCCGATCGGCCATAATTCTAAAATTTCACCTTCGGCGCCGTGCGCGCGCCAGGCTCGGTCGTGAAATAGGCGTTGTTGCGCTCGAAGCCCGAAAGGCTGGCGACAATATTGTTGGGGAAGACCTGAATCGACGTGTTGTAGCGCTGCAGGGTCTCATTGTACTTCCGGCGTTCGACGGCGATCCGGTTTTCGGTGCCGGCCAGTTCGTCCTGAAGCCGCAGGAAGTTCTCATTCGACTTCAGCTGCGGGTAATTTTCCGCCACCACCAGCAGGCGGCTGAGAGCGCCCGAAAGCTGATCGTTCGCCTGGATCTTTTCCTGCGGCGTGCGTCCGCTGATTAACGCCGCCCGCGCGTCGGCGATGGCCTTGTAGACTTCGGTCTCATGGCTGGCGAAGCCTTTCACGGTTTCCACCAGGTTGGGGATCAGGTCGGCGCGGCGCTGTAACACGACATCCACCTGCGACCACGCCGCGTTGACGGCTTCCCTTTGCCCCACCAGATCGTTGCGCACACTCACGTACTGGCTGCCCATGGCCAGCGCGGCCACCAGCAGAACCACCACGACAATCAGAGCGACTTTCACAAATACTCTCCTATTTTTCCAAACGGTCGACCGCGTCGATAACGGCGCCGATTCCCTGCAGATATTCGGCCAGCAGCCCCACGGGTTCGACGTCCCGCGCCTTCACGCGTTCCTCCCGGATATCGAGCAGCTTCTCAAAGGGCGCGGCGTCGATTCCAAACTGCCGGCGCGCGGCCTCGATCACTTCCCGCTTGCGGTAGGGCGCTTCGGCGCCGTGCAGCGCCAGGGCATGCCGGAACAGCACCGCGAACGTGGAAACGGAATCCACCAGCAGACGGCGCAGCAGATCCGCATCCGACAGCATGCCGGAAGCCTTCTGGCGAAGCCGCAGCAGCTTGGCGCGGAGATCGTGCTCCACCTGGGCGCGATGGAACGAGCGATCCACCGCGAGGCCGGAGATGACGTCCTTGCCATAAAGCAATCGATGCTGCTGCTTGATGTCCAGGAATTCGATGGCGAAGCAATCGGTGGAGGTGTTCAACTCGTGCTCGGTCAGCAGCAGCGGCGACGGACTTCCCTGCTCCCGCCACCAGCGAAAAATCTCTTCGCTTTGTCCGAGTTCGCGCGGCGTGATCTGGTTCAACACGCACAGGATATTCAAGTCGGAGAACTTGGGATGGTGATCGCCGGCCGCGGCGGAGCCGTAGAGCACGAGCGAGACCAGCCGGTCACCGTAGGCTTTCTGCATCTTTTCGAGGAGTTGATTGAGCAGCTTGTCCATGAGCGCCTCACCAATCGCTGGAAGCCCCGCCTCCGCCCGAATCGCCGCCGCCGAAGCCGCCGAAGCCGTCGCCGGAATCATAGCCTCCGAATCCGCCGCTGCCGCGGCTGCCCCAGGAAGAGCGGCCCATCATGCTGCCCAGAATCAAGCCCGGCAGAAACCCGCCACCGCCGCCTCCGCTGTAACCGCGGGGGCCCCCCGACCGCATCAGCCAGAACAGCAGGAACAGGCCGCCGAGCACCATCGGCCAGGGAATCGAATCGACCGGCGCCGGCCGGGTCCGCCGCTCGAGCGGAGCAGTCAACGCGACGTGCTTGGCCGCCGCGATGGTGTTGCCAAGCGTGTCGGCCGCCGCCAGCATGGCTTCGCCATACCGCTGCTGCCGCAAAGCGGGCCGCATCTCGCGCAGAATGCTCCCGTCGAGCCCATCGGGCAGAATCGGCTCCAGCCCGTAGCCGATTTCGAGGCGGCTGCGCCGGTCGCGGATGGCCAGCAGCAGCAAAATACCTTCGTCTTTGCCCTTTTGCCCGACGCCCCAGGCGCGGAAAATCGTATTGGCCACGTCCTCGATGGGTTCATTTTCGAGCGACGGTATCGTGACCAGCGCGATTTGCGCGCCGGTCGAGCGCTCGACCATGGCGCAATACGTCTCCAGCCGCTCCTTGCTGCCGGCATCGATCACGCGCGCGAAATCGCTGACGTAGCCCTGCGGCTTGAGGTTCTTCCACTCGACCGCATGAGCTGCGCAAGCCCCCAGCGCCAGCAGGACGCAGAGCCGCAAACCCCGATCCATTGAGAAACCCCAGTGTACTACGCGGCACCCGGGTTCTGTTCTGGATCTGGAGCGGCGGCGTTTGATAAAATAGAGACTCCGTTGGGAGGTCGTCTAACGGTAAGACTGCAGACTCTGGATCTGCGTATCGGGGTTCGAATCCCTGCCTCCCAGCCAACCCTCTCAAAAGACAACTAGTACCGAAGTGGACTTGAAGCCGTGTACATGACGATGTACACAGAATCATGGCCCTGACCCTCTATCGGAGGCACCTGAAGACCTGCCCGATTGCCCAAAATCCGAAGCTGACGGCACGCGCAAAGCGGTTGTACATGGAGTGTGAATGCCCGATCTGGATGTACGGCCAGTCCGGTGATCGCTTCGTTCCGCGCCAGTCTACCGGGCTCACCGACTTGAAGGAAGCGGAGGCGCTGCGGGCCTCGATGGTCGCTGACGGAAAGGATGAGAAGGTCCACGGCCCGCGTATCGATGCCTGCATTGAGACCTTCCTCGAATCGCTTGACTATGAGGTCGGTGAGGACACGAAGGGCCAACACGAGCATCTGTTGGGGCACCTCCGGGATTATCTGGCAGGTCGTGGCGTCTACTTCATGCGTGAGATCACGGTCGATTTGTTGGAACGGTTCAAAGTGAAGGGCATGCCCGGCAAGGCTGGAACCACCAAGAAAACGTATACGGCGAAGATGCGAGCGTTTCTGCGCGAGGCGTTTCGGCGCGAGTGGATCACGAAGCCTCTGGCTGAACAGGTCAAGGGATATGAAGCCGTGTACGAAGAGAAGGAACCGTACACGGATCAGGAAGTCGAGAAGATCCTTGCGGAGGCTCTGAAGTTGAATGGCGGGCGCGTTGGGTACGCAAAGCACCCGGAAACATTCAGGCTGCTGGTGGAACTCATGCTCGAATGCGGGCTTCGCGTTAGTGATGCTGTTCGATTCGACCCGGCCAAACTCGCCAAAGGTCAGGTGATGTGGGTTTATCCCTTCAAAATGATGAAGCGCAGGCGTCACCACAAACCCAAGATTGTTCACGCATACCTTACGACACGGTTAAAGACGGCCATTGATCGATGCCACTGGCTTTCTCCGAAGTTGCCGTTCATGTACGGGAATCAGCCGGAGTCCGCTGTTCGCGAACGCATGCTGACAATCGGCGCGCGATGCAAGGTGAACGACTGCCGTCCTCACCGGCTACGCGACACGTTCGCGGTTCGCAAACTGCTCGCCGGAGTCAGCCTTGATGACGTTTCGCGCCTGCTTGGGCACTCTTCGGTGAAGATCACGGAGACGTATTACGCGAAGTGGACTCCGGCGCGTACGCGCAGGCTTGAATTGGTCGCTCACGACTCGTTGAGCGGTCCACCTGTCGTGGACGCGAACGGCGACTGATTCGGGCACCGAGAGCACGCGCTTCTTTCCGGTGCCCACGTTAAGGACTCCGGGCTCGTCAGCGAGCAGGCTGATAACCGTGTTGGCGCTGATCCTCCACATTGACGCCAATTCCTTCACGCGGTAGTGACGCTGAAAAGCTGGAACCGGCTGAGGCAGAGATTCAGACGCAGATCTCTCGGCGATCTGCGAGGGTTGTGGAGGAACAACGGCGAGGGCTGCCATTTTGCGGCCCTCCTTAAAAAAATCATCGGTCAGAATCGACCGGAACGTGGACCGAGAAGCGATCCGTGGATTATTTTACACCAACTGGTCCGAAAAGTCCAGAGTCTTTGATACTCACGCGTTGCTATTCGTCTTTCCGTTCAGTGTCCGTCAGGTTCCGCTCGATTGCAAACTTGACCAAATCCGCCAGATTGTTGATGTTCAGCTTGCGCATGAGACTTGCGCGGTAGGTGTCCACGGTCTTAGGGCTGATCTCCAGCAGATCAGCAATGTCTTTGGCCTTTCGGCCATTGACGAGTGAGAAAAACACCTCCTTCTCGCGCGAACTGAGTGCGGCGAGCGGATCGGCTTCGCGGCGGGACTCACCTTGTATGAAAAAGCCAGCGCCACCCAATAGCGGCGAGATATACACGCCGCCCTCGCGGATGCAGTTGATCGCGTCCATCAGATGCCGGAAAGGACCATCCTTGAGCAGATAGGCATTGGCACCGGCTCGCATGGCTTCGCTTACGGTGGACTCCTTGCGACTGACGGAAAGGATGATGCGCTTGGTGGGGCAGGCCGCCGCTTGCAGACGCTTGATCACTTCCACTCCAGTCAGGACGGGCATATCCATATCGAGCAATGCGAATTCGGGCTTAAGTGTCAGGATCATGTCCACGGCGGAAGCACCGTCAGGACACTGCCCAAGCACTTCGAGACCTTCCTTAGCGCACAACGCCGCGAGTGCTTCCCGTATGATGTTGTGATCATCGGCGAGCACTACGGTTGTGTTTTGGTCAGTAGATGGCGTCATGGCGGTTTAGCTGGCTAAGATTATGCGCTCTCACGGCGCGGAATTCAAGTTTGATATATTTGATTGCAGGGAAAGACGGTGCGCCATGGACCTGAATCCACCGATCCGCTACCTTCGCGAACAACACGCAAAGCTTGTTGCCGCCATCGAACGGTTGGAAGAACTGGCGGGCTCCACCAACGGCAGCGCTCCGGCTCCGCGCTCGCGGCGCGGTCGAAAATCGATGGGCGCTGCGGAACGGCGCGAGGTTTCGGAGCGAATGAAAAAGTATTGGGCGTCGCGGCGCAAGGCGCGCGGCGCGGCGTGACGGACAATCCGCAACTGTTCGGCGATCTGCCGCGTTGACTGGCCCGTACGCGATCAGAACCAGCGCTTTCGTGTACTTGCCGCCCCTGCAAGCTGCATAAATAGCCAAATTCCACAGACCCTCTAATCTTCGCCTTCGTTTCGCCCGATTTAAAGTTAGTTGCGAAAACAAATAGATCGAAGTATCGAAATTCCAGGTACAATCTTTGCTGCGATGGCCTCCCCCGCCTGGAAGAACAAGCTGTTCTATGGCGATAACCTGGACAGTCTAAAACGGCTGCGGGACGAGACGATCGATCTTTGCTATATTGACCCGCCTTTCAATTCAAAACGCACATACAACCAGATTTACAACAACATTGGCGGAGAAGACCGTGCTCAGGCTCAAGCGTTTATAGATACCTGGATCTGGGACGATCAGGCCAATGAAGGGTATCAGGAAATCCTCACGAATGAGAAGGGCCGCTACAAATCGCAAACCATCGAACTGATCAAAGGTCTTTCTAGTGTCCTTGGCAAGGGAAGTCTCCTCGCTTATCTGGTCAGCATGACACGTCGTATCGCTGAAATTCAACGTGTTCTCAAGCCGACAGGGAGTTTTTATCTGCACTGCGATCCAACATCCAGTCATTATCTGAAGCTGGTGCTCGATGGTTTGTTTTGTTCACAAGGCGGAGATTTTATCAACGAGATCGTGTGGTGCTACAGCCACGGCGGGAAAAGTAAGCGGCATTTTGGCCGAAAGCATGACATTCTTCTCTTCTATTCGAAGTCAGAGAATTACACATTCAATCCTGATCAAGTTCGGATCGAAATGAAAAGCGGAAAACAGAGTTTCGGAGGACGGCTTGAAAAAGATGAGAATGGCCGCGAGTACCGCCTTGTGTACGGAACGAAGAATAGCAAAGGCGAGACCAAGTATTACAAGTACTACTTAGATCAAGGGAAGTTGCCAGAGGATTGGTGGATCGATATCAACTCTCTTCAAGCAACAGCTGCGGAACGGCTGGGATATCCGACGCAGAAGCCGATCGCACTTCTGGAGCGGATAATCAAAGCTTGCAGTAATGAAGGTGATTTGGTCCTCGATGCGTATTGCGGATGTGGTACGACCATTGCGGCCGCACAGAAACTTAATCGAAGGTGGATCGGCATGGATATAACTTTCCAGTCGATATCACTGGTCTTAAAGCGGCTGGAAGATAATTTCGGCACAACTGTTGCGGATAATGTCGAGGTGGCCGGTCAGCCCCGCGACATGGCGTCGGCGACGGCGCTTGCCCATAAAAGTGACGATCGACTGCGCAAAGAATTCGAGAAATGGGCCGTTCTGACATATACGCGAAATCGGGCCGCGATTAACGAGAAGAAAGGTGCGGACGCGGGTATCGACGGCACTGTATACTTCTTGGTAACTAAGACCGAGACCGATAAAATGGTCTTTCAGGTCAAATCCGGCGGCGTCGGCCGTGGCGATATTGCGAAATTAAAAGGCGACATGGCCCGTGTTGGAGCACCACTCGGAACACTGATTACGCTCGAAGAACCAAGTCGTCCAATGCTTACAGAGGCCAAAGCTGCCGGAATGTACATGCACGAATTACTCGGTCGGAAAATCGATCGCATCCAGATAGTAACTGTACAGGATATGTTGGAAAAACGGAAGCGTTTGGATCTACCCGTAAGCATCACCACACGAAAGCTTTCGGCCGACGAAGATAATCAACTAGAACTAGAATTCGATCAACCTTCAAAACGACCATCACGCAAAACTCCCCAGCGGGATGAAACGAGCCCGAGACCCGACCAGTTACGACCGACGCGGCACGCGTAAACCTGAGCGCGTATCAGCGAGGTACCTACTTCACCAGCATGTCCGCCCAGCCTGTCCCGCAACCGTCGATAAGGCGCATTGAAGGCTCGGCGGCATACGGCGCGCCTTTACGTTACACGATCCTCATACCCTGTGGGATCGTCTTTACAAACACTGTGAACGATACGGGAAGAGACACAAGAAAAGGCCCTAGCAGTGCAGCGAGTAACCCACCTCACCGAAGTACGCCTTGCGCAGCCCGACGTTCGACAGAAAGTATCGGGCGCAATCGCTGAAGTGAGTCAATTCCGGGTTGTCCTTACTGATCACTGTTGAGAAATTCCCGTTGTGATCGCGCTTGAAGACGACGGACTCGAAATCCTTGATGAGCCCTCTACAGCACGGCGCAATCGTCAGTTCCGGTGGTCCGTTGTCGGATCGGAGCGCGGCATTCACAAACCCCACGGATTCGAGCACTCCAGGATTGCGCTTGCACGGGGGATATTCAGCATGGATGAACGGCGCTTTCGAAATCTCGGCTTTGAAAATCTTCCAATCGGTGTTTAGATCGGCATTCACCCGGTTGCGCTGATTCCCGCTGGCATCGCCCACGAAGGTAACGCGGAGATGGCCCGCTACCGCGTATTTGCGCAGGCGTTCAATAATCTCTTGCGCTGCGTCGCGCGTGGTGGAATCCGGCAACCCGATCTCTTCCAGGACCACGCTATCAGCCGTGAATTTGTTCGTAAGGTGCGTGAGTTCGTTTTTCCGCTGGCGATATTGGCAAATCAAGGCGTGAAAATTCAGGTTCCAGTCGCAGGACACCACCAGGGGCACACCGGGCTCGTATTTGGTCGGGCGCACGTCGCGCCGCGAAAAGTCTCGGTATACGCGGCCCGTTGTGTTCGCGGCTGAAAGAGGCGATTGCATGTACTGCGCGGCCCAAGCCTCGCGACTCATGCCGCGCTCCTTTTCTTTCAGCGCCTCCACGGTCCAGCGCTCCGGCCACATTGACGTACCGTCCGGGTTCATCGCGGGCATCGATACCACGGTCCAGTTGTCCGGGTCCTCGCGGAGCAATTGCCCGCAAAGGTCGTTCTCGTGACAGCGGCTCATCACGATCACCAGGAACGCTCCGGGGTCCAGTCGCGAGAAGAGCGTACCCTTGAACCAGTCCAGCACATCTTGTTGCACGCGGAGGTTGCATCCATCGGCGACTGAGCGGTACGGGTCGTCTATAATTAAGCCTCCCGACGCGCGCCAGCCGAGCAGGGATGAACCGACACCGAGAGAGACGTATCCGCCACCAGCCTGCGTGTGCCAGCGGCTTGCGGATTGCGACGATTCGGACAGGCTCACTGAGGATAACCCAGCGGCTCCGGCATCCTGCACTATGTCGCGCGTCGCGCGGCCCCAGGTTTCCGCGAGTTCCTGCCCGGCTGAGACGCAGATTAGACGGCGCTCGGGGAAATTCCCAAGACTCCAGACCGGTACCCATTTTGAGATGAATTCGCTCTTCCCGAATCCGGGCGGCATGTTCACCATGATCCGGGCGGGCTTACCGCTGGTGGCTGCCTGATGAATCAGCTTGCTCAGGGTTAACAGATGTGGGGCTGGATACCACTGGGTAGCAGTCAACTTGCCGCTGAGGTACGCGGCTGTTGCGGCTGGCGTCGCTTTCCACTGTGCAACGTCTGCGAGATTAATACTGCTGGGATCGATGATAGGGGACATGGTTTATGCACCTCCAAAGGTGGTTCGTGTTGTAAAAATAAAGCACTCTAATTTTGTGAGATTGTGAGACCACCCCTGGAACTCGGCGCGGTCGAAACTTTCGTGATCGGGTCGCACTGGCCCTACCGGGTCCAAGCGCGCGGCGCACGGCGATTGGCGAGCGAAAGCTAGCGAGCGAGAAGTTACTAAGTGCAGCAGTACTGCTCTCATTTGCCAATGCATAAACGCTTCTCCAGAATCATTGACAAGGCGACTTACTGCGCGCATACTCGGGCCATGGCGACGTACGGATACATGCGGTGCTCGGGACTTGGACAGGTTGATGGCGACACGTGGGACAGACAGCGCGCAGCCATCGAAAAGAAGGCGCAGGCTGAATCCTGGACACTCGACATGGTTGTAGCCGAGGAAGGCGTTTGCGGCGCAACTGAGGGCACCGCGCGGCCCGCATGGGCGCATCTGTTGAGTCTGTGCAAGCCGGGTGATCGTATCGTCATTGAGAAGTTGGACAGGTTCGCCAGATCGCTCATGACGCAGGAGGTTATGCTCGCTGATCTGCGCAAGCGGCAGGTCACGTTGGTATCCGCACTCGAAGCAGACATTGATAGCGCAGACCCAACGCGAACGTTGGTACGGCAGGTGCTTGGAGCCATCGCCGAATACGACCGGGCTATGATCACCAGCAAACTCCGCGATGCTCGCGACCGTGTACGGGCTCGCGAAGGACGTTGTGAAGGCGTGCGGCCGTACGGCCACCGTCCTGGGGAATCCGCCACTGTGCAGCGCATGCGCGCGCTCCGGGCTCAGGGCTTGAGTTTCGCGGCGATAGCGGCCCGGCTCAACGATGAAGGTATTCGGCCACGTGCGGCCCGGCATTGGAGCGCGGCCACCGTGTGCAATATTATCAGCCGTGCGCCTGAAGCCTCGCGCATTGACGCCAGCCAGCCCGCCATTCAATCGGATGTGCTGTCCGCACTCGTCAATCTTGGCATGGGCACGAAGGCTGCCAGCGCGCTCGTAGCGACTATTCCGGCTGGTCTGGACTTTGATGCTGGTCTGCGTCATTGTCTGTCCCATCGCTGATCACCTCCGCGTCAATAATCGGGGCTCGTAACAACCCCTTCGGTGTGTCCAGCCCTAGTGCTTTAAAGACGGCCTGCTCTGCCAGCGCGGCTGCCGCTGGATTCTGGACGAGCGCGGCCTCGATCTTCACTGAAACCTCGCTCTTACTGCTCCTTGTGTGCGCGATGGCCGCATAACTGGGCACGAGTTTCTGTAGCAACGCGATGCGCAAGCGGTTAGCCCATTCTTTTGGGGTTTCAGGATCGCGGATGCAGGCCACAATGTCCGAGATCAGGTCATAACCCAAAGCGTCCAGCGTTTCAGCCAACTCCTGACGTATGCGCCGCGCCATCTTACCTTTGTGCGGCGAAGAATGGCCGGGCAGAAACCGGCCCGTGTCGTCTCGTTCACTCATGATTCACCACCACTCTAATGGGGCCGGATCGGGGACCCGGCCCATGTTTCTGGATATCGCACCACACGACTTACTGGCGTACAGCACCACATTTCGCCACAGCACCACAGCGTCACCACGTGTGTGGTGCTCCGCAAGTAATTCACTAACCAAGATTTAACTTCGATGTCACCACAATCACCACATTTGTGAGAATGTCACTGTCTGAAGGAAGATGTGAGGACGTGACCTGAAATTTACCCCATAGACACATACATTCACAGAAATGTGGTGATTGTGGTGCTGTGGATATAACCTCTTGATGTCGTGCTGACTTGCGCGCCAAAACCGAGCACCACACGTGTGGTGACGCTGTGGTGCTGTGGTGACGGAAGGCGCGAGTCGAGCGGCGCATGTCAAAACGGCGGCTCCTCTCCGGTGGCGGCAGCCTTCGGCGGCTGTGCGGCTCCACTCTCATCGTGCTCCCCAAGAATTTCGCCGGAGACGGCATATACCCAGATCTTCTTACTGATCGCAGGCACAGTGACCTGATTCATGAATGGGCTGTGGCGGTCATTGTCGCGAACCTCCCGCCGCTCCATGAATTTCTGGTTCACCAGTTCGGTAGCAACCACCTTCGGGTCAAGATCGCCGCAAGCATCCTTGAAGCCCTCGGGAGTGAAGAGAAACCGCGTGTCCTTCTCTTCCCGCCACCCGGCCAAGTTTTGAACCATGTGCTCGACTTCGCCACCGCTGGCGGTTCTGATCTGCCCGGAGACGTACTGGAATCGACCTCGATTCTTGGTGATGAAATCTCGCACTAGTTCCACGCCGTTCTGCTTATCGGCTGCCTGAATCCCGCCTCGCGCCCCAAGCCATTTCTGGAATTCGACCTTGACGCATCGCGAAGCTTCGCCCGGCTCCCATCCCGTCAGACCGGCTGCGGTGGCTAATTCTCCGGCAGCGGCGAAGATCGCAAAGCGATTGGCGGCGCGGCGCACCTCGCCTGAAGCTTCGGGCGGAACGTATGACGCGATGAACTTCTCTTGAGACTGTTTAACCCAGTGGCGCACCTTGACGATATTTTCGGAGAGCCACCTCAACCACGGGCGCAACCCCACGCCATAATTCTCTCTGGCCGCATTCTGCAATTGCTCCGAGAAGGCTCCGCTGGATTCCGCCCCATGGATATCGTCAAATGCACCGTTGTTCTCCGGGCTGATCGCGATGTGCAGCAACCGCAGATCTACACCACCTGGAGGCTTCGCCTTCGGGTCCTTATCGCGGAGCATCTGAGCAACTGTTTTCTCTCCGGTGCTGATGAATACCAGTCGCCACGTCAGCTTACGGCGTGCGGTGACTTCCTTAGTGCCTCGTCCTTTACCGGCATTCTCCGCAAGCATGTAGATTACGCTTAGGATGCGCCGCGCATCGGCGCGCCCGATCTCCTCCAGGAACAGTGCTGCGTCGGAATGGGCGGCTGCTTCAGTCTCGATACCTACCTGAGTTCCGTGCCAACTCGACATGAAACCTTCTTTGCCGCCACCACCGTACAGCGTTGACGCACACAGTGCGGAAGTGGTTTTACCCTTGCTGGACGTGCCGTGCAGGTGCAGCCCGATAGATTCCGAGTCAATGAAGTGAAGCACAGGCCCGGCGAATGCCGCGCTCATTGTCAGTACAGGCACAGTGTTTCCGGCTAACGGCTTCACCACACCGTTAATCCAGCCTTCCAGCGTGCCCCTTTCACGATAGAGGTGCGTTTCCTCGATTCCTTCATCTGCGAATAGCAGCGGCTCTTCGTTGGCGGGCTGCGAAGGAATCACCATGCCATCCGGCAGGACGAAATAACGCCCGTGCCAACCGGTGTGCTTCACTGCGATGTACCGGTTCCATGTGCCGGCTGCAAGCTTCGAGATGTATTCCCGGAGCCGCATATTGTTCCCCTCACCGGCAAACATCGTTAAGCCCCGGCTCGCGAGGTACTGAATGACCTTATCACCAGTGTGCAAATCTGAATCGGGCGCAACCCATAGGCGCTCTCGCTCGTCGATATCAACCCAGCGCAGCACGGTCGATACATCGGTACCGTGTTCGGTGCGCGCCTTGCCGATCACCTCAAGCCTGCCGCCACAAATCGTCAGTGGCTCTGTTGCGTTCCCCTTCCGATCCTTGCCGCCCCGTTTCTTAACGAGATTGCCGGAGAGGAAATAGCTCTCGTGACGCATCGGCTCTTCCGGCCAATCGGGTGGATATTTCCGCCAAACATGCTTGATGGTCTTATCGGCGCACGTCTGATGGCGCATGCAGATAAACTGCGGTGCCCCATATTCAGGCAGTCTCAACAGTACTTGGTCAAGCCCCGTGTCGGACGGCGAATCATCAAACGGACAGCACGACAGATTGAACTCGCCGTCTTTCGGTGCAAGTCCATCCTCCGGCAATTCCACGCCAAAGACTTCGTTGTGCTTCTCAATGTACACGCGCATGTTGAATGGCGGGCGCTCCCATTTTCGCTTTGTGTTTTTAGGTGGCGCTTCCAGCAGTGTTTCAGCCGCTTTGTCATTGGCTCCTTGCGCGTCTATTGCTTTGAAAATATCGCTGAAATCATTTCTCTCATTCCCCGGCAGGTCGATGAGCGGCTCAGGGCTCATGATGCCGGGCTCTGGCAGTGCGGGGCTCATGCTCGCACCTCCAATGCAGCCTCAGCGCGTTCAGCGGCTTTGTATAAATAGACTGCTTTAGCTAAAGCATTTTTGGCGCTCTCTCTCCACAAATCATCGGGCGCAGTAACAACGTGGGATGCGGCTGGTATGAATTTTACGGCCAAAGTTGCCAAAATCTCGGCTGTCTTGGATGGTTGCCCGGTCGTCTGAGGGTTTGAGGTAGATGTTTCTATCTTGCCGGTCTCGCGCCCGGCGCTTTCAACTACTCGCCCGCCGTTCGCGGGAGTGGAACTACTGTCGTCGTGAATCATGATCGTTCTCGCTTCCCGGTCTGCTGATCGGTAGATCGCCAGCCGGTTGGGGACAGCGGGTGAAGGCTGATCTACCCTCACCCACCGGAGACGCTCATGACGAACGCAAACGCTTTGTTTTGTTTACTGCATCGTGCTGTTCACCGCTGTATATAGTACCATAGTACTAGTACTTTGTCAACCAAAATTAGCATTGCTCCTCGCGTTCATGCGGCCCGCTTCAAAATCTTCCGAATCGTCACGGGGTTCAATCGAAACCGGCTCGCTAATTCGCGAACGCCCGCGCCTCCTCGATGAGCGCGAAGAATTCGGCGCTCTTCGTGCCATCGGATCTTGTTCCAGCGCTCTCCATCGCTCGCCGCGCGCAGAATGCCAAGCCGAGTCATGCGCACATCCCGAGCAATCGCTGCTCAATCCAAAACGCTGCGCTCTCCAGATCGCGCCGCGCTTCGTCGAAGGCATCAAGCTTCCTCAATTGCGCCAAGATGCCCGCGCGCTCCCGACTCAGGCGGTCGGCCCGGCATTCGTCCACGAAGACCGGCTCAAGCAAGTTCTCCGGTATGTGCCCGCCATCGCCCCGGCCTCGCTGTCTCGGTCCACGATTCAACGTTGAATTCTTCATACGTACAGCTTTCTTGGCGCGGAATTGTTTACGCTGCATTTGCGACCTCCAGAGCACCAGCGCGAGGCTTCAGGCGAGAGTCGCCAAATTCGCCACGAATATACCTCGCCCTCGCTTCCGTGTTTTCGAGACCGCGCTGCACCTCGGCACGGAGTTGAGCCTTGGCGTTGCGCGTCGCCCGCCTGATGTCCTTCCATGTGATGCCCGCATGTGCGGCCTTGATCATTTCATCGGTGATCTCAAATCCTCGCGGCTGGTAATTCCTCAACTGTTCTCGCTCGTCCAACATTTCATCCGACAGTTTGCGCCGCGTCTTCGGCTCCTCGACTTCTCCACCAGCCAACCGGCTGAGAATGTCGCGCGCATTTTTGCGCTGTTCGGCAGTCAACGTAATTTCCGGTTCGCGCTTGGGTTTCGCCTCGCGCGGCTCGCGCTGCGGTTTCGGCAGATCGGCACACCAGCGGCTCGCAGTCGCGTGACTCACACCGACTTGTCGCGCGGCCTCGGATTGCGACAAACCGCCGCGAACCAGGGCGCGAACTTTCTCGAATTTTTCGATCTTGGTCATCTTGTATCGCTCCAAAAAAAGGGGACGCAGTGACAGGAGGAAAACTGCGTCCCGTAGCTCACGCACTGTTGCTCTGCTGAGCCAGTGGCCGGGATACGCCCGGCTTCGTCAGTTAACTTCTATTCCTGAATCGTCTCGGGATCGGTGGCCGCAATGCGCGCGGCGGTAGCCAGTTCCGCCAACTGCGAACGATCCAAAAGTGCGGGGTCCGCAAGCAACAAGTGATGCCTGTACTCCCGGAGCGCATCGGCCTGAATCTTCGCCAGCCGGTCCTTATCGGCCTGCGGCGCAAGGGCGCTAATCTTCTCGTCCAACACTGCGGGACGAATTGGTTTGACATGCCGCAATGCCGCGCTTTTATCTAATCCGCGGTCAGAATCGGCGCGAATCGCGCGGCGCAAGTTTTCCTGCGCTGCCGCGATCTGTGCTTGGTGCGCCTCGGCCTCGGCCCGACGCTTCGCGTTGTGCGGCTCCATGCTGAGCCGATGTTTTTCCTGCAAGACTTCGCGCTCGTATTTACTGAGTGCCATGACTATTTACCGCCCTTCTCCAGTGCCGCGAGTTCGCGCCGCAATTTGATACCGCGCTCCAACTCATCGTTCTCGGCTTTCTTGGCGGCAATCAGAGCCTCGGCCTCAATCAGAGCGCGGTTTTTCTTCGTGATCCGTGCGCGCTCCTGCTGTTCCAGATCGGCCTTGTATTTAGCCTGCCGGTCGAGTTCCGCCTGAACCTCCTCGACTGTCGCCACACGCCAACCGTGGCTGAAGATTCCGCGCGCCGCTTCCCACAAATAAACTTCCACCGTGCGCCCGGCAGCGTGCCCCGTGTTGTCGGCTGGATTTTCAATGCTCGTGATCCAGGCCAACATGTTAGCGCCCGAAATTTCCAAATCGTTGTAAGCTTTGCGCGGCGTTTTCGTGGTGGTGAAGACCGGTGCGCCTTCCTGCTTTGCGCGGTCGATCAAACCGTTTTTTATCCTTCCGACTGTTTCCCAATCCTTATGAGTTTTCGTTTCCATTGCGGTTGCACCTTTAAATTCGCCCTTGGGCTTGTAGTTGTACCGGGATCACCGGCACCATGATTGTTCCGCTGACGTTGTATGCGGGCCATACGCCCGCGTTCACTCGGTTGTACCCGCTGGCCCGGCTGATGCCCGCGATTTTCGAGGCTTCTTCCACCGTTACCAGCTTGCCCGCATTCTCCGGCACGGTGACTGGCAGTACGCGCACACTCCTACTTACAGAACTTCTGGACATTGTGAAAATCCCCCTGAAATACAAACGGCCAGCAATCTTGCGGAACGTTCCGCAGATTCACTGGCCTATTACATTATTATTATACCACGTTGGATGTTACTGGATTCTCGTGAACTCTTAAACTCCAGGGTTACGGATCAGCTAACCTATTCCCAGTACCATTGTACCGCGCCGTTGGATTCAATTAGACGTGGATGGAATGTCTTAAAGGTAGAAACTAAACGAGTAAGCACCACGAATCGAGGTTCCCAACGGTGCATGTATCGTCGGTTTCATCGGCTCTGTCGGCTCATGTATTCACGGATCGCCTCAGTGATGCATTTTTCTTGCTCTTCTTCGGACAATGCACGAAAGAACTTTTTTCGGCGATAGATGCGCCGAAGTTCTTCACGGAACCACGAGCGATCATTACCGGAACTGGCTTGGCGAGCGAGCCGTTCTTTTTCCTCAATCTCCTGGAAGATGAGGTCCTGCTCTTTTTTGTACTGGTCCGAAATTGCCATACTCAATAATAGTCTCGGGCGATGACCAGGGCGCGCGGCGCGTGTCGATAGTGACAGAGCATGCCTCGCAAATCCTGGAGGCGTTTCCAGGAAATGCCAACAAGCGCTACCATATCCGCTTATGTCCTCCGCAGGAGAACTCGCGGCCCGGATTTTGAAACAGCTTGCCGAAGGCCGCATAGTCCCCGTGGCGGACCAGATGCGCCTACGCTATTTGGCGCGCCTGGAAGAACGCACGCTTCCGCTTGCAGAAATCGCCCGGCGCATCTTAAGCCGGGAGAATGACGACCCGCCGAAGGCCGGGGCAGCCGGTTACGGATAGGCGCGGCGCGCGTCGAGAGCGGCCCGGAGCGCGGGAACAGAGAATCAACAGCGGTGCTCGCGCATGTGGCGTAGGAGCCGTTCTGCCGTCTCGTCGCGCTGTTTTCGCGCTTCCGCCAATTCGGATTCGGCGCGCTTGAACGTGGTGAGATCGTCGGCTAGGAGTGCGTCTAACTCGGCTTGATGGATTCGGACCAATACCCGATGGGCAGCCTTGAATTCATCAAAGAGTCGCTGGCGCTCCGGGCAAGGTGCCAGCCTGGGGGACATTCATCTGCAAATATAGCGCACCGAGCCCCGGTAAACAATCGTACATTTGCCCGACCGGACGCTAGCCGATTCCCACGTGGAATTCCAAGCTCGCGGCTTGCGTCGCGAGTGGAGGGCCGGGCGGTTGCGCGGCGCGAGCGATTCCACTACTTGAAGTCGGGGTCTCTTGCCAAGAATCGGGCTCGGTCCAGGGCGTCTCCCCGATTTTGATACGTGCGGTGCTCGGGGTCTTCTTCGACCGTCCACCTGTCGTTAATGCCGTCGAAGGCAATATGGACGTTGATACCCGATGTGCAGCGAACTTCGAGCCGGGCGTTCGTGAGCGCGTGGAGTTCGTAGGCCATGTAAGGGATGATAGCGCGGGTGCGGGCGGTCGCTGCCCTCGTGTACATTCTGTGTACAAACGACTGATTTTGGTGAGAATGTTGAGTACCATGACTCAGTAGAATCTGCAACTTACAGAAGCTAAAAGACTTGACCTCATCGGGGTTCGAATCCCTGCCTCCCAGCCACACCGCCCGGTTCCCCGGATTTTTTCTACCGTCAAAGCTCCTGAACCGTTACTCAAACGAGGGTCGCGGAGCGCGGCCGCAAACGGTTACGCCTTCGCCAGCACGCTGCCGAAGCCGGTGGCGCGCGGGCTTACCCCGACGAGCCGGACCGCATTCATCAGGGCGTGCGGAGTGCTCGAGACCACCGGCACCTGGCACTTCGATTCGAGCGGCACCAGGAGATCGAGGGTCTTCAAGCCGCCGCAGGAGATCAGCAGGGTGTCCGATTTCGGCGCCCTGGCAAACACCCGGGAGCTGAAATCAAACAGCTGGTCGTGCGTCACCGAAATGGTGGAGGCGGTCAGGTTCAAACCGTTGATGATCGTCACCTCGAATCCGCTCTCGGTCAAGAAACGTTTCAGCGTGGCGTTGACGATGTCGGTGTACGCGGTCGCCACGGCAACGCGTTTTGCTCCCGCCACCTTGAGGCCGTCGACAATTCCGTTGGACATCGACGTGGCGGGCAGCCCGGTTGCCTTGTGCACCCGTTCGATCAACTCCTGGTTGAACGCGGCTCCTTTGTAGAAGGTGAGGGAGGTCCCCATGATCGAGATGGCGTTGGCGCCCTGGTCCTTGAGTTTGAGGGCCGCGGGCACGATGCGCGGAACGGCTTCGTCGTAGCTCTCGATGGTCATGCCATGAAACGCCAGCCCTTCGGCCAGGAACTTGACGCCGCTCGGATACAGCAGACGCGCTTCCGGCGGCACCGGATAGTTCGCCGGCGGGAAGATCATGCCTAACACCGGTTCGGCGGCGGAAGCCAAGGGGGCGGCCAACGCGGCGGCCGCCGTCTGCAGGAAGGTTCGTCGGGTTTTGTCGGTCAAGGGAATGACACCTCGCTCACGCTAGAGTATACGCCGAATCCGGCCCCTTCCGGGATTACAGGACAGAGGACTCAATCGGCCACGCCGGTCTTGCGACCCATGGTTTCCCCGCGAAGCCAGATGTAGAGCGGCGCGTGCGGCGCGGGTGCCGGCCACGGCAGAACCACGCGCAACGTCTGGCGTTGCAGATCGCCCGGAATGGGCGCCGGGATGGATTCGACGGGCACGCCGTGTTCGGCGTCCCATCCGGTTTTTTCGATCACATCGAGATCGCGCCCTTCCAGGGTGCCCGCATAGCCGGAATCGCCGGCTCTCTCACTGGTGAGCGTAAATTTGTCAAGGCGCGGGATGCGAATCACGCGGCCGAGCAGAAACGGATCGGAGCGGCCTTCCGGGTCGACGGAGACGGTGGCGGTCAGCCGGCACCCCGCATATCCGATGGTTCCGGGATCCACCGAAAGGTACAACGCGCCCGGACCCGAAAACGTCAGGCTGGCGCCGCCGGACGCGTCGCTCGGCGAGAGCGTCAGCGCGCGGCGCAGATCGCCGCCGTCGCACCCAAGTTCCAGACGCGGCCGGCTGCCGGCATCGAGATGATCCACCGTCAGCACCAGGCCGGCGGCGATTCCGGCAGGCAGTTCCTCCGGACCGATGGCAATGCCGGGCGTACCGGCCAGCGATTTCTGCATGGAGCGGATGCGTGGACGCGGACCGACGATTTCGATGGCATCCGGAACTGCCAGCGGTGTGTCGAGACCCTGCACCTTCAGAACAAGCGGGAACTTCCGGCCTTTCGCCACACCGGCATCCAGGACAATCTCGCCCGGCCAGGCGTCCCCGGAGGGCGCGCCCGTAATGGCGCCGGCCGGCGAGGAGACGGATTCAACCCGATCGAGACCCGTGCCCTGCAACCGAATCGGCTCGCGCGCTTCACCCAGGTTGAGCCGCAGCGGGAGATTCGAGATCTTCGGATTGGGAGGCAAAACGGTGAGCGCGACTTCATGCGCGACGCCATCGGATTGCGTCAACAGCAAACGATAGGCTCCCCGCTTCCCGGTATCGATCCGCACCGTTACAAACTGCTGCGGGCCGGCTCGCTTCCCCAGCGGCAGCGTGAAGGGCGCCTCCCGCGGTTGGGCATCGCCGGCGGCCGCCTCGATGGCAACCTTGTCGAGGAACTCGAAATCCGCGCCCGCCAGCTTCACGCTGACAGTTCCGCTTCCCTCGATGAGTTTGTCCCGCTCGCCGGGAGCGGGCGCGACGTGGGAGAAGTCGTCGTAAGGGCGCACGTCGACGGTTCCCGAAACGGCGAGCGAGTCCCAGTCCCAGGCGGCCGCCAGCGCGTATTCCCCCGGAGGCGTTTGGGTATGCGAAAGATCCAGTTCCAGTGAATCCGCGGTCTCGCCGCCTACATTGACCGGAATGGAATCGCCGCCCGCCGATGGAACCAGCCGCCAGTCGCGTGCCAGCGCGAGCTGCCTGGCTGTGGAACCTTCCGCGAATTTTACGGCGAGGGTGGAGCGCGATTCCACAGGCACGTGCGGGGTCCCCGCCAGAGACACCACGGGCTTCTTGACTTCGGGCACACGATAGGCCCACAGGTACGCGGTTCTCGTCCGGGATTTGGCGGCAAGGTTCTTGGTGCAGAGCGCCATCTGGCCGGCTGCGGTGAATTGCGCGAAGGCCGATCGGAAATCGGTGCCGGGAAACATGGCGGTTTTGAGATTGCTGAACAGAGCAGCGCCTCCAGCGGCCAGCGCCACCGGATTTCCGAAAAACATTCCGGCCAGGGAAGCGGCCAAACCGCCGGACTGCTGCGCCTGAGCGGTTTTCCCCGCCAGCGGGTCATAGGAAGTCGCGGCGGGAAGCAAGGTCTTCAGCAGGAGCGAGGCCTGCTCGTCGGTGGGCGCCTTCGTATCCAGTTTCGGCGGAGCCACGCCGTATTGGGACGAGAAACCCTTCAGCACGGCATCGGCGCCGCTACCGGAGGTTTCCGCATTGGCGAGGGCCTGAACCAGAGATTCCACTTGCGAACTCTGTTCGGCATAATCCGCCAGTTCTCGCAACAGTTCGCGATTGTGAGTTACGAGCGATTTGATCTTGCCCTCGCTCAACCCTTGCGGGCCGAACAGCAAAGCGACCACTTGCGGCCGTTCCGGCAACTGCCATTCGGTGGGAGCCGACGCCTTTCGCGGCTCGAGCGTCACGAGGTCGCCGTCGGATGCCGGAACGAGAACGGCTGAAACCTCGGCATTGGCGGCAGCCTCCGGATTCAAACGGACGGGTTTCCAGATCAGACGCGAACCGCCCGGGATTTCCGCGACGGCTTTCAAAGGAAGCGGGGAGCCTTGCGAGAAAGGCCGAACCAGAAGCTCGAAACTGCCCAGAGACGCGCTTCCGGCACAGCCCGCCGGCAGCGCCGCCAGCGCGGCGCCGGCCGCACAAACCAATACCAACAGAGCCCGAGTCACTATACTGAGATGCGCCGGAACGGATAAAAGTCTACAGTTGCCGGCGCATCCCGGTTTCGCAATCAGCGCCCTCGGCCTCAAGCGTGAGAAATATCACGATCGCGGGCGCGTTTCCAATCCTGTGAAGACAGGATTCTCAGCGGGCCGGCGTTACTTCCGCGGTTTGGCCGGTTTGGTATTGGTGGTCGAGCGGTCCGCGCTCCCGGAGCCGGTAATCTTGTCCTTGGCCTTGCTCTCGAGAGGCTGCGGCTTGTCCTCGCGCGGCGAATATTTGTCCAACTCGGCCACCAGCGGCCGAGCCGCCGCCGGCACTTTCATGTTGGACATCAGGATCTCCGAGTTATTGATATCGCTTCCATACAACTCGCGGTTGGTGTCCTTGTCATTGCGGACGACCGCTCCCGTCAGCGCGACGCCGGCGAACAAACCCTTTGAACGCGACCACGTGAGAATGTCGGCCGAAAGCTGCGCGTCGGTCATCGCGGAAGTGCTGCGCCCGACCGGCCCGGCCGCGACGGCGGCATCAGCTCCGACCGTGAACTTGTCTTGCAGGAGCCGCCGCATGCCGCGTTCGTTCATGATCAGCATCACGACATCGGTATTGTTGGCGCCGATCTGAAACCCGAAGCTGCCGCCTTCGACGATTACACCGCCCGGCGCGCCCCAGCCGCCCCGGTCATGCCGGCAATCCGCGAATCCCTTGCCGTATTTTCCGCCGACAAGAAAGGCGGCCTGCTTGACACCCGGGACGATCAGGACACAAGCCGCTTTGTCGAGCAGATCTTGCGGTATGCCTTTGTCCGGCGTCGCCATGATTTCGGTCAGAACCTGCGTCGCATCGTGGAGCCGCTCCTGAGGCGTATCTCCCGCGAACAGAGGCGCTGCCGCCGTCAAAACAGACAGAGCCACGTAAGAGAACTTCATGCGAAACCTCCGGGGAAGCTCATGCACGTGGTTCGCCGCAACTCCCCGCTGCCGTCACCCGCCGCTCCGGCGTGTGCCCTTCTTCACGGCGCTGCGGCTTCAGGGTAATGTAAATACCACCAGCGCATCACTGCCGTCCGGGCCGGGGTCGTCGAGCGCGCTGAGACCCGCCGCCACGACCGCAACATATTGCTTTCCGCTCCTGCCCTGGTATGTGATGGGGACGGCGTGCGCATCCATGTCCAGTTTCGTCACCCAGAGTTCCTTACCGGTTCTGGAATCGAACGCGCGAAAGCGCTTGTCATTGGTGGCCGCGATAAACACCAGGCCGCCCGCGGTGGCGATCGGGCCGCCCATGTTATTGCGGCCGGTGTTCCTTTTGCCTTCGGGTAAATCGTCGGTAATGCCGAGCGGAACCTGCCAGGCGAAATCGCCGGTATGCGCGTTGATCGCAATCAAGCGGCCCCATGGTGGTTTCTGGCACGGCCAGGCATGCTCGCCGCCGCCCGCCACATTGCCGGAACGCGGATTGCCTTCGGCCCACTGAAACCGCGACGTCGGCCCCAAGACGCTGTTCCGGTCGTAAGCGACCCGCGCCCCGTCCGGCTTCTTTTCCACCCAGCCGATACTGGCCTCGTCCTGTGTATTGACGAAAACGTAGCCAAGTTTGGGATCGATCGCCACCCCGCCCCAGTTGGCGCCCCCGATCGAGCCGGGGTAAAGCACCGTCGATGCCGACTTGCCGCCCGGTTCGCGATAGACATACGGGGTGAAGGGACCTTCATTGACCAGACCGCCGCTGCGCTCCGCCAGATCCTGGCAGAACCGGGCGTGGTCTTCATTCGTGTCGGCGGCCGTGACGATGTCCTCGGGCTTAAAGCTGACGCGGGCAATCGGCGGTGGCTTTAGAGGGATGGGCTGAGTCGGCCAACTCTGCTCCCCCGGGACTTTACTGGCCGGCACCGGCCGCTCCTCGACGCCAAACACGGGTTTTCCGGTGACGCGATCGAGCAGATACATGTAGCCGCTCTTCGTCGCTTGCGCCAGCATGGGAACCAGTTTGCCGTTGACCGTGACGTCAATCAGGCCGGGCGCGGGAGGCAGATCGTAGTCCCACAGATCGTGGTGCACCACCTGGAAATACCACTTCAGTTTTCCGGTCTCCGCATCGAGCGCCACCACGGAGTTTCCGAACAGGTTGCTGCCTTTGCGATCTCCGCCCCAGTAGTTCGTATTGGGGCCGCCGAAGACCGTGTATAAAATGCCGCGCGCGGCATCCACCGTCATGGAAAAACCCCAATTGTTCACGCCCGAGCGGTTCTTCCAGCTTTCGCCTTCCCACGTGTCGTTGCCCGGCTCGCCGGCCTGCGGCACGGAATGAAACTCCCACAAGCGGGCGCCCGTGCGGGCGTCATACGCGCGAGTGTCGCCGGCCATTCCGGTGGCGGGCGCTTCGGGCGTATTCGCGCCGAGAAACAAGAAATTCTTGTAGACCACCGGAGCCGAATCGTAGGGGACGGCAAGTTCGACTTCGCCTTCCTTGCCGAAGCCGGGATCCACCTTGCCGGTCCGCGCGTTCAAGGCGATCATCTTGCGCGCACTGGTAAAGATGATGCGCGGCGGATTGCTGCCATCGCCCGGCCAGTAGGCGACGCCGCGGCGCGATAGAGTCGAAACGTCGTGCCGCCAGATTTCTCGTCCATTCTCGGGATCGAGGGCCACGATTGCCTTGGCGGCCCCGAGATACATGACGCCATTCACGACCAGCGGCGTGAATTCGGAGCCGCCCGTGATTCCCGCGGCCGACGAATCGAACCCTAAATGGTAGGACCAGGCGCGCTTCAGCCGTCCCACGTTCCGTGGATTGATTTGAGTGAGCGGAGAATACCGGGTGCCGGCCAAATCGCGGTTGAACATCGGCCACTCGGCGCCCTCGGCCGGCGCTTTGCCGGCCTGCGCATACAAAGCGGGCAGACAACAGACGGCGATCAGAACCGCACCAGGTCGGCTAAACATCCGGCCCTCCTTCGAGACGCCCAGGATATCAGGCCGCGCTCGGAACCGTAACCGGCGGGCGCCCGGGAGCAGGGCAAGAGTGCCGCGCAGGCCCCGGACTGCTTACCAAGGTTAATGCCGGTAGCTAACAAAAGAGTATCTAACCGCCCTGATGTTACTCCGATATTTATATGTATATGGCAGAGAAGGTCATTGCTCAGACGCCCATCACCGGTTCGGCTGAAACCTCGGTTCCTACCGAACACGATTTTCAGACTGATACGGTAACGATTCCGGTCAAACTGTGCAATCTTCCACCGCTCAACTCGATTGCCAACCAGGTACTTTCTCTGACCGCGGATCCGGACGTGGATCTCAGACGGCTCGCCTTCGCCATGGAAGCGGACCCGGCGTTTGCGGCCGAAGTGCTGCTGCTGGCGAACTCCTCCCTATTCGGCTTCACGTCGCGGATGAGCGTACTGCGCCACGCCATTGCGGTGCTCGGGCTGGATCGCATCAAGGCGCTGGCGGTGACGGTGGCGATGCGAGCCTTTCTCGGCGGAAACAGCCCCCTCATCCGGCAGTGCTGGCGCCACAGCGCAGCCTGCGGCGTCATCGCCGAAGAAATCTCCCCGATTTTTGACGTTTCCGGAGATCAGGCCTATACCGCCGCGCTCATGCACGATATCGGGCGCCTGGGTCTGTTGAAATCGTACCCGCGCGAAATGACGCCGGTGCTGGAAAGCGAATACGCGGATATGCCGGCGGTGCTGGCGGCTGAGCGAGCCGCGATCAACGTCGATCATGGCCTGGCCGGCGCGTGGCTGGTCAAGAATTGGGCGTATCCGCAGTCGTTCGCGCAAGTTTGCGAACACCATCACGACGCCTTCGATGCCAACGACCCGCCTTTGCTCCAGGTGGTCAAACTGGCGTGCAAGATGGCCGACTCGCTGGATTATTCAGCCGTCCGCTATGATGCCATGCTTTATCCGGAGCTGCTCCAGCGGCTGCCTGCCTCTCTCCGGCGGGAAGTCTTTCCCTCCGAGAAGGAACTGCGGACCAACTTGAAAGCCCGTCTCTCCGTTTTCGAGCTGACCGTCTAGTCCGGCGCGCGCCTTCAGAGTGAAGCGGCTGTCGCGCCGGCCGCGGAGCGCCCGGGACCGCCGAATCGCGAACGTTCCAACATCGTAATAGTACGGGCCGGGGTACCAGTGGTCCTTTTGCGCCGCAAGCAAGCGACGCATAATAAAGCTCGTGACGCGCTTTACTTCCGAATGTGACCTCTGCGCGGAACTGTTGATTGAGTACATCACCGCGTCCAACGAAATCGTCGATCGCAAAGTGCGCGCGGTCCCGGCCCACGAACCTACCTCCAGCCAACTCGCCGCAGCCCTCGTCGACCGCGCCGTAAAACGCCGGGACCAGGCGCGCCAGAAGCTGTTCGCCCACAAAGCCAAGCGCCACTAATTGCCGCGCGGCCGTCTCCACTGTTTTGTCGTAACGGGTATTGTTCGGAATCCTGAGGTTTGCGTCCGGCAGGCGCCGGATCACCCGGCGGCTCGAAACCGGGAGAGTCGTTTCTTCAATCCCGGTCCAGTTCGTAGCTGAGAGCCCGTTCCAGACAGGGAACGCATAACGTAATGACCACACCCGAGCCCTGCCGCAGCTGATGCGGCGTCTCTTTCTGGCAGGTTCGGCAGTACCGGAGCGTCTTCGGCCAGGTGGCGGCGGTCATCTCTGTTCTCGCAATAGGAGCGTTCATCGCGATCCCTCCCGTGGCTCCAATTGTGTAGCGAGCGACCGGTGGTGTCGAGTCCGTTGCGTACCACACCGCGTACTTCGTACTTTTTCGCCGATTCAGACGGTACAGCCATGACGCAGGGCACCGATTCGCAGCTCGCGCGCTTCGGCCGACTGGGGCGAGGCGCCATCCCCACCGCTGCGCTCGCTGGCGCAGACTCTTCGGAGGCGCCCCGCCAGCAACAGCCCCGCTAGGAACAGTTGTTGTGCAAGGGATCGTTCGGGTCGGCCGGCCCGGCAACGCAAGGGATCGCGCTCAGGTACTCGTAGATGGCGCGAAGCTCGTAATCGGTCAGGTTCTGATAAGTCGGCCAGGGCATGATCTGCAGCAGGCCGCCGTTAAACGGAGGGGGCACGCAGTGGGTCGTGTCCGTCGCGCCTTGCTGGCAGGTCGGGTGAAGATGATCCATGTCGACGCCGGTGCGAATGATCTGGCGGAATTCATCGAAGGTATGGCCTCCGATGGGCCGCCCCGTTTTGTCCGGCGTCAGATTGCGGCTGACGATGTGCGCCGTGCCGGGCACCAGCGCGCCCATGTCATTCCCGCCGCCCAGGTAGGTGGCCGGGTTGACCATCTTCTGCCCGCTGAACGGCGGCGAGAGCAGGTAGGGATTGCCGGACGGCGTGAATTCGGTTTGCGGGCTGTTGGTATGGCAGCCATTGCAATCGGCCTGCGCATTCACAATGTAGCTGCCCAATCCCACCAGCGCGGGATTCTTGCCCTTGAGGTTCAGCGGCACGGGAGCGATTGCAAAACCCCGCTGGATCTTGGACGCCTCATTTTCCACGCGATGCGCATCGTCGGCGTGCACGCGCGGCGCGCGAACCATCATGGTTCCCGATACAGCAACCACGGCCAGGGCCGCGAACGTGCCCAGCACGGGTCGAGATAAGTGCAGTTGAGTCATGGTTGGTCTCCTGTTTTGGTCTGTGGACCGGTGGTGTCCTGAAGAGGGCGAAACGTCGCCCGGTATCGAACCACCGCAGTCTAACACCCTGCAGCCCAAACGGAGTTTAGAACTGACGCGCCGCCGTGAGCCGCTTCACGGAACGCGAACGCCGGCGCCGCGGCATGCTGACGGAAGGCTATTTGCAGATGATCTATGCGGGGGAAGCCGGCGCGAACGGCGCCGCCCGCCCGCTGCGGCTGGGGAGCGTCACCGTCACCGGCATTTCCTTTTTGTTTCGAACCACCGTGAGGGTGAAACTGTCTTTGCCGCGATTGGATCGCAGGATGCTGGTGATCTCGCGGGTAGTCGTGACTTTCGAGTCATCCACTTTCAGGATCACGTCGCCGGCCTTTAATCCGGCCTTCTCGGCGGGAGAATTCTTGATCACCGATTTCACCAGCACGCCATCTTTGACGCCGAAGAAATCCGCCAGTTGCCCTTGCGGCGCCAGCGATTCCCCTTCGATGCCGATCAGCGGGCTTTGCCAGGACATCTCGAACCGGGGAATCTCGATGGGCGGAACCGGAGGAATCGCGGGAACCGTCACCGGCCCGCTGGGGGTCTCGATCACCATGTTCTTGCGGGCGCCCACCGTCACCGGGACGTTCTCGGCCGCGCCATTACGCCATACCGCCAGCGTCACCTGGCGGCCCGGCGGCGTCTCCCGCACCAGCCGGATCAACTGGTCGACGCCTTCGACTTTTTCGCCGTTGTATTCCAGCACCACATCGCCTTCCTTGACGCCGGCCTTGGCGGCGGGGCTGTCGTCTTCCACGTGCGCCACTTCCACGCCCCGCACTTCTTTCAGGTTCAGCGCCTTGGCCCGCTCCGGGGTCACTTCGACGGCGCCAATGCCCAGGTAGCTCGAGCCCGAGCGCTGGACCGTCACGATATTCGCGCGACGCGCGTTCTGCGCAAACCCGGCTGGAACCGCCAGGCCGGCCACGACCGCCAGAATGAGTCCGGAAATCCTAACTTTCATAAAGAACCCCTATGGTTGACGCCTGATGAATATCGTGCCGCCGGTCCCGGTAATCTGCAACAGCGGCCCGCCGCCGTTGACCGCGCCTTCGGCCACCACCTGCATGCCGCGCATCCGGATCGGGACGCCCGGAAAGTCGCAGACAATCCGGTGAGGGGAATCGGCCAGATCGTTTTCCGCACGGATCGTCACCCCTACGTTGGACGGAATGGTGACCACAATGTCACCGTTCCCGGTGGCGAGGAAGGAATCCGCGAACGAGCCGCCGCCGAGCAGGCTGGCCACGATGCTGCCCACAGCCGTGGAAACACGCATCGAGCCGGCGATGTTGGTGAGCCGGATGGCGCCCGTCCCGGACTCGCTCCGGACTCCCGGAGCGCCTCCGACCTGCACCGGACCGGCCATATTGCGGGTGACGACAATGCCGCCGGCCTTCCCGATCACGATCGGCCCGCCTCCTGTCGAGGCGGTTACCGGCCCGCCCGCCGTGGTGATGCGGACCGCGCCCCCGGCCGTGTCGGCGCGAACCGAGCCGCCGGCGCGGCCGACTTCGATATCGCCTCCCGCGGTCTCCAGCACCGCGTCCCCTTGCACGTTCTTCACGGTGATGCGGCCCCCTCCTGTCGTGCCACGCAATGCGCCGGCGACTTCGCCGACCTGGATGTCGCCGCCTCCGGTCGTCAGACGGGCCTCGCCGCCGATGCGGTCGCATTTCACTTCCCCGGCGCCGGAATCCACGGTCAGAAGCCCATCGATCCCGGTGGCTTCTACCGCGCCTTCCGCCGTCGAAATGGTGGCCGCGTTCAGACGCGGCGCTTTCACAGTCAGATCGACTGTCACGCGGCCGCCTCCCGCCGAGAGCACCGCCCACTCCCCGGAGTTGGTGGCGCGGATCACCGACCGCGCCAGAATGCGCCGCGCTTCCGCTTCATTCCGCGCCGTCACGCGCAAGCGGGCGGTATAGCTGATCTGGCTGGCGGCGCCGCCTTCCAGGTGGACGGGGCCCTGGCACTCGATGCGGAGCCGCCCGGCGGCCGTCATGCTCCCGGTAATGGTTTGGGTCCAGCGCGTGCCGTCGTGCGCCAGCGGCTGCGCGGGCAGCGTCATTGCCGCGGCGAGCAGACCGCCCGCCAGCCGGCACCGCCTAGAATGTGCCGAGCGACGCATTCATCTCCTTCAGCACTTTCTCGGATTTCAGCCGGACCGCCTCGTTGTTCTCTCGCTGCATCAAATCCTGCAGAACGCCGACCACCCTGTCATCGCGATGCTCGACGAGCAGATCGACCACCTGCATCCGGATGGCGGGGTTGTCGTCCGAAAGCAGCACCTGGGCCAGCACCTTCCGGACGTCCGGTTCGGCGGCCAGCGGCTTCAGTCCCTCGACGGCCTTGAGACGGACGCCGGGATTGGGGTCGTGCGCTACCGCGTTCAGCAGAGCGTCGCGCACCTCGCTGGAACCGGAGTGGCTCTTGAGCAAGTCGACGGATTCAACCCGCACCGCCGGGTTGTCCTCGCGCGCGGCCGTCAGCAGCAGGCGCCGGATATTCTGATCGTCCATGGGGCCCGAGACCACGCGCCGCCGCGTCTCGTCGAACGAGATCTGCACGCCGCCGGAAGGACTCGGCTGCACCGAGCGGACGGTCGCGAATACCTGATCGGAAGGCGCCGGCGCCACGGACGATTCGGCGCCCGGAGAGGGTTTGGAAGTGAACCGCGCGCCAAAAAAGCCGATAGCCAGCAACGCCAGCGCCGCGGCCGGCTGGCGGAGCCGCGACCAGCCGGAAAAGCTCTCATGCACCGCATTCAAAAACAACCGCCAGGCCCCGGGAGTGCGCTCCGGCGCCCCGGCTCCTCCTTGAATCGCGGCCATCAGGTCGGCGCGGCATTCTTCCAGCAAACCGGCGGGCGCCTCGGCTTCGTGCCCGTCCAGTTGCACCGCCAGCGCCCGCTGCCGCTCCATCTCGCGCGCGCAGGACGCACATTCGTGCAGATGCTGCTCGATCCGGTCCTCTTCAGCCGGGCTCAGTTCGCCGTAGAAGTAAAGCGGAATGGATTGCACAACAGATTCGCACGTCATACCAAGTCTCCCAACGCGGAGCGCATCTTCTGGGTCGCCCGGAACAGGCAGTTCTTGGCGGCGTCCTCGGTAGTCCCGAGAATTTCGCCGATGTTGCGCAGCCGCAGGCCTTCGTAATGCCGGAGTTCGAAAACCATGCGTTCGCGCGGAGTCAGGTCGCGCAGCCCTTCTTCGATCCGGTCCTGAAGCTGCCGGTTCCACAGGCTCCGTTCCGGATCGGCATGCGCGGAAACTTCCTCCACGTTCTCCATCCGGTCCACCGTCCCCTCGCCGGTTTCCACCACCGGCGATTCCTCTTTGCGAACGCCGCGCTTGCGCAGGTGGTCGAGGCAGACATTCGTCACGATCCGGTACAGCCACGTGTGGAAGCTGCAATCGAAGCGGAACGTGTGCAGATTGCGAAACACCTTCAGAAAGACCTCCTGATACACATCACGCGCTTCTTCCGGGGAACGAAGCAGGTTCATGGCGTGACGGAGCACACTCTGGTCGTAGGCGCGGACCAATTGCTCGAAGGCATCCTGGTCGCCGCGCTGGGCCGCCCGGATGAGAGAGTCAGCTGGAGTTGTCAATCGGGCGCCTGCCGCTTCGGCCACGTCCTGAACCATTTACCCGTACAGTAGGACGCGCGGATGACGGAATGGTAACGAGAGTGCTGGCCCGGCTCCCGCCGCGCGGCCCCAAGCCGTTGTATTTCAGGTATTTTCGTATGCCACGTAGGGCATCTCACGAACCGGATTAGTACCGGGATGACTTCCGCCCTCCGCGTCTTTCTTATCATAATAGTGACACGGCCACCGTGCTCCGATCCAGTCTTCAGGTTGAACCTACTTCCCGGCCGGGCTTGGAGGCCCGGCTGGCGCGCCGGCGGGCCATTGAGGCCCAGCATCGGCGGGGTCCCCACGCCCACGGCCATGGCGATTTCGCCCTGCAGCATGAGCGATTCATGGCCTGGGGCATCAAAACCGTGCTCCAGATGGCGGGTCTTTACCAGAAGGGCCGGGCCAATGCGCTGCAGCCGGTGGTACGGGAGTTGCGGCTGGAGTTTCCGCATCTTCCGGCGGCTCTCGACGGCTTCCGCATTCTCCACCTGAGCGACTTCCATATCGATGGCATCGACGGGCTGGCCGAAGTGCTGGCCGAGCGGGTGGCGTTCTACCCGGTCGACGTCTGCCTGATGACCGGCGACTACCGCTTCGATATCCGCGGCTCCTGCGACGCCGTGTATCCGCGGATGCGGCGCATTCTGCAGGCCGTCCGCTCGCGGCATGGCGTGTTCGGCATCCTCGGAAATCACGACTGCGCGGATATTGCGGTCCGGCTCGAAACCCTGGGTGTGCGCATGCTGATCAACGAGTCCGAAGCGGTAGGACCGTCCAGCGACCCGCTCTGGATCATCGGCGTGGATGATCCGCACTTCTTCGGCTGCGATGATTTGCGGGAAGCGGCGCGGGGCGTGCCGCGGCACGGATTTAAAGTCCTGCTTGCCCACACGCCGGAGATGTACCGGGAGGCGGCCGGTGCTGGAATGGACCTGTATCTCAGCGGTCATACGCACGCCGGCCAGGTCCGTCTGCCGGGCATTGGCGCGCTGGTGCAACTTGCGGACTGCCCCCGGGCGCTTGCCTTCGGACACTGGCGCCACGAGGGTATGCAGGGATACACGACCGCCGGCGCGGGCTGTTCGCTCCTACCGGTCCGGTTCCACTGCCCGCCGGAGATTGCGGTCATCGAACTGGCGCGGGCCTAGCCCACGGCTCTCGTTCTTCTTCTTCCGGCCAGTGGCCGGTCGCTTGCTCCACTCTGAGGGGAAGGGCGGCGGCGGTCACTATGAACACGGTGGAGCAAAGAAGAAATGAACGAATCCGGAAGCTGGTGAGTGAGCCTGGCCCGTGCATCACCCTGGCATTTCCCGGCGGCGGGCGCGGCGAAGGCACGGCGGAATGGAAGAACGCGTTGACGGCGATTCGGGGCGAACTGCGGAACCGGGGCCAGGAGAGTCCAACCCTGCTGAATCCGCTGATCGCCGCCGGTCCCGACGTGATCCATGACATCAACGAGCGCCGCGGGGTCGTGATCCTGCGGTCGCTCGCGCTGCTGGAAATTCACCGGCTCTCTTCGGTGGCCCCCCTGGCGCGCGTCGCGGAGCACTTTGACATCCGGACGGTCCTGACACTCGCCGGCCAGGTGGACCTTTCGTTTTACATTCTGGCCCTGAGCCAGAAACGGACTCGCATCCTGAAATGCACGGCCGACCGCGCCGAAGAAGTGCCGTTCCCCGCCGGGGCCCCGGCCAGTCTGGCCGATGCGATGCAAACCCGGAAACCCGATCACAATCTGGACAACCGCGCGAGCGGCGGGCCTTCCAGCGGCGCCGGCGCCATCGTATTCGGCACATCCTCCGGCCACGACGATCGCGACGAATATGTGCTCCACTTCTTTCGCGAACTTGACCGGGCCGTCAACGGTGTTCTCAAAGGCTTGAGCGATCCGCTGATTGCGGCGGGCGTCGAGCGCGAAATTGCCCTGTACCGCCGGGTCAACACCTACCCGAACCTGGTGGAGCCCGGTATTTACGGAGCGCCGGACGGACTGGAAGGCGGTGAGATGCATCGGCGCGCGCTCGAGCTTCTGGCGGAACACGCCGCCCAGCCCGGCCGCGAACTGCCTCCCGATTTCGACAAGCGCGTCGGAACCGGCCGCGCGTCGACCCATCTGCAGGAAATTATCGCGGCGGCGTACCAGGGGCGCGTCTCCTCCCTATGGTTCCAGAGCAATGCGCGCTACCTGGGGAGTTACGATCCGGTGCGGCAGCGGGTCAAGCACACCGACGATCCGCTCGATTCACCGGCGGACCTGATCGAAGCCGCCGCGTACCAGACCATTCTTCAGGGCGGCGAAGTCCGCGTTCTGCCGGCCTCGGCGATGCCGAACGGCGTGCCGGCTTGCGCGCTCTTCCGCTATCCCGCTGTTCAAAACCAGTCCGAATCCGAGGCCATTCGGGCGAAGGGATGACGGCAGGCGCCGCGACCGCGGCAAGCCGGCGGGTTTTAAGCGGGCCGCGCATTCGCACCCAGCGCCGACGCGGCGGCTTCTACGCTATCGAACTGGGGAACCAGGCTGTCGATCTTAGCGATCTGTAGCAGAGTCAGAACGCGTTGCGATACGCTGGCCAACGCGAAGGCGCGCGCGTGCCGCTGGCAGGAGGCGTACGCGCCGAGCAGGGCGCCGAGACCGGCTGAATCCATGTACGGCACGTCCGCGAGCGAAATGATCAGCCCGGCGCCGTGCTCATTGCGGAGAGCGTTCTGAAGCTCAAACAGCGTGTTCAGAGTAACCGGCCCGGACAGGTACAAGACGCGGATGCCGTTTGGGCCGTCCACCGCCCGGAGTTGGAGACTGTCCATATTCTTTCAAAGCTACAACACCTGTGTTGCGGTTCGGTGACAGGACTGGCTGGCGAGCCGCTCTCCGAATTTCCGCCGGCTTTGAAAATTCAATCGGCCGTTATCGGATTGAAACCGTACGGCGGCCAATCTGGCGGCAGTGCCGGTGACAATTCGTTGCGATGGGAAACAGTTCCGGGGCGCCGCATGCGCGGCCATCGGAATGGCGACCGTGTTCGCCGGCTTCGGCCAGGCGCAGACCGAAGCCGAGCGGCTGATCCAGGCGGGGCACTGGAAGCGCGCGCGGGTCATGGTGGAACGCCGGTATCAAGCGGACCCGAATGACGCGCTGGCCAATTATCTTCTTTCGCAAATCCGCTATGCCTTCGGGGACCACGCAGCGCCGCTGGCGCTGGCGGAACGGGCCGTGACCTTGAACAGCGGGGTGGCAAAGTATCACCGGCAGGTGGCGGAGGTGCTTGGCGTCGAGGCGGAACATGCCGGGCCGTTCCGGCAGTTCCTTCTGGCGCGGCGTTTTCGCAAGGAGATCGACACAGCGATCGCGCTGGACGGGCAGGACCTGCAGGCGCTCCGCGACCTGATGGAGTTTTACCTGCTGGCGCCGGGCATTGCCGGTGGAGATTTTCAGAAGGCCCGCGCGATGGCCGAACGGATTCGCGGCATCGATGCGGCGGAAGGGTATTTGGCGCAGGCGCGCCTCGCGGCGTTCCGCAAGCATCCGGCGCAGGAAGCTCTTCTCCGCCAGGCCGCGCACGCCCAACCGCCGAGTTACCGGGCTCGCATGGAACTGGCGCGCTTCGAACTCGGCGGCGGCCACCGCAACCTGGACGTGGCGGAAGCCGCGGCCAAAGAGGCAATCCAGATGGACCGCAACCGCGTCGAAGGCTACGCGATACTTGCGGCTGTATACGCGACGCGTGAGGATGCGGGCGCGCTCGACACGGCACTCTCTGAGGCCATCCGGCAGGTTCCCGACGATCTGGCGCCGTATTACCGGGCCGCCGAAGTACTTGTGAAGAACAATCGGGATGCGCCGCGCGCTCAGGAATACCTGCGGAAGTACCTGAGTCAAGAGCCGGAGGGCAATGAGCCGCCGGCGGCGGAGGCGCGGCGGCTGCTGGCCATCGCCGGAACCGGGCGCGACCAATCGCACAGCGGGCTGGAGGCGGACGCGCCGCAATGAAAGGGGCGGTCCCATGCGTCGCGTTTTGCTGATCTACATCGATTCCGGCGGCGGGCACCGGGCGGCGGCGAGCGCGCTATCCGAGGTCATCCGGCAGCAGCAGCGTCCCTGGCAGGTGGACCTGGTCTGTATTCAGGAATTGCTCGACTCCATCGACTTTATCCGGAAATGGACCGGAATTCCGTTTCAGGATGTGTACAACATCATGCTGCGGCGGGGATGGACGGCCGGGTCGGCGCAACTCATTCCGGTGATGCACCTGTTGATCCGGCTGACCCATCACTCTCAGGTGCGAGCGCTGGAACAATACTGGGCGCGATCGCAGCCGGACCTGGTGGTTTCGCTGATTCCGCACTACAATCGCGCGTTGAAGGAATCGCTCGAGCATGTCCGGCCGGGCACGCCGTTTGTGACGCTGCTGACGGATCTTGCCGATTACCCGCCGCACTTCTGGATCGAACACCAGGACCAGTGGCTCATCTGCGGTTCGGAACGCGCCGCGGAGCAAGCCCGCCAGATCGGGATGGCGCCATCGCGGGTGCTGCGCGCTTCCGGTATGATTCTCAACCCGCGATTCTATGAGCCGATCGAGATCGACCGCCCCAAGGAGCGGACGCGGCTCGGGCTTCAGCCGGGCCTGCCGACCGGCCTGGTGCTGTTCGGAGGCGAAGGTTCGGCCGAGATGGCGCGGATCGCCCAGGCTTTGAACCGCGCCGCGAACGGAGTGCAATTGATCCTGCTTTGTGGCAGAAACACGGAAGTGGCCGCCGAACTGCGGCGGATGCCGCGGCGCATCCCCCTGTTCATCGAAGGGTTCACGCGCAACGTCCCCCATTTCATGGAACTGTCCGACTTCTTCATCGGAAAGCCGGGGCCGGGCAGTATCAGTGAAGCGCTCGCCAAGCGGCTGCCGGTCATCGTGCAGCGGAATGCCTGGACCATGGCGCACGAGCGCTACAACGCGGATTGGATTGAGGAACAGGGGGTGGGGCTGGTGGTCCGGAATTTTTCCCGCGACCTTCCGGCGGCGGTGCGCGCCCTGCTGGAGCCGGAGAATTACGCGCGTTTCCGGCAGCGTGCGGCGGCGATGCGGAACCACGCGGTTTATGAGATTCCCGAAATGCTGGAAGGAATTCTCTCGGGGGCTATCGGATCACAGCGGGATCGAGCATCCGGTTCTGGCGCGCAATTTCGCCCAGATAGCGTGCGCTCGGCTTGATGGTGCGCTTCTGCGTCGCGCGGTCCACCGCCACTAGCCCAAACTTGGGCCGGTAGCCCATGATCCACTCGAAATTGTCGAGCAAAGACCAGTGGATGTAGCCGCGCACGTCGATTCCGTCGGCGAGGCAATTCAGGACGCCGGCCAGGGCACGGCGGATGAATTCGATGCGGCGCGAATCGTCTTCCGTGCTGACCCCGTTTTCGGTGACATAGAGCGGAAGCGAGACGCGATGGCGCGCGTAGCGCAGGCAGGCTTCCAGCGCTTCGGGCCAGAATTCGTAGCCCATCTGGGTGAGTTCGACGCCGGGCTCCGGTCCGGCATCGCATTTCTTCCCAACGCGACCGCGAGTATAGGCTTGCACGCCAAGGAAGTCGCCGGCAGCGGCAAGCGCCAGCCAGGGATCGTACACCTGGGCGCATTTGCGGTCGCGGCGGCTGTCCGGGCCGGCCGGTTGTTCGTCCTGCAGCGAGATATTGATTCCGACGGGATAGTCGCCGGGACCGGATTTCAGCGCGTCGCGCCCGCGCGCATGGGCGGCCGCGACGCGCTCCAGCAGTTTTTCCGGATCGGCGAGAAAAAAACAGCCAAGGTGTTTGGAGCCGAGCGCGCGCTTCGCCTGTCGCACCATGCGCCGGACGGTCCAGAACGGAATTTCTCCCGGCCGCAACCAGCGCAGCAGCGCCGGCAGATTGGGCTCATTAAACGTGCTGGCCAGCGAGATGAGGTCGCCGAGGTGGCGGGCCACCCGGTCGCAGTAACGAACGAAAAGATCGGCAGCCGCCGGCTTCTCCCAGCCGCCCATGGCGGCGAACCAGCGCGGCGAGCTGAAATGATAGAGCGTCACCATGGGGGTGACCTCATTTTCATGGCAAGCGGCGAGCATCCTCCGGTAATGCTCCAGCGCGGCCGTCGAGAAGTGGCCGCGTTCGGGCTCGATGCGCGCCCACTCGAAGGAGAAACGGTAGGTGTTCAGGCCCAGATCCGCCAGGAGCTTAATGTCCTCCGGAAACCGGTGATAGTGGTCGCAAGCGTCGAGCGAAGGTTCGGCAAACAGCGTGGGCTGAAGGTGCTCGAGCAACCACAGATCGCTGTTGAAATTGTTTCCTTCCACCTGATGCGCCGCGGTCGCGGCGCCCCACAAAAAGTCCTCGGGGAAGACCACCATTGGGCTGAACTCTCCAGTCTACTGGAAACACTGCCGGCGGCACCGCCGCAGCGTGAACAACAGAACGAAATAGAGTATCAAGCCCAGCGGGATCGAGAGGCAGAGCCAGCCGGCGACGGCATCGCGCGCCGCGCCGGCCATGCTCCAGGCCGCGTGGCTGGCGGCCAGGCGGGCGCCGAGACGGGCGAACGGAATCAGCAGCGCCCATTGAAGCGGAGAACATAACTGGTTCACCAGCTGGATCGCGGGGAGGTTCAGCCGGAAAACCAATGCGGCGACAAAGCACAACAACGTCGGGCAGCCAATTACCGGGAACACACCGAAGACGACGCCCGCCGCGAAGATTAAAGAAACGGCCTCGGGCGAAAGCCCGGCGACCGAAGACCGGAGCCGAAGAATCGCCACTTTCACGAAAGGACCTCACCGCGCTGAGCCAATAGCAGGCGAAGAGCCTGGCGGAGCGGGGTGGTGGCGGTGAATTGCAGGAGTCCGGTTGTGGCAGCCAGCATCCAGGGCACGCGATCTTGCCAAACGACTGAAAGCGGCCGCGCGATGCCATCGACTCCGCGGTAGAAGAAACGATCGGTCCACCGCTGCCGGCCCGGGTACTCGGGATACGGCCGTAGAATGTCCCAAGCCGCTTCCAGCACCCGAACGGCCATCGGCTCCTCGTAATGGGGCAAAAACAGCACCCAGCTCTTTCCGGAGCGGATCTCGGAAGCGAATTCGGCGAATGTGGAAGCGTGAGTAAGATTCAGACAGGCGGCCGGCTCGCAGGCGTGGCGGTCGCCGCCAGAGATCACCGGGCGTTCGTAGGCGCGCCCGAGCTCGATCACCCGGTTGTTTTCCTTCCAGCTGCGTGTGCCGTTGAGCTCGAACGCATGGAGCCAGCCCAGGCACTCGCGCAAGACTCGGTCCAACGCGCGCCGATGGTCTGGCTCCAGGACGCCCTCTTCGAGCCAGAACGGATGGTTCAGAACGATCAGAGTCTCGGGAATTCCGGCCAATTCGCTCAGGATGCCGGGAAGGCGCCGTTCGTCGGGAGCCGCCGTATAGGATGACAACACGGCCATCCAGGCGCGAGCCGTGATCGGCGGCAAATTGTGAATTCCAAGGTGCAGGATCGAGCGCTCATAGGGAACCGTCCACTCGACCGATACGGGCGTGTCCCGCGGGTCCATGGTGACCTGCAGAGACATGCCTGCCTCGATATTGTCGTGGTCCGTCAGCGATACCAGCGGGCGCAAGCCCATTCGGGCGATCTGTGTCCGTTCCAGCTGCAAGGCCGAAGCCGGGCTGAGCGGAGGCGTCCAGTACGCCCGCGCGAAATCGACCGGTGTGCGGCCGCGCTGGTAGCTCGCGACGATTTGTGCAATGCCCGGCGCCTGGCCCAGATAACGCGGCAAAAAATCCAGGCATTCTTCGGAATGCATGGTGTGGCCATGGAGGCAGACCGCGGTTTTGAACTGCGCGTCCGCTGGATCCGAGGCCAGGTGAACCGTGGTGTGTCGCATGGTTTCCTCCGCCTTTTCAGCTTGTTCGGAGGACCGTTACAATTCCTTGGCGGAACCGTAATGGTTTCGCGAAAACATTTGCAAGCGAAACTGTATCGGGCGACGCGGGCACCGGCGGCTCAGCCCTTCCGCAATTCTTGGGATGGGAGAACGGGCGCACTTTTAGGGTTTTGGGGGTGAGAAGCGCGCCCGGTTGGTGACTGTTTCGACTATTCTAGGGCGGTCCTGTCACAGGCAATTATCGATTCGTTGAATTTGCCATAACAGGACCGGCCTCTCAGCACCAGTCAATATGGAGCCGTTCTCGAACTCGCGCGCGCCTAACACTGTCCGGTTTCTTGCCGCGCGGTTCCATGATCCAAAAGACCAGAGCCGCCGCGCCGCCGGAAGCCGGAGGCGTCGCCGGGCGCCGGCGCGGCAGCGTGCCGTCGAGGACGCCGAGCGCGCTCGCCACCTCCGGATTCGCCGCGCAATGGCGGAGCCGCATTCCCCGGTCGCGCGCGAGCAGATCGAGGCAGAACAGCGACGCCGGCGTCGTAAACCCCGCGAGCGGGACCGGACCCTGCTTCCACCGGAGGTCCAGATCGTCAAAAAATAACCTCGTGATGTCCCCGCGAATCGCCGCCGCCGGGATGCCGCGTTGCCTCGCCCTGGCGGCAAACTCGCGCGCATCCTGGAAACGCTCGTCGAAGACCACTTTGTAATACGAAGCAACACGAGCCCAGCCGGGTGCGGGGGGGATCACAGCGCCGGCGGCGCACGCGCCCATGCCGAATTTCAGAAAAAGCCGGCGGCTCGCCGGGACTCCCTTGGACCTCATCGTGAACGCCGAAGACCTTCTGATTATAGCCTCGGCATTTCGGGAACGCCTCGCGGTGTATACTGGCCGGTTCAGGAGCACTGCCAGCATGCCGCTTCCTCCAGGGGTCAGCGCCCGGGATTTCCAAACCGTTCTTCGGCAGTTCGAAACCGTGGTGGGCAAGGATTGGGTCTTCTCGTCCGATGAAGACGTCGAGCTCTATCGCGACTCCTATTCGCCGTTTTGGCATGAGCCGGAGGATCCCGTTCCTTCGGCCGCGGTCGCTCCCGATGGCGTCGAACAGATTCAACAGATCGTCCGCATCGCCAATAAGTACAGAGTTCCGTTGTGGACGGTCTCCACGGGTAAAAATCTCGGCTACGGCGGTTCCGCCCCGCGCCTTTCCGGTTCGGTGGTGCTCGACCTCAAGCGCATGAACCGCATTCTGGAAGTGAATGACCGGAATCACTATGCGCTGGTCGAGCCGGGCGTGAGTTATTTCGACCTCTACCGCTACATTCACGAAAAAGGGCTGAACGTCTTCATCGACGCCCCCGATCCGGGCTGGGGCAGTCCCGTCGGCAACACCCTGGACCGCGGCGGCGGCCACACACCGCTCCGCGATCACTTCTCCACGCTCTGCGGCATGGAAGTGGTGCTGGCCAACGGCGACGTGGTGCGCACCGGCATGGGCGCGCTTCCCAATGCGCGCACGTGGCAGCAATACAAGTACGGCTTCGGGCCGTACGTCGACGGAATGTTTACCCAGTCCAACTTTGGAATCGTCACCAAGATGGGCTTGTGGCTTCTCCCCATGCCGGAAATGCGGCTCGTCGGGACCGTCAGCGTCCCCAAGCACGACGACCTGATTCCGATGGTCGACACGCTCTCGTATCTGATGAATTCCAACATCGTGCAGGGGACGACCCGCGTGAACAGTTCGCTGACGGCGCGGGCGCGGGACCCGGAACTGGCGGCGCTCCGCTCCAAGCCCGGGGGCGCCAGCATCGCGGAGTTGGAAGACTACCTCCGCCGCAAGGACCTCCCCTACTGGAGCATCGATCTGCCGTTTTACGGCGCGAGCGAGGTGGTGCCGGCGCAGTGGGCCTTTGCGAAGAGGAAATTTTCCGCCATCCCCGGCGCGCAGTTCCGCGAAGGCGCCACCAACAAACTGCCGCCCAGCCCCGAAGACCTGGCGAAGGTGGCGAACACGGTGCCACTCGGCGTCCCCAGCCTGGCGATCTTTTCCGCCCTCCCTCCCAACAGCGCCGGCCACATTGATATCTCGCCGATCACCCCGATGAGCGGGCAGGCAGTGTTCGAAGTGATGGAAGTTTTTGAGAAGGTCTTCCAGGAAATGGGCCTCGACAATGTAGGAGTGGTGGCCGCCGGCACTTACTACCCCCGCTCCTTTTTTTTCCTCTTCACCTTCCAGATCACCCACGACCTGGAAAAGAACCGAAAGGTGCGCGCCGCGTTCAAACGCCTGGTGCAGGTCGGCGCCGAGCACGGCTGGGGCGAATATCGCACCCACCTCGCCTTCATGGATGATGTAGCCCAGACTTACTCGTTTAACAATCACGCCCTGCTGCGCCTTCACGAAACCCTGAAAGACGCGCTCGACCCCAACGGGATTCTATCTCCGGGCAAAAGCGGCATCTGGCCGAAGCACCTGAGAAAGGCGCGCGCGTGACGAGAGCCTGCCTGGTCCTTGCTCTGCTGCTGCCGGGCGCCGCCCGCGCCCAGTCCGACACCGGCCGCGGCCGCGAGCTCTATCAGAAGTGGTGCACGCCGTGCCACGGAACCGGCCTGGGCAAGCCCGGTACCGCTGCCGCCGCGGCCCACGGCGTCAAACCCGCGGTGCTGGAAGAACGCACCAATCTCAATCCGAAGATGATCGAGACCGCCGTCCGCAACGGCATCAACTTCATGCCGCGGTTCCGCAAGACCGAACTCTCGAACGCGGATTTAGCGGCAATCGTGGCCTACTTAGTGCGCAAGTAACAAGGGCCTCGGCCCGATCGGTCCAACCGGCAATTGATTCCGTCTGATTATATACGGTTCTACCTGTGACTCTTGCGCAGGATCTGGCAGGCGCGCGGGGCGGGATTCCGTTGCAGCGTTTCTGTGAGGGGTTGACCCGTCATTCTGTATCGCATCCGACTTCATGTGTAAACGGGAGATCTTCCCGTCGTAGGGTGGGCTTTGCCGTGCTTGAAACATCCCGCAAGGAACTCGGTTTCGCAGTTCCGCGAAGGAGCAGATATGTTACACCTCAGATTACAAACTGCCGTCCTGATCATGAGTGTCTGCGGGATTACGGCCTGCAGCCGACAGCAGGCGACCGGGAACGCCGATCGCTCGGGAGACGCGAATCGGGTCGCCGCGACGGATGCACAACGCGACCGGGACGCCGATATCAATCGCCTCGAACAACGGCTGGATGATGTCGAGCGCAAGTGGTCGGAGCAAGAAAAGAAGCTCGCGCAGGAGCGCGCCTCCGCCACCGCGTCGATGCAGAAAGAAGTGACGCAGGACCTCAAAAACGCCCGGCAAGCCGTCGAAAATCTAAAGACAACGACTCCGGACAACTGGTGGGAGCGGGAGGAAGGCGTCCTCCAGCAAACCACCGCGGAACTGGAGCGGGATGTCCAGCGCTTCACGGGCCGGCCCGTCCGTCCGGACGCGCAAACGAAACCCAAGGGCACGGAACAGGATACCGCCTTCGCGGCGCGCCGGGATCAATTCATCAACGATCTTCAGCCCAGAGTCGATGCGATGAAGAAGCAGCTGGATCGTATCAGCGCCAAAGGCACTGAGAACACCGAGAGAAAAGATACGCGCGCCCGCGTGAACAAACTGAGCGACGATCTTGCGGAACTTCGAAAGGCGACGCCCGACGACTGGTGGAAGATTTCCCGCGATCGGGTCAGCGACTATATCGACCGCCTGGAAAAATCGGTCGGCCGCCTGGACGATAACAAGCCCGCGCGCTAACGGCTGCCCGCCGCGGGTGAGGTCACGCGCTGACCAGCGTGTATCCCCGCTCCTGCGCCCGGTTGACGGCGACGATCCCGGCCGGCACCAGCCGCGCATTGCTCACCAGATTCGCGCCCAGCTCGATGAAGACCGCGTCGGCGGTTCCACCCGAGGCGCGCGCGATCATTCCCGCCAGACGGCGCGTCGCCATCGAACACACCGCCAGCCGGACGCCCTGCTCGGTGAGCGATGCCAGCGCGGCGGCGCTGGGGTTCGCCTTCGGCGGCTCTTTGGCCGCGCCGTCCGCGGACGGCGCGCGCCCCGCCAGGGTCGCTCCGTACTTGGCCCACATCTCGCTGTTGTAGCCGTACCCCGTCGAGAAGTGGCGCGCCACGATGATGACAGCCAAATCCTCGTTCTTCAGCCCGTACTCGTTGCGGTTCGCCAATAGAAAATTCCCGGCCCACAAGACCGCGTCGTTAAAGCCATCCACCGTAAAGGTGTCGATCACCATTCGATGTTTGCCGGGGACCTGGTCCATCCAATCGTCTTGCGCGTGACGTTCGGGCTCGAAACGGATAGGAGCGGCAGGTTTGCCCTGAGCCCTCGCGACGCCGCCCACAGCCAACGCAGCGGCAGCGGCAACTCCCGCTTGAAACCGGCTCAGGAACGAACGGCGCTCTTCGGCGAAACGGGATGGTTTAGTCATCATCAAGAATCTATCAAATTCGGTATCCCTCCATCCCCGGCGGTACACTCAACAAGAGGAGCACCCATGGAGATTCGATTTCCGGACATCCCGCTGTATAAAGGCTGGGGCCATCCCTATCGGGTCGAAGCCACCGTTCAGGGCCTCGAATTGGTGGAAGGCCACCTGCCCCCGGAAATCGAAGGAACTCTGTTGCGCTGCGGCCCCGATCGCCAGTATCCGCCCAAAGACGGCAACGACGTCTTCATCGACGGCGAAGGCATGGTCCACACCTTCCGTTTTTCCGGCGGGCAGGTCGACTACATGAGCCGCTGGGTCCGCACGGAGCGATTCGTCCTCCAGGAAAAGGCCCGGCGCGCGCTCTTCGGACCGTACCGCAACCGTTTCGCGAATGATCCCGAAGCCGGCAGCGCCCGCAACGGGACCGCCAACACCAACCTCGTCTTCCATGCGGGCAAACTCCTCGCTCTCAAGGAAGACGATCTGCCCTACGAGCTCGACCCCGACACGCTGGAAACGCGCGGGCGTTTCGATTTCGGCGGCGCCATCAGCAGCGTCAGCCTGAGCGCCCATCCCAAGCTCGACCTGATCCACGACGAGATGCTCACCTTCTCCTATCAGGCGAAGGGCGATGGAACCAAAGACATCGTGTTCTACGCGCTCAACCGCGACGGCCGCGTTGTCGACGAAATCTGGTTCGAGATGCCGTGGCCCGGCATGGTGCACGATTTTGCCGTAACCCCGAATTACGCCGTGTTTCCGTTCTTCCCGTTCATCACCGACATCGAAGCGGTAAAGCGCGGCGCGCCGTTCTACCAGTGGCACCCGGACCAGCCGACCCACGTGGCGATCGTGCCGCGCCACGGCACCGCGCGCGACATCCGCTGGTTCCAAGGCCCCACCATGAGCGCCGGCCACATGATGAACGCGTATGAGGATGGCTCGAAACTGCATCTCGATGTCTGCCTCTACGACGGCCCGTGCTTCGACTTTTTTCCGACGCCGTCCGGGCAGTCGTTTCCCGTGCCGCCGCCCATCCTGACGCAGTTCACCTTCGACCTCTCCGACGGCGACCCAGGCTACAAGCTGCGGCCGCTGGCGCGCATTCCCGGCGAGCTGCCGCGCACCGACGACCGCTACCAGGGGCACGGCTATCAACACGGCTACATGGTGGCGGGCCGGGGCCCCGATGGCAGCTCCTCGGTCGGCCACGTGGATCACAACACCGGAAAGATGGAGTGCTGGAACCCCGGTCCGGCCAGCTCGGTTCAGGAATCGCAATTCGTTCCCCGCCGCCGCGATTCGCCGGAAGGCGATGGCTACCTGCTGACCGTCGTCAACCGGCTCGCCGAAAATCATAGCGACCTCGCCGTGCTCGATGCGCGCAACGTGAGCGCCGGCCCAGTCGCATTGTTCCGCATGCCCGTCCGGGTGCGCATGGCATTTCACGGAACCTGGGTTCCCGCCGAAACGTTCCGCACCCGGAGTTATGGGATGGGGATTGCAAAATGAGCGCTCCGGCGACGAACGACCTCTCCGCGCAGATCCGCGCTCTCGGCTGTGAGATGACGCCCGCCCAGATCGAAGCCACCCGGGCGCTGCTGGCGCCCCTCGCCCCGCGTACGGGTCCCGATGTGACCGTGCATCGCGACGTCACGTACGGGCCGGATCCCCGCCATCGCCTCGACGTGTTTGTCCCATCCGCCGGAGTCGCGCGTGCGCCCGTGCTGGTCTTCGTGCACGGCGGCGGATTCGTCCAAGGCGATAAAGGGGCTCCCGACGCGCCGTTCTATAACAACGTCGGGCTGTGGGCGGCGCGTTCCGGCTGCATCGGCGTAACCATGACCTACCGGCTCGCTCCCGCCGCGCCCTGGCCGGCCGGCAGCGAAGACGTCGGCGCCGCCGTGCGATTCCTTCGCACCGCCATCGAGCGCTGGGGCGGCGACCCGAACCGCATCGTTCTGATCGGCCAGTCCGCGGGCGCCGTCCACGTCGCCGGATATGTGGCGGAATCGGGCGCGCACATCGCCGGAGCGGTTATGGTTTCGGGCCTTTACGATGTGGTTCGCGCTGCCCGCAATCCGTTCCAAGCCGCGTATTACGGCGAAGATCCCGCGCGCTTTGCGGAACAGTCCACCCTGGGCAGACTGGCCGAAGCTTCGCTGCCCTGCCTTTACACCGTCTCGGAATTCGATCCGCCGGAGTTCCAGCGCCAGGCCGCCTGGCTGGTGGAAGCGTACGCCGCCCGGCAGGGGCGCTGGCCGCGAGTCATCCAGCTAACCGGCCACAACCATCTTTCGAGCGTGCTGCAAATCGGGAGCGCCGTGGACACCTTCGGGCCCGAGTTGCTGCGCTTCATCCACGCCGAAACCGCCCGCTAGACGGCCCTAGTTCGACGAGGGCTTCTCGACTTTGTCGACGACCATCACTTCGACCTGTGCCTTCGTCTTCTGCATGCGCAGTCCAAGCTGCTGTTCCATCGCGCTGAACAGGTCCGGTGGCGCATCCGCATCGGTTGCGGCGGGTTGCGCCTGAGGCGGAGGCAAGGCACCTCCGAACGGCCGCATTCCAGGATCGGGCGTGAACTTCACCGCGAATGTGTAGCGCGTATCGCCGAGTCCCGTCTGGTCGATGACCGGCAAATCCAGGAACTGGGCCTGCAGCACGCTCGCAAATTCCCTGATTGTGGCGTTGCGCGCGTTGAAGCCCCGCTGCGGCAGGCCGCCAAATCCAGGAACGGGAATCGTGGAGTTTTCTTCTTTTTTGATCTTCACGCCGCCCTTTACGGCGGTAATTGCGTATACCGACAACTCGCGCTGGTCACTGTGGGACGCGAGCGAAAAACGGTCGGCGAGCAGCTTCTGGAGCATGACCTTCATCTGCGGGACGGCCGGGATGCCGGGTTTATCCGGTTTCGCTTCGATGTCGAACTTGTCGGAATCGGCCCAGGCAGGCAGGTTGACGACCTGTTTGGGATGCATATCATAGGCGAATTTGATCAGGTCGTTGAGACTGGTGTTGAGAGTGCGGAAGAGGCCGCTGGCGTTGACGTTGATTCCCCAGCCGGGCCGGTTCGGATCGGATGGCTTGATGGTCGCCACCTCGAACTCCGGCTTCGCGTTGGGATCCATCATCTTCGGCGGGGGCGGCGGTTCGGGGATGGTCCATGCCGTTTCCGGAGTCGCGCGGGTGAGATCGAGCGGCATCGGGTTCCCCTGCTGGGTCCATGTGCCGTTGATCGTTTTTCCATCCGCGCTCATCCGGCCTTCGTAAGTGCCATTGATTCGCTCGACCGTCATCTTCAACGTGCTGCCGCTGGCCGTGATGCTGGTGGCGGGAATCGCCGGAGTTCGTTGATCGATGCTGTAGAAGTCAGCCGCGAGTTGATCCGCGGCGGTGGTCGAGATCTTCAGAACGATCCGCAATTCTCCGTTCGGAGCCTGCGGTACTTTGATGGCGCCCTGCCACGTGCCTGGAAACGATTGGGCCAATAATGCGCTTCCGGAACAGATGGCAAGCGCAAGAATCCAGAATCTCTTCTTCATCGGCATCCCTCCTCCACGGCTGGCAGGGCGAATCTGGCGGAACCCGAAACCGGCGCGGCGGCTCCCCAGCCGAAAGGAACGGACGCGCGTGTAAGGAAAGACGCGTGGGACCGGAGTTTGTTAGTCGACCGATTCATTTTACTGCTTCTAGCGGGTTCGATCGCCGCGCCTTGTTAGGATGGCCATAGGATGGAGCAGATTGTCTCCCGGGTCCGTGAGTACCTGCACGCGGAAGCGGATGCCGGCTACCCCTTACTGCGCCGGATTCCGTCGACCCGCGCGACGGTCTGCTTCGATTATCTCGAAAGCATCTCGCAGGCCGAACAGGACGAGTTGCTGGACGCGCACGCTCGGGCTACCGCGCTCGGTTTTGTGCTGACGCCGGCCGCGCAGCAGGAACTCCTGCAATTCGCGAACTCGAATCCGGCCTTGGCCAAGTACCGCGACGCCCTGTCGCGGGGGCCGCTCGCGATGGGCCTTCGCTACCAGAGCATCCGCATGGCCAAGGCGATGCTCAACGACGCGCAGTCGGTTGCCATGATGCGGCAAATGCGTTCGACGCTGGACTACGTGCCGCGCGACGACGCCCCCGTGCCTCTGGTGAACGACGCCGATGTGACCCGCCTTCATCCGGCGAAGGCGCCGCAGCTGAAGAAGCTGGTGAAGCCGCTCCTCCAGAGTTTTCTGGGCGCCAAGGAGGAGAAGATACCGGGCGGAACGCTGAAATACGACGGGGCTTTGGATGGAACCCCCGTAAAGGTGCGGGTCGATTACGCCGCGCGCGATGTGCAGATGATTTACTCGGTTTCGATTCCGGATCCGGAACGCAAAGTAGTGCTGATCGGCTCCGGTTACGAACACTTCTTTGGCATGGGCGGCGGATGGGACTACCTCACCGAAGAGAACGCAGAGGCTTCTGTCGGGCTGCTGCCGGAGTTGCTGCGGCGCATCGTGGCGCTAAGAAACGAAATCGCGCGGCTGCTCTGACCGTGCCACCCGGCTAACGAGGCAAGGACGTGTTTCGCGGCGGCCACTCCGGCCAGTGATTGCCGGATGTCGCCTCGATGGGGATCGGTCCCGTGAGCGAGAATCCGGGGACCACGCCGGGGCGCGGCGGCGGAGGCGTCTGATGGTCGGTTGCGGTCGTGCAGCGAAGCTCATTCCAACCCACATGAGCCGTAACGTGCTTGGCGAAGGTCGGCAACTCTCCATCCCCCCAGTCTTCATGGAGGATGTTGAACTTCAGGAGGTCGCCGTCGATTTCGAAATCGTCCAGCGCCGCCATCGTATAGGGATTGTCGCACGTTCCGCAGACCATGCCGCGCAGCTTGTCGCCCACCTTGCGAATGATGAAGTACTGCTTGGGCGCGCCGACCCCGAAGCCCAGCCACACCCCGATCACATCCTTCTCGGTGACGTTCGATTTCCACGGGCCGGGTTGAATGTAGCGCGGGCCCGGCGCGCCCACACCCTGCTGGTTGACTTTGAGAACGGGAACCGGAGGATCCTTGGGGATGCGCGACACCACAACCGGCAGCGGATCGGGTCCACGCGGGTCTTTTATCAGAGTGCGCTCGAATCTGCCGCCGCCTGGCGCGCCGCTGGTGCCGGAGACGATCAGTTTGCCGCGATCGAAACGCGCCACCGCCCGGTCCACATACGCGGTGCTGCCGTCGGCGTTCACGTGCGTCACCACGAAGGTGATGCCGGCGGCGCCGAACGTGCCATCGACGAACGCCAGGGTGGTCGCATCCGCGCAATAGGTGCAATAGACACCCCGGACCTTGTCTCCGCGGATCGAGAACTCGTACGTGTGCGGTTCGCCGCCGTCGGTCCGCCAGCCCCCGCGGTAATCATCGGCGTTCTGAGCGGCGGCCAGCGAAGCGAGCCCGCAGATTGCCAGGAGTGAGAGACAGCAGCCGTTTCTGAACATAGGGTCAAGCACCGGTCGGTGGAATCCTCGGTGTCTTCCATACTAACCCTAACGGTTGGGGCGCCTCGCCGGGGGCGATTTAAAAAAGAGGCCGCCGGGACCATGGCAGGAGCCCCGGCGGTTGAGGAGTCAGGTTCAATTCTGGCAATCCAGAAGGGGCGGCTCCAAGGTGAGTCTGTCTGAGGTTGTCACCGAGTTTGGAGTCTACCAGGAGCCGCAAGAGCATCATCGTCCGATTCGACGCCTTTGGAAAGCCCCCGCCGTACTCCCCGGGTACCAGAACTTTCGTCCATCGTATAATTTTCAACAGGATACCCGCCCGCTCACACCAACATGAGAAACGAAACCGCGTTTGAGATGGCCACTTCGAGCGTTCGCTTCGGCGCCGGAGTCACCCGGGAGGTCGGCATGGATTTGGCCGACCTCGGCGCCCGCCAGGTTCTGGTCCTGACGGACCCGATGCTCCGCTCCCTCCCGCCGGTGCACACCGTCCTGGCCTCATTGGAGGACAGCCACCTTTCGTACGTGGTCTACGACCGCGTGAGAGTGGAGCCGACCGACGAGTCCTTCCAGGACGCCATTCACTTTGCGCGGCAGACGCCCTGGGATGCCATCGTGGCGGTGGGCGGCGGTTCCACTCTTGACACCGCCAAGGCGGTGAACCTGTATGTCTGCTATCCGCCGGCCGATTTTCTCGATTACGTCAACCCTCCCATCGGAAAAGGCATGCCGGTGCCCGGCCCGTTGAAGCCGCTGATTGCGATTCCCACCACGGCCGGCACGGGCAGCGAAACCACCGGCGTTTCGATTTTCGACCTCAGCAAGATGCACGCGAAGACGGGAATCGCGAGCCGCCGTCTGAAGCCGACGCTGGGTCTGCTCGACCCCGAAAACACGCGCACGCTGCCGCCCCAGGTGGCCGCCGCGACCGGTCTCGACGTGCTCAGCCACGCGCTGGAATCGTATACTGCCCTGCCCTACGCCGAGCGGCCGCATCCCGAAAAACCGGCGCTGCGGCCGGCGTATCAGGGGTCGAACCCGATCAGCGACGTCTGGTCCCTGCAGGCGCTGCGGATGGTTGCGCAATACCTGGTGCGCGCGGTCGAAGACCCGTCCGACGACGAAGCGCGCGCCAACATGCTGCTGGCTGCCTCCTACGCCGGGGTGGGGTTCGGCAACGCCGGCGTGCATCTGCCGCACGGCATGTCGTACCCGGTATCCGGGATGGTCAAGAGCTACCGCGCGCCCGGATACGCGGTCGATCACGCGATCGTCCCGCACGGCTACTCGGTGGTGCTGAACGCGCCGGCCGTCTTCCGCTTCACCGCCTCCGCGAATCCCGAGCGCCACCTGGAAGGCGCGCAGGCGCTGGGGGTCGATACGTCGCGATGCCGCCGGGAAGACGCGGGACGGATTCTTTCCGAGCGCATCACCTGGTTCATGGAGCGGCTGAAGCTTCCCAACGGGCTTCGCGCGATCGGGTACAGCTCTTCCGATATCCCGGCTCTGGTGGAGGGGACCTTGCCGCAGCATCGCGTGACCAAACTGGCCCCGCGGCCGGCGGGCCCGCAAGAACTCGGCCGGCTCTTCGAAGACGCCCTGTCCGCGTGGTAGCGTGGAGTTTCGAATTCCATGACTCCCCAATGGCTCGAAATGCGTATTCAGGAGGAGCAGGACCGGCGGCGCCGGGAGGCGAAGACGCAGGAACTGCTGCCGCAAGCGCTCGAAGAACTGCATCAACAACTGGCCGCCTGCGTGGAGCGGTATAAGGAGGCCTTCGGCCCCGAGTCGGCGGATATCTCCAACCTCGTTTCCAAGCTGAGGGTCACGACACGCGAGGAGCAGGGAGGCAAGTGGCAGCCGCGCGCGAAAGTCGATATCAGCCTGGTCTCGCTGCCGCCCGCCTTCAAGATAGAGCAGGGTGAAGCCGCGCCGCTGCTCATCGATCTCGGCCTGCTTCCCGGCGACAAGCTTTCGTACCGGTTGAATGATCAATACCTGACGGCGGAAGATTTATCGAGACATATCCTGGACCGCGTGTTGTTCCCCAAGCTGACCGCGTGATCCTCCCTGAAAGAGAATTTCCGAAATGATGCGGAACAATCAGCAGATGCCGGACGCTACGCTTTCCATCTGGGCGGCGCTCAGTGACTCTGCGCTGGAACACCGGCTGCGGCACTATCTGTGGCAGCAGAATACGGGCTCGGGCCGGTATCACGGGCGGGTGGGGCAGTTAGCGGCCGAAGCCGAGCGGCGCGGCAAGCCGGAAATTGTTCAGAAAGCGAAAGACTGGGTGGCGAAGAGCGGGACGGCTCCGCTCCTCTGATCGTCAGGCGCAGCCCACCTGCGCCACCGCCGCGCCTGGCAGGGTAAACAAAAAGGTTGCGCCCTGTCCTTCTTCGCTTTCGATCCAGATCCGGCCTCCGTAGGCCTCCACGACACGCTGGCAGATGGCAAGCCCGATTCCGGTGCCCGGGCCGTCGTTACGGCTGAGCCGTTTGAAGATTCCGAAAACGTAGCGATGGTACTCCGGCGCGATCCCGACCCCGTTGTCTCGCACAGAGAAAATCCATTCGCCTGATTTCGGCTCGGCCGAGACGTGGATCCTCGGCGGCACGCCTGGTTTGCGGTATTTAATCCCGTTGGCGATCAGGTTCTGAAAGAGCTGCACCAGCGGCCGTTCATGCGCCTTCACCACGGGAAGCCTGTCATGCGTGATGACGGCGCTTGTTTCGGCCGCGGATACCGCCACGTTCTCGAGCACCGTCTGCAACACTTTTTGCAGATCCACCACCGAAGCAGCCTGGCCCACGGCCTCGCCGGCCTCCGTGAAACTCAAAAGGTCGTCGACCATCGCCTGCATCCGCCCCGCGCTCTCGGCGATGAAACGAAGAAACTCTTCGCCTTGCCGATCCAGGTTCGGTCCGTACCGCGCAGCCAGCATCTGCGAAAACACTTTGACGGTCCGCAGAGGCTCCTTCAGGTCGTGCGCCGCGGCGTAGGCAAACTGCCGCAAGCTCTCGTTCACGCGTTCCAGCGACCGGTTCGATTCCAAGACTTCTTCCTCGGAGTGCCGGCGCAACGCGAGCTCGCGGTTTAACGCGTGAATCCGGTCATTGAGCGAGGTGAAGCGGCCGGCGGCTGTTTGTCTGGGGACGATGCGCAGCAGAAGCTGGGCGGCCGAGCCGTCCGCGGCCGGAATCAGCGCACCTTCGCAGCGGCAGGCCAGGGTGGTATGGTCGGGACGACGGAGGGTCATGCCGGCCGGCAGGAATTGCCGGCCGCGGCGGCACAACAGGAGAAAACGCCTGAGTTTCGGTTCGGGATCGGCGGCGTAGTCGAATAGCCGGGCGCCTGCCACCTGATTGCCGCGGCAGCCCAGCAACTCGGCAGCAGCGGAGTTGGCCGCCAGGATTCGGCCGTCGGCAGCCGAAATGAGCATGGCCTCCGGCAAGATCGCGTATGCTTGCTGAAACTCCTCCGGGCTCATCTATTCCTGTGCCTGGAAGTATTCGCGCCCATCGGCCTGCGCTGCTTCCGGGCCAGGCTTCAAATGAACAATCACGCGGCAGCCGGAATCCCCGCGCGCGATGGTCTGCTGCAGTTCGACCTTGGCATACCCAAGGTTCTGCGCGGCGATCGCGCCGAACACGTTGGAGGTCATCATGCACATCGAGGGGCGGCCGATCACTTTATCGCCGAACGGGCATTGGCGATTGCCCAGGACGATTCGCTCCGCGGTCTCCTCAATGACATAAAAATCGCCCTGAATCCGCCGCTTCAGATCGACCAGAACTTCCGCCACCTGCTCGCGTGAGAGTTGCGGAACCCCTAACGCCGCGCGGTAATTACGATCGATCTCCTCGCCGATGTTCTGCCCCACGATACTGATAAACCCGGCGGCCTCCGGGAGCCCGACCACATCTTCCAGCGCGCCGGACAATTCGCGGATCAGATTGCGGAGGAAGACGTCGCGGTTGAGCGGCACGTCGAGAACCGGGAGCGTTACATTAACGGGAGCCTGAGTCATACATCACCGGCTGAGGCGCACAATAATCCCTCCATTGTACAGGCGGACCGCACGGAGGGCACGTGCTGTTCGTTACAGTTTCGGACGTGATCCGGCGGGATGAACCGGTCTGGCCAAAGTCGGCCGGGCATCGGGTTCCGCTGGTTTGCGCGCGCTCTCCATTTTCAAAAGACGGGTCCGCATGGCCTGATATTCGGACGTACTCACCACGTAGCTCTCTCGCGGCGGGAGGATCTCTTCGATCTCCTTTTGCGCATTCCGGATGCGAGCCGCATCCATGGGATGCGTAGAAAACAGCCGGGAGAGGCGGCCGGGCTGGCGGCGGGAAAGCGCCTCCAGCTTTTCGAAAATGCTGATCGCGCCGTTGGGATCATAACCGGCTGCATACATATATTGCAGGCCGAGATAGTCGGCCTCGCTCTCGTCTTTCCGGCTGAAGCTCAGGAAGGTCATGGGAATCGCGAGGCCGGCCCCTTGCCGCGCAATGAGCCCGGCCCAGCCCCCAAGCAATACACTGAGCGGAATGCCCGCCAGGCTGGCGATCTGGCTCCGAGTGGCCTGGCGGGTCATGTGACGCGCGGCCACGTGGGCAATTTCGTGGGCCACCGCGCCTGCGAATTCGTCTTCTTCCTCCGCCATGAGAATTAAGCCGGTATTGACGAACACGTAACCGCCGGGCAGCGCGAACGCATTGAGGTCGTCGGCCTCGATCACCTGGAACGTAAACGGCACCTTTGCATCGGAGTTGCGCGCCAGGTTCTGGCCGACCCGGTTCACATACTCGGAGATGATCGGATCGGTGTTGATCCGGGCCTCACGCTGGACCTCCTGGGCCATCTGGCGGCCGAGCGCGATTTCCCGTTCGAGCGAATAGAAATTGATCCCTTTGCCGACGTCGCGGTGACCGATCTGGCTCGGGTCGTTCTTCTTGCCTTGGGCCCACGCCATCCCCGCCAGAATGGCGGCGCAGGACAGCACGGACACGAGACGCACCATACGCCAATTCTAGACCATGGTTGCCGTATCGTAGAAGGAATGGAGCCGAACAGCGGTAAATTCGTGGCACAGGAAATCCCCCTATCCGAGCGGTATGCGACCGATTTTCCGGTGCGCGAACACCTGGTCTATTTGAATCATGCGGCGGTCGCTCCGTTGTGCAAGCCGGCCGCCGAAGCAATGAAAAATCTGGCGGACGATTGTCTGCGGTTCGGCAGCCTTCACTACGATCAGTGGCTGGCGGCATATGAAAAGCTGCGGGTGGCGGCGGCGCGGTTGATTGGCGCGGACCGCTCCGAGATCGCGTTAGTGAAAAACACGTCCGAGGGCATCGCGACGATTGCGATCGGGCTGGATTGGAAGCCGGGCGACCGGGTGGTGGCGTTCCGCGAGGAATTTCCCGCGAACTACTATCCGTGGAAAAGGCTGGAATCGCGCGGCGTCCAGGTGACGTGGCTTTCCACCAAGGACCCGCTCGACCGCATCGACGAGGCGTGCCGCGGGGCGCGGCTGCTCTCGATCAGCTTCGTACAATACCTGAGCGGCTACCGCGCTCCTCTGGCCGCCATCGGCGAGATCTGCCGCCGGCACGGCTGCCTGTATATGGTCGACGCGATTCAGGGTTTGGGCGCATTTCCGGTGGATGTCAAAGCGTGCGGCATTCACGCCCTGGCGGCCGACGGCCATAAGTGGCTTTTGGGTCCGGAAGGCTGCGGCATCCTTTATGTCAGCCGGGAGCTGCAGGACCGGGTCGACCCGGTCGAATTCGGCTGGACCAATGTGGCGCACTATGCCGATTATGCTTCGCGCGACATGTCGCTCCGCCCCGACGCGGGCCGCTACGAGTGTGGAACCCTGAACACGGTGGGCTGCTTTGGCCTGCAAGCAGCAATCGAGTTCCTGCTGGAAGTGGGGATTGAAGAGATAGCGGAGGCCGTGCGGAGTTTGGCGGACCGGATCGCCGCGGGCGTCACCGCCAAAGGTTACGAAGTGGCAGACCCCCGGACCGCCGAAACAGGGGCCGGGATTGTCAGCTTTCGGAAGCCCGGGCACGAAGCCGGAGAGATCGTCCGAAGGCTGCGCGCGGAAAAGATTATCACCGCCCCCCGGGCCGGTTGGGTGCGCACTTCGCCCCACTTCTACATCCGGCCCAAGGACATCGACCGCATGCTCGACCTGCTGCCGTGATCACCTGGGTGGGGCTGGATTCCTCAGACCGGCACGCCGATCCGCCACAGCAGGTAACCGACCGCCTGCTTGACGTAATTCCAGCGCTCGCGGACCGGATCGGGAAAGTGCTCCTTGCGCGGAGATCCGTACACCTTCAGCCCGCGAAATTGCAGCATCTTCTTGACCCGGTAAATGTGGTAGCCATCGCTCACAACGATGACCGAGTGCAGGTCCATGCGATGCAGGATCTCGCCGGCCAGCGCGATGGAATGAACGGTGGTTTCGCCTTCGGTTTCCACGATGATGGCTTCGGAGGGGACGCCGTGGCTGGTGAGGTAAGTGCGGCCAACGGCGCCCTCGGTGAACACGGGATCGCCGCCGGCGCCGCCGGTGGTCATGATGCGAGGCGCCAGCTGGCGGCGATACAGCTCGAGGGCATGGTCGAGGCGGGCTTTCAGGACAGGCGACGGGCGGCCGCGGTACTCGGCCGCGCCCAGCACCAGGATGACATCGGCGGGCCGGGCTTCGTCGCGCGTGGATTGGATTTCGATCCGGCGCGAAACATACGCGATGTACAGCGCCACAGCCGCGCCCGCCACCGCGACCGCGCTCCAGAAGATCCGTTTCATCTGCGGTATTCTGAATCGGTCAGAATCTAATTGTAAGATGGCGAAGCCCGAAACAATCACGAGCGCGGCCAATCCCCTGCTGAAAGACGTGCGCCGGGCGATCGCGCGCGGCGGCCTGACCGAAAGCGGCCTGTGCGTGGCGGAAACATTCCACCTGCTGGAAGAGGCGCTGCGCAGTGATTGCGAAGTGAAAACGGTGCTGGCGGCCGAATCGGTTCGCTCGGCGGCGGAAGCACATGTGCGCGGGCTGCCGGGCGTGAAGATCGTGGTGACGTCCGAGGGCCTGCTGCAAAGCGTTTCCGGCACGGAGACCACGCAGGGAGTGATCGCCCTGGTGAAGCCGCCGGCGTGGAAGCTGGAACAATTGTTTCGCGGCTGCCCGCTGGTTGTGGTGCTGGACGGCCTGCAAGACCCGGGGAACTGCGGCACGATCGCGCGCGCCGCGGAGGCCTTCGGCGCCACCGGGGTTTTGTTTCTGAAAGGCTCCGCCAACCCGTTCCACCCGAAAACGCTGCGGGCATCGGCGGGGTCGCTGTTCCGCGTTCCCTTCCTGCACGGAATCGACGCGGCCCTGGCGCGCGCGGCGCTGAAGCAAAATCACATCGAGTTGTATGCCGGAGTGCCGGCCCAGCCGGGCGCGCGTTCGCTGGCGGAGGTCGATCTGACCGCGCGGTGCGGGTTGATCGTGGGCAACGAAGCCCGCGGAGTGGGGCGTGAATTGCGGTCGGCCTCGCTGGACGTGGCGATTCCGACCGTCGGCGTGGAATCGCTGAACGCCGCGGTGGCGGCCGGGATCCTGCTGTATGAAGCGCGGCGGCAAAGGGCGATGAAGGCGTGAGCCTGTTCGACACGACAGAACCGGCGGCGGATGACGCAAAGCGGCCGCTGGCCGACCGCATGCGGCCGGAGCGGCTGGAGGACTATGTCGGCCAGGAGCACATCCTCGGGCCGGGCAAGCCGCTGCGCCGCCAAATCGAGCGCGACGAGCTGACGTCGATTATTCTTTGGGGCCCGCCGGGAGTCGGAAAAACCACGCTGGCGCGGCTGATCGCGCGGGTCACGAAATGCGAGTTTATTCCGTTCAGCGCGGTTTTGAGCGGGATCAAAGAAATCAAGGCGGTGATGGCCGACGCCGAGCGCTTCCGGCGCCTCGGCCGGCGCACGATCCTGTTCATCGACGAGATCCATCGCTTCAACAAGGCGCAGCAGGACGCGTTTCTGCCCTACGTGGAGCGCGGAGACATCGTCCTGATCGGCGCAACCACCGAGAACCCGTCGTTCGAGGTCATTTCGGCTCTGCTTTCGCGCTCGCGGGTTTACGCGCTCCGCGGCCTCACGGTGCCGGAGATCGTGACGTTATTGAAGCGCGCGCTGCCGGTGACCGGGCTTTCGGCGGCCGACGAACTGCTGGAACAGATCGCCATCTACGCCAACGGAGACGGACGGCAGGCCTATAACACGCTCGAAGCGGCCGCGGCGGCCGCGGCGGACGGAGTCCTCACCGAAGCCGCGGTACAGGATGCCATGCAGCGCAAGGTGCTGCTCTACGACAAAGGCGGCGAGGAGCACTACAATCTCATCTCGGCGCTCCACAAATCCGTGCGGTCGAGCGATGTGGATGCGGCGTTGTATTGGCTGACCCGCATGCTCGAAGCGGGCGAAGACCGGCTGTACATCGCGCGGCGGCTGATCCGGATGTCGATCGAAGATATCAGCCTGGCGGACCCGCGCGCCCTCGAGCAGGCCGTCGCGGCGATGCAGGCGGTGCATTTCCTCGGAATTCCGGAAGGCGACCTGGCGCTGGCGCAGGCCGCGATTTACTTATGCGTCGCGCCGAAATCCGACGCCGCGTACCGCGCCATGGGGGCGATCCAGGAAGACGTCGAAAAGACAATCGCCGAACCAGTCCCGATGAACCTGCGGAATGCGGTGACGCGCGATATGAAGGCGTGGGGATACGGCGAGGGCTACCAACACGCGCACCAGTTCGAGGACGCCATGGTGGACATGGAGTGCCTGCCGCCGTCGCTGGCCGGCCGGCGGTATTACTTTCCCACCGATCGCGGCCTGGAAAAGCGCATCGCCGAGCGTCTGGAAGAGATCCGAAGGCTGAAATCCAAACCGAAAGTCTGAAGGCCCGGGCTCGCCTTCGGCTTAGAGCAGATCGTGCCGCTCGCGTTTTTCGAGCGCTTTTACGATATCACCGACCTGCTGGGCGCGGGAGCGGTCGGCGATCAGAAGGGCGTCGGGCGTATCGACCACAATGAGGTTATCCACCCCCACCAAAGCCACCATTTTGCCGCGTGCATCGACGAAGTTATTGCGCGCGTCGAGGCAAACGGACTCGTGCGCAACCGCGTTTCCGGCGGCATCGCGGGACATGAGCTCATACACGGCGTTCCAACTGCCGACGTCGTTCCAGCCGAAGTCGCCGGCCGGAATGCCGCTGACCTTGGCGGCTTTTTCCAGGACGGCGTAGTCGATGGAAATGTTGTCGCAGAGCGGAAAGGCTTTTTCGAGCTGCGCGGCGAAGTTCCGGGCGCCCCATTTAGGAAGGGCGGCCAGGACCGAGGCGGTGCGCGGCAGGTGGCGGCGGAGTTCGTCGAGCAGGACGCGCGCGCGCCAGAAGAACATGCCGGAATTCCAGTAAAAATTGCCGGCCGCGAGATAGCGGCGGGCCTTCGGGAGTTCCGGCTTTTCATGAAAGCGGCGAACCGGAACCGGATCGATTCCGCCGGCCCGCACGCCGCGCGGAAATTCGATATAACCGTATCCGGTCTCAGCCCAGCGGGGCTGGACACCGACGACCATCAGATGTCCGGCAGCCGCGCCTTTGAGCCCCGCGCCGACCACCGTCCGAAAGGCGCCGATCTTTCCAATCACGTGGTCGGAGGGAAACACCCCCATGACGGCGTTGGGATCGATGGAATCGAGGATGTGGGCGATCAGGCCGATGGCCGGAGCGGTATTCCGCTGCAGCGGTTCAGCCAGGATCTGGCGCTTCGGCACCTCGGGAATCTGTCGAATGATGGTGTCGCGGAGCGCCTCGCTGGTCAGAACCCACAGCCGATCCGGGGCGATCACCGGAGCAAGCCGGTCGACGGTCGATTGAATCAGCGAGCGCTCGCTGACGACCGGCAGCACCTGCTTGGCGGAATGCTTGCGGCTGCGCGGCCAGAAGCGCGTACCGCGGCCTCCCGCGAGAATCAGGCCGTAGTGATGAGGGTTGGGCATGGAAGCGTGTGGAAAATGCCATTCTATCGGAAAATTCTGGTATCCTGACTACGATTGAGCACGGTAGCGCCAGTCCCTCTGAAGCAGGACGGCAAGTCCTCCCGGCTGAAAGGCGTTTGGCTCGTCTTGAGTTGTACGGTCCTGGGAGCAGCCGCCCAATTGTTCATGAAGATCGGGATGGCGCATTTTCAGCCCCAGCCCGTTGCCATCCTGACGAATTTTCCTCTGATCGCCGGGTACGCGCTGTATGGAATCAATACGCTGCTGCTGGTATTGGCGCTGCGAGACGGAGAGCTGTCAACTCTTTATCCCATTATTGCTCTGACCTACGTGTGGGTGATTCTGATTTCTTACTCGGTGCTGGGGGAGAAATCAAACGCTTATAAAAACGTAGGAATCGGTTTGATCGTGGCAGGGGTTGCGGTGCTCGGCCGCGGAGAGCGGCGATGAATCCGACACTGCTTCATTCGATGTTGCTGGTGTTCACTGCCTCGGTGGTAGGCTCGTTCGGCGCCGTCTTCCTGAAGAAGGGCGCGGGACGGCTGGACGGGAATGTGACGAGCTTCATCAACTCCCGGCTATTCGTGGGTGTGGCCCTGTATTTGGGATCTTCGGTCTTCTATGCACTGGGGCTGCGAGGCGGAGATCTCTCCGTGCTGTACCCGATGGTGTCACTCGGCTATGTTTGGACCCTGCTGTGGTCCAGGCTGTTTTTCCATGAGACCTTCACGCCGCAGAAATTCCTCGGCTTGGGGTTGGTTTTGCTGGGCGTGATTTTCGTCGGCGCCGGCGGCAGCTAGACTCGATTACGCGAAGCGCTCGGCAGTGGCTGGCGCCGGACGCAGACGGAATTCATATTTCAAGATGCGGACGGCGGCCCCGTTTCGTTCGCGCCGGATCACACGGCCGGTTACAAACAGAGTCAGGGGGCAACGTCCGTCGAGTTTCGCCGGCCATTCGATCCACAGGCGAATGTCGTGGCCTACCGGAATTGCTTCCTCCGTGTGCAGAAAAATTCCGCCGGCGCTGAGGTTCGCGGTCACGACGAAATGTTTCGATCCGTTCAGCATGTACTGCGCCGGCACGCGGATCGGGAACCGAAGATGTCGGCGGCGTCCGCCGTTCAGAGGTACCGTCAAGGTGCGTCAGTCCCGTGGAAACCGAACGCCGGAAGACAAGGATTGGTGAGAAGCTGCCCCAAGCGCCTGGGCCGAACTGCCGCGCGAGAACGCATGCGTGGCGACCCAAAGCACTTCGCTTTCGGAGAGCGGCTTCGCCAGAACATCATGCCCGCCGCGATTGAGGACCTCCGACCAGAGGTAATCGTCGGCGAATCTGGAAATGACGACCAGGAGCGGAGAATGCCCGCATTCCTGGATCTCCAGGAGCAGGTCCTTCCAGTCGGCCATGGGGAGTTCGCTCTCGGTGAATACCAGGGGCACGTGCCGCCTCTCAAGGAAGCTCAAGGCCGACCCGATCGTCTTCACGGCAAACAGCCGCCAAGCTTGCTGCCCGAAGATCCGTTCCAGCACAATCCGGTCGCTCCGATAGGGACTGACCAGGAGCGCTTCCGGTTCGGCGCTGCGGCCGCCGGCCGGACGCTGCGACGGTTCGACCGCGTCAATTCTTGGGAAGCCGTTGCCGCTCATGACGAATCTGGATGCCTTCCATGCTGGCGATCAGCCGATCGAGCTGGCGGCGTTCCCAACGTAAACGAGTGAGAAGTTCAGTGACATCGACCGAAGCCGGCGGCTTGCAGGCCGGGCGGTGTAGATAGTTGGCGGATGGAGGCCGGGGGAGCATAAGAACCTCAACGTGTATGGTACGAGGGTGGCATGGAAACGCCACCGGATCGCCTAGGGAGATTGCTAGTTATTCGGCGCGTCGCCCACGAGTCCTTCTTGAATGGCAAACCGGGTCAGTTCGGCGACGCTGTGCGCGCCCAGCTTGGCCATGAGGCGGCTGCGGTGGAATTCTACGGTTTTCGGCGAAACGTAGAGGATATCGGCAATTTCCTTGTTTTGCCGGCCCTCAGCAACCAACTGCAGAATTTGGCGCTGCCGGTCCGTTAAGTCCAGAGGCGAGCGGGACGTTTTCGCCGGCTTCTCGCGGACGCTCTCGATGATGTTCCGGTCGAAATCGGGTGTGATGTAAATGCGGCCGGCCCAAGCCTGCTCGATCGCGGTCAGAAGTTCTTCGGCGGCTCCGGACTTCAGCACGTACGCGGACGCCCCGGCTTCCAAGGCCTTGCGAAGATAGATCGCGTTGGTGTGCATGGTCAGGAAGACCAGTTTGGCGGAAGGCAGGGCTCTTCGGATCTCGCGCGCCGCGTCGATGCCGTTCAGGATGGGCATGCTGATGTCGAGCACGACAATGTCGGGCCGCAGCCGCAGCGCCTCGGCTACGAGAGCCTGGCCGTTTGCAGAGGCGCCGACGAGCTGATAGCGGCGCTCCAGTAATCCGGCGACCCCCTTCAGGACCAAAGAATGATCGTCAGCGAGCAGAATTCGCAGCCGCTTCATGTGGTTCTCCAGAAATGCCCACTAACGCGAAAACCTCGGTGCCCTGTCCTGGGCGCGAGGTAATCGAAAATTGTCCGTCGATAAGACGCATCCGCTCCTTCATGCTGATTACGCCCAAGCCGGCACGCGCATGGTCCGTTTCGGCCGAGAAGCCGGCGCCGTTATCGATGATGCGCAGTTCCACGTTGCCGCCGGCGCGGCGGAGCATCACGCGCACCTGGGACGCGGCGGCGTGTTTCACCGCGTTGTGAACGCTTTCCTGCGCAACCCGGTAAAGCGAGGAAGCGGCATCGAGGCTCAAGCCGGCGTCTTCGATCAGGCCATCGAAATGGATCGGGATTCCCTGCGACCTGCTGAAGTCATCGCAGAACTCCTCCAGGGCGGTGCTCAGGCCGAAGTCTTCGATGACCGAGGGATGGAGTCCATGGGACAGACGCCGGACTTCCTGCGAGATCCGGACTGCCTGAGCTTGCAGAGAGCGCAGGCGGTCTTTCAGAAGATTACCGCCGGCCGGCTCGGCGGCAAGCCTGCCGATTTCCATCGAAAGGAAGGCCAGTTGCTGTGTCACGTCATCATGCAGGTCGCGGGCGATCCGGCGGCGCTCGTCTTCCTGGGCGGTGAGCAGGGCGGCGGCGAGCGCCCGCATCTCCCGTTCGCTTTGGCGGAACGTTTCATCCAGGCGTTTGCGCTCGGTGATGTCCTCGGCCAGGATCAAGATTCCCTCGGGTTCCGAATCCGGGCGGCCCCACGGACGGATCTCCCAATGCAGCCAGATTTGAGTGCCATCCGCGCGATCCCAGCGGTCTTCGGAAGCGTGGAGGCTTTCTCCCGCCAGCCCCCGGCGAATCACATCTTTCCAGCGTTCGGGGAGGTCCGTAAAGACGTCGAAATGGCAGCGGCCTAACAGCGTTTCAGAGGAGAGCGCGTAGTCGGCACACCAGCGATCGCTGGCCTGCAGGTAATGCATCTCGCGATCGAACATCGCGACGGCGGCGGGAACATGCTTGACAAAAGTTTTGAGCAATTGCTGGCTCGCAAGCAGCGAAGAAGTACGATCTTCCACGCGCCGCTCCAATTCGGCATTCAGCAGGGAAAGGCGCTCGCCCGCTTGGGCGACCTGAGCGCTATAGCGCCGGATGCCGAGATACAGAAATACCACCAACGCGACCATGACGAGGTCGCCGAGCACGATGCTCCAGGCGAAGCGCAGGGCCGCCCGGCCGAACGCGAATTCACGGTTTTGGAGGAGACGTTCTTCCTCGCCGCGCATTTCGCCGACTGCGGAATGGATGGACTCGGACATGGCCCTGCCGCGGTCGACACGGGTTTGGAGCAGAGCAGGGTCGAGACGGCGCGCACGCCGAAGCGCGATGTTTTCCTCCAGGTGGTTCAACTTGGCCTCGATCAGGGGGCCCACGCTCCGGAGGGCGAATTGCTGCCGGGAATTATCCGCGGTCAGCCGGCGCAGGGCGGCGATTTCCTCGAGCATTCGCGACCGTGCTTCGCGATACGGCGCCACAAAGATGTCCTCGCCGGTCAACAGGTACCCGCGTTGATTCGTTTCAGCGTTGTCGAGGTCGAGAAGCAGCCGTTCGAGAGACAGCTGAACCAGGAAAGTATGACGCACCATGCTGTCCTCGTCCTTCGCCTTGTTTGCGAAGAAATACGTTGCGAAAACCGCCAGGAACTGGAGCACCAGCAGCAGCGCCCAATGACTCCGATTTCGCTGGTGGATGGGCGGCGTCATATTCGTGTGCAGTAATCCACATTTCAATTCTAGCGAGTTTCAGCTCTTTAACTAAGCCGATGGCGAGTGTAAAACCGGTGCGAATCGGCCAGCGTTTGCCGTCCGAATGTTTCAAATCGATGAATGCGGGGGCTATGTGCCGGGCTCGATGTTCTTTTGCACTTCGCTGGCGAGCTGCTCGACCGACGTTTCGGAGGCCAGTTCCTCGATTTCGTCCGCGGGCAGAGGGACTCCCAGGCGCTCCGAGATGCTCTGCAAGATCTGAAGCACGCGGGTCATCTCCTGTTCGGTAAGCAGATTAATCTGGAGATCGAGGTGGGCCCGCTGATCGGCGTGCTGGCTCATGCGGTTCTGCTTGATGAGGACAAACGTGGAGAGGAAGATGGCTTCCAGCGAAACGGCCATGCTAAGCAGCAGGAAGGGAAACGGGTCGAATTTCGGAATCAGTGGGAGCACCCCGAGGTTGATCAAAAACCAAAAGATGAAGATCACGGCGTGAACCGCCACGAACGTCAGGCTGCCCGTGAAGCCGGCGATCACATCCGCGATACGGTCAGGGAGGGTGCGGTTCCGCGTGTAGTCTTCTTCGAGTTTGGCGACCGTCTCAATGTTGCGCCGGATGGCGCTGAACGGGGGACGCCGTCTGGTTTTTTTACCAGTCTGAGTACGCATGTGCCGAAGCTGGTCTGATACCAGCGATACGTTTCGCTCCTCCATCGCGTGAGCACATGTGCTACCAATCATGCACAGGAAAGCTCCAGAGCATGGCTGACTATCCGAGAGCGGAACCGGTGACCCCGGCACTGAACCTGCAGAGCTGGTTGGACCTGACGTTCCTGCACTGGCGGTACCCGCGGGAAATGGTCCAGCAGCAGGTCCCGAAGCCGCTGGAAGTGGAAACGTTCGATGGCGCGGCCTGGGTGGGAATCGTGCCGTTTGTCATCAAGGGCTTGCGGGCGCCGTGGATGCCCGCGCTGCCGTGGATCTCACGGTTCTCCGAAACGAACTGCCGCACGTACGTGCGCGCGCCGGATGGCAGTTCGGGAGTGTGGTTCTTTTCACTCGATGCCGCGCGGGCCGCGGCGGTGGCAGGCGCCAGGATCGGCTACGGTCTGCCGTACGCCTGGTCACGAATGCGGGTGTCGAGAAGCGGAGGCGTGATCGGTTACGAAAGCCGCCGCCGCTGGCCCGACCGGCTGGCGCGAACCTCGATCCGAATCGAGGAGGGCCGGCCCATTGCGTCCGGCGAACTGGAGATCTTTCTGACCGCGCGGTTCCGGCTCTACTCGTTCATTTTCGGCCAGCTGACTTACACCAGGATCGAGCACCCCCCGTGGCCGCTGCGGAGCGCCCGGGTCCTCGCGCTCGAACAGACCGTGACCACGGCGGCGGGCCTGCCGGATCCCCAGGGTGCGCCGCTCGCGCATTTTGCGCAACGGGTGGACGTACGAGTGGCGGCGCCGCGCCGGCTGCGGGCGTGAGGCGGATAACGCAGGCCGGCAGAGACGCGGCCGGCCTGCGCGAATCCTCGATCAGCCGTTCGTCCGCTCCCGGGAGTGATTCCGTTCACGGAACTGCTGATGCATCTGATCGGCCTTGGCACGCTGCTCCGGCGTCAGCAGCTGGTAGAACCTGGAAGCGGCTTCGGTGCGGATCGCAACTAACTGGCCCAGCAGGCTGCCCTGTTCAGTCGCGAGCTTCTGGATACCGGCGTCGCTGCTGCCGGCCTTCACCGCGGCGGTCACGGCCTCGCGGTTCTGTTTCAACTGCTGCCGGACCGGTTGAGCGGACTGGCGGGCCTGCTGGAAGATCGCGCGGGCTTCCTGTTTCTGAGTATCGCTGAGATTCAGCTCTTGCGCGACACGGTCCAGGTGTTGGCGAACGAAGGCGCGCCGGCCTTCGTGGGTCTTGGCGGGCGGGGCGGATGGCGCGCCGGTGACCGGCACCTGGGCGAACACAAATCCGGCGGCGAGCGCCGGAATTGCGGCAAACTTCAGAATCGACTTTTTCATAAGTCTGGTTACCTCTCAATTCCGAAGTTAGCCGCCGGCTGTAAAACGGCCTTGTCGAGCGCTTAAGAGATTGTAAAGGTCTGTCAGGCGGTCCGGCGGAGTTGAGGCCGCGCCGCACCGAACAAGTCGATCATGGCCCGGTTGAAATGGGGAAGATCATCGGGTTTCCGGCTGGAAACGAGGTTCCCGTCGACGACGGCGGGCTCATCGACCCACTCCGCCCCGGCGTTCCGCAGGTCCGTCTTCAGCGAAGGCCAGGAGGCAATCCGGCGGCCGCGCGCGACGCCGGCCTCGATGATGGTCCAGGGTCCGTGACAGATGGCGGCGACGGGCTTGCCTGCCTCGAAGAACGCCTTCACGAAAGAGACCGCATCGGGGCGCATGCGGAGCTTATCGGGATTGATGACGCCGCCCGGAAGCAGCAAGGCATCGAAGTCGCCGGGGCGCGACTGGTCGAGCGGCACATCGACGGGATAGCTCTTGCTCCATTCGGTGAATGCCCAGGAGCGAACGTTCTCGCCGGCGGGCGAGACAATCGACGTGCGCGCGCCCGCCTCGTCGAGCGCTTTGCGCGGTTCCACCATCTCGACTTCCTCGAAGCCGTTGTCCACCAGAATGGCTACTCTCATTCCTTGAATATCGGCCATGGCAGGGTTCTCCTCAGTTCACCGGGGTGCAGATTGCACGCCAAGGTTCCAAGAAGCACGGCGGGGAGGGAGGGGCGGAACAACACGGTATTCCGAGCGCGAGGAACGGCCGGCCTGGGGCACTCCGTTCCGCTATTGCGCCCGGAAACTTTTCGGTTGGCGTCGATCCAGGATACCGGCAACCTGGTCCAAGAGGCCTTTTACCGTGAACGGCTTTTGAATAAAGCTGGCTTCGCCCTGGTCAAACCGGTTCGCGTCCAGGTAGCCTTTGCGGATGAGATCCGGCAGCGGAGTGCCGGAAGTGAACAGGACCGGGACCCCGGGACGCAGCTCATGGAAGCAGTCGGCGACCAGCTTGCCTTGCGCGGTTCGCAGGATGGCGTTGACGATGAGCAGATCGAAATGGATGCGGCCGCGGCAGAGGGCGATGGCTTTGTCCAGATCCTTTGCCATCAGGACGCGATAGCCTTCGCGATCCAGGATTAATCGAATGAGCCGGCGGCTGGCCAGGTTGTCGTCCACGACCAGGATGGTTTCGAGCCTCATCTGATTTCTGGCCCATGCATCACGCGGACCACGGTCCCGTTGCTTACCGCCGCGGGCCGGCTAGCGTATCCGGCACGCGGTTTGTCCAAAACCAGCGGCTGACATAACCCAGCAGAACACCCGCGGCATTGGCGGCGATATCCGGATACTCGATGCCGGTTCCGTAGCGGCGCGTTTGCAGCACCTCGACGGCCGCCCCGAAGGCAACGAGCAAGGCAGCCACCGCGGCCAGCCTCCGCCCGCCTTCCGCGCCAGAGGAGAGCAAGTGGAACGCAACGCAAAAAGCGGTGATATGGAGACAATAATGGGCAAGCCCGAACGTCGCCAGCCTTCCTTTGGAAAATGGCGTGGGCACGAGAGCGAAGAATGCCAGTAATCCGAGGAACAGAATGCCGGCCAGCCTGAATCTGCTCAAGGCCGCACGCCCGCGGAAACGGTTTCGCGCTGTTCGGTGGCGTTCATCTGGTCTTTCCAGGAGCGCGCGTAAAGGCCGTCGAGGGCCAGCAACTCGTCATGCGTACCCGATTCGACCACGCGGCCTTCGTTCATGACGTAGATCAGGTCGGCCCGCATCGCGATAGTGAACCGGTGGGTGACGACCATGGCGGTGCGTCCGTCGGCGAGACGGCGCAGACGGGCGAACCAGTCCGCCTCGGCCCAGGGATCCATGAAACTGGTGGGCTCATCCAGGAGGATGAGCGGCGAATTGCGATAGAACGCGCGCGCCATGGCGACGCGCTGCCACTCGCCGGCGCTCAACTCGTTCCCTTCGGCAAACGACTTGCCCAGTTTGGTGGCATAACCTTGAGGCAGCCGCGAGATCACCTCGTGCGCGCCCGCGGCGATGGCGGCTTGCTGAACGCGGCCGTCGTCGGAGGGGCCGCTGCCGTTCAGCACGATATTTTCGCGAACCGTGGCATCGTAAGAAGCGGGCAGCTGGAACAAGACCGAGCACATGGTTCGAACGTCCGAGACCAGTAAGTCTCGAAGGTCGACGCCGTCGACCGTAACCCGGCCCGATGTGGGGTCATAAAACCGGCAAAGCAGCTTGACCAGCGTGCTTTTGCCGGCTCCATTCGGCCCGACTACCGCCACCACCAGGCCCGCCGGCAGATAGAGGTTCAAGTTGCGCAGGGTTGGTTTGGGGCTGTCGGGATACTGGAATGAGACATTCTCGAACCGGACTCCGTCGCGCAGCGAGGCGGGAGCGGCCGCCGGCAGCGCCGGGTCGGTGATGGACGGCTTCAGTTCGAGGAACTGGAAGAGCTCGCCCAGCCGGAGGACGCTGGTAAACGACTGGCCGAGGCTGCCGGTCAGAAGGCGCACCAGCGCGCTGCCGCCGCCGAACGCCTGATAGAAGAGCGCGAGATCGCCGAGCGTGGCCTGGCCATGCAGCAAGCGCCAGATGATCCAGCCGAGCGCCGCGCCGGCAATGCACAATCCGGCCAAGGCGGCGATGACGCGATCGCGGGTTTGCCGCTCAATCAGAGCGAGGCGCTCCAGGCGCAGCCGCGAGCGCAGCGCCTGGTAGGCCGCGCGGAATTTCGGCCCGAGGTGATACAGGCGCAGCTCGGGAGCCATGGCGGGGCTGGCGAACTTCTGGTCGTAATACTGGATCCAGCGGCGTTCCACGGTCGTCTGCTGCCACCACTTATGGTTCAGCCAGTTGTACCGAGCGACGATGGAGAAAGCGGGGATCGCACTGAGTAAGAGGGGGATCAGGAGCCAGACGCTGTAGCTGGCCACCAGAACCCCGATCATCGCCAGGCTGACGCCGTTTTGTAAGAGGCTGCCGATGTTTTCCAGCAGGACCGGCGGGCGGTTCTGCGCCTCGTCCTGGGCGCGATGGAACTGGTCGAAGTAGGCCGGAGTCTCGTAGAACGCCAGATCCACTTCGGTGGCCTTCTCCTGGACGAGCCCGGCGATGCGATCCTGCAGCAACTCGGATTGCATGGCTTTGAGCCACTCGATGACGCCCTGCAACAACTCGGTGAAGAGCGTCGCGCCGGCGATCAGAGCGCCGGTCACCAGCACAGGTTCCACGCTTTGCCAGACGAATCCCTGCCGGCTGAGCATGGCCAACTGGTCGATCATCCTCTTGGTAAGCCAGATCACGACGATCGGGAGCAGGCCCGAGAAGACCAGCGCGGCGGCCCAGAGGATAGTCCATTTCCCCGAAGACTCCCACAGCAGGCGGCCGATCTTGGGGAGCACGTCCAGATGGCGGCGTGCTTGCGTCCACTTGGCGGTCAGGCTGTGCATACGGGTGCGGTCCTCAACGAATGCCGCTCGATTTGTTCAGCGATCGAGGGGATCTCGTTCAGCGCGGAGAAGGTCCGGACGCGGTAAATGGGAACGCGCCGCGCCAGGTCCGCGCACATTTTCAGGTGGCGGGCGTTCCCCGCGACGCCCCAGCGCGTAGGCACGGAGTGGCGAATGAGTTCGGTAATCCCCTCGATGGGGGAAACCGCGGCGATACCCGGCTCGGCTTCGCGATCGAGCACGTAGATGGTTTCGAGCGGGAGCGGATCCGGAGAAAAGGCATCGGCGACCGACAAGCCCTGCTTGATTTGCGAGTCGTGCATCGGCTTGAGCGCGAGGGGGTCATGGCCCAGCGACCGGGCCACCTCGGGGTAAACCTTCAGGTTCGGAAACGCGGGAAGCACGAGCGGGACGGCCCTACCCAGATCGATCGCCGCATTGTCATCCCCGAGAATGCGGTGGCCGCGCGCGAGAAAGGCGGAAGCAAAGGTGGATTTGCCGGCGCCGATGGGACCCATGATCGCGATGGCGCCGCCGTCCCGATCGATCACGCTGGCATGCAGCACGAAATAGCCGCGCTGGTGCAGAACCGACGCCAGCATCATACCTTGGACGTAGAGACGGAAGATGGAGGGATCGGCTTGCGGATCCGGGGTGACCACGACCTCCGAACCATTGCGGACCAGGAACCGCCCGACGCGGGCGAAATGAAAGCACGCCTCGTACGCCGGGCTTTCACGCCACTCGATCGCGCGAGGCTCGACGGGAGCGGAGGCCGGCGCGAGCCGGACGTCGAGACCGTTCCCCGGAGGGCCCGGAGGCAATTCGGGCAAGGCAATTTCGGAGGAAATCGGCAGATTGTACGCTGCGTAATAGAACATAGTGTGACTGAGGGATACCGGAAAAAAATCGGAGGACTGCCGGACTGAAGGGGCGCGGCAGTCCTCCCATCAGAAGCAAAAATCACCCGCTGATCGGTGTGTTGTTGAAAAGGAAACCATCGGTAGTGCCGAAGTGTTTATTCTTGGCCTGCGTCAGGTCCTTCACATCGCCCAGAACAACGAGTTGGGGTTGAGCCCATTGCTTTTTGTTCATGGTGTTCTCCTTTCTGCCCCCGGCTGTGGTTCGCCGGGTGCGGTGATCACGAATCAAACCCGGCGGAGCGCAACCACAGCGCCAGGTTAACCGCGGCGAACAGTTGAATCGATTCGCCTTGGGTTTGCACGTGAGTCTTTTGATACTGGTGATAAGCCGAGCGCATGGCGTCCCGATCGACGAACGGCTCAAGCGGCCCCGGATCGCGCAGGATGATGCGCTCCAGGTTGTCGCGCTCGAAATCGAGCAGCCGGCGATGGAAATTGGGGCTGAGATTGCCTTTCGAGCGGCGCCACTGAATCTCAGCGGGGAGGATTCCCGCCATGGCGCGGCGGAGAATCCAGCGATTCCAGCCCGCGCCGAGTTTCTGCTCGGCGGGCAGCGCCAGGCAGAATTCCATCACTCGCTTATCAAAGAACGGATACCGGGCCTCCAGCGAAAATGCCGCGGTGGCCTTATCTGCAATGTCGAGGGTATAGGCGTATAACGCCTGGTTGAGGCCCTGCCAGTGAAAGTGGCGCGCCGTCCGGGTCAGCGACCATCGGGTCTGCGAGCGAAGCAAGGCGCGCGCGCGGCGTTCAATGCCGGTGCGGTCCTTCAAGGGCGCGCTGATCAACACGTTTTTTCCCGAGGCTTCGCGCCGGCGCCCGCGCAGGAAATGCCAGGCAAGGAACGCCCATCGCGGCGTCAGCGGCTTGGCGCAATATTCCTTCACAATGCGGCGCGGCGGAATCCCTTTGAGCTGGTGCTGAGACAGCAGGTTCGCTTCCCGCCAGAGCGTCCGCCAGCGCAGCGTCTGGGCCAGTTCGGTGAGCCGTTCGAAACCGTGAGAAACCGTGGAATCGCCGTCAAACCCGTCGAGGAAGACGCGGACTCCGCTGGCGTGCGCGGCCTCATACATCGCCCAGTGCAGGTAGAGATTCGGGGCGAAATTCGCATGGTCGAGGTGGAAGTGGATGCGGTCCACCTGGCCCATCGGGCTCAGCCGGTCGGCGTGGATGTAATGAGGCTCGAAACCGCCGGTATCGAGCACGGCCTGAATCGGCGCGCGCTCATCGATGACGCGGCGGTCTTCGGCCGGCAGATCGGGGAACACGAGAGAAAACGTGTGAACGGGGGACGGTGACGCATCCCGCGCCAGGCACGCAATCGAAGACGAATCCAGGCCGCCGCTCAAGGCAGCGCCCACGGGGTACGCGCTGCGCATGCGGCAGCGAACCGCTTCGGTGAATACATCGCGGAACCCCTCGACGTATTCGCGGTCGGAGCCGAGGCGCAACTCGCGTTTCGGATCGAGCGCCCAATACTGCCGAAGCCTGGAACGCTCGCGGCCGACCGTCAGCGTGAAGGCGCCCGGCAAACGGCGGATTCCTTCATAGAAGGTTCCAGAACGGTCTTCAAAGAGCGTGACCAGATACTCGGCAACGCGAAGTTCATTTAAGCGGCGCGGCACTTCAGGCAGCGCGAGCAAGGCCTTGATTTCGGAACCGAACGCAAAGACCCGCGGGGACTCGTAATAAAAGAGGCTCCTGACGCCAAACGGGTCGACCGCAAGGAACAGTTCCTGACGGCGCCGATCCCAAATGGCGAAGGCAAAATCGCCGATCAAACGATTGGCGCATTCGTTTCCCCATTTCCGGTAAGCAGCCAGGATCAGGCCGCTGTCGGAGAGCGCAGTTCGAGGCGGGCCCAATTCCAGAGCGGCGCAGAGTTCCGCGCGGTTGTCGATACGGGCGTCGGCCGTGATGGTCAGATCCGCATCCGGGCTCGTGGACGGGAGCTGCTCGCCGAGCGATTCGGGAGTTGTGTACAGCATGGTATGCCCGAACGCCACCGACGCGTCCAGCCAAATACGCGCGCCATCGGGACCGCGGTGCCGGATTTTCTCGAGCATGGGGCTGATCCGGCTTTCCGCGACCGGCTCTCCGTCGCGCAGATAGATTCCGCAGATTCCGCTCATTGGATCAGGTGTTCCATTTGGGGCATGCGCGTATAGAGATCCACGAAGGATCCGGGGCCGTTCAAAATGACTTTTCCGCCGCGTTCGAGCCAGGCATGCGCCGCGAATTTGCCGCCGTCTTCCCTGCGAACGCCGATGCGGAGTTCGCAGGAATGCCCGTGCCGGTTCAACAGCGCCTGGCCGACCAGAGCGGTCGCCAGGCAGGTGCTGCCGACCGGAGAATGTTTCCCCGCGGACACGACGGCGCGAATGATCTCGTCTTCCGATAAACGACGCCCGCTGGGAAGCGGCCGATCGGCGCACAGAGCCCACCGTGCGATCCGGCGAACCACCGCCAAAGGCGCCAGCCATAAAGCAAGCCGCACCGCGGCGACGGCCGGCAGCGCCTGCGCCAACAGGCCAAACTCCCTGGGAGTGCGCTTGAAACCGTTCTTCAGAGCGGGCTACCTCCGTCAATGGTCACCAGGCCGTGCTCGGCCAGTCGATCGAGCAGGGCGGAAACGTCGGCCCGGCACTGCTCCGGGCTGACCTCATATTCCTGCTGCAGCCACTCGCAAAGCGCCGCCAGAGTGCACGGCGTCTGCAGCCTGTTCCAGATCTCGGTCCCGATGGGAGTAAGCGCGAAGTACCGGTCCGACGAGGTGTCGAGAATCACGGTTTCTCCGGCCAACTCACACGACACCGCGTGCGAGGCCGGGTGGATTGTACATTCGGCAGTAAGCATGGGCATCTGAATCCCCTCACTTCTCTCCGTTACATCCTGAATATCAAGGCTTTGCTCAACAATCCCGCCAGACCAAACCCTCTGGTACCGCGGCACCACTGCGCGTCATAACTCTTGACGGGTTGTGAAGAACCGCACGTGATGCTAAATACAAAGTGAGGCGCGTACGTAATCTCACACGCCTCGAAGGAAAGGAAAGCCTCAGGTTGTCATTCCCACGAATTTCCCTCCGCGGCCGGACTCTGCTCATCCGCGCCGTTCTTCCGGCAATGATTCCAGTGCTTGGGTATTGCCAGGTCACGCTGTCACCGGGCGACAACATTCAACAAGCCGTCGATCAAAACCCGCCCGGAACCACGTTCATCCTGAACGGCGGAATTTATCGGCTGCAAAGCGTACGGCCGAAAGACGGCGACACGTTCTCTGGCATGCCGGGGGCCGTTCTCAGCGGCGCGGTGGTTCTGACGGATTTTACGCGCGAAGGCGCGTTGTGGGTCGTGAGCAACCAGACACAGCAAGGCCAGCTGAACGGCATGTGTGACGCGCAACACCCGCGCTGCGTGCATCCGGAGGACCTGTACTTCGACAACACGCCGCTTGTGCATGTGAACGATCTTGCGTCGGTCGCGCCGGGAACCTGGTTTCTTGATTACGACAACCAGCGGATTTATTTCGCGGACGATCCCACGGGGCACACGGTGGAAACCAGTGTGGCGCGCAGCGCGTTTTACGGCCAGGCCAACCAGGTTACGATTCAAAACCTGACCATCGAAAAATACGCGGTGCCGGGGCAGTTCGGTGCGTTGGGCGACCAATATCCGGGTCCGAATTGGGTCGTGGCGAACAACGAAATCCGCTGGAACCACGGAGTAGGCATCAACTTGACCGACGGCGGCCAGGCGATCAACAACCGCGTTCACCACAACGGCGAAAAGGGCATCGGGGGAGGCGGGGAGAACCTGCTGGTTCAAGGCAACGACATCTCCTTCAACAACTGGGCCGGCTACGATCCGATCTGGGAAGGCGGCGGATGCAAATTCGCGCAGACGAATTTTCTGACCGTTCGGGGCAACTCGATTCATGACAATCTCGGGCCGGGGCTCTGGAATGACGTGGACAGCATCAACACGCTCTACGAAGGAAACACAATCGTGAACAATACGGGCGGCGCCGGCATCCAGTACGAGATCAGCTACGCCGCGACCATCCGGTATAACGTTGTCCGGAACAACTCGATCGGAAACTCGACCTGGCTTTGGGGCTCGCAGATCCTGATCCAAAATTCGCGCGACGTAGCCGTGTACGGCAACACGGTCGAAGTGAGTTCGAGCGGGAACGGCATCGGCATCATCCAACAGGACCGTGGGACCGGGATTTACGGCCCGCACATCGCGGCCAACAATTACGTCTTCAACAACTCCATCACACACCGGCAAAGCCCGCGCGGCATGAACGGCCAGGTCGCCGATTACAACGCCCAGCAACTGCTCACCACGCAGAACAATCAATTCGATTACAACTCCTACCACCTGAGCGATCCCACCGCGCACGAATGGATCTGGGGAGACTCCCAGGATTGGGACGGGCTGCACGCAGCCGGACAGGAGCTTCACGGGACACTGGATTCGAATCTTCCACCCACTCAATAACCCGGCGGCCTGGGCGCCGCTCGTTACGGAAACGCCGCATGGCCTTGCACTCTGTGGAGTACGCGCGAAATTTGCGCGGGATTCAGCGAGACGGCGGCAGCCAGGGATAAGGCGCACCGGCCATACCGGCCCTCTCCGTAGTAGCGCGACGCCTTCTTGAATGCGTGGAGTGCCGCGAATCCCACACCGGCCCGAATCCGCCGCAGCAACGGCTGCCGCCGCTTGGTAAGACGGAACTCGGCGAGAGAGAGTTCGGGCAGGCCCTGAAACCGCCGCTTGACGTTTTCATCGATGTAACTGCAGATTTCATGCTGAAGGGCAGCCCGCTTCATCGTCATGGCGCCGGCATGCAACCGGAACTCCACCAGGAACTCGTTCTGACAGGCGATCGAGAAGCCGGCCGTGGCGAGGCGTCCCCAGAGATCCCGATCTTCGGCGTAAAGAAGGTCTTCCCGGTAACCGCCCACGGCCCAAAATGCCGCCTTGCGCATCAGGACAGTCGATTGCGCCAGTTCCAGGAACAGCGCGGGGTTCAGTTCGCGCCTGGCCCGCCCCACATCCACGCGGCAGTCGGACGCGCCGATCCGCTTACCGGCCGCATTGATGAAATAACAGTTGCTGCACGCCACGTCTACGTGCGGATTGGTTTTCAGAAATGCCAGCTGCCGTTCCAGACGGTGTGGAAGCATGCGGTCGTCGGAATCGATTCGGGCGATGAGATCGTACGCAGCATGGCGGGCGCCGGCGTTGGCCGCCGCGGCCACTCCTTTGTGATGCTGGCGGAGTATTTTCAACCGCGGGTCGCGCCGGGCATAATCTTCCAAAATCCGCACCGTGGAATCGGTCGATCCGTCGTCGACGACGATCAGTTCCAATTCCCGGATCGTCTGGTTCAACACGCTTTCGATCGATTCCGGCAGGAACCGCGCCGCGTTGTAGGCGGCCGTAATCACTGAAACGCCCATATTCAAGGTTTCAAAGCGACCAGGTTGTATCCGGACGCATAGTCCGCCGCGCCGACGTAAGGCTCGAGTTCGCCGCGGTTGCCGAGGCGGTAAATCCGGTACCCAAACGATCTGAGGAAATCGGTCACATTCTCGGGACTACAACCAAAGCGCCCGTAGGTCCACGGCAGGCATTCGAACAGGATGGCCGGCGCTCCGGGCGAAGGACGGCTCAGCAGGCGAGCCGCGCCTTTCAACACCAGCAATTCCGCGCCTTCGACATCGATCTTGAGCAGGTCCGGCCAGACACGATGACGCGAACAGTAGGCATCGAGCGTCGTGGCGGGAACGCGAATCCGCCGCAGCGGCCTTTCGGAACCTTCCGCCGCCGCAAGCGAAGACATGCTCGGTTCCGCGCAGACATCGAATTCCCGTTCTCCTTCGGAATCCGAGACGGCGCACCCGTTGATGGTGGCGTTGCAAACTCGGTTCCCGGCACAGTTTCCGCGAAGTAAAGCCGCGGTGCCGGGTTGAGCCTCAAACGCGTGAACGGCGCCGGCATCGCCGACGCAGTGGGCGGCCATCAGGGTGTACTCGCCGATGTGCGCCCCGACATCGAAAAAGACCATGCCGGGTTTTAGAAATCCACTCACGAAAGCGGCGGTTTCCGGCTCCGACCGGCCGAGATAATAGATGAGCGCGCCGGCCGCTCCCTTGGGAGCAGAAATCGAGAAACCCGCCGCGTGGCGCAATTGGATCGGCCTGGACGTGGCCATCCAGCGGATGCGCCACATCGCCCGTTTGAGCAAAGCCTTCGCGGGATTGCGGCGGAAGTCATCCCGCGCAATCAGCCTGCGAAGCGGCATTGCTAAGGCTGTGGTCATTGCCATCCCGAACTCACCCACTCACATCACGCGGCGGTGCGCGCGGTTCGGCCACCCATCCGGCCCGCGGCCGACAGTTGGCCGGCGATCCAGGCATACGTGCGCCGGAGACCATCCTCCAGGGAAACGCGCGGCTCCCAATCCAGAACTTCTCGCAGACGGGTATTGTCGCTGTTGCGGCCGCGCACACCTTGAGGCGCATTCAGGTTGTGCGTCTTGCGAATTCGCTTGCCAGCGATCTCCGCCACGATGTCCACCAGCTCGTTGATCGAGATCATCCGGTCCTGCCCGAGATTGATCGGGTCGACGAAGTTGCTCTGCATCAGGCGATAAATTCCCTCGACACAGTCATCGATGTAACAGTAGGAACGGGTCTGTTTGCCGTCGCCCCAGACTTCAATAGCGTCGCCGTCCTCGGCCAGAGCGATTTTGCGGCAGATGGCCGCCGGACTCTTTTCGCGGCCTCCGTCATAAGTCCCGAGCGGGCCGAAGATGTTGTGGAACCGGACGATCCTGGTATCCAGGCCGAAATCTTCGCGGTAATGGCGGCAGGCGCGCTCGATATACAGCTTTTCCCAGCCGTATCCGTCTTCGGCATCGGCTGGATACGCCTCTTCTTCTTTGAGGGGAAGGATATCCGTCTCCCGCTGCCGATATCCGGGGTACACGCAAGCGCTGGAAGTATACAGCAGCTTGCGGCATCCGTTGATACGCGCCGCTTCAAGAGTGTTGAGGCTGATGAGGGTGTTATCTCTCACGATGACGGCTTTGTTGCTCTCGATGAAGCCGATGCCGCCCATGTTGGCGGCCAACGCATACACCTCTTCCACGCCGCGCGTGGCCTGCAAGCAGTTGTCCCAACGAGTGAGGTCGAGTAACTCGAACTCATGAGCGGCGGTGGGCTCATACTCCGGCCGTTTGATATCCACCCCTCGAACCCAGTAGCCGCGCCCGACCAGGTACTTGGCGAGGTGGTGGCCAATGAAGCCGCCTGCTCCGGTCACCAGAATCTTCGTCATTGCGTTTTGTCCTTTTGCCTCCTCATGTAAGAGGTGTGTTCGCCGCTCTTGTTCGATTAAGCTGCCGCCAGATGCTCCGCCAGCCGGTAACGTAAGATCAATTGCGCGAGATACTGGCGGGCCGTTTGAAGAGAATCTCCCGTGGTGAGGGATCGGCCGCTGGCAAATCCGAGCGCAAACCAGAACCAGATTCCGAGGACTGGACCCTCCATCAGCACGCCAAAGGAACTATTCACTACGGTGCACACCAGCATCGCCACCCAAAAGGCCAGCTCATCCCGCCGCTCTTCCGAATAGGGCCGGCCGCGAACTGTTCCGCGCCAGACCGCGCCGCAGAGTCCTCCGATGCCGACAAAAAGAATCCCGACCCAGAGAAACAAGCCGACGAAGCCCATCCGCGTGAAGACGGTCATGTTGAAGTTGTGGGGCGAACGAACCACGAATTCGTCTTCGATTCCTTCGAGCAGAGGGTTGTAAATGTGAAGACTCTCGCCGAAGCCGATGCCAAAGACGGGGTTTGTCTCCATCACGTGCTCATAGAGGTTTTGCCACCAGATCATGCGCCAGTTGGCGGTTCCTTCGGGATTGGTGGGATCGGCGGCTTCGAACCGGTCCAGATTCGCCTTCTGCAGAATCTGTCCGGAGAACATCAGGACAGCCAAAACGAGCGCGGGAACGGACGCCGCCAGCAGCGTGAGTAAGCGCTCATTGAAGTGCGCTCTTCGATTGCAGCCGAAACTCAGCAATATCAGGACAAGGATCGCGGACGCCACGCCAACCCGCATGCCGCGCCCCTCCGAGATCGCGAATACGGCCAACCCGATCAGGGCAACGAACACCATGAATCCACGCATGAAGCGACGCTTGTGCAATGTGGTGGTGCAAAGCACGATCAAGGCGCCGAGAGCCAGGTTCTGGCCTGCTTCGTGGATGGCATTGAACAACAGCGGAACTCCGCGCCACGGAATGATGGGCCCGAAATGCGAAAGCCGGTGGTGAGACAGAATGTCGGCGGTGTTCCATACCAGCGCGATGATCCAGGCCAACCGAAGCAGCCGCCAGACGCGATTGGCAATCCATGGCTTCGCTGCCAGCCCGATGCCGATGAAGAAGAAGAAGCCGTAATACCAGATCGCGGCGTCGCGTAGCGCGTCGAGTCGATATTTGCCGACGTAAAGCGAAGTAAGCACCGCGCCGAGCGCCATGAACGCGAGAATCAAAATGACAAGAACCCGTTTTCGCCGCAGGTAGTCGCTGCGGAACGCCCAGGGCGCAATCTTCCACAAACCTAACGCCAGCACCAGCTCTCCCCAGTAGAGCGGCGGGAATCCGAGATAAGTCGGGCCTTTGCCGATGATGGTAATCGCCGCGAGATAAATGACGAGGAACCAGGGCACGCGGACGTCCGACGAACGAGCGCGCGTCCACCAGGACGAATTCCGGCCGGGAACAGCCGGCTGCACAACGGCGTCGGTGTTTTGATCTTTATTCATCTCACCCGTTGCGCCCAAGCGCGGACGCTGTCTCGCAAAATGGCCTCATAATCGGCGATCATCCGGGCTTCGCTCCAGCGGTCGTCGCGCAGACGCGGCTGCGGTCCATTCAAGAGAGTGCCCGCGATGGTAGCCGCAAATCGCCGGAGCGAAAACGGCGGCGGCACCAGATTGCCGCGCCCGGTGAGCACTTCCCGGATACACCCGGCATCCCAGGCGACCACCGGACGATTGGCTGCCAGCGCTTCGATCAATACCATCCCCAGCCCTTCCTGCTCCCCCCGGCCGTGGAAACAGAGGACGTCCAGCTGCCGGAACGCGTCTTCCGGCCTTTCCACCAATCCGCAGATTTCGACCGAATGCCCGGTGTCGCGGAGCGCTCGCTTCCGCATTTCCGGCATCAGGTGGCCATCCCCGAAAACTTTCCACACATGCGGGATGCCCATGTGGTTGAGTAGCGCGCTCAACTCGAACACTTCCTCGGGCCGTTTGGAAGCCACGAGCCGCCCCACGTAGCCGATGCGGTACGGCGGCTTGAATTCGGGAGCCGGAAGCCGGTGCAAAGCGGCCGCGTTCGGAAGGCCGTTGTAGACAACCGTTGCTCGATCGTCGGGCAGCGCCAGCTTGCGGCACGTCTGTGTCTGGACATAGCGGGAGACAGTCACCAATCGCCAATCGCCTTGATGGATGCGGCGGCGGACACGCCGCCACGCCACGCCGCGCGCTCCTCGCAACATCTCGCGGCCTCCGTACCGGACGTCGTGTTCAGTCCAGACCACCGGGATGGGGATCGGGAGCAAGGGGAAAACCGATCCATGGGCCGAGATGACCTCGACGCCGCGCTCGCGCACGATCCGGCTGAGAAACCGGGCGGCGCGCCATACGCCCGCCACCGACTTCGGCATGTCGAAATCGATAAACTCGATTTCCGGACGAATCACACGGCGAAGGAACGGCACGCGGCTGAAAGGGCCCGCCACAATGACATGCCACCCGTTCGCCGCCAGCCCGTTCGCGATCGAAAGGGCGACCCGCTCCATGCCGCCGGGCTCCACATTGCTGCACCAGACCAGAGCCGTATGAGCGGGCCCTATCGGTTCTCTGCCAATCAATTCGGCAGCGCCGGAGTGCGTGCCGGCCACGAAGAGCTCAGACATGTACCGTAACTCCGTCCGCCGCGGAAGTGCTGTTCCAAACGCGGCGCAGCTTAAGCGCCATGCACACCCCCGTGGCCGCGCTCAAGGCCGGCACGCCGATGGCGGCCCCGAGGAGCCCGAAGCGCCAGGTCAGCAGGGCGTTGATCGGAAGCATGACGGCCACGATGACGACCTTGATCTGAAACGAGGATTGCGGCGACTGGATCGCGTTGAACGCGATTTCGCAGGCCGTGATCAGCGAACACGCGACCAGGTGCAGGCTGATCAGCGGGATCAGATAGGCATACGGTGCGAATCTTTGTCCATATGTCCAGTGCAGGAGGAAATTGTGCCCGATGGTCAAAACCAGCCAGTAGACGGCGGTTAATGCTCCAAGCGTGATGGCGACACGGATCACCGGCCGCTTGGTTGCCTCCAGGCCGTGCAGAGTATAGATCTTGGCGATCCGCGGCAGAACCACCCGGGTGGCGGCGGACAAGACCTGGAACATCGGCAATAATAAACCGACAAGTGCGTTGAGACCGCCGGTGGCCGTGAGCCCGAGAAGCCATCCGCTAATCACCGAGATGCTGTTGGTCTGGGCCCAGGAGAGTCCGACCGTGCTCAGACCCCATCGTCCAAAGCCCCAGTGGCGCCGCCAGACCTCGCCAAGAACGGGCTCGGCCGGCATCGGAGGACCGCTTCGGCGATATGGATAGAGCAGAAACCCGCTGGCGACCAGAGCCGCGCCCGCCATGCAGCCAAAGATCGCCAGCGGCGTGATGGCGTGGCGCAGATAAGCGATCGACAGAATGACGAGTGCCGCGACACAATACGAGCCCGAACCGCGGACCGCGCGCGCCGGCGCAAACTCGAGGTATGCAAAGCAGCGGCCCAGCCAGAATAGAAGCACGCACGGAAAAGCGACGATCAGGCCGGCCAGAGCGTTGGCGAGCGAGCCGCGGATATTCAACCGCGGAGCAGCGATCCAGACGGCGGCCGCCGCCGCCAAAAAGATTGTGCTCGCCACAACATGCATCGTCAGGACGGCGCGCAGGTAACGGTCGCTGCGCTCGGGGAACAACGAAAACCCAAGCACGTTCGTCGGCTCGAGAAGCAGCGCCTGGTGCACGTTGGCCAGCAGCAGAAAAACCGCGAACATCACCATGTATGCGCCATAGGACTCGGGCCCGGCCGACCTTGCCAGGCAGAGCCCCAAAGCGAAATTGGAGCCGGAGATCAAACCCTGATCGAGCAATGCCAAAAACCCGCTGGGCGCCCAACGGCGCAACTGCGCCACCATCGGCCGCAACCGGGCCGCACCCGTCTTGGAATGGTCCAGTGCCTCTACGCCGGTCACAAGCGATACGCCTTCTCGCTGTAGTAGTAGGGGGAGGCTTTGCCGTCCCAATCATTGAGAATGGTTCCAAACACGGGCAGCCCATCCTCGACGAAACGGGCTCGGGCCGCCTGCGCCAGCTGCCGCGTAGTGTGGCCGGCGCGGACGACTAACACGACGGCGTCCGCCACCCTGCCGAACACACGCGCATCGGCAAATGGCAGCACCGGCGGAGTATCGATAAGAATGAGGTCAAACTCGTCGCGGAACAAGCCGATGAGTTCCGCCAGCCGCGGCGAATGCAAAAGCGTCGCGACGTGTTCGGACTTGGTGCCGCTTGGCAAAAGGTACAGGCCCCGCACCGACGTTTCGCGGACCAGCTCCAGCACAGGAGTCTCGGCGGGCGATTCCGCCGAGGAGAGCAGATCGCTCAGCCCCGGTTTATTGGACACGCCGTAGATGTGGTGCTGGCGCGGATTTCGGAGATCGCCGTCGATCAGAAGAACACGCCGCCCGATCTGCGCCGCGATCATGGCCATGTTGCCGATGACCGTGCTCTTCCCTTCATGCGCGGCCCCGCTGGTGACAACCACGACTTCCGGCGGTTCGGCTGACCGGGAGGCCGACAGAATCGAAGTGACGACGGAATGGAATGCCTCCGCCACCGGGCTGAAAGCCGGAACGCTGCGCCTCCTGGACGGACGCAGCCCGAGGGAAATATGACGGTTTCGCGGACGGCCGCCCGAATCGCTGTATGCGGTGGGCAGCAGATGAGGCTTGGCGGATGGAATGACGCCCAGCTCCGGCACGTTGAGATAGGAAGGCACGACTCCCGGACTCTTGACGCGCCGGTCGCTGCTCTCGCGAATCAGCGCAAAAGCGGCCGCCAGCATGAACCCGGCAATCAAGCCCATCGCCGTATTGCGAACCGGTGTCGGCCGGTCGGGCCACAGCGGCGGCTCCGCGGGATCGACGACCCGCGCGTTGTGCACCCGGGCTCCGGCATTGACCCCGGCCTCTTTCATGCCGGCCAGCAAGGCGTCGTAGAGATTCCGGTTGGTTTCGACTTCGCGCTTGAGCACGTTGTAATGAATCCCCTTGGACGCCTGATCCCCGACCAGCGCAGCCTGCTGGTTGTAGGCTTCCTGCAGCAGCTTTTCATGCCGCAGCTCGACGTTGTACGCGTCGTCCAGCTGCCGGACCCACTCGGCATACTGCTTGTCCAGGCTGGCCTGCACCTCCTTAATTTCGGCGTCGAGCTGTTGCACCTTGAAGTACTCGGGCGTAAACACACTATTCAACGACGCGCGCTGGCGCTTCAGGTCGAGCAGGCGTTGTGTTAAATCGCGGATGGCGGCACTGTCGGCGGGGTCCACGCGCGTGCCGGGTGTCTTGCTCTTGGCGATCTCGTAACGGGCTTGAAGATCGGCGACCTTCGCCTGGGACTGCGATAAGTCGTTCGCGAGAAACTGAAGCTTCTCCTCGCTCTGTTCGGCCACTTGCCCCTTGGGCGATGTATAGAGCAGGCCCGACGACTTCGCATATTTCTGCAGGTTCGCTTCCGACGTTTCCAGTTTCGCCTTGGTCTCTTCGATCTGCCGCTCCAGCCAGCGCCGCGTTTCCTCGGCGTTATCGACACGGACTTCTACGTCCTGCTGGATGTACTCGGAAGTGATGGCGTTCAGAATCGTGGCGGCGAGTTTCGGATCGTTGGCGTCGTAAGTCAGCTCGATCAACCAGGTGCCGCGCACCGGCGAGATGCCGATTCGGGAACGGCTCACCGGAGACACCTCGTCCTCCGAAACCGGCTGACCATCTTTGGAGAGCAAAGAAGCGCTCACCGGCTTCACGACGCCCTGTTGTTCCAGGCGGCGGCGGACCCTTTTGAACAGACTTTCGCTGCGCAGCAGGTTTACCTGGGTCTCCATGTAAACTTCCTGCGACAAGATGGAAGCGCCATGGGTAAAGTTCTGCATGTTCATGACGGAGCGGTTCGGCTCGAGCAGCTCGAGCGTGGTCTTCGCCTCATACACCTTGGGTTCGCTTTGGCTGTAGAGCCAGGCCGCGGCCGCGCAAAGCACGCTGCCGAATATGAGAGCGAACTTATGATGTTTCAGAGCACGCAGATAGCTGGAGACGCCGGCCGGGGCGTGGTCGGCGGACGGCGCGGGTCCGGCGGAAAAGGCAACCTCCAACGCGTTTAAGAGCTCCTCCGCTCTGCGATCCACGCGCGCGAGGTATGGATCCCGCTTGCTGAAATCCGATGGATTCCAGGGCTGAGGGGTTAACGACATAATAAGAACATCCTTAAGAAGATTTGGCCGTCAACACGGCCCACCGCTGCTCGGGCTGGCGAAATTCGCTAACCAGACCATCGTCCAGCAAGCCCAGCCGGGTCATTGCCGGGCAATTCGCCGCGAGCCGCGGCCGCGCGGTGATGTACTCGAGGTGGTGGGTCTCGCTAAAATGCTCCAGAAAATGAGAATTCGGGTGACCGGGCGCAACCTCGTGTAACTCAATGATCAGATCGGAATGATGAAGCGCCTCCGCGACGGGCCGCGGGAACAATTCGGCTTCGTATCCCTCGCAATCGCAAAGGATGAAGCTGCGATCGCGGCAGATGCGTTTCAGCTCCTCGGGGCCGCACCAGCCGTCCAACTCAACCAAATGCTCGACACGATTGAGCCGGGCCATGAGGCGCGTATAGCGCCGTTCGAATGGATCGATCTCAAACGCATGTACCTTGCGCTGGCCGGCAAACGCGAAGCCGACCGAATAATAGCCGTCGGCGGAGCCGATGTCGACAAACCTCCTGATGCTCCGATCCGCGAGACACCGGAACAGCGCGGGATGCAACTCCTCCTCATAACACCCCATCAGCCTCGGAATGGCATGGCGCGAATAAGCATTCGGAGCAGGATAGCGCATGCCCTGGAACGGGCCGGCTTGTACGATCAGGCCCAGCCTCGATTCAATCAGCCGCGTAGCGGCCGGCACGGGCGAATGTTTATACCGCCTGTATTGCGCATAGCGGTCGCCCACCGCCAGGAGCGTAGATGAAACCTTATACGGCATCACCCGCGGCAACACCTGTTCCGCCACCGATCGGACGTAGTGCATCATCATGAGGCCAATTTCGCCTCCGATACGTTTTGCGGACTTCCGCTGCCGGCCAGCCGCCTTGCGCTCTCCGGTGTGCGGGGCGTGCGTTCTGTAAACAACCGGCGGCATGCCAGGCGAACCAGTGAATGCGCCAGCCGCGCCGGGCGGAAGACATAATGCAGGAACGCTAAGGCCGGTGGAAGTGCCGTAGACTGGCGGGCCTCCGGATGAGGCATCCGAAGGCTGGAAAACGCGGCGATCCTCGCCTTATCGAACCACCGCTCGCGCGTCCGCAACAAGAATAAGTACCAATTCGCGCGATCGCGGAGCACGGATTCCTGCGAGGTAAACAGCGTGGAAACCACTTCCTTTACGAGTTCGCCCGCGGCCCGATCGCGATCTGCATTCCGGTATGGCGCCGGCAGAGGCGTCCGGAGAAGCTGGTTGGTCAGCAGCAGCGTCACCTGGACCAGCCGGTCGATCCCGTACCGGGTCGCGCGACGAGCGATGACATCCCACGGCAGCCCCGGATTCGCTTCCATAACGGCGGCGATGCTGCTGAGCCATTCCAGCCGCTCCCATTTGTGCTTACCGGCATGAACGCACAGATACAAGAAGAGATCCTCGGGCGCGAAGGTTCTGACAGTGCGTCCAGCCAGTAGCAGCGGCCGGCTGTTTTGCCGCCAGGAGGCGATGGGCAACTCAATCGCCAGGTATCGTTCGGTTAAATGCCAATGTAATTCCAGGACGGTGTTTCGCTCCGCATGGCGAAATTGCAGCGCGCATTCTTCTTTGCGGTACGCGCGTTCTTCACGGGCGGTTAGGGAAAACGCGGGAACATAGCCCTGCCCGACGAGGACCTGCCGCGCTCGCGTCAAATCTTTTTCATGGATGAGGATGTCAAGGTCGGCGAACGAGCGAAGCGCCGGGTTTCCATACGCGGTAATTGACAGGACCGGTCCTTTGAACGGTATCGCCGCTATCCCCGCCGTTTCGAGCGTCTCCACAATGCGAACCAGTTCCGCCGTGAGCGCCAGATTCCGCTGCTGGGAAAGGCGGCAGGACGCGGTGAGGGGGTCCCGGACCTGCGCCGGCACATCAGACCAAAAATGCAGTTTCAAGTTCCTCTGCAGCAGCAGCAGGACGGAATGGCGGTGAGCTTCGCGGAGCAGCGCTCTCCAGCAAAGCTTCGGGCCGAGCAGCCGATGCACTTCCGCGACAGCTTCAGGCGTCATCGTTCGCCGGGCGCAGCTAAGTAAGATACGAATTTCCGGATCGTCCAGGCCGCGCCCTGACCATTCAGGCGCCGGCAGCGGCCCATCCGATGCGCGGGATTTTATAGTCGAGGAGTCAGTCACAGGTTTCTCAGGCGGCCGCCGGCTGCGTGCGCGCATTCGCCGGTCTCATGGCGGTCAGGGCGTCTTCATAAATCGACCGGAGCATCTGATAGTTCTTCGGCGCCGTGTACCGATGTTCGTACTCCCGCCGGGCGTGGCGCCTGATGGTTTCCAACCGCTCCGGATGTTCGAGTGCCCAGCGCACCTTCGCCGAAAGATCGTTGGCGCTTCCCGCCGCGAACAGAAGCCCGGTTTCTTCGGGGCGGATCAATTCCGGCAGCGCTCCCAGGCTGCTCGCGATGACCGGCAGCCCGCATGCGAAGGCCTCCACCACAACCAGAGCGAAACATTCGTACCAGGTCGAGGGGCAGATCAGGAAGCGTGCGCCGCGCATTTGCTCGAAGGTTTCGGCGCGCGAAAGCGGCCCCAGCCACTTCACATGAGGGTTTCGGGCGCAGGCCTCCTGCACGAGGCCCGAGAGCGGCCCTTCTCCGGCTATGTGCAGCGAAGGAAATTCCGGATGAGCGCTCCATGCTTCCAACAAGGTGGACAGTCCTTTTTCCGCGCTAAGCCGGCCGACAAACAGCGCGTAGCCGCCGCGGCCGTCGCCCGAGCCCGGATCGGGATCGACGAAATTCGGCTTCACCACGATCTTTTCCGGCGGCAAGCCGCCCTGAACAAACTTCTGGCGGCCAAATTCGCCCAACGCGATATAGCGGTCTACAGCCCGCGACCAGGTTTGCACCAGGTTGTGGATGCTGATGGCAGCGCTCGACACCGCACTGGCCGCGTAGCTATGCCGGTAGCAGCGATGGATTGCGCCCGGCCAGACCAGCTTCCGCCCCACGCAGGTTTCGCAGACGCGTCCTTCGCGCATGAGAAGCGAGCCCGGGCACAGGATACGGTAGTTGTGCAGGGTCTGCACCACGGGCACGCCGCATCGATGGGCGGCGTAATACGCAGCCGGCGAAATCAGCGGGAACGTGTTATGAAAGTGACAAAGGTCGGCGCCCGACTCCCGGATGACCGCCGCCAGTTTCCGGGCCGAACTCCCGCTCCAGATCGTATCCATCGCGGCCTTTAGCGGCCCCAACTCGCCGATGCGATCATTGTCGTCGATGTAAAGAACCACTTCGTGGCCGTGGCTTCGCAGTAAGTTGGCTTCGGCCTCGACCACGCGGTCTTCGCCGCCCGCCATCTGATACCGGTTATGAACGATCAGAACTTTTCTAAACATGTTCCGGCTTGCCGCCCAGACCATTGCCGCTGAGCCTGACCGCGGCCAGGACCCGCTGCATTGCCCACAGGGGAAGAAATCGGGGAGTTACTACCAGATACCGCCGCCACAAACGCGCGGGTTCCATGATCAGACGAAACAGCCACTCGAAGCCGTTCTGCCGCATCCAAGCCGGCGCCTGGCGCAGACGGCCCGCGTGGAAATCGAACGCCGCGCCCACTCCGATCATTACAACGCCCGGAAAAGCATGGCGATGTTCGTACATCCAGCGCTCCTGCTTCGGCGTGCTGATCCCGACAAAGACCAGATCCGCGCCGGAATTCGCGATGAGCGCCGTAACCGCTGAATCTTCCTCTGGAGTCAGACTTCGAAATGGCGGAGAGTACCGCCCGACGATTCGGATACCGGGAAACATCTGTTGGAGACGCCGGCAAAGAGCATCGAGGCTTTCTGCGCGCCCGCCGTAGAGAAAAATCCCGTCGCCATGGCGGGCCGCGTTTTCGCACAGCTTCCACATCAAGTCGGGACCATAAACCCTCTGTTGGTGTTTGACCCCGAAAGACCGCAGCGCCCAGACCAGCGGCATGCCATCCGGCGTCGCGATATCGGCCGAATTCAGAATTTCGCGGAAATCCGCGTGATCGCGAGCGGTGATGACCCCATGAACCGAGGTGACGCAGATGTACCGGGCCGCCGGCGCAGCGGTTCCCGACCGCCGTTCCTCAACCCAACGGCGATAGAAACCCACCACTTCGCCGTAGCTCGTGGCGCTGATGCCGACGCCGACTACGGATTGCTTCGGAGGCCTTTCCGCCGTTCGCAGCATAAGCTTCAATAGGCGCCGACGCCCGATAAGATGGCCCGTGGTGTTGCGAATAAGATGCCGAGGTCGAGCGATATCGACCAGTTGCGAATATATTCGATATCCAGCTCCATCATCTTCGTGAACGGCAGTTCGCTCCGGCCGCGAACCTGCCACAACCCGGTAATCCCCGGCCGGACCATCGACCGCTCCGTCGCCCACTCGGCGAACTTCTGGCTCATGCCGTCGGGGTCGAGATCTTCCGCCGGCAAAGGCCGCGGCCCAACCAGGCTCATATCGCCGGCCAGCACATTGAAGAGCTGAGGCAATTCGTCCAGGCTCAGCCGCCGCAGGATGCGGCCGATCGGCGTCACGCGCGGATCCCGCCGCATTTTGAAAATGTGGCCCGATTTTTCGTTCCACGGCGCGAGTTCTGAACGGCCCGGCCCTCCCACATACATCGAACGGAATTTCCAGAACGTGAAGTAGCGGCCTCCTTTCCCCACGCGGCGCGAGGAATATAGCACCGGACCGGCAGAAGTCATCCGGACCAGAATCGCAATCAATACGAGCAGAGGCAGAGTCGAGGTAATCAGCACCAGTGACAGGACCACATCCATGGCGCGCTTAATGACTTCCTGCCAGTGCGTGAAGGGCGCGGCCGTGATGTCGATCAGGTGCATTCCATACCGCGCCTGGTATCGGATCAGCACGTCCGGACTGGCGGGCCGCAGCGTTCGGCTCACCGTCACTCCCATCCGCGCCGCGACCCGCCCGCAGAATTCCTCCTCCTCCTCCGACAGGCAATCGCCGGCCACAATGATGCGGCTCAAGCACTCCTGGTTGATGAGCACCGCTAATTGCCGGAGCGTTCCTAAAACGGAAAGTGTCGCCACGGGGGAAAGCACGCCGATTCCTCCTCCCCCGGAGTCGAGCGCGGCGCTCGAGGCATTCTCCGGCACAATCACCCCTCGCACGCTCACGGGCTGCCCCGGCACGCGCCCAATCGCCTGGGCGATCGCTTCGGCGTCATTGCCCCAGCCGACCACCGCGACTCGTTCGGGCATCGACCACCTGCGATGAATCTGTTTCGACACATAGATCGCCGCCGCCAGGGAACCGGTGAGAAACAGGAAGCAGATTGGCGCGAAAATCAGAACGAACGAACGCGACAGATCGGCGCCCAGCTGCCGGGAAAAGAAGGCGACCGTAATCACCAGGCCGCTCACTACCACGGCCGATTGCGCCGCTCTCAGCAAGGCCATCACCAAGGACTGGTCGTTCGTGTCTCGGTAGGTCCGGAGAACCAGAGAAGCCGCGATCCACAACAGCACGACATAGATCAGCCGGAATGCCACGACGTCCATGGCGCTTCGGGTAATTTCAACGGGCAAATACGGATTGAGCAGGAGCCTGACTTCCAGAGCGCTGCGCCACGCGAGCACCACCGCGCCAATGTCAAATAGCATGTGACTAAGTCGAAAAATGCGGCCGCAAGGCACAATGCTGTCCCCGCGGAGCCTGGCTTTCTGCTTGACAACCATATGTGGGGAAGGTTCCTGAAACCTGAGGGAGCGGTGGCGGCATCGGCCGCCGGAGAAAACAGAGACTAGATACCTCGCCAGATGATCACGCCGGAGATGGTTTGGATTGCCGTTTCCAGCGCCCGTACCGACGCGCGCTTGGAGACGTTGTCGGGAATGAACAGAATATCGTCGGGCAGCAGCGCAACATCCTTCACTTTCCCCTGCAGCACTTTTTTCAGATCGATGGGGATTTGCTGCCGGTCGATGCTCGTTGAACTGCCGCGGCGCAGGATTTGCGCCCGCGCGGGGGCGGCATCCGGGGCAAGCCCCTCTGCGAGCGACAGGGCCTCCAGCGCGGAAATGGTGCGTCCCTGGGAAACCGTGAATCCGCCGGCCCGGCGGACGTTTCCAATCACGTAGACCACCTGAGCCCTCGGCACCGAAATTTCGTCGTGCGGAGCAATGATGATGTTGGCCCGGGGATCCCGCAGATCCAGCACATCACGCACTTTCACTTCAGCCGTCATGCGCCCCGAAGCCGGATCGCGAACCGCGTTCGGAAGCGCCAGCGGTCCCTGGTCCGGCTGCCGGGTCACTGTGATCACGTCGCCGGCTTCCTGCTTCAGCCCTCCAGCGGCCGCCAGCACGTCGAACAAGGTCCGGGTGCCCTGTAGCTGCTGAATACCGGGCGAATTCACCGCGCCCATCACCGACACCGCCTGGCTGCGGGTCTCGACCAGGTTGGTGATCAGATGTGGGTCGCGGATTTGCCTTTGCAGCTTCGCGCGGACCTCATCTTCGAATTGCGCCAGCGTCAAACCCGCCGCCTGAACCCGGCCGATCAGCGGCAGGCTCACCGTGCCGTCCGAATCGATCCGGTACGACTTATTGTTGAATTCGGGAACCTCCACGACATCGACCGAAATCTGGTCGTTCGCGCCCAGGATGTATCCGGGCGGGGGGGCCTCATTCTTCTGCGTCCCGGTTGTGCTTTCCGCAAGCACAATCACCGGCGCCGCAAGCACCAGCCAAACAGCCAACACTGACCAACGCACGATCTTCCTTCCCCTCAGAGACACTACACTCCGGCGTATGCGGCGGACTCCGCCAGCCACTCCCGCGCCAGCACAACCGAAACCGAACGCTGTAAGAGCGAAATGGAGACGACGAGGCGCTGTTCGCCGAGCCCCGTGATCACGCCCTCCGCGCCGGCCAGCGGCCCCTTTTGAATGCTGATCCTCTGGCCGATGGTATAGGGCTCATCCGGGCGAATCGGCAGCCCCGCCTTCAGCAGAATACGAACCGATTCCAACTCACTCTCGTCAACGGGCACGGGCCGGTTCCCAAAGCCCACGATGTGGACGACGCCGGGCACAATCAGTATCGGAAGACGGTCGTTCACGTCAAATCGCGAGAACAAATAACCCGGAAACAACGGCAGATCAACCGGCTTGCGGTCCTGGGTTTTGTTTTTACGATAGACGGGCAAAAATACCTCGTAACCTTTGCCGAGTAAGTGCTGCTGCGCTACTTTTTCGCGATTACTCTTGACTCTAATTGCGAACCAGTCCATATAACTTAGTGGACACTCTCCGGCATGGCGCTCGTTTCATTTTTGAACTGCATGCTCTTTCCAGAAATGCTAAGTGGCGAACAATCCCAACGCGGCATCATCGCGCGCGGAAGGATTCTCTGAGGCACGCTACCGCCCTTTTGGCAAGTTTCAATGGCCTGCCAATATCAGCGCTCTTCCGAAGGACATAGTTCGTGGCGCCGAGATCGGATGACCTAGGATTACCTGGAAGCCGGTTTAGTGTCAATAGCGGACTGTGGCCCCTCTAACCTTGCGGAATATAACTAGATAATTCGTACTAACCCGATTCACAGTGGCTCGTTGATCCTATGAAGTTATGGCCGGCTCGCGCCCGAGTTGTCTTGTCGCGAACAGTCCTCTGAAAGCAACGGTTCTGTTCGGAATAGCCCAGAATCCGAAGCCATGCCGCGGCAGGCCTCACTTATACTCATCGGTGTGATCTTCCTCGATGTGATCAGTGACCCGAGCACGTTGGAGCGCTTTGTTCCCGAATGGCACGCTCTTGTTAACGAACAGCGCCCGGAGACACCCTTTCAGACACCCGATTGGCTGATGACATGGTGGGCGCATTTTGGCAGCGGGCGGCCACACGTGCTTGTTTTCCGGAGAGGTGAGAAAACCACCGGAATTCTGCCGTGTTTCCTGCATGAATGGAATCGCCGTAACCAGCTGACGCTGGTTGGGAGCGGAGTCAGCGATTACCTGGACCCGGTACTTGATCCACGCGATGCTTCTGCGATCCTTCAAACGCTCAGGGCCCATTTACTTGATTTCGATCGTTGGGACTTCTGTGATTGGCAGACCTTTCCCTTTGCACACCGCTCCAAGGCCTCGGCCCCGTATCGGAAGACACGCCCTGCAGCCGCTTGCCGCTGGAAGGATCGTTTGAAACATTTCTTGCGGCGCGCCCCAAGGATCTGAGGCGCAACCTGCGCCGTTACCGCGAGAAGGCCGAGGCGGTCGGAGCCCTCCGGTTTGAAGTAACCGGAGCCGCGGACAACGATTTGATCACCACTCTCATCGATCTCCACGCCGCAAGATGGAGACGTTCGGGCGAACCCGGCACCATCGAGTCAAACCGAGCCGGCGGGTTTGTTCGTGACGCCGCCGCCGCGCTTGCGCGTGCCGGAATGCTGCGCATTTTTACTCTCCGGCTCAACGGCTGCGTTGTCGCCATTCTGCTGGCATTCCGAAATGAGACCACCATCTTCTCCTATTTGAGCGCCTTCGATCCGGAGTATGAAAGCTTCGGCTTTGGACGTGAGCTTCTCGCCGAAAGCATCCGCTATGCGTACGCCAGCGGATACCGCTATTGGAACTTTTTGCGGGGCGCCGAGCCGTACAAGTTCTCCTGGGGCGCGCAGCCGATCCCGAAGTGCCGGCTGAGGCTCGATCGATCGGTTTTTTCAGCGAATCCACCCGGCCTGTGATCCCTGCCTGGAGGCTTCGGAACGGAGTCCCAGTATCCGGAAGGCCTCACCGGCCAGCGCACGCCAGTCTCGTCCCGTGACTCCCCAGTCAAATTGTTCATAGAACAAAGACCCTTCGTGCGGAGGTTGGCTGAAATCGTACCGCGGCGCCACCCGGAGCGGCTCGTTCTGCAGCGGAAATTGGTCCAGCACCGCGCGCTGGCTGGCGTAGCAATCGAACATCGCGCGCTTGCGCCGCCGGTCCTCCGCAGTGAGCGGACGCTCATTTACCCGCGCGCCGTTCTCCGCCAGGAAGGTTTCGGTCTCAATTCCGCCGCCGCCGGCATGATACGAGGCGAATTCCATAATTTCGAACCCGGCTTTCAATAGCTGCCTGGCCGCGTGGACGGCTGCCGCGACTGTATCGTGATCGGGATGGCCTCCTTCATACGGGTGTGTAAACACGAGCTTCGGACGCAGGTTTTCGAAAAGCTCCGCCAGATCCCGGGTAATGTCTACCAGACGCACAATCGCCTGCTGGTCCGGATACCACAGGCACATCGTCCGGCCGCACTGCGCCTCCGAAACCAGCAGCGCCTGCTGGAACTCCTGCCGCCGGAGGGCCGCATACTGCTCCCACCGTTCACAACCGGCGTTCCGCACATCGTCGCCGCGCCGCGGCGCTCCATCGGTGACATGAATGATCGCGCTCAGATCCCGCATCTCCCGAAGGTGCGCGCCGAAGCCGATGGCCTCGTCGTCCGGATGCGCCGCCACGACGATGCACCCGTAAGGAGCTTTCGCAGCCCGGCTTGAAAACCGCGCGGGCGACGGAAAGCTAGCCGGCGATGTCATCCGCTCTCTCCCCGCGAATGGTCAGGCCCGGCATAACTTGAGACTAACAACAGGGTCTGTCCGTGTCCGTGAGAATCACGTCGCGGCTGCCGCCGTGTCCCTTCCCACGATTGAGTTCGACCCCCAGGGAAACGGCAGCCGATTTGCTGTTTTCCTTGTGACGGATGTCGCTTACCGTACTAAACGTGGCATACCCGCTGGCTCCCGTCGGGCCGGACGCTTGCGGGGGAGCCGAGCAGGTGCTCGTTGCGATCGATGGAGCTTTGGCAGAAGCGAACCAACGTTCGATCGTGATCGCCAGGGAGGGATCCACCGTTCGCGGCGAATTGATTGCGCTTCCGGCGATCGCCGGTCCGTACGACGAGAATGCGGTACGTTTCGTGCATCACCATTGCCGGCTCGCGGTTCTGAAGGCGCTGCGGCAGTGGAGCGTCGATATCGTTCACATGCATGGCGTCGACTTTCACGCGTACCTGCCGCCGCCCGATGTGCCGGCCTTGGTGACGCTCCATCTGCCAATCGCCTGGTATCCGCCCGCGATCTTCCAGTACTCCGCCCGCGCGCTGTTTTTGAATTGTGTTTCCGCGAGCCAGAACCGCGAATGTCCGGCCTGCTCTTATCTGCTTCCGCCGGTATACAACGGCGTCGAAATCCCGTCCGTGCGGCGGCCGGAGCGGCAGGACTACGCTCTCGCCCTCGGCCGGATTTGTCCGGAGAAGGGCTTTCACCTTGCGCTGGAAGCGGCAAGCGAGGCGGGAATTCCGCTCGTCATCGCCGGCCAGCTGTTTCCTTATGAGGAACACATCGGATACTTCCGGGCTGAGGTGAACCCGCGGCTTGGCCGATTGCACCGGTTCATCGGACCGGCCGGCCGCGAAGCCAAGTGGGAGCTCTACGCGGGAGCTCGCTGTCTGGTCGTGGCCAGCACGGTTCCGGAAACAAGTTCGCTCGTGGCGCTCGAGGCGCTCGCTTGCGGAACTCCCGTGGTCGCGTTTCGAACCGGCGCCCTGCCGGAAATCGTGGTGGACGGCATCACGGGCTTCCTGGTCGACAACGTCGACGAAATGGCGCAAGCCATCCGGCGCGCGCCGGAAATCGACCCGGAAGCCTGCCGCGCGCGAGTCCGCGAGCACTTCTCCGTTCGCGCCATGACAGCTCGATATATGGAGTTGTACCGGATGTGCAGCGCCGCCGCGCCCGGCCAGGCGCACCCGCGCCCCGCCGCTTACCGGTAAACTGCGGTTCGCCGGCAGCCAGGAAAATCCCGCGGCCTCGATGTTTGGAATATACTGTGCGAACAGAACCAGGAGCCGGTGCCCATGAATACCGCCGCGATCGCACTCTCTGTTTTGATCCTGAGCGCGCCGTTGTCCGCGCAATGGCCGGAGCGTCCCACACCGGGCGTCCCGCGCCTGCCCGACGGCAAAATCAACCTTTCGGCGCCGCCTCCCAAAACGGCGGACGGCAAGCCCGATTTCTCTGGCGTATGGGAAACCAGCCCGGGTTACACAGTCAACATCGCCAAAGATCTGAAGCCCGGCGAAGTGTCTTTCCAACCCTGGGCCGAGGCCCTCTACAAACATCGTGTCGAAACGCAGGGCAAAGATGACCCCCAGGCCCGCTGCGTGCTCTCCGGCGTGCCGCGCGAAGATGTCGTCCCGTATCCTTTTAAGATCCTCAACACCGACGGCATGATCGTCATCCTTTACGAAGCGCTGCACAGCTACCGTCAGATCTTCATGGACGGCCGGCCGCTCCCCAAAAATCCGAACCCAACCTGGATGGGCTACTCCGTCGGGCATTGGGATGGCGACACCCTGGTGGTCGAATCGTCAGGCTTCGTCGGCAACAACTGGCTCGACAACAGCGGCCATCCCGGCACCGAAGCCCTGCACCTCACCGAGCGATTCCGCCGGCCCGACTACGGGCACATCGATTTGCGCATCACGATCGATGACCCGAAAGCGTATACCAAACCCTGGGACGTCAATTTACGGCTGATCCGGTCGGACACGGAGCTGATCGAGTACGTTTGCGACGAAAACGAAAAAGACGTGTCGCACCTGGTCGGCAAGTAAACGGGCGCATTGACCCCGCCCTCTACTCTTCGAACTCCCACGGCCGGAAGCGGTGCTGGTGCTCCGCCATGTCGACGTGTTTGCCGCGAAAGCGAACGCCCTCCATTGCGAGGCGCGTGCGCTGTTCGAGAGCCGCCTCATACTTCAGTTTGATGGCCCCGCCCGCGCCCACCACGCGCTGCCAGGGCAGGGTGCCGCCCGATTTGCGCAGCAGTTGCGCCACGTGGCGGTGATACAGCGGATAACCGGCGGCCGCGGCCACCTGCCCATAGGTAGCGACCTTGCCGCGCGGAATCTGGCGGATGATTCGCCGGAACGCGGCATCCCGCTCGGCGCTCTTCGGCACGCGTCTCAGCCGGCGCGCCGCCTCGCGGGCCGTCAGCCGTTTCGGTTTCATAGCGAGTAGAGTCTCCGTGCGTTGTCGCGCAACACCATCCGCGCCAGTTCCACGGCCCGCTCCCGGGAGATTTCGCCGTCGCGCATCATGCCGGTCAAAGCGCGGGCCAGCGCCTGACGGGCCGTTCGCGCCGCCACCCAGCCCGCTTCCTCCCACCCCAGCTGGTCGGAATACGGATACGCGTCGGTGCCGAACAGCACTTTTTCCGGAATCCACTCCAGCCACTCGCGAAGATTGGCGGCCAGGGTGGCGGGCGTCAGGACGAGGTCCTGCGCCGAGAAATCCAGATACGCATTCGGCTTCTCCAGCAGCGCCGTGATCTCGCGCGTGAACGGCCAGCCGCCGTGGATCATCACGAAGCGGGTCTGCCGCAGTCCGGGATCGTCGAGAACCGATTCCAGCCGCAGCGGATTGGCGCCATCCACGTCGAAGTAGCTGCCCGCGCCCGCCATCGTGTGCAGATGCACCGCCAGGCCCAGCCGGCCGCATTCGGCCGCGATATAGCGGAACAAGAAATCCTGCAGCGGTTTGTAATCGGATTCGGCGGGGGCGTCCCGGCCGATGAATCGAGCGTAGATGCGTTCGGCCGCGGCCCGGTCCACCGCATTGAACTGCAGCGAACGCAAATACGCCGCCTCAAATTTCTCCGCCACCGCCCCGCCCTGTTTGTGGCGCTGCAGCGTGGGAGTCACGACCCGGTCCAGGTAATCCGAAAATTGGCGCGGCAGCTCCTTCAAACCAGCCTCTTGCACGTACCTCGCGCGCAACCGGTCTTCCAGGGCAAAGAACGATTTCCGGTCGGAATTCTTCGCTGCCAGCCCCGTGTTCTCGAGGGGGAAGATCAGCGCGTCCGCGTACGGCACCCAACGGAAGCGCGGCGGCTGAATTCCGGGCCCCATGGCGACCCGATTCGCCAGCATCACTTCGACCCCCATCTGGTCCAGCACCCACGCGGGATACCCGTCCCCCTTCTCCCGCTGGATTTGTAATCGCCGGTCCGGAGTGCCAAACAACGCGCGCCCGGCTTCCACCGTAGCCGGCGCATTCGGCCTCATATTGAGCGGGTCCGACGCGGGCTCCATGTGGTCGACCGGGAGCGCGTCGAACTCGCGGTCCGGCGGTCCGTTGAGCACCACGCGGACCGGATGCGCGTGATTATCGATGGCGCGAATGCGGCTGATTTCCGAGACGAGCGAGGCATCGGCGCCGTCCCGGTCCGGCCTGTTGCACGCGATCAGAGACGCCGCGAGGCCCGCGGCGCCTTCCCGAAGAAACATCCGCCGCGACGGCACTACCGGGCCTTCTCGTAGAGCCGCCGGTAGATGTCGGCATTCCGCAGCACCGCCTGCACGTAGTCTCGCGTTTCGGTGAAGGGAATCGATTCCACAAACTCCGCCGGCTCGCGATAACTTCTCCACATGATCCATTGGGCCGCGCGGTTGGGACCGGCATTGTACGAAGCCAAGGTCTGTTCGAGGCTGCCACCGTGATCGCCCAGCATCGCCTGAAAAATGGTGGCGCCGATCTTGAGGTTGATGGCCGGCTGGAACAGCGCCCGGGCTGTAAACCTCGCCACGCCCGCGCGGCCCGCATAGATCCGGCCGGTGCCGGGCTGGACCTGGGTCAGGCCGTACGCGTTCTTCCGCGACAACGCCTCCGGATTGAACTCGGACTCCTGCCGGATCAGCCCCGCCAGCAGATACGGATCGAGATCGCGCGCCCGCGCGCTCGCCACCAGATCGGCGCGGTACGGCAGCGGAAACAGCAGTTCCCAAAACTGCCGCGGCGCCCCGCTGAGCGGCAAATTCAGGTAGTCGCCCCCCAGCGCCTTCATGGCCCGCAGCCCTTGATACGAGGCATCGGCGGAAGCGGCGATTTCCATCGCCAGCAGGACCGGCTGGCCGTCGTTGCGCGCTCCGAAACGAAGCTCGGCATCCGCCAGGTCGGCGAGCCCCGCCGTGCGGAGCAGCCGCGAACGCTCGATTCTTACCCGAGTCGCGCTGACCGGCTCGGCCACCACCGGTTTCGCTTCCGGCAACGCGAGTTTGGCGAGGAATTGCTCGGCCTGCGGCGCTGACTGCGGCTTGTGCAACTCCGCCAGTTCGAGACGCTCGCGCGCCAGCATCCCGTAATAGGTGTTCGGAAACGCATGGTCCAGCTGTACGTAGAAGGCCCGCGCCGAGGCCGTGTCTTTTTCTTCTTCGGCCCGGCGGCCGAGGAAGTAGAGCGCCGCCCCCGCGGTCGCGTGCCCCGGATAGCGTGCCAGATGCTCGCGCAGCAAAGCGGTTGCGTCATCCTGATCGTTCAGGTAAGCCTGAAACGTCACTTTCCAATGCGCGGTGGCCGCGGCCGGATCGTTCGGGAAGTTTTCGAAAACCTCCCGATACAACGGCAGGTAGTCATTCGGCCGGTTGTCCACCAAAAACCGGTTCGCGGCAAAGACCAGCGCTTTCAGCCGCCACTCGGACCGGGGATACAACTCCCCGAGCCTTCTGACAGCCGCCAGCATTTCGTTGTCATCGCCGAGCCGGCGCCCGCACTGCGCCATGTAGTAGAGGCGCTCGGCATCGGCTTCGTTTCCCCCGGCATCGAGGCTGCGCAGATAGGGACACGCGGCGGCCGGATTCCCCCCCAGATAATCGGCCGCGCCCGCGCGGACTCGCGCGAGGTCGCGATCCGCTCCGGTGAGTTGTCCCGCAATGCTCAGGTACTCGGCATGCGCCGCGCGGTATTCCCGCGCCTCCAGGAGCCGGTCCGCGCGCCGCAGCATTTGCCGCGGCAGCGGCGGCGGATACGCCGGGCCGAGCGTCCCTCGAAGCATGTCCAGCGCCGCCTCCGCCCGCGCCGCCGCATCGCCCGTAACATACTCGTAGTAGACTCGCTGATAAAAATCGGCGGCCCGCACCATGTCTCCGGCGGCGAGATACGCGTCCGCCAGGGCCAGGTCTCCCGGCGGCTCCGGCAGTTCGGAATAATGGTCGCGAAGCAGCCGCACCGCGCGAGCCGCATCGCTCTGCTGCAGACCGCGGGCCTCCAGCAGCCAGGCGCGCCCGGACAAAGGCGACGCCGGATCGGTTCGATGAGCTGGAGCGAGGTCCGCGCCGACGCCGTCCGCATCGTTCGATTCCACGCGAGCGGCCCCCAGATAGTAGCCCACATAATCCGAGATTGCCGCCAGCCTGGCAGCCAGCGGTCTGAGTTCCTGGACCGCTTCCGCGTAGTTCTTCTGTTCGTAATCGACCACTCCCAAAGCAAGCCGGGCCAGCGCGCCGGCGGTCTCGCGCGCATGCCCGGCGGCATACGCTTCGAGGGCGGCGCGGCCGGATGGCGTCGGCGATTGCCGGTATGCCCGAGCGAGCGCCGCCAGGGTACCTGCGCTGCGGGGCGCCGCCTGGACCGGCTTCGATACGGCGCGGCGCCGGGGCCGCTCCGCCGGCGCCGCAGCCAGCACAGCCGCGGTCACAATCGCCGCGCTACACCATGGGACCAGGGTAGTCTTTGCCAAGCGCATCCGGATCGTCCTGGGCCAGCGTTTTCACCAGCTCGAGATGGAGGTAGTCCACCATGCTCGGGCAAGGCGCGAAAAATGACGTTCGAAATGCAGCGCGTGCGGCATCGATTCGTTCGCGCAGGGCATCGTAGAGATCGTGCTGCGATCGCCCAGCCTGCACCGCATCGGTTTCGTATAGCCGCATCTCGGCCACCTGCACGCGCGCAAAGCGCTGGGCGCGCAAGTGAAACTGCTGTTCCTCAGGAGAAAGTTTGTCCCACGCGGTGGTCGCCGCGGCCGCGCCCGCGGGAACATTGACCAACTCGGCCGGCGCCGGCAGAACAGCCCATGCGGCCGCCGCCAATTGTGCCAGCAGTTCTAACGCCGCCCCCTGCACCGCGCCCCACGTGTACAGCAGCGCCAGCGTGCGGCCGCGAACCACCACCGGATAGATGAATGCCCGGCTGCTCTCGCCGTGTCCGGCGAATACAGCCAATTCCGTGGACACTTCGGAAGGAGCAGTGACCGATGCAACCGGGTCTCCGCTCTCCGCCGCCTCCAGCAGAGCGGCCGCCGACGCCAGGGGGATCTCCAAACCCCGGAAGGCCCGCGCCCGGTCGTCCGGCACTCCCTGCATCCGCTCCCCCCGGGCAACCCCGTTCGCCACCAGAAAAATCGCGGCGCCTTCGGCGAACGGCGCGGCCGCGTCGAGCAACGTCGTGGTCAGGTCGGCCACATCGACGGCCTGGCGGATGCGGCGCGCTCCCTGGTTCAATTGATCCGCGAATTCCTGGCGCGCGCGATCCCGCGCCTCGATCGCGGCTTTCTCTACGGCGGGGGCGAGCCGCCGCTCGAGTTGCGACGAAAGCTGGCCGTCGAAGAGGCCCTCCAGTTCCACCAAGAGATGAGAGAGCCGCTCTTCAAGAATCTCCCTCAGCGGCGGGGTCGGAGCGCTGGAAGCCATTTCTGTTCTCATTTTAACAAGTGCCTCCCAAGAGAACGTTCCCGTCGCGTAGAATTCGCTTATGGAATCTCTCTCCGGCAAAGTGGCCGCGGTCACTGGCGGCACGCGCGGCATCGGCCGCGCGATCGTCGAACGCCTGCTGCAAGAAGGAGCCTCGGTGGCGTTCTGCGGCCGGACCAAGGAATCGGTGGACCGTGCCGCCGCCGAACTGCGCGGCGCAGGCAGAGTCTTCGGGCAGCCGGCCGACATCAGCAGGTTCGACGAGGTCCAGAATTTTTTCCAGTGCATCGATCGCGCCTTCGGCGGTCTCGACATCCTGATCAACAATGCCGGCCTCGGCGTCTTCCGCAAAGTCGGCGAGATGACTCCCGAGGAATGGCACCGGAACATCGACCTTAACCTGAACGGCGCCTTCTATTGCGCGCACGAAGCGCTGGCGCGATTTCGCGCGCACGGCGGCGGATTCATCGTAAACATTTCCAGCCTGGCGGGCAAGAACGCCTTCAGCGGCGGCGCCGGCTACAATGCCTCCAAGTTCGGGCTGAACGGCTTCTCGGAAGCCCTCATGCTCGACCACCGGCACGACAACATCCGCGTCACCACGATCATGCCCGGCAGCGTGGACACGAAATTCTCCGGCGGCCCTTCGGACCGCAGCGGCGACACCAGTTGGATGATCGCTCCCGAAGACGTCGCCGAAGTCGTTGCCCTGGTGCTGCGGATGCCGGCCAGAACCATGGTCAGCAGCGTGGAAATGCGCCCGTCCCGCCCCAAAAAGTAGCCGGTTTCGTTTGATACAATTCGGCTTCGGTGCAACCTCCGGCGGAGCGGCAAGATTCGGCTCTCATGCGAGCGATGTTTCACACCATCGCTCCGCGGTACGATTTCATCACCCGCGCGTTCTCCTACGGCATGGATGGCCGGTGGAAGCGCACCGGCGTCGAGCACGCCCGCCTTCCTGAAAATGCCCTGGTCCTCGATCTCGCAGCTGGAACCGGCGACTTCTGCGCTCTTGTCAAGGGTAGCCGTCCCGCCGCCCGAACCATCGCGGTCGATCTGACCGAGCGCATGCTGCGCCTGACGCGCCGGCGCGGAATTCCGGAAGCCGTCTGCGCCGATGCCGGCCGGCTGCCCTTCCCGGACCGCGCGTTCGATTGCGTCTTCGTCGGCTACGGCCTTCGTAATTTTTCCAGCCTCTCCTCGGCGGTTCGCGAGATCGAGCGCGTCACGCGGCCGGGCGGCCTGCTGGTCAGCCTCGATTTCTTCCTGCCTTCCCATCCGTTGCTGCGTTTCCTGTACCTCGCATACCTGTACGCGCAGGGCGTCTTCTGGGGATTTGTTCTCCACCGCCGGCCCCGCATCTATACGTATATTCCGGATTCGCTGCGCAGCTTCGTGTCGATTGAAGACTTCTCCCGCCTGCTGCGAAACAACGGATATCGCCAGGTGCAGACCCGCAGCTTTATTCTTGGCGGCATCGGTTTGCATTGGGCGGAAAAACAATGACCGGGAGGTGAAAACCTTGCTGCCCGACCGGCTTCGTGCTTCCGACTATCGTTTCATCGCGGTTTGCCTGGCGCTGCTCGCCGGCAGCACGCTATTCTCCGTCCGCTATTTCCATTTGGCTTTCCCCGAGGCGTCGATCGATTTTCGCGTGGGCCGGGACGAAGCGCGCGCCGTTGCCGGGCGCTTCCTGGCCGGAGAACGCGCGGACGTCTCCGGCTACCGTACAGCCGCGAGTTTCACGTTCGACGATGACGCCAAGACATTCCTTGAGCGGGAAGCCGGCCTGCGGCGCGCCAACGAAATCATGGGCAGCCAACTCCACCTCTGGCGCTGGTCGTATCGCTGGTTTCGGCCGTTACAGAAAGAGGAATACCGCGTCGACATCACCCCGGGCGGCGAGTTGGCGGGCTTCGAGCACGGGATCGCCGAAAATGCCCCGCGACCCGCGCTATCCGACGACCAGGCGCGCGCCGCCGCCGAACAGTTTCTGCGCGACCGTCTCCGCCGCGACCCCGCCACCCTCGATTTCGTGCAGGCATCCACCGTGACCCGCCCCGCCCGCGCCGACCGCGTCTTCACCTGGAAAACCCGCGATTTCGATCTGCACGGCGCCACCATCCGGCTCGAGGTGACGCTCCTCGGCAATGAAGTCGGAGCCTTCCGCGAATACCTCAAGATTCCCGAACAATGGACTCGCGACTACGAGCGCCTTCGTTCGAAAAACGACGTGGCCCAATACGCCGATAGCGTGGTGGTCCTGGCTTTGGCCATCGGGATGGTGGTCGTCATCATTCTCCGCATCCGCCGCCATGACATCCGCTGGCGTCTCGCGGCGCGCGTCGGCGTCCTCGGCATGGTGCTGTCGCTGTGCGCCGCCGCCAACCAGTTCCCGGTCCAGGAATTCAATTATCCGACCACCGATTCCTACGGCAGCTTCGTGGCCCGGCACACGCTTCAGGCCGTGCTGAGCGCGCTGGGTGCCGGCGGCCTGCTGTTTCTGCTGACCGCCGCCGCCGAGCCCCTCTATCGCGAGTTCCTGGGCAGCCAGGTCTCGCTTGGCAATCTCTTCCGCCCGCGCGGCCTGCGGACGAAGGCGTTCTTTCGCGGTTCCATCCTCGGCCTCTCGCTGTGCGGCATCTTCATCGCCTACCAGACGGCGTTCTACATCGTTGCGTATCGCTTCGGCGCCTGGTCGCCCGCCGACGTGCCGTATAGCGATCTCCTCAACACCCGGTTCCCCTGGGCGTATGTCCTGTTCGGCGGTTTTCTGCCGGCTGTTTCCGAGGAGTTCGCGTTCCGCATGTTTGCCATCCCGTTTCTGCGGAAAATCGTGCGCCTCCTTCCTCTAGCCATCATCCTGGCCGGATTCATCTGGGGTTTTGGACACGCCGGGTATCCGCAGCAGCCGTTTTACATCCGCGGGGTGGAAGTCGGTATCGGCGGCGTGGCGCTGGGGATAATCATGCTGCGCTGGGGAATTCTGCCCACCCTGGTCTGGCATTATTCGGTGGACGCCATGTATACGGCGATGCTGCTGCTGCGCTCCCAGAGCCTCTACTACCGGCTCTCCGGCGCGGCAAGTGCCGGGATCATGGTTCTGCCCGTGATCTTCGCCCTGATCGCCTATTGGCGGCGGGGCGGATTTGAACCTGAAACCGGCCTCACCAACGCAGCGGAAGCCGCGCCCGCGGAAGAGCCGGCGGCAGTCGCGCCGGAGCCCGCGGGGGAAATCGTAGACTACGCGCCTCTCACTCGCAACGTTCGGATCGCGGCCGCCGTCGTCTGCCTCGCCGGCCTTGCGACTCTCTTGATTCCGCTTCAGCCTTTCGGTGACTCGCCGAATTTCCGCGTCAGCCGCGAGCAAGCCACGGCCGCGGCCGACGCCTTCGCGGCCAGCCAGGGCGTCGCCCCGGCCACGTTTCGCCACGTCACCTATCCCGACGTCCACTGGGGTGGCGACGACCGTCTCGCCGGCAAGTATTTCCTCGAGCACGGCTCCGTGCGGACCGCGTCCTCGCTGTTTGACAACAACCGCCCGCTCCGGCACTGGGTGACACGCTATTTTCGATCACTCGATCGGGAAGAACTGCTCGTCTCGGTCCATCCGGAAACCCGCAAGATCCTCGGGTTTGCGCACACGATTCCCGAGGACCGGCCTGGCGGCGACCTGCCGCCCGGCCCGGCTCGCCAGGTCGCCGAGGCGTTCGCCGCGGCGCGCGGTCTCGATCTGGGCGCCATGGATCTGAAAGAGAGCGCGTCCGAAAAGAAAAAGGCCCGGCGCGATTACACTCTCGTTTGGGAAGCGCGTCCCGGCGACCCGCGCAATCTCAGCGACGCGCGCTATCGCGTCGAAATCGCGGTCGCCGGGGATCAAGTCTCGTCCTGGCGCTCATTCTGGAAGATCCCGGAAGCCTTCGCCCGCGCCCGCGAGCGTCAGACCGCATGGTCCATCACGGTGATCGCTTTGCGGCTCGCCGTCATTTCCCTCTCCGTGGTGTACGGCATCTGGCTGATGATCGGACAGATCCGCCAGGGGCTGGTGCCGTGGGGGCGCGTCCTCCGTGCCGCCGGCATCGCCACCGTCCTGGTTGCAGCTGGAACGCTTTTGACCGTTTCCTTGCTTCTCAAGGACTACAACACGGCCATCCCGCTACCTACTTACGAAGCCCTGGCCTACACCACGGTCGCGGTCTCGGTAGTCATGGCGTTCATCGTCCTGGCTGCCGCCGCGGCGTTTGTGTTTTCGTTTTATCCGGCGATGCCGGCAGCCTTCGCGCCCAAGGCCCGCCGCCAACTGGGAGTGGATGCGGCGCTGGCGGTTCTCGCCGCCGTCGGATTGGCGGCTGCCCTCGGCCGTACTCAGGACTGGCTGATGAGCCGCTTTCACGCGGAGGCGTTATTCTCGATCGGCGTATCCAATCTCATTGCCAGCGCCGCCCCGGCTCTCACCGCCATCGCCGCCGCGTTGCGCACCACGTTCCTGGCGGGCGCGGCTTTCGCCCTGATTCTGCGGATTCTCAGGCGCTTCGCGCGGCCCTGGTCACTCGTGCCGCTTGTGCTCATCGCCGCTTCCGTGAACCTGCCGCAATCGATTCGCACCGGAAACGAATTTCTGCTGCAATACGGAATTTCGCTGCTCTGGGCCGGCGGCGCGCTGCTCTTTTGTGTGTTATTCGCGCGCGGCAACTATCTGGCGTACGCGCTGGCGTTCTGGATTCTGGCGCTGCGGGCCGCGGCCGGCGAATTGCTTCAGACGGCGAATCCGGCGTTGAAGGCGCACGGCATCGCGTTGGTTGCGGTGATGCTGCTGAGTTTGTTTGGGGCGGCAGGGCGGATCCGCGGGTCCGCGGGGGCCCGCCCCGGCCGCGCCATTACCGGCTTGCCGTAAACCGCACTTCGACGCGCGTTTCCGATTCCATGGGAGCGCCGTTCAGAGTGGTCGGCCTGTAGATCCACTGCTTCACCGCGTCGACCGCGGCCTTCTGCAGCAGCGGCGGTCCGGAGACCGCGGACGCCGACTTCACCTTGCCGTCCACTCCCACTACGGCCGAAACGACCACCACGCCCTGAACATGGGCTTGCTTGGCCACCAGCGGGTACTCCGGCGCCTTGCTCGAAATCAGCTGCGCTTGTTGCAACTGTCCGCCCGTTTTCGGAGCATTGACCGGCGAGGCTGGCCGGGCGGGCAGCGGAGCGGGCAACCCGGGAGTCGGATTCAATCCGGGGAGAGCCACCGGAACCGGAGCCGGCGCTGTCGCCGTCAGACCCGGCGCTTCCGGCAGATCGGTCGGACGCGCCGGCCGCAAACGTTGAGACAGAGACTCGGGATGAAACTCGCGTATGGTTGAGGCCGGCTTGCGGTTGTCCGCGACCAGCGTCGGCTCCGCCGGAGCGGGGGTTGCAGCCGCGGCCGGAGTGGGCGCTGGTGCCGTCACTGCCGGTGCGGTCGCCGCCGCACTGGCTGGAGGCTCGACGCGCGTCGGCGCCGGCTGGCTCTTTTGGACGGGCGGCGCGGCCGGCTGATTGTCGGCTAAGGCCGACGGCCGCGTCTTCAGAACTCGCACCGATTCGCTCGAAGTCTGCGCCGCGTTCTGTCCCACCACCGATAGCTGGAAGCTCACATCGGAACTGCTGGGGGAGTAAACGATGCTGCCGTTCCGCAATTGCGCGACATCCAATGTCACGTTTTCATGCTGATCGCCGTCGGTGATCGCCAGAGTGCCGCGCGAGGCGTTTTTGATGGCATCCGAATCGCGATTCCAGCTCAGCAGCAGTTCTCCCGAGGAACGCTCCACCCGGAGAGACAACGCCGACATGTCTTGTCCCGGAATCGCGGCGGCGCGCTTCGGCTTGTGGTTGAACCCGGGGTAGATCAGAGCGCCGCTCAACAGCAGCAGGCCGGCGGCGGCTCCGGCCGTGATCCAGATCATTTTTCCGTTGCGGCGGGGCCGTTCCAGCGGCGGCAGCACCAGGTCCGCCAGATCGCTGGTCTCCGGGTGCTTCTCCGGCTCCGGCTTGGGAGCCGGAGGCGCCGCCATCTTGCTCGCCGGCGCGGGCGGTTCGGCGTGGGCCGCCGGCGGCTCCGGCAGCGGCGATTTCGCCGCAAACCGCGGCGCTGCCGCCGGTTCCTCGGCAATTTCGGCAGCCGGCGCCGGTGTCGCGATCTCGCGGCGCGATGCAATCGGAACGATCTGCGCCCGGATCGGCGGCTTCGCCAGCGTCTCGGAATTTGCTGTTTCGGGAGCGAGCGCCGCTTTCTCCGGCACGGGCTTGATTTCCGGCTGCGGCATCCGCTCCAACTCGGAACGCCGGAATGGAAACTCCAGATGACTCGATTCGCCGCGGACCGCGCCGTTTTCCCAGATGAAAATTCCGCCGGTGCTCGGCTTGCTCGCATAGGGCCGGATGAGGAGCGCCACCTGGTGCGGCTCCGGGAAATGACCGGTGAAGAATGCCAGATCTTCGGAGTCGAGGCTCAGCCCTTTTCGTGTGTGGCTGCGGAAGAAACCCACCACGCGCAGATTGCCCGACGAGTTGCGCTGCGCGATGGCGCGTTCGAAACGCTCGGTGTCCGCTTCCGAGAACTGGTACAGCGGTCCGCGCACATAGTCGCACGGCACCAGTTCATAGGCGTCGACCGAAACGCGTGCCGGGTTGCCGTTCTGAACGCTGCCCAACAGCAGACCGCCGACTTCGGAACCGCGCGAGCTCAGCGAACGAAAACTCTCCACCACTTCGCGTTCGAGCCGATCCACCATGTCCAGGTTCAGCCGCACGCTGACAGGCTTATTGGCAACCTGCCACAGATAAGATGGCGGCGGGGGCGCCGCGGGTGTCGCGGACGAGGACGGCACGCCTAATCGGTCGGCGCGGGCAGTGGATTCGTTCATGATTTCCTCCGTCACCCCAACGGAATGGGACGACTTTCGTTGTCGATTGTACACGAAATATCCCACACTATTAATGTTTACTTTGGGATATTCCCGCCGAATTCCTGGAAAATTCAGATTTTCCGCAAGTCAATGTTCCTGTGGGTGATACACCGCTTACTAACGTTCGCAAGCAACCGATTATTCCCGGCATTTATCCTTTTCAGTTCTTCGTTGCTTTTACTATAATTATGCGCGGGCATGAGCGCAAAAACCTGCCAGCTCTGCGGCAAAACGCTGGGCCGCATGCGGAGCAGCGATGGGGAATTCTGTTCCCGGGAACATCGCAATCAGTTCCGCCTGCGGCGCGGAATGGACCGCCTGGAGGAGGCCAATAAGGTCGCGAACCTCATGCGCCGGCGCGAGAATCCGCGCCAGATTTCGCCCGCCGATCTGGCGGTCAGCGGGGGCATGGAGCCGCGAGGTTCTTCGACGCCGCTGCCGTTTCCCGTCCGGCAACTGGAGCCTCAGTTTGCTTCCTCGAAACCGGCGCTGTTCCAGGTGCGGATCGCGAAGAAAAGCGAATCTTTCTGCAATCCTCTCTCGGATCTGTTCCGCCGCTCGAGAGCCGGCGCCGACAGGCGGATGACGCCCGCTTCCGTGCCTTTCGTGTCGCGTCCCGCCGGATCGCCGGTTCTGGCCTTGAGCAGAAGCACAAAACCGGCGGCTGGCGTGGTCCGCGCCGGGCTCGCCACGCTCCCCTGCCGCGTGCCGGCCGCGTCCGCGGAACGGAAACACTCCGGCGCTGCTTTGCGCGTAGCGCGGCGCCTTTCGCTGCCCAACCATCGCACCGAGGCCCGGATCACCAGCGCGGCCGCCGTGGAAAAGACCCGCCGGCTGCAGGCCCTCACGGCTTCTCCGGCGGCCGCGAACCCGCCTGAGCCCAGGGTTCAGCCCAGCCGCGAGTTTGCCAGGCGCGCGCCCGTGGTCCGCGCGCCCGGCCGCAGCCCGGGGACGCCTTCGGCCCTGCCACACTCGCGTCTCCGGCAGAGCGAACCGCTGCAACCCAAAGAGCATCCGGCCAGCGAGCGGCTGTGCGGCATCCCGCGCGCGGAAGGGATCTTGCGCCTCCCCAGCCTGCGGCGAAACGGACTCGCTGCCGGAGCGCGGCAGGCCCCGCCCGTGTCCCTGGCCGCGGCAGCATACGATACGCCCGGAGCGGCCGGCCTGCGGCCCTGTTTCGTGCTTTGGGATACCGCGAATGCGGTGACCCTGCCGGCTTCGCGCCGCGGCCCGCTCCGGTTCGGGCTCTCGGCAGCTGGAAACCCGCTGTCCCTGCAATGGGCGATTGACGCCGCGCGCGATCCGAAACCCGCGGAAGTGCGCTTTGCCCCGGCCGATTCCAGTTTCGAACTCACGCCCATGTCCCTGCAGGGGGGCTTCGGCGCATCGCATCAGGACTCGACCCAGCCTTCGCTCGAAGTCATCGAAGAACATTTTGATAACGGTCTCGATCACTGGGTTGGCGACCTCGTGGAGTGGAAACTGGATGCTGCCGGAGCGCGCCCCGCCGGCCTGGCGCTGCTCCGCCCTACCCTGAACCTCGGGGATTACGAATTCGAGTTCTTCACGCGCATCGAAAGCCGCGCCGTAACCTTTGCATTCCGGGCCGCCAACGTCAGCAACTTTTTCAAAGTGACGATTGCGATGGTGGAGTCCGGCCGCTATGAGCTGAAGCGCTGCGCCGTGATCGGCGGCATCGAAGAGCCGCCGGTCTCATCCCCGCTGCCGGGAGTCCTGCGGCCGGGTTCGGCATTCACGGTGAAGACGCGCGCGGCGCAAAACGATTTTTCCATCTGGCTCGACGGCGAATTGGCCGCGCGGTGGACAGACGGCCGCCTGCCCACCGGCGGCATCGGGTTCATGGCCCCCCGGGACGACCGGGCGCGGGTCTATTGGGTAAGGCTATCGCAGATCGACGGCCACAATTCACACGCGGGCGCCCACCGCACGGTACGGAGTATTCAATGAGCATCCCTGCAGTCAACGCGCTGGAATCCAATAAGAACGCCAGTGGACACCTGGCGCGGGCCGTGACTCTTCATCTGGCCGGCAAACGCGAAGAAGCCCTCAAACAACTGCAGGGCGCCGCTACCGGCGGACAGGCTTCGGCCGAGGTCTATCGCGCCATGGGCCACATTCAATTCGAGCTCGGCGACTTCGCTCAGGCGGAGAAGAGCTATCGCTCGCTGGTCAAAATGAAGCCGCAGTACGCCATGGGATGGTTCAACCTGGCGGTCTGCCTGGAGCGCATGGGCAACTGGGAGCAGGCGCTGGAAGCGTTTCATAAAGCCTGTTCGCTCGAGCCGGACAATCTGGACGCGCACCTCGGCCTCGGCATCGCGCACCTGCGCGTCGAAGATCCGAAATCGGCCCTGTTTTCCTTCGAGCGCTGCCTGGAGATTTCCGCCGATCACGAAGACGCGCTGTTCGGCAAGGCGGCCGCCATGCAGTCGCTCGGCCACACCGACGAGGCTTCCCAGATCTATCAGAAGCTCCTCGACAAGAGCCCGGAATCCGAAGAAGCGCTGTCGAACCTGATCCTGATTGGCATGTCGAAAGAGGATTTCGACATGGTGCGCGAGTACTCCGAGCGGCTTCTGGAAATGCGGCCGGATTCCACGGTGGCGCTCGAAGGCCTCGCCGCGTGGTCCGCGGCGGCCCGCGAACACGCGCTCACCGCCAAGTTCTGCACGCTGCTCGTCTCGGCCGTTCCCGGCCATTTTGAAGGCTGGTTCAACCTGGGGCTGGCGCATCAGAAAGCCGCGCGCTGGGAACAGGCTGCCGAGGCGTACCAGGAAGCCCTCAAACTCAAACCCCAATCGGCCGAAGCGCACACCAACATGGGCATTGTGCGCGAGCAGCTGGGAGACCTCGCCGGCGCCAGGAAGTCGTACGAGCAGGCGATCAAGGCCGGCGGCGAAACCGTCGCGGCGCTCTGGAACATGGCGCTGATGCTCGAGCGTTCCGGCCAGCTGGACGAAGCCGAGAAATCGTACAAGCAAGTGCTCGACCGCGCGCCCAAGGAAGAGGAAGCCCGCTTCCGCCTTGGCTATCTGCGGCTGCAGCGCCAGGACTACCGGGGCGCCGTGGAAGCGTTTGAAGGCTGCCTGAAGTACCGCCCGCAGTGGCCCGAGGCGCAGGCCAACCTGGCTCTGGCTTACAGCAGCCTCGGCGAGCGCGATTCCGCCGCGCGGCTTTACGAGAAGATGCTCGATAACGATCCGAAGTCGCTCGACGCCCTCCGCGGCTTGGCGGCCATGGCGATCCAGGCTTCGGATTTCGACACCGCGCTGGAGCACCATATTCGCCTGATCGACCTCGGCGAGAAATCGCCCGAAGTGCTTTACAACGCCGGCCTGATGTACGAAAAAGCCGGCCAGCCCGACAAAGCCGCAAAGCTCTACCGCGATGCTCTGGCGCAGCGCGCCGACATGCCGGAAGCGCTGCTGAACCTCGGCCGCATCCTCGAATCCAGCGGCAAGAGCGACGAAGCCCGCGCCTGCTGGAGCAAAGCGCTCGAAGCCGAGCCGGCGCTGGCACAAGGCTACTTCGGACCAGCCATCGACTAGCCGCCATCGCGCGTCCGATGTGAGCGCGCTCACCGCTTTCAGATTTCATCCCGGTTCGTAACGGGCGTCACGGAGCTCGCCCGGCCGCGCCCGCTATACTGATGGCGTCCCGGACCGCGCGTCCAGGAGGAGTCATGCCTCAAAACCCGGAAGTGGTGGTGATCACAGGTGCGTCCGCCGGCGTCGGCCGAGCAGCGGTCCGCCGGTTCGCACGGGAGAAAGCGCGCATCGGGCTGCTCGCGCGCGGCGTCGACGGACTCGAAGCCGCCCGCGCGGAGGTGGAGCAGGCCGGCGGCAAAGCCATCGTGATTCCGACCGATGTCGCTTACGCCGATCAGGTCGAAGCGGCAGCCGAAAAAGTCGAGCGGGAATTCGGACCCATCGATATCTGGGTAAACGATGCGATGGTGACAGTCTTCGCTCCGTTTCTGGAAATTACTCCCGAGGAATATCACCGCGCCACCGAAGTTACGTATCTCGGATTTGTCTATGGCACCATGTCGGCCCTGAAGCGCATGGTCCCGCGCGATCACGGCACCGTCGTGCAGGTCGGTTCCGCGCTGGCCTATCGCTCGATCCCGCTGCAGGCGCCGTATTGCGGCGCCAAGGCCGCCATCCGCGGGTTCACGGATTCGGTGCGAACCGAGCTTCTGCACCAGAAGAGCAAGGTCCACATCACGATGGTGCAGATGCCCGGCCTCAACACTCCTCAGTTCAACTGGTGCGAGTCCAAGCTGCCGAATCATCCCCAGCCGGTTCCGCCGATATTCCAGCCGGAACTGGCGGCCGAAGCCATCTACTACGCGGCCCATCACCGGCGGCGCGAAATTTATGTCGGGCGTTCCAGCGTGCTGAGTATTCTCGCCAACAAGGCCGCTCCCGGCCTGCTCGACCGCTACCTCGCCAAGACCGGATTTCAATCGCAGCAGACCGCCGAGCGGGCCAGCCCGGAACGCCCCAGCAACCTGCACCAGCCGGTTCCCGGCGACCATGGAGCGCACGGCATCTTCGACTCTCGCGCCACGACCTTCAGCCCGCAATTCTGGGCGGACACCCACCGCGGCTGGATGGCTCTGATCGGCGTCGGCATCGGCACGCTCGTCGGGGCCGCGGTGTATAAAGCCCGTTCGTAGCCTGAGGAAACGCGGCGCTTGGGGCCGGCACTCGGGCCTCATCAAGCGGGTTGATTACCAGTATCAGCATCCATCCGCCGGCCCTTAGTTTATAATGGTTTAGCGCATTCTCGGGTCTGCCCGACAGGAGTCGATCATGTTACGTCTCAAGTACTTGGCTTCACTCAGCGTGGGATTTCTGGGGTTGTTCGCCAGCGCGTTCGCGGCCAGCAACAGCCCGGTCGCCGACGCGGCCATGGCGGGGGATACGACCGCTCTCCGCGCTTTGCTCCAGCAGAAAGCCAATGTGAATGCGCCGCAACCCGACGGCGCCACCGCCATTCAATGGGCGGCGTACCGGAACGACCTCCAGATGGCCGACCTGCTGATCGCCGCCGGCGCCGACGTCAAACTGGCGAACCATGATGGCGCCACGCCGTTGTGGCTCGCCGCCGAGAACGGCAGCGCGGCGATGATCGAGAAGCTGATCGAAGCGGGCGCCAATCCCAATGAGCGGCATTCCAACGGCGAGACGCCGCTGATGATGGCCGCGCGCAATGGCAATACCGCCGCGTTGAAGGTTCTGCTCGATCATCAGGCGGACGTCAACCTGAAAGAAAACCTGCGCGGCACCACCGCGCTGATGTGGGCCGCCGAACAGTCGCATCCCGAGGCGGTGAAAATCCTCGCCGCCCATGGAGCCGATGTCAACGCCGCCTCTTCGCCGGACACGCGCAATTCGCGGCTGAACATCGCGCCCACCGTGCAGCAGAGAATCGCGCAGGATGTGAACTTCGGCTCGCGCCGGCGCAACCGGGCCGGCCGGGGCGGCAACACGACTGCCGGAGGCAACGCGCCGGACGATTTTGCCGATTTCTTCCGCGAGCCGTCGGTAAAAGACGGCGGCGGCCTGACGCCGCTGGTCTACGCGGCGCGGGAAGGGTGCCTGGAGTGCGCCCGCGCGCTGGTGGAAGCCGGCGCTAACGTCAACGAAGCGACCAATTACGGCTGGACGGCCTTGCTCACCGCCACCCAGAACCGCCACTACAAGCTGGCCGCCTACCTGCTCGATCACGGCGCCAACCCGAATCTTCCCAATAAAGGCGGCTGGACGCCGCTCTACCTCGCCACCGACAACCGCAACATCGAAAGCGGCGACTACCCGGTCCGCAAGCCCGACATGGACCATCTCGACTTCATCAAGCTGCTGCTCGACAAAGGCGCCAACGTGAATGCGCGCATCTGCGGCGTGCTGTCCACCGACAAGGAATGCAAGGGCGACACCACGGAAACCCGCACCAATTTCACCATGCAGTGGCTGTACGAGGATGGCGCGACGCCGTTCCTCCGCGCGGCGCAATCGGGCGATGTGACCCTGATGAAGCTGCTGCTGGCTCACGGCGCCGATCCCAAAATCGCCACCGCCCACAATGACACGGCGCTGGCCGTCGCTTCCGGCATCGGCTGGGTCGAGGGCGTGACGTTCGAGTGGTCTCCGGAACAGAGCGTCGAAGCAGTGAAGATGTGCCTGGACCTGGGGATCGATCCCAATGTCGCCGACGACCAAGGCCGCACCGCCTTGCATGGCGCTGCCCACAAGGGGCGGACCGAGGTGATTCAGCTGCTGGTCGATCACGGCGCGAACCTGGAAGCGCACGACCTCGGCAGCCGCGATACCTTCGCCGGCGCCATGAAGGGCATGACCTGGATACCCCTCGACTGGGCCCGCGGGCTGGTTCGCGTCGGCGTTCAGTCCGCCATTCCTCATCCGGAAGCCGAGAAGCTGCTCGTCAAGCTGATGACCGAACGCGGGCTGAAGATTCCGCCTCCGCCGGCTTCTTCCATCTGCCTGACTAAGGGCGTCAACGGCTGCCAGTAAGTTCGGCGTCTGGGGACGCCTTAGTCCCGGCCGCCGGCCTACTGAAGGCGGCGCCGGGCATTCACGCATCATTACCGGGTCTCCGCGCATCAGTCCCAGTGATTCCCGATATCAGGATTGCTCTATCGAAGAGCCGGCCTGCCTGAGCTTATAGTAGTTCGGAACACGGATGCGTTGGAAAGGCTAAGTTGTGCTCATGAGTATCCCGGATTCGGCACGACACCAGAATCGGAAATCCCGAAGAGTGCCGCTCGAGGCCCAACTTGCGCAGATACTCGGAAACCTGAAGAGTCCGCGCGACCGCCAGTTAGTGGCCCGGCATCTGGGCTGGGACGGCCGCCCGCCCTGCTCGCTGAGCGAAGCGGGCGCCGCGTTTCAGATCACGCGCGAACGGGCGCGCCAGATCTATGCCGGAGCCCTTCCCCTGCTTCGCCAGGACGCTCGAACGCGGCCGCTGGACGCGGTTCTGAGTTTTGTCCGCACACTGCGCCCGCAGCCGGTTTGCGAAGTGGAACGGCAGCTTCAGGAGCGGGGTTTTACCAGCGGCCGCTTTTCGCTGGAGGGTGTCCTGACAGCGGCCCGGCTCTTTCACCGGACGCCCGGCTTTGAGCTGGAACAGTTCGGGGGAACCTGGTTCGTGGGCAAGGTCTCCCAACCCGGCCGGGCCATTCTGCTCACGGCGGCAAAACATGTGGAACATCATGGAGCCGCCCGGGTCTCGGTGGTCGCTCGCGAAGTCTCGTCCAGTCCCGGCGGGCCGGTTCGCAACGCGCTGGTTCGCGCTATCCTGCAAACCCGCGCCGACCTGCGCTGGCTCGACCAGGCCGGCGAGTGGTTCTGGCTCACTTCGGTCTCCCGCAACCGTCTGCTGACGCGCATCCAGAAAGTGCTCGCCGTGTTCCCCCGGCTGCCGCTGTCCGTTCTCCATCAGTCGATATCGCGCGACTACAAGCCGCTGCGGGTTCCTGAGGTCGTCTTGCGCTCATTCTGCGAAGCCCTGCCGTGGTGCCGCATCAGCGGAGACGACGTACTCGCCTCGGAGGAATTGAACGTGGAGGCGGTCCTCTCCGGCGGCGAGGCGATCACCTGCGCGGTCCTGCGGGAACACGGCGGCGCCATGCCGCTGGCCGAGCTGGAGAAACGGTGCTACCAGGCGGGGGTCAAGCGCGCGAATCTGTGGCGGATTCTCAGCTTTTCTCCCCTGATACGCCGGCTGGACCGGCAAGTCTATGGTCTGATCTCGCCTGCCGCGCGGCCAGCCTCGTGCGGCGGCCGGCGTTCCCGGCGCAGCGCGGAAAGATGCATGCAAACGTGAGGCGGCGCGCCGGCCGGACGGGAACCGCCCGCCGGCGCGCGACCCGTCTTTCCAAATTCTAAAAACGAAAGCGGAATTTCGGCCCGGCGCGCGACCGGCGCAAGCCGGCCCCGCTCCCGTTCGTCGCGACTGCATGCGGAACGAATGCATGCATTTTGTGATATGCTGGCTGGCTAGGATGCTCAACCGCTCGGGGGGCGCGCGAGGGTGAAAAACATCGACCTCAGGCTTCTGGCCATTGTCAGCGAACTGCACAAAACCAGGAGTGTCTCCGAAGCCGCGGAGCACCTCGGGCTTAGCCAGTCGGCTGTCAGCATGAGCCTGGCCAAGCTGCGCAAGCATTTCAACGATCCGATTTTCGTCCGCACGTCGAGCGGCATGGAGCCGACTCCCCACGCCTCCGATCTGATCCAGCTGCTGAAACGGGCCGAAGAAATGCTGCAAACGGCCTTGGGGCACCACGTGGTCTTCGACCCGCTGACCTCCGACCGTGTATTTCATCTCTACTCGACCGACATCGCGCAGGTGACGCTGCTGCCCAAGCTGCTGCGCCGGTTGAAAGAAGCGGCGCCGTCGGTGCGCATCGATCTGCGCCGGATCTCCGATGCCACGCCGAGGCTGTTGGAGTCCGGCGCGGCCGACATCGCCGTCGGTTTTATCCATCCCATGGGCGCGGGCTTCTGCCAGCAGAGTCTCTTCAAGGAAAAATTCGTTTGCGCGACACGCCGCAATCATCCGCGCATCCGCAGCAGCCTCACCCTCGAACAATTTCAGAATGAGGTGCATCTCGCGATCGCGACTTCCGGGACCGGCCATGCCATCGTCGAAAAGACGCTGGAATCGAAAGGGATCCGCCGCCAGGTCGGGCTGACCGTGCCCAGTTTCCTGGGAATCGCCTCGATTCTCACCGCCACCGACTACCTCGTGATTTTGCCCGGACAGCTGGCCACCCATCTGGCAAGCGCGGGCAATATCCAAGTGCTGGGGCTGCCGTTCCACCTGCCTTCGTACGTGATCATGCAACACTGGCATGAACGTTACACCCACGATCCCGCCGTGCGTTGGCTGCGCGGCTTGATCGCCGAACTGTTTTCGGAACAGACCGGGCTGCGTCATAAGAGCAACGGCGCCGCGGCGTCATTTCAGACCGGAGACCAGCCCTCGGCGGACAAGAGCAAGCTCTCCGGCAACCATCACGTAGCGTAGTCCGGAGGCGCGAAATTGTTCGCGGGCGTGAAGGCGCTCTTCTTCGATGTGTTTGGAACCGTCGTCGACTGGCGGGGTTCGATCGTCGAAGAAGGCCGGGCCTGGGAAAAAGCAAGGGGCCTTCGCGTCGATTGGGGCCTGTTTGCCGATCGATGGCGGGCCGGCTATAAGCCTTCCCTCGACCGGGTGCGGCGCGGCGAAATGCCGTGGACCAGCCTCGATCGCCTCCATCGCCCGCTTTTGGACAATTTACTGGCGGAGTTTCACATCGACGGCCTGTCCGAAGAGGAGAAAGACCATTGGAACCGCGTCTGGCATCGGCTGCATCCCTGGCCGGATGCGCTGCCCGGCCTGGCGCGCCTGAAAAAGAAGTTCACGATCGCGCCGCTCTCGAACGGCAATATGGCGCTGATGGCCGATATGGCGAAACACGCCGGCATTCCGTGGGACCTGATCCTCTCCGCCGAACTGGCAAAGCGCTACAAACCCGATCGGGAAGCCTATCTCACGGCCGTGAACCTGCTTGAACTGGAGCCGCGGGAAGTGATGATGTGCGCCGCGCACCGCGACGATCTCAACGCGGCGCGCAGCTTCGGGCTGCGGACCGCGTTCATTCACCGGCCTGCGGAATACGGGCCGGCGCGCGCCGCGGATACGGCCCTGCCGGGTGATTTCGATATCGTCGCGAACGACATCGGGAATCTCGCGGATCAGCTCGGCGCCTGACCGGAGTCACGCTTTGTTGCGGTCCCACGCCAGACCCGGCGTATCGTTGCCGGCCACCGAATAGAGCGCGCCCGGCGCGTTGCGCGTTTTTTGAAATTCCTCCAGAGTTTGCCCGCGCATTGCGGCGTAGATGTGCAGGTTGGAAACCCCGACCACCGCACCCAGCTTTTCCAGCATGAAGAAGATGACGCCGTAGTGGATGAGCGCGCGCCAGTCGCGCCGCCTCACCATGTCGCGCTCCTCGGCGGTCAGCTGCGCTTCTTCAAAGCTCGCTTCCGGGTCTTCTAAAAAGCGCCGGCGGTGCGCGGGCTCGATCATGCGATGCAGGAATTCGTTCAGCCGGTACGCCTTCACGCAGCGCTGCAGCGTGAACGGGTACGTGCCCTGCAATTTTTCCACGCCCGCGAGTTGGCGCTGCATGTGAGCCCGGTACGCCTCGCGCGCTTCGGGCGTGGCTTCCGCCGCTTCGTTCTCATAGATTGCGGTGGCGAGGCCCGTCATGGTCGGCAGGTAATACGTCTGGTGAATCTTGCGGATGTTCGCCGACAAGGCGCCGCGCATAATCAGCCACATGATCACTTCCGAGCCTTCCATCCCGCCGAGGGTGGCGTACTCGGCATGAGTCATCTCGGCCAGCCGCGCGGGGTCGTTTTCGATGAGGCTCAAAAACTGCTCGTCCCAGGCCGGGTTGTTGAAGCCGGCGCGCTCTCCATGCACCTGGTGGGACAGGCCTCCGGTCGCGACGATCACGACCGAGAGATCTTCGGGATAGCTTTCAATCGCCCGCCGCAGCGATTGCCCCAGCTTGTAGCACCGCCGCGCCGAGGGAATCGGGAACAGGAGCACGCCAACCTGCAGCGGGATGATGGCGCCCGGCCAGGCGGGCTCGTGCGGCCACAGCATCGATAGCGGCGAAAAGCAGCCGTGATCGAGCGGCCGGCCCTGAAAGAAGGACAAGTCGAATTCGTCGGCCGTCAAGGCCGAACCGATGTGGTGCGCCAGCCCGGTATGCCCTTTAACCGGCGGCAGCGCGCGGGGGCCGCCGCCTTCGTCCGCCACCGAATACGAGTCCCCGACCCCCAGCGCGAAGTGCGAGTAGTGATCGAAGAAGAAGGAGGTGACGTGGTCGTTGAAGATGAGAAACAGAACATCCGGCTTCTTCTCCGCGAGCCACCGCTGCACCGGACGGTAGGCTTCGAAGATGGGAGCCCAGACCGGATCGTCCTGCTTTTGCCGGTCCAAGGCGAAGCCGATGGTGGGGGAGTGAGAAGTCGCGACGGCGCCGATAATTTTAGCCATAGGAGGGTTCCGCTACCTATGCATTCGGCGTGCCGCGAGAAAAGCGCCAAAACACGGCCCAAAAATACGTTGAGGACAGTGGGGCTGGGCGTTTTGCCCCACTGTCCTCACCCAGAGCCGGTCGTGCGGCGCTTTAGAAGTCGAAGCGCGCGTAGAAGGTGATCATGCGGTTGCCGGAGGCGGAGGTAATGCGCCCGAACAGGGGCGAATTGATATTCGTCGTGATACCAATCGCGCCGGAAGTCGGGCTATAGCCCCACTGCGGCGTATTCAACAGGTTGATGGCGTCGGCGCGCAGCGTGATGGTCTTCGATTCGGTGACCCGGAAGATTTTGCTCGCGGTCGCGTTGAAGCCCATCAGCGAGGGTCCGCGCAATCCCGGCAGGTTGTAAGCGGTATTGCCCGTGGTGCCCGGATCCGGGTTGACCAGGATCGGCTGACCCGAAGAGTTGACCACCTGGAAGTTGGTGTACGCCCCCTTCAGGCTCGGATCCACCGTGCTGGGCAGCGGCGCGGCCTGGGAGGAGACCCCCGTGAAATAGAGGACCGGACCGCTCGGCGTCTTCTGCACCTGCATATCCGGCAGCTTGCCCACCAGGTTGGCGGTGTTCGTCGTGAGATTGCTCAAGCTCTGGACGCCGGTTGCCAAAACGCTGAGTGGAACACCGGACTGCCACTGGAAGGAAGACGCAATCGTCCATCCGCCAACGACCGTGTCCACCCACTTGGGAGCATTGCCCAGCAGGGCCCGCTTGGACCCGATGGGCAGGTCATAGCTGAGATTCCACTGGAACAGTTGCGGCCGGTCGATGTTCAAGAGGCCCTTGCTCAAATGGAAGTTCCGTTGATCGCGGTACGAGCCCAAACCGCCGCCGAGCGGCGTGTCTCCCAGGGTTTTGGAGAAGGTATAGGAGAACTGACCCGTCAGGCCGTGGGTCAGCCGCTTCGCGATGTGAGCCTGGAATGCGTTGTAGGTCGAGTTCCCGTTGTTGTCGATCAGGAACACTTGGGCGAACTGCGGATTCACCACGATGAAGTTCTCCGGGAATCCATTCTTTCGGAGCAGTCCGCCGTTCTGGTTGGTGCCGATCGAACTGGTGTTCAGGAAGTTCGCGAGAGCGCCCACCGATCCGTTCGCGATCATCGTCGCGGTCGTCGAGAACTGGCGCAGCGCCTGCGAACCGGTCAGCGTCGTGCCATTCACCGTGCCGACCCCTGGGATCGTGATGCCGTTCAGCATCTGGTCGAACAGCGGGGCGGTGCCTCCCGCGCGTGTGATATTGAACGCGTTCAGGATTCCGTTTTCGAAGATGTTGGTGTCGTTCAACTGCTGATTGGTGTAGAGTTCGGTGCCCTTGTTGCCAATGTAGTTGAAGTCCACCGTGAGGGTCGAGGTCAACTCGCGCTGAATCGAGAAGTTGTAGCTCTGAATGTACGGCGTTCTCAGATGATCGGCATACCCGTAAATGTTAGAAGCACGGTTGGTGAGCGGCACCGGCGCGAACGGCTGTGCTCCGTTGGTGGTCACCGGGACGGCGCCCGCGGAGCCGATATTGGAGAGGGTCACCAAGCTGGACGGAGTATAGGTCGTGTTCAACGTTTGTCCCGGGAAGTTGCCGATGCCCGTGTTCACCGTGAGGAAGTCGACGTTGCCCACGTAGTTGATGCCATACCCCGCGCGGATGACGGTGGTGCGCTTGAACCAGGGCAACTGATAGGCGATTCCGATCGAGGGGCCGATCGCCTTCCAGTAGTTGTCGTACACGCCGAGCCCGGGGTTCGGCGAGTTCGGACCGACGAATTGCGCGGTGGTCAATGCGCCGCCGTGGGCGTAGGGGTTCCACATCGCGGTGGCAAAGCTGGTACCGGAGATGCCGAACAGGCCGGATTGGCCGCCGTTCGGCCGCCCCGCCAACCCCTGATCCATGTATGGGGCGCCGAAGAAGTCATAGCGCAACCCGAGATTCACCGTCAGATTCTGATTGACCTTCCACGTGTCCTTCGCGTACGCCGACCAGGCATTCTCATGGTTGGTGCGGTAGAACAGGAAGTCGTCCAGGTAGGAGATCCAGTTCGTGGCCGTCGGACTGTTCACCCAGTATTGTTCTTGAACACTGGCCACCGATCCGGCGAGGTTCGCCAGCAGATTCCGCGCTACCACCACGTCGCTGGCCGACATGCCGGCAAACGTGGTCGGGGTAATCGGCGGAGTAACCGCGGCGCTGCCCAAGGTGACGAACGGACGGGTCGTCTGGATACCGCCGCTGTTGGCCGACTGCGAACTGGTCCGGTCAATCTCGAACCCGAACTGCAGAGAATGCGAACCATGGATCCAACTCAGCGAGTCGCCAATCTGCCAGAACGGGCTGACGGTGATTCGCGGCGAGGAGACATTCATGCCGGCGTATAACCCGAGACAGTAATTCGCGTTCGCCGGACTCGGACAGGCGCCGACGCCATTCAGCGCGCCCATCTGCGTGTACAGGAACGAGCCGTTCACTTGCGGATAAGACGCACGGGCCGCCAGGGCGCCGGCATCCAGGCCCTTGTTCTCCGTGGAAGGCCCGCCGGTGCAGCAGCCTTTATCCAGAGGCGAGGTGCCTTGCCAGGTGTCGACTTTGTGACCGAAGCGGAATTCGTTCAGCAGGGTCGGCTTGATGGTCCACGTATAGGCCGCGCTATAGAACGACGGCCTGCGCTGCACATCGCCGAAATATCCGGCCGGATAATCCGGGATACCGGTCTGGCCGGTGACGCCCCAGTCGTGCTCCTTCGTCATGACGAAGTTCACTTTCTGCGCGTCATTGATCTGGTAATCGAACCGGAAGGTGTAGTTGTTGCGGTTCGTGTTCGGGCTCTGTCCGGTAGCGCCATCGACTCCGTTCAGAGGCTGCCGCCACTGGTAGCCCGCCGTGTTCAGGCCGTCGCCCACCGTGTAGTTGTTGGGCAGCGGCATGTACTTGCTGAGATATTGGGACTGAACCCAGACCGGATCGATCGCGCTGAAATTCGGGCCGCCGGCCGCGAAAAGGTTGGCGGAATTGAGATAGAGAGGAGCGCCGGTCCTCGGGTCCGCGGCCAACACGTTGCCGTTCAGATCGACTGAGGGAGTCGCCGAAAACGCGTTTCCGTTCGTGCGCGGGCCGCCGCCGACCGAACCCGTGGTCAGATACCGGAAAATGCCCTGCCGCGCCTGCTGCGTGAGCACCGTCGCCACGTTCTGCTGATAAGTCAGGTAGCGTTGGTCGTCGGTCAGGAAGAAAAAGAATGCCTTGTTCTTTTTGATGGGTCCGCCGACACGCCCGCCGAACTGATTGCGGTTGGCATAGCTGATCGGCTGGCCTTGCAGGTTTCCGAAATAGGTGTTCGCGTTAAACGCCGAGTTGTTATTGGTCCAAAACGCCGCGCCGTGGAATTCGTTGCTGCCGGAGCGGGTCCGCATTTGCACCTGGGCGGCGCCGCGTCCCAGCGAGGGATCGATCTGGTTGGTGCTGACGCGAACCTCTTCCACCATGTCGGGGCTGGTAAAGATTCCCGAATACGCGCCGTTCGCGTAGCGGCCATCATTGGTGATCATGCCGTCGCGCGTGGTGTTGACCTGGTTTTGCTGCACACCGGCGAAGTTCAGGGTGGTAGCGACGAAGACGCCCGGAACCGTGATCACACCCGGTGTCAACGCCACCATGTCGAGAACGTTGCGGCTGGCCAGCGGCTGCGTCAGGATGTCCTTTTCGGCGAGCACGCCGCCAACCGAGGCCGAGGTTGTCGCCAGCGCAGTATCGGCTTCCGCGGTCACCTGCACCGTTTGGTTGCCGGTCGCCACCTGCAACGGGAAATTCAACCGGACCTGCTGCGTTTGTCCGAGTTGTACGTTGTTGTAGGTCAGCGTTTCGAATCCGGGCGCCGTCGCCGAAACCGTATAGGTGCCCGGCTGCAGGCTGGGAAAGGTATAGCTGCCCGCCTCGTTCGTCAACGCGGTGGTCATGATGCCGGTGTTCACGTTGGTGGCGGTTACCGTGACCCGGGCAATGAACGCGCCGGAGGGATCCGACACGGTCCCGCCGAGTGTGGCGTTCACGACCTGCCCATAGGCTGCCGTAAGCAGCATCAATACCGCCGCCAGGCTCAGAGCAAAGCGCTTCTTCATTCGTCCTCCTCACCACTCAGCCAGATTGGAGACCCCCTGAGGATGTCCAGACCTCTGCTGTGTCATTCAACGCGAGAAAAATCGACCCTCACCGAAATGCGGATGGAAGCAACAAAAATGCGTGCATTTCAGTACTGTTGGTGTAGTATATGCCGGGCGCCACTCTCGCGTCAACAGTGAACGAAAGCAGGCTTTGCAGAATTTACGCGCTCGAAAGGGAGTTGATTTGCATGCATCTTGCATGCATCGGCCGAAGATTTGGCGTGGAGGTTGACTTCCGCCGCCATCACGACCGGCGATGATGGAATGAGCGCCATGCCCAAAGTTACCCTGACCTTCGATAACGGCCCCACCCCGGAGGTCACCCCGCAGGTGCTCGACTGCTTGGGCCGGAATGGCGTGGCGGCGACATTTTTCGTGGTCGGCAGAAAGGCGGCTGCGGGCGATGCGCTGGTCCGCCGGGCGCGCCGCGAGGGGCACTTCATCGGGAATCACACGTTCTCGCACACCACGCCGCTTGGCGAACTCGATCGCGAGGCGGCATTGGAAGAGTTCGACCGGGCCGAAGAGGTGCTGGCGTGGCTCGATCAGCCCCGGCGGCTGTTCCGGCCGTATGCGCGGGCGGGCCGGCAGGGGCCTCATTTGCTCCATCCCGCCGTGCTCGAGCGGTTACTGGACGGGAACTACTGGTGCGTGCTGTGGAACTGCGTGCCGGGAGACTGGCGCGATCCGGAAGGCTGGGTGGCGCGCGCTCTCGCAGGCTGCCGTTCGCGGGAATGGAGCCTGGTGGTATTGCATGACCTGCCGACCGGAGCGATGGCGCACCTGGACCGATTCATTCGCACGCTGCGAGAAGAGGGTTTCGAACTGACCCAGGATTACCCGCCGGATTGCGTTCCGATTGCGAACGGCGAAATCGTGCAGCCGCTCGAACCGTACGTGGCCGAAGTGCCGCTGTAGAGCGACGCGCCCGCTCAGTTGGCCGACGACCGGGCGCCCCAGAGCTTTTTCGAGGCCAGGGCGGCCCCTTCCGCCAGCGACTTCATTTTGAGCCAGCAAATCGAAGGATGCACCGGTCCAAATCCGGCGAAGGTGCCGAAACCGCAATCGGTGCCGGCAATGACGCGCTCGCGGCCGACTCCTTCGGCATAGCGGACCAGCCGCTGCGCGACCAACTCGGGGTGCTCCACGAAATTGCAGCTCGAATCGAGCACGCCGGGGACCAGAATTTTATCCGCGGGCAACTTGTGGGTCCGCCAGACCTCCCATTCGTGCTCGTGGCGCGGGTTGGCGCCTTCGATCAACAGCGCCATCGGCTTGGCCTTGAACAACAGTGGGAGGACCTTGACGAGCGGAATATCGTGCGTGTGCGGCCCTTCGTAATTGCCCCAGCAGATATGCAGGCGGACGCGGTCGGCGGGAACGTTGGCCAGCGCGTGGTTGAGCGCTTCGATCTGGATCTCCGCCGTCCGGAGGAACTCTTCGTCCGAAAGATTGCGGAAACGGCTGTGCCGGCCCATCGCCAGATCGGGACAATCCACCTGGAGCAGAAGACCCGATTGCACGATGGTTTCGTACTCCTCCCGCATGGCGTTGGCGAGAGCTTCCATGTACGCGGCGTGCGAGGGGTAATACTCGTTCGGCTGAAACACCGCAATCGTGCCCGGCGAGACCGCATTCATGAACCCTTCCGCCACGTTGGCTTTGGCCAAAGCGTCTTTCATGCGGGCGATATCCTGGAGCAGCGGCTCGCGGTTCTTTACCGTGATCGGCCCTTTGCAGACCGGCCGCAGATACCTGGCCGAGGCGCCTTCCTTGACCAGCCGGTCGCGATAATCCGGAAGCTCGTCGATATCCTGGGGGGTGGGGCGCGGCGAATCGCCTTCAAAGCCGGTGAGGCGGTGACGGATGTAAGTGGCGTAGCTGATCTTGCTGGTCTCGCCATCGCTCACGATATCGATGCCGGCCTCCTGCTGTTTGCGGACCGCTTCGCGCACGCCGTCGCGCATGACCTGGTCGAAATGCGCCGGGTCATATTTCTCGCCGCGATCCTGGGCGAACAACAGGTCGGCGACCTCCTGCGGACGCGGCAGGCTGCCGACGTGGGTGGTGAGAATCCGATCGGTGCTGGTTTTCATGTGAGGGTTTCCCTACTTTTTGGCGCCGTCGCTCGAAGTGTAATGCTGCAAATCTTTTTCGCCTTCGACGCAGGCGTATTCCATCTGTTCGTAATCGGGCTGCAGATTCCGGCCGAGATCGAAGGCGATCTTCCACGGCCGCGTGTACACTTTCGGATCTTCGAGGGTCGCTTCATACCGGATGGTGTTGGCGTCGACCATGGTGAAGCGCTCGACCACGTGGAGAGCGTCGCTGTGAAAATTGCCCGACATGTCAAACCACGTCTTCGGGTTCTGGTTCGTCACATCGACCACCAGGGTATCGCCCTCCCAGTGCGCCCGCGAATCGCCTTCGAACATGCGGATCGCGTCGGAGGCATGCGGCCCGCCGTTCAGCGGCAGGATGCGGTAGGAGTGAAAAGCCTCGTACAGCAGGACGACATTTCCCGGCGGCTGCAGGATCTGGAATCCGAACGGCGTGTACATCTGGCGCGGCACGCCGGAAAGCCAGCAGTGGGCTTGCGGATCGTCGAACATATGGTGTTCAACAATGTCCTTGCGTTTGGCCAAAGCCCAGGGCTGATAGGGGATCTTGCCGTCGGGCGGATCGACCACCACGCCCTTGCCGGCGGGAACGCCGAATTCCGGTTTCTCGTGAGTTTCGAGGTCCCAGGCGGTGAAAAAGTTGCGGGTTTCCCAATAACCCTGCATGTTCGGCTTGCCGTCCGGCAGGCGGGTGAACGGGCCGGCTTTCGGCGTTGGGCCGCGCCCGCGGCCTTGAGCGGCCAGCGGAACAGCCGGGAGCCACACGACCGCGGCGGCCAGGGCCAAAAGCGCGATTCGGTTGCGTGCGGTCGTCATCGGGTCTTGGCCTCCTACTTTTTGCCCGCGGCGGCTTCCTCGCGATATACGTGGCATTCGTATTCGTAGAGCTGCGCGCCCTTCTCGGTGTGCCGGTACAACGGCATGCTGATCCTGAACGGCCGGGTCAGCGTTTTCGGATCTTCGATGGTGGCTTCGTACTGCAGCGTATCGGGCCCGGTTCGGGTGTAGCGCTCGACCACGTGCATGGCGTTGCTGTGATGATTGCCGGAGGAATCCAGCCAGGTCTCGGCGTTGTTATCGGCGACATCCACCACCAGCGTTTCGCCTTCCCAATGGCCGCGCGAGTCGCCCATCCAAAACTCGATGTTGTCGAGATGCTCGGGGTGCTTCATATGGATGGTGCGCGACGCATGCTCATATTCGTACGTGATGGCCACGAACTCCGGCGTCTGAAAGATCTCGAACGGATAGGGCATGTAGGTGATGCGCGGAACGCCCGGCAGAAAGCACTTGTTGACGGGATCGGCGGCGGCGCGGTTGGCGAAGTTTTCCAGTTGTTTTTCGCGGGCCGCCGGCTGATACGGAATCTTGCCATCGGGCGGATCGACGATCACGCTTTCCCCGGCGCGAATCCCCATCGCGGCGCTGTGCGCTTCGAGGCTTCCGTTGGCGGTGTTGCGGACTTCCCAGATGCCCTGCAGATCGGGCTTGCCGTCCGGGGTGCGCGGAACGCGGTACGCGGGCTTCTGCTGGGCGGCGGCCCCCATCAGCAGAAGAAGGAATGCGATCGGCCCGGTGGGGCGGGCAAACAGCCGCGCGCGAGTCATTTCTTCGAATCGGGCGCGTCGTCCGTGTTGGAGCCGGTGAACATCTTCCGCCCGTTGGCCAGCGTCACCGACCGGGCGGTCATGGTCGCGGTGGCGTCCTTGGCCGCGAAGCCGTCGATGGTGACTTCGTCGCCTTCCTTCAAACTGTTCGGCCGCCAGCCCTGGCGATAGAGAATGTTGGGCGGCGCCGTCTCGCACGACCAGTTCGTGACTTTCCCGTCCGGGCCGGTCACGTCAATATGCACCCACGAATGCGGGTTGACCCATTCGACCTTGGTCACCTTCCCCTTCAAGGTCACGGGCTTGTTCGCATCGTATTCGGCGGCGAAGGAATGATGCGCGGAAAGAAGTTGCGGGCCCGCGAGGAGCCCGCATCCGCAAAAGAGCAACGCCAACCACTTCCTTCTCATGAAAAACTCCTGAACTAATTGCGGTACGTGGCGGTCTCGGGCACGCGGATCGGCTCGAGCGCCTTCATCATTTCGTCTTTGCGGCCGGCCCACCACGGCGGCAGGTGCAGGGTCGTTCCGAGCTTATCGGCCGGCTCGTCTTTCTCGAAGCCGCCGGGCACATTGCAGCAGCTTTCCACCAGGATGCCGCCCGGGCACCGGCAGTACATGGAATGGAAGTAGAAGCGATCCTTGATTTCCGAGGCATCGGTGTAGCCGAGCTCTTCGTAAATCGCCTTCTGGCGGGTGAGCGCCTCGTCGTCGGCGCCCCAGAGGGCGATGTGATGATGGGTGCCGGCGCCGAAGGTCCAGCTTCCGGCCGGGCGATCGGGCTGGTGCAGCAGGGTGACCGTCTTATTGGCCCCGCCGGTGCCGGTCTCAAAGCGATGATACGGTCCGTCGACGCCGGTCTTGCGGAAGCCGAGCGCGTCCACGAAAAACCGTTCGGTCTCGGGGATCTCGCGGACCGAGAGCACCGAGCCGTGAAAGCCGTGGACGGCCTCCGACAAGCCGATCTCCGGGGTGGTCCACGGTTCGCGCTGGTCGTCCTTGTCCTCGATGACTTCAAATTGCAGCCCGGAGGGGTGCTTGAAACGGATGAACAACTGGCCAAACCGCTCCGCGACCGGCTCCTGCTCGATGTTGTGCCGCTTCAGGTGGTCCTTCCAGAACGGCAGCGATCCCTTGGCCACCGTGAAGGCGGTGGCGTGCACCTGGCCGGAACCCTGCCGCCCCTTCAGGCGGCTGTACGGGAACGTGGTCATCACCGACCCCGGCTCGATCTTGGCATTGGAGTAATACAGATGGTAGATCGGGATCTTGCCATCCATCAGCACGGTCTGCTTGGCCATGCGGAGGCCGACGACCTGCGTGAAGAAATCCACGTCTTCCTGGGCGCCGCCCGCGCACGCTGTAATGTGGTGATACCCGGTCAATGGATAATCCATTTCGTCCTCTCGTGAAGCGCCCGCTGCATTCGCCCGGGCGTTGCGCTCTCATGCAACCGTGGGGAATGCATGCATTTCTGGCGTAGGATCGAATTATAATCTTCGCGGGCGAAGAGTGTCAAACCGCTGAAATTCCGCGAGAAAAGGAGCCGCTAGAGCTGGATCAGCTTGGCGACCGCCAGGTCCTTGAGCTGCTCCCGGTGTTTGAGCGCGTTATCCAGATTGCGCCGGGCGATCCGGGCATGCTCCCGCGTCAAGACCTCCGCCCGCATGCCTTCCCGATTGGCGATGGCTTCAACGATCGCGCAGTGCTGGTCGGCGGAGATCAGAAAGATGTCATGCAGTTCGGGAGAGATGTATTGCCGGTTCAGGAACGCGCTTGGCGAGGCGAACGGAAGCGAACACGCCTGTTCGACGGCGCGCACCAGCATGCGGCTGCGCGACAGATCGAGGAGCGCCCGGTGGAACCGGGCATTGAGCTCGATGTAGCGGCTGAAGGCGTCGATGCCGAGCTTGCGGCTGCGCACCAGGTTGAGGATCTCGCGGCTGGCCTCCTGCATCGGCTCCAGTTCGCCCGGATCGAGGAGACGCTCGGTGGCCAGGCGCGCCGCCGCGCCTTCGAGCAGCCCGCGCAGCTCGATGGCATCGTAGATGTCGTCGGTCGAGAAACCTTGCACGACAAAACCGCGCGTCGGCCGGATCTCAAGGAAGCCTTCGTGGGCGAGCCGTTCCAGCGCGAGGTGCAGCGGGATGCGCGAGACTTTCAGCTCCGCGGCGAGCGGGACTTCGCGAATCCGTTCTCCGGGACGGAACCGCCCCTGCACGAGCATTTCGCGAAGAGCGAGGGTGGCGCGCGCGGTTTGGGATGAGGATCGCGAGTCCTTCTCGTTAGGCATCTTCTGAACCTTCGGGCTGTCCGATTCCCTCACGCGCGCCGCCTTGAGTAGATACTTTACAGCATATTCGCGGCTGCTCCATCATGCATGCAGAGAGGCCGGCCCAGGCGGCGGCGGAAAAAGCGCCAAACTGCTAGTCAGCTCACGGCCTTATCGGCCTCTCCACGACATTGACAAGCGCGCAAACGGAATTTTATACTAACCAAGATTCAGCAGTATTGCATGCATTTTCGGGTCTGGCAGGCGATCCTTCAACTCTGAATCTCGTCGGGCGCGCCCGGCGCCGGTAGCCGCCCGCGAGGAGGTTCGATGAAAGCCCTAATGTCGGCATGGATTGTGGCAGCGGTGTTCGCCGTGGTTCCGTGGAGCCTCGCCGCGCAGCCCGCCGCGCCCGCGGCTTCTTCGCCCGCCCGCGCGAACGCCCGGCCGAGCTGGCCTCCGGACGGCCCGGCGCCGCGCACGGCGGACGGCAAGCCCGACCTTTCCGGCAACTGGCAGCCGAACGCGATCCAGATGAACGTGGACATGATTCGCGCCGGCGTCCAGGTGCCGTTTCAACCGTGGGCCGAAAAACTTTACAACGAGCGCAAAGCGAACATCTCGCGCGACGATCCGGAAGCGCGTTGTCTGCCGCCGGGCGTGCCGCGGATGAGCACCACGCCGTACCCGTTCCGCATCGTGCAAACGCCGGCCTTGACGGTCATCGTTTATGAAGGCGGCGCGCATGTCTGGCGGCAGATCTTCACCGACGGACGCGCCCATAGCGAGGATCCCAATCCATCCTGGCTGGGCGAATCGATCGGGCACTGGGAAGGCGACACCTTCGTGGTCGACACCATCGGCATGAACGGCCGAACCTGGATCGACGAATCGGGTCTGCCCACCACCGAAAAGCTGCATGTGATTGAACGATTCCGCCGCGTCGATTTGGGTCACCTCGAGATCGAGCACACGGTCGATGATCCGGGGGCGTACACCAACCCCTGGAAATTCACGACGCACCCGTCGATGCTCAAAGGCGAGCTCATTGAATACATCTGCCAGGAAAACAACAAGGACGTAGAACACCTGGTCGGAAAATAGATAACACTCAACATCAATTTTCAAAAGGGGTTGTAATTCAGTTATGGCCGAAAAAAGTTTAGAGGCGATTTTACAGAAGACGAGCGCGGTCAAGTTACTGAGGAATTCGGCCATCGGCCCTTACGTGTACCCGGTGGTCGCCAGCGAGTACACCAACTGGCGCGATGAGCAGCGCGCGTGGCAGAAGACCTGCGTGCTGTTCAACCAGTCGTATCACATGACCGACATGTACGTGGAAGGTCCGGACGCGATGAAGCTGCTCGCGGATCTCGGGGTCAACACGTTCAAAAACTTCGGACCGAACAAGGCGAAGCAGTACATTGTTTGCAGTCCCGAAGGTTATGTCATCGGCGATGTGATCCTGTTCGGCCTGGAGGGCAACCGGTTCAACCTGGTGGGCCGCCCTTCGGTTCACAACTGGGTGCAGTACAACTGCGAGACCGGCGGCTATAACGCCAAGGTGACGCGCGACGAACGGGCCGCGGCGCAGAAGGGCCCGATCGTGCGCAAGGCGTACCGGTATCAGGTGCAGGGCCCGAACGCGCTGAAAGTGATGGAGAAGGTGCTGGGCGGCCCGGTCCCCGACGTGAAGTTCTTCCACATGACGACCTTCACGATTGCCGGCAAAACCGTTCACGCGCTGCGCCACGGCATGGTCGGGCAACCCGGGTTCGAGTTGTTCGGACCGTGGGGCGAAGGCGACGCCGTGAAGGCGGCCATCGTCGAGGCCGGGCAGGAGTTCGGCCTTCGCTTATGCGGCGCACGCGCCTATTCCTCCAACACGCTGGAGTCCGGCTGGATTCCTTCGCCGCTGCCCGCCATCTACACGAGTCCGAAACTGAAGGCTTACCGGGAATGGCTGCCGGCGGACAGCTATGAAGCGATCGGTTCGCTCGGCGGCAGCTTCTACTCGGAGAACATCGAAGATTACTACCTGACCCCCTATGATCTCGGCTACGGCCCGACGGTCAAATTCGATCACGATTTTGTCGGGCGCGAAGCGCTGGAGAAGATCGCCAAGAATCCGAAACGCACCAAAGTGACGCTGGCGCTGAATTCGGACGACGTCATGAAGGCAATGGGTACGATGTTCCAGAAGGAGAACCGCGCCAAGTACTTCGACTTCCCGTCGGCCGTGTACTCCACCTGGCCGTACGACCGGGTGACCAAGAACGGCAAGACGATCGGCATCTCGACATGGGTCGGCTACAGCTCGAACGAAGGCAAGATGCTGACGCTGGCGATTCTGGACAACGAGTACGCGGAGAACGGCACCGAAGTGACGTTTGTGTGGGGCGAGCAGCCGGGCACCGGAACCAAGGCGACGGTCGAACCTCACGTGCAGACGGAGATTCGCGCGACGGTGGCGCCGGTGCCGTATGCGGAAATCGCGCGCGTCGCGTACCGCAACACCTAAGCGTTACTGGATTCGCTCAATCGACCATTGAATTCGATGTTGGGGATCCCCGTGCCGGTTTCAAACCTACCGGCGGAGGACCGCTCCTGACCCGGAACGGCACGGGGCCACTACATTCTGCAATGGCGAAGACTCATCGGCTGGACGAAACGCGGCCTAACCCGGGATTCCGCGATTCGTGGACTGGGGTCCGATGAGGTCGCACCCAATCCTTCCTACTCTCACCTTAGCGCGCAGTCATTCGTGCGCCCGTTCGGAAGCACCGGCGGATTCGCGGTAAGTGCCTGAAAGCGCGTCCCGCGGCAATTTTTTCATTCTTTGTCACCGCCGACCGGGTGATGAGCGGGCGTGAGGCGGAGTACGGCAATCCGTTCTGGAAGCCCAGGTGCAACACGAGTGCGAGAGGATAGCGCATGATCACTGGTTTGACGCCTGGGCGGTACGCCAACCGCGCGGGCGAATACGAGGTGCGTCCGGACGGAAGCATCTGGCTGATTGGCGGACAAGACCTGCCCGAAGACTCAGAACCGCTGCGGGTTTACGCACTCCCGGCGGATGCGGCCGCCACTCACGCCGCCATGCAAGATGCGCCCGATTCCGGCGGCACGACGCCGCCCGGAAAACGCGGCTGAGCGTTCACTGCAGGGTCGATCGCCAGCGGGCGAAGTACTCGCGCTGCGATGCTTCCAGATCCTGCTTGACCAGATTCAGGCCGTAAACGCAGGCTTCAAACCGGTCGGACAATTGCCGGAACAGCGGCGCCTCATTGCGATATTCGAACAGATCGAACGAGGAAACGATGCCGTACGATTCCTTGCCGACCTTCAGGTAATCGAGGAAGCCGTCGAGCCGGAGGCCGCGCCGCGGCAGAGACGCCACATATTCGGGGAACAGGCCGGTCAGGAACAGGGTGTAATCGCCGATGTGTTTGCGCACTTCCCGCTCCCGATCGAACGAGCGGCCCTGCAGCAGCGGGTGCGACTCGATGAGCATTTCGCCCACCTCCTGGAGCCGCCTGCCGCGCGCGTCGCGCACCTTGTACAGATTGCCGGCGTGCGTGAAATCGGCCAGAAGGCCGGAGACGTATTCGGCGATCCGCGGATCGCGAACCTGGGCATCGCCGCAGACGCGACGGTTCACCAGGTCCACAAACAGCCGCCGTAACGGATGATTTCGGTCGATCCACACGGGAACCGCCCCGCTTTTATTCTACGGCTGCCGGCGACCGCGGACGCTGCGGCGGAGCGAGCCGCGCGTCAGAACTCAAAGCGGGCGACCAGTTGCCCGGTCCGAGGCTGGGCGTACACAGTCGACGTGTTGATGGCGCCGAATCCCGACACCAGCTGCAGCCCCGGCGCGCAGGTGCCGTTGCCGCCGCTCGGCAGTTTGCAAGTCGGCGCGGTTTCCGGGCTGATGCCGATGCCGTTGATTGCCGGATTGTTCAGGTATGTCCGGTTGAACACGTTGTTCAACTCCGCGCGAACGCTGAAACTCATCCGCTCTTTGATGCGGAACTGGCGGCCGAAGCCCAGGTTCTCCACCGGGCGCCGTTCGCCGCGGAAATCCGGATAATACGCCGGCCCGCCGAACTGGCCGGGGCCGGGGTTCGTCCACGCTTTCGGATTCAACACGATGGTCGTATTCGGGTCGAAGCAGTGGCAGTTGAGGTCCTCCAGGTACAGCGGCTGTCCCGGCACCCGCACCTGGTTCTGGGTCGTCTGGAAGGTGAGGTTCGGCATGGTAGCCAAGGCCAGGCCCGGTCCGTAACCGGTGGTGTTCGCGGCGGGGGCCAGCAGCGGAATTCCGCTGGCATAGTAGGCGAAGGCGTTGATCATCCAATCGCGCACCAGCGTGGAGACAACCTTGTTCGGCCCCCATTTCGGCAGCGTGTAAGTTACTCCGATTCGCGTCACGAACGGCTGATCGAGCGCCGAGATCGATTTCGCGAGCGCGCGGTTCTGCACATCCGGCGTCCCCTGGAACGTGTCCTCCGACTTCGACCACGTGAACGCAAAGTCAAACTGCAGCCCGTGCGAAAACCGCTTGTTCGCGGTCAACTGCAGCGAGTTGTACCAGCTGTCCCCGAGGGGGGCGGCCACCGGACACGGGCCGCTGGTCGTCCCTCCGACGCAGTTCGTGTTGAACTGCGGGAAGGGCCGCAGAGATTGCGCAACCGTCGCGGTGAGCGGAAAACCGGCGAAGGGAACCTTGTTCTGGAAGCGCCCGGCGGCCGGAGATCCAAGGGGCGCGAGCAGCGTCGCAATATCGGCCGGATTGCTCAGGCTCAGCCCGTTTGCCGCCAGAATCGCGTTGCTCAGGTAATTGTAGTTCACCAGCGTGTTCGGCGCGCCCGCCGGCGACAGGTAACTGGGCCACCAGATCCCGCGGTTGCCGATATAGGATGCCTGAACCACCAGGTTGGGGAAGATCTCGCGCTGGATGCTGAAGCTATATTGATACTGCCGCGCCGGCCGGCCGGCGTTCTGGTCGTAATACTGCGGCCCGGTGCCCGGCAGCACGCCGGCGATGGGATAGAAGCCGGTGCTGAAATTCGGCCAGGCGATCTGCGCCGCGGTCAGCGGCGCGCCGTTCACGGTCACGCCTTTCCCTAGCGTCATCAGCGCCGCGCCAGGGATTGGGGCCGGGCCGAATTGGTTCTGGGCCTGCGCGGTGCCGCTGGCGGAACCGAATGTCTGGGCCACGCCCGTCGGCGTATATTCCACTCCGAAGCCGCCGCGCAGCACCGTCTTGGGCGTCATCTGGAAGGCGAAGCCGAAGCGCGGTCCGAAGCCCCAGGGGTAATTATGCGCGAAATCGCAGTGGCAGGTCGCCTGATAGATCACCGCGCCCGGATGCCCGCCCGCGGTGGGATTCGACACCGTCGGCGCGAAGTCGGGCGAACGGCCGTACTGCTCCTTGTACCAGGTCGAATAGTCGTAGCGCAGCCCGAGATCCAGGGTCAGCCTGCGCGTCACTTTCCAACTGTCCTGCGCATAGAACCCCCATTGTTGCTTGCCGAAACGAACGCGCGACGGCGGATTCACCTGCGCGGTGTCCACCGCGCCCAGCAGGAAACTCGCGTAGGGCAGGCCGATGTGATTGGGACCGATATTCGCGTTGCTGCTGTTGCCGGTATTGTTCACCAGGTACGGCATCGCCGTTTGCGCGCTGCTGAAGCTGAACATGCCCTGTTGATACTGCTGGCTGATGGTATAGCTGCCCTGGAATTCTCCATTGCCGCCGAACTTGAACGTGTGGTTGCCCTTCACCCAAGTCAGGCTGGCGATGTTATCGACGATGCTGTAGACGTTATCGATGCGGGAGAGCGTCCCGATCTGCGGCTCCGCCGGGATGCTGCCGAAGCCTCCGCCGGTCGTATCGGCGAGGCCCATAATGGTCGGGAAAGAGGCCGGGCGCTGGAACGCCGGGCTGCAGAGCCCGAGATTGCCGCACGCGTCGTAATCCGGGGTCATGATCGGCCGCCCCAAATAGTCGCGGTCGTATCCCGATCCCAGATGCAGCAGAAGAGTGGGCGTCAGGGTGCGATCATAGTTCAGGCGCTCGCGGTGCGAATAGATGCCGCCGCCGAACGCGTACGAAACGGGCTGAGGCAATCCGTCTTCCCCATAGCCGTTCGCCGTATAAGTCATGGTACGTCCGAAGAAGAAGGACAGCTTGTCCTTGGACCCCAGCAATTGGTCCGCCTTCACAGACGGCGCCTCGGTGTCGCGCGACACCGGTTCGCTGTTCTGGAAGTTATTCACGACGCCGTTCGGGTTGCACGGCGGACCGGCCACGCAGTACGGCAGCGGCAGCATGCTCTGGATTTTCACCGCGACCGGGTCAAAACGCGACTGCGGAATGGTATTGTTCGTGAACGGATCGGTGACAACCAGGCCGTTCACCACGTGACGCGTGTCCGGGTCGTAAATCATGTTGGCCAGGATGGCGCGGCCCGCCGGGTCCACTCCGAGGTTCTTGTTGCCCGCGCCCGTAATCGCCGCGCTGAAATCGCCGTTCCGGTATGCTGGAGTCGGGATGGAAAACGCGCCCGGCAGGAAGTTCTGATTGCGCAGGAACTGCTCCCAGCTGAAAAAGAAGAAGGTCTTGTCGCGCCCGTTGTACACCTTCGGAATGAATACGGGACCGCCCAGCGTAAAGCCGTAGTCGTCCTGCCGCAGCGTCGGCCGCAGGTGTCCGTTGCCGCTATTGGTAAACGGCTGTCCGGCGTTCAGAGCTTCGTTCTGGAAATAGTCGTAGAGGCTGCCGTGATACTGGTTGGTCCCCGACTTCATCGTGACGTTCATCACCGAGCTGCCGGCCTGGCCGAATTCCGCCGAGTAGTTGCTGGTCTGCACCGTCCATTCCTGGATGGAATCCATGCCCGGCTGGTTCTGCTGGTTCGCGCCTTGCCCGAGGATGTTGGTAGCGTCCATGCCGTCGATGAGAACCTTCTCGGAGCCCGCCGGGCTCCCATTGATGCGCACCACCGGCCCGGTGAAGGGCGGCGCCGGCTGGTAATACGCGCCCGGCAGGAGAGCCACCAGGTTGAACGGGTTCCGGATTCCGGAAGAGTTGGAACCGATGGTCAGCAGGGGCAGCGTGTCCATGGTCTGGGTCGCGATCGTGTTGCTCAGCTCGCCGCTTTCGGTTTTCAGCAGGGGCGCGGCCGCTTCCACGGTGACGGATTCGGTGGTGTTGCCGACCTCCAGGGTGACGTCGACGCGGATCGTCTGCGCCGCCTGAACAATCAACCCGGTGCGGATGAATTTTTTGAACCCGGGAACCGTGACCGACAGCTCGTAAGTTCCCGCGGGCAGCTGCGCGATCGTGTAGTTGCCGGTGTCGGAGGCTGCCACCGGGTACGTGGCGCCGGTCTCCGTGTTGCGCGCTTCCACCGCGGCGCTCGCCACCACGGCGCCCGCCTGATCGCTGACCGTGCCGGTCATCGTGCCGCGGTCGCTTTGCGCAAACGCACTCGCACCCAGCAAGGAAAGAAAAACCAGAACCGCCTGCAGACGCATACCTGACCTCCCGAGTGAGTGTCGGAAAAGACTGACCTGATGGTGTGGAGTTTACGTTGACCAACTGTAACCTGTCAAGCAAAAATCGGCGCAGAAGGCCCCTGTCGATGTCGTTAGCTTTTCAAGTTGTCCGGTTTTATTAACACGTCAGTTGTCCGGTTTTGGTTTTAGGCGGCGCGAGCCGCCTTGGTTTTGGGTTTGGGGGAAAGGGCAGCCGTCGCCGCCGTCGCGGTGG